>WNFB01006008.1_pt1 | contig 15287 bp, 14 predicted proteins | sample 5400501 | NCBI WGS metagenome assembly WNFB01 (sample SAMN13153341, study PRJNA577476) | soil metagenome | isolation source: 200 cm saprolite under Douglas fir tree site 2 hole 1 | place: USA:California | collected 2015-04-18
GCGCCGTAGCGCCTTGCATAACCTTGTGCGCCTTGTCCATATCCACTGAAATCGTTTTGCGCCTGCTGAATTCCGGCAATGACCCCGGTTACTGCGAAGGTGACCGGATCCAGCGTGGTCTTCCAGGCAAGCTCAAACTTTTGCTTCGAAGTGAGAGGAACCGCATTGTGATCGTAGCTGACATAGAAATTTGGAACCACGCCGAGCACCCGCTGCTTCTCTTGAGCCTTGATCTGATCTCCTGCCACTTCGATCCGTGAGGGGACGACCCGCACCTCAGTGACAGCGGTGGCAAGAGCCAACACGATCTGCGGGACAGTGTAGCTCTCCCCCGACCGCAGGATTCCAGAGGAAGCTTGTGTCGCGAAACCCTCCGCGGTAATGGCGAGCTGGAAGGGCCCGGGAGCGACGTTCGCAAAGGAGAACTGCCCATCGTCGCCAGATAGCACCTCTTGGTCCGGGGATTGATCTTCCCGTGAAAGTCTTACCCGGGCTCCGGCGACGGCGCCTCCAGTTTGATCAACAACTGTCCCGCTAATGCTTCCTGACGATCGCTCATCGGGCGGCTGCACGGCGGCCGAGGCCCCTGTTACCCGAGTGTCAGCCCGACCGCTCTCCACTCCCGGGACGACAGGGGGCTGCGGAGACTGAGCCGCAGCGGGAAAGCCGCAAGGCAGGAGACTAAGGCTTAGCCACAATACCCAAGCCGTGTATCTAGGCATAATCATTGCCATCTGTTCATTATGATGCTCTGCCAAGGGATTTTGGATTTCCAATAAGATTGGCGTCTTTATGAGTTACCCGTAGGTGCCATGGCAACCATCTGAAAACCACTTCTCCGGTAAATGCGTTTATCAGGACTTACCTCTGACCGAAGGTCGATGTAGACTCTCAGCGAAGGAACCCTTGTGAAGCGGAATGATGTAAGTTTCGGTGCGACCGTAGCGCGATTCCAAGAGTTCTTGGGGCAAAACCAATACTCTGAGAACATCCTCTGGTTAACGCCCGAAGACGTTTTATTGTCTGGAAAACAGTCCGTGTATGTGCGCGTTCCTATCCCCGCTGCGAACGAGACGAAGGCCCGTAAAATGTACGACGAAGGTGTGGCGAATGGGCGCGGCTTGCTCATGTCCACAATTTGCGAAATGCAAGGCTCAACGTGTTGCTATGTCTGGTATCCGAGGCGTCAGGAAGAAGAGCCACAGGGACTTCGGCCTCACGACGGAAGCGTGAAACTATCGGCAAAGATGGAGACATCAAGAGTCCCGGGCAAGCCAGTAAAGAGCCGTTTACTTTGGGCGTTTCTCAAGCTGCGGAATAGAAGAAAACACAATTTGAAAGAGTTTTTGTTCAATTGAGCCACAACAACTTCTTGAGCCTAGCTTTGATTCCTAAGTCCTGATTAGTCGGATTACCGGACATGCAGTTCACGGCCTCCCGGTCCAGAAACGGGATTCTCGCAAACTGACCCAAAATCGAAAAAATGCGGCAGAGGGGGTGATTTGGAGCGTGTGCTAGAATAGGGAGTTTAAGACGGAGTAGAAATTTTCAACAGGCATGCCGGAACAGCCCATCACCCAGACGACAGAATTCGATCCTGAAGACGAATACCGCCCGGAACCAGAACCCGAACCACGGCCTCCCGCCTGGATGGATGGGAGCCTTCGAATCGGCATTCACACCTCGATTGCAGGGAGCTACCTGAACGCGCTGGAATCGGCGCGGAAGCTCGGCTGTAACGCGCTGCAAATCTTTTCGGCGAGCCCGCGGATGTGGCAAGGCGGGCCGGCTCGTATTCCGGAGGTGGATGCGGAGGCGTTTCGCGCGCGGCGGGAAGAACTGCGGCTCGGGCCGCTGGCGATTCATGCGAACTACCTCATCAACCTGGCGGCGTCGCAGCCGATGCTGCGGACGCGTTCGATCCAGGCATTCCACGATGAAATCGTGCGTGCGGCGGCGCTGGGAGCGGATTTTCTGGTGGTGCATCCGGGTTCGCGGGGCGAGGCGAATAACGAACAGGCCATCTCCACGATTGTGGAGTCGGTGAAGCAGGCGACGAAGGGAGCGCCGCGGGGTGGACTGCAGATCCTGATCGAGAACACGGCGGGAATGGGCACGGCGGTTGGTTCGCGGCTGGACGAGGTGGGGGAAATCGTGGCCGGGCTGAAGAATTTGCCGGCGGGGGCGTGCCTCGATACGGCACATTTGTTCGCGGCGGGATACGACATCAAGAGCGAGGGCGGGCTGTCTTCCACGATCGGGCAGATCGAGGGCACGATCGGGCTGGATCGCGTGCCGGTGTTTCACGTGAACGATTCGAAGATTGAACTGGGCGGAAGAGTGGATCGTCACGAACATATAGGAAAAGGCAAGATTGGAGCGGGAGCGTTTGCGCGATTTTTGCGGCATCCGCGACTGGGTGCAGCGCCGCCGGAAGGACTGCCGGGGCGGGCGTTTCTGGCCGAGACGCCGATCGATGATCCGGGCGACGACCGGCGGAACGTGGCAATGCTTTGGGAGCTGGCGGGGTTGAAGGAGCGGGCGCCAGCAGCGGAGAAGGGCTTCTCCATGCTGACAGCAGCGTTGAAGAGGAAAATTGCGGAGCAGAGGAGAGCGGAGAGGAAAAAGAAACCCAACCCAGAGACGCTGAGGACTCGGAGAAGGAAAGGCAGGAAAGCAGTGAAAGGAAAGAGCGGAGCAAGGAAGAGTTCAGCGAAGAAGAGGGGATAGGGCGGCGTGGCGGAGCAAATTCTACAAGCGGCGGGATCGGGATACGATCCGCAGGCGGTTGAAGCGAAGTGGCAGAAGCGCTGGGCGGAGGCGCGCGTCTTCGAGACGGAAGCCGATCCTTCGAAGCCCAAGTATTACGTGCTGGAGATGCTGCCGTACCCCTCGGGCACGATGCACATGGGCCACATGCGTAACTACGCGATCGGTGACGTTGTGGCGCGGGTGAAGCGCATGCGCGGCTTCAATGTGCTGCATCCCATGGGCTGGGACGCGTTCGGGCTGCCCGCAGAGAATGCCGCAATCAAAAACCACACGCACCCGCGGACGTGGACCAACAACAACATCGCGGAATTTCAGAGGGTGCTGCGGCGGTTCGGGTACAGCTACGACTGGCGGCGCGAGATCTCGACCTGCGAGCCGGAGTATTACCGCTGGAACCAGTGGTTTTTCCTGCGCATGCTGGAGCGCGGGCTGGCTTACCGGAAGAAGAGCCGGGTGAACTGGTGCCCGAAGTGCTGCACGGTCCTTGCGAACGAGCAAGTGTTGCCCGGCGGCTATTGCTGGCGGCACGAAGATACGCTGGTGGAATCGCGCGAGATCGAACAGTGGTTCCTGAAGACCACGGAATATGCGGAGCAGTTGCTGGGTGATTTGAAGGACCTCGAAGGCAAGTGGCCTGAACGCGTCATCTTGATGCAAAAAAACTGGATTGGGAAGTCGCAGGGCGCGAAAGTGAAGTTCGCGGTCGTGGGCATGAGGCCCGCGGAAACGATTGAGATTTTTACGACGCGCATCGACACGATTTACGGGGCGACAGCGATCATTTTGGCACCCACACATCCGATAGTGGACAAACTGCTCAGATGGTACAAGAGTCCGAGGGTGCGACCGGAACTCAAAAAGAAACTGGACAAAATGCGCCGAACTTCGGTGAAGACGGAAGACCTGGCAAAGATGAAGAAAGAAGGCCTCTTCACGGGACGCTACGCACTGAATCCCTTCAACTGCAAAAGGATTCAAATCTGGGTAGGGAATTTCGTGCTGATGGAGTACGGGACAGGCGCGATTATGGCGGTGCCCGCGCACGATCAGCGCGACTTCGAGTTTTGCCGGAAGTATAAACTGCCGGTGCGCGTGGTGGTGGAGCCGCCCGAGGGCAAGCGACCCGTTGCGAAAAAGATGAAGATGGCGTTCGACGAACACACGAAAGGCAAACTCGTGAATTCGGGGCCGTACAACGGTCTTTCTCCGGAAGAAGCGATTCCCAAAATGCTGGCATTTGCGGAGGAGAAGGGATTCGGCAAAGCCGAGACAATCTACGGGCTAAAAGATTGGGGCATCTCGCGGCAAAGGTATTGGGGCACGCCGATTCCTGTAGTGTATTGCTCGAAAGACGGAATCGTGCAGGTTCCGGACAGCGATCTCCCGGTGGTGCTGCCGGAAGACGTCAAGTTGACGGGAGAAGGGGGTTCGCCGCTTGCGGCGACGCCGGAGTTCGTGAATACGACCTGCCCCAAGTGCGGCGGAGCAGCTCGCCGTGAGACCGACACCATGGACACGTTCATTGATTCTTCCTGGTATTTTTATCGCTACTGCGATTCGCAGAATGACGAAGCGCCCTACGATTCCGCAAAAGTCGCCTACTGGTTTCCGATTGACCAGTACATCGGGGGGATCACCCACGCGATCCTGCACCTGCTGTATTCACGGTTCTGGTGCAAGGTCATGCGTGATCTTGGAATGATTACGCACAATGAGCCCGCGGCGCGGCTCTTTACGCAAGGCATGGTGCAAAAGGGCGGCGTGGCGATGTCCAAGTCGAGGGGGAATGTCGTCGGCGCGGAAGAAATGGCGCAAAAGTATGGAGCGGATACGGGGCGGCTCTATACGCTCTTCGCGGCGCCGCCGGAGAAGGACCTGGAGTGGAGCGAAGAGAGCATCGAAGGCTCCTGGCGTTTTCTGAACCGGGTATACCGGCTGGTGGAGCGACACGCCGAGAGTTTGCGCTCCGTGAAAAGCGGCTCGGGCGATTTGTCCGGCGTGCAGGAGGCCGAGCGGAACCTGCTGCGGAATACCCATCAAACCTTGCAGCGCGTGACCAGCGACTTTGAGAACCGTTGGCACTTTAATTCGGCGATCGCTCTCATTATGGAGTTGACCAATAAGATCCAGGCGCAGGAGCCGCTGGAAGAAAGCGTCCGCCCCGGAGCAATCAAGGAGATTCTCGAGATCCTGACCCTGATGCTGGCGCCGATGGTTCCGCACCTGGCGGAAGAATTGTGGGAAATGCTCGGCCACAGGGACGGTCTGTGGCCGGTAAAGTGGCCGGATTTTGATCCGAAGCTGGCGAAGGAGACCGAGGTGGAAGTGGTAGTTCAAGTGAATGGCCGAGTCCGGGGGAAATTCCTTGCGCCAGCGGGACTTCGCGAAGCGGATCTGGTGGATCGCGCAACGTCGCAGCAGAGCGTGACGGCGCATCTGAGCGGCAAGCGGATCGTGAAGAAGATTGTAGTGCCCGACAAGCTGGTGAATCTCGTGGTGGCGTGAGGAGATGGCATGACGGAGAGCGCGGCAAGGCCGGCAGCAGAGCCAGCCCGGGAGCAGGGAGGCAGAATGAAGGCAGAGCGCGGCGGCGTGGTGGTTCTGGACTTCGGCGGTCAGTACACGCAGCTGATTGCGCGCCGCATCCGCGAACAGCAGGTGTTCTCCGCAGTTTTGCCCTGCACGGCTTCCCTTGAAGAAATCCTCAGTCTGGAACCGGCGGGGATCGTATTGTCCGGCGGACCAAGTTCGGTTTACGACGCGGAGGCGCCCAACTGCGATCCCAAGGTGCTGGCGCTGGGCATCCCGGTTCTCGGGATCTGCTATGGCATGCAGTGGATTGCGCACACCCTGGGCGGCAAGGTCGAAAAAGCGGAGCGGCGGGAATATGGCCGCGCCAATCTAAAAGTGGAGTGCGGGGCCGGAGCACAGGGATCGGAATTGTTCACGGGAGTGCCCGGATCGCTGCGCATCTGGAATAGCCACGGCGATAACGTGATAGCGCTCCCGGAAGGTTTTCGCGCTACAGGACATACGGACAACGCCATCGCAGCACTGGAGGATGCGAAACGAAAGATTTATGCGGTGCAGTTCCATGTAGAAGTGAATCACACGGAGCGCGGCACGGAGCTGCTGAGAAACTTTCTGTTCCGCGTCTGCAAGGCGGAGCCGAAATGGAGCGGCGCGGCGTTTATCGAAGAGACGACGGCGGCCATCCGCGCGAAGGCAGGAAATAAATGGGCGATCTGCGGGTTGAGCGGGGGCGTGGATTCCACGGTCGCGGCGGTGCTGGTGCACCGCGCGATGGGGAACCGGCTGACGAACATCTTCGTGAATACCGGGATGCTGCGGAAGAATGAATTCGAGCACACGCTGGAGATGCTGCGGGACCGGTTGAAACTGCACGTCATCGGTGTGGACGCCTCCGACCGCTTCCTCGCCCGATTGAAAGGTGTGACCGATCCGGAGGAGAAGCGCAAACGGATCGGCAGGGAATTCATCGCGGTGTTCGCCGAAGAAGCGCGGAAGTTGCAGGCGAGCGAAGCCCATGGGGAGATCGGCTATCTGGTGCAGGGAACCCTCTACCCGGACGTGATCGAATCGGTTTCGGTGAAGGGGCCCTCGGCGACGATCAAGACGCACCATAACGTGGGGGGACTGCCGGAGGAGATGCCGTTCGCCCTGATCGAACCGCTGCGCGACCTGTTCAAGGACGAAGTGCGGCGGATCGGGAAGGAACTGGGCCTGCCGGAAGAAATTCTGGTAAAACATCCGTTCCCAGGGCCAGGGCTGGCCGTGCGGCTGCTCGGGGAGGTCACGCGTCCGCACCTAGCCACTCTTAGGGAAGCCGATGCCCTCGTAGTCGAGGAGATTCGCCGGGCCGGGCTTTATGAGAGGGTCTGGCAAGCGTTTGCCGTGCTGCTCCCGATCCGAAGCGTGGGAGTCATGGGGGACAGCCGGACCTACGGACTGACCGTGGCCGTGCGAGTGGTACAGTCCGACGATGCCATGACGGCGGACTGGGTCCGGCTTCCGGAGGAAGTCCTCGAACGCATTTCGACGCGGATCGTCAATGAAGTGACGGGCGTTACTCGGGTTGTCTACGATATCAGTTCCAAACCACCGAGCACCATCGAGTGGGAGTAATCTTTTCTTGGATACTTCGCGTAAATCAGGCAGCGGGTGCGTCTCATTGCTGAAGGACGGGATGCTTGCCAGGAAGCGGTAGACCGAACAAAGTACAGGCCGCGCAGCGGGTGTGCGCGGCCCTTCCCATGAGGCCTGGTGATCCCAACTACGGTAGCGGAAAAAGAGCGATCGCGGAACTAGCGGTTGGCCATTTTCTGGGCCATGAACAGGATGAGCTTGCGATCTCCTTCTTCCACCTTGCTCAGCAAACGGCGAAGCTTGTTGAGAAAGCGTGCATCTTTTCCGACGCTGCCCCAGGCGATGTCGTCCGACGATTTCCGCTTGGGGAGATTCGGCAACTGCGGCGGCTCTTCGCCGTCATAAAAGAGTTGATAAAGTGGGACCTCGAGGGCGCGTGCCAGCTTTTCCAGCGTTTCGATGGCCGGAACGGTATGGCCATTCTCGACGCGGGAGATATAGCAGCGAAGCAAGCCGGTACGCTTTTCGATGTCGCCTTGGGAGAGTTTTTTGTCTTCACGGAGTGCGCGAAGACGATCACCTATAATCATGGCGGCATTATTCCATGTCGGTAAGATGATAGGCAAGTGAAAAGTTTCCAATCAAAAAATTGGCCGGCGGATGCAGGTTGGGCAAAACGGAGAGAATAGCTGTAACCAAACCCTTATGGCACGCGTCCCAAAAGTTGAGCCTGTGGACCCTCCGCAGCCGGTGACGGATGTCACAGGGCGTGCAAGCAGGCCTGCCAGTGCGGCCGACGACCGGGAACTGGTCCGGCGGGCGCAAAGGGAGGAAAAAGAAGCATTTGAGGAACTGGTCCGGCGCCACCAACACCGGGTATTTGCCGTAGCGGGGGGAATCCTGCGAAAGCGGGAGGACGTAGAAGATGTGGCGCAACAGGTCTTCGTAAAGGCGTACTTTTCGCTGAAGCGGTTCGACCAGCGGGCGGCATTCAGCACCTGGCTCTACAAGATAACGGTGAATGAATGCTGGGACTTATTGAGAAAGAAGAAGGTGCGGCCGCTCCTGTATGAGTCGGATCTGAACGAGGAGCAGGCCCGGCAGGTCGTGACCTCGGAGGAAAAAGGCATCCGGGGGCTGGATATCAGCGACAGGCTGGAAGCACGGCAGCGGGTGGAGCGGCTGCTCGAAGGTTTGGAGGAACGGGACCGGCTGATGCTGGTTCTGAAGGAAGTGGAAGGGTTTTCGATCGAGGAAATCGCCGAAGTGCTGGATTTGAACGCCAACACGGTGAAGGTGAGGCTCTTCCGAGCGCGGCGAAGAATTGTGAAACAGGCAAGAAAGCGCGGAGATTGAACAGCCGAGGGACGAGCGCTTCCGCTCGGCCCGGTGAGGGGGAGGGAATGGAAGATGGTCAGGAGGCGGGTATGCGGGACCTGCTGAAGAAGGATGAGGAATGCAGGAAATTGCGGGAATCCCTTGAGGATGCCGCGGCGTTGAGTCCGGATGCCGTGAGCCTCGAAGAATTTCTGGAGGGCCTGCCGTCCGCACAGCGCGCCCACGCCACTGCCTGCGGAAACTGCCGCGAAACCGTAGCGGATCTATTTGCAGTCCGGAAAATCTTTCAAGGAGTTGGATCGCGTGCGGAGGAGGCGGGGCCCTGGTTCGCAACCCGGGTGATGGCGGCAATCGCCGAGCGCGAAGGGGAGCTCGCGCAGCGAGTGGGTCTGTGGAACGCGGTGCCGCGGTTCGCTTCGCGGCTCGTGCTGGCATCGGCAATCGTCGTCGTGGCCGCGAGCACGTGGTTGTATGAAAAACCGGTTTCGGCGCCGCCGAAACAGGCGTCGATGGGGGCAGCACCCGAATATTTGTTCGAACTGAATCCGCCACCGGCCAACAGTGACGAAGTCCTGGTCAGCCTGGCGCAAAAGGAATAATGAACGAAACTTCCGCAACTCGAAAAGCCGCCGTGTGGGTAGGGATTGTGTTCCTTCTGGGAGTGGCGTTGGGCGGCATCGCGGGCTATGCTTTCGCCCACCGAGGCTATGCCGCTGGCACAGCGCCCACGAACGAAACGGCGCGGCGCCAGCAGCGGGTCGAGCAATTAACACAGGAATTGAGCCTCACCGCGGCTCAGAGGCAGCAACTCGACGTCATCCTGACCGATACGGTGGGGCAGTTCAAAACCATCCGCAAGCAGATCGAGCCGCAGATGGCTGTGGTTCGCGAGAAGGGGCGCAATCAGATCCGGGCGATTCTGACGCCCGAACAGAAACCGAAATTCGAAGATTTTCTGAAGCGATTGGACGTAGAGAAAAAGAAACACGAGCAGTAGCCGGCGCTGAAACGCAATCCGGTCAAACCTTGACGATCAGTTTCCCGATGTTGCCGCCGGTGAAGAGCATGTTGATGGCGTCAGGCGCCTTCTCCAGGCCTTCGACGATGGTTTCGCGGTCCTTGAGTTTCCCGAACATTTTCCACTGGCCAAGTTGCGTGGCCGCCTCCATGAAACGCGAGGCGTAATCGAGGACGATGAAACCCTGAACGCGGAGGCGCTTGACCACCACGGTGGCGAAACTCTCCAGGCCGGGATCTTCCCTGGTGTATCCGGAGATGAGTCCGCAGACAACGACGCGGCCATGGAGATTCATGCGGTCGAGAACGGCGTGCATGATTTCACCACCAACATTTTCAAAATCCACATCGATGCCGTCGGGAGTGGCAGCGGCGAGTTTATCCTTCCAACCGGAAAGCTTGTAGTTGATGGCGGCGTCGAAGCCGAGATCCTTCGTAATCCAGACGCATTTCTCGTCGCTGCCGGCGATGCCGACGACGCGGCAGCCGTGAATCTTTCCGATTTGCCCGGCGATGCTGCCGGTGGCGCCCGCGGCGGCGGAAACGACAAGCGTTTCGCCTTTCTTGGGCTGCGCGATTTCCATGCCGAAAAACGCGGTGAGTCCGTTGACGCCGAGAACACCGAGGAAGACGGTGTCCGAAACGAATGGAATCCTCGGGATTTTTTGGAAGGAGCGCTTTGCGGATTCGTCGAGGATGACGTACTCCTGAAGGCCGGTAAGGCCCGTGACGCGGTCGCCCTTTTTGTAATCGGGGTGGCGTGACTCGGCGATTTCCGCGAAACCAAGCGCGCGCATGACTTCCCCGATGGCCACGGCGGGAAGATAGGTGTCGGCGGCCATCCAGACACGCATGGTGGGATCAATGGAGAGAAATTTCACGCGCGCCAGGGCTTGGCCGTCGGTTAGCTCAGCCACTGGCGACTCGCTGAGTTGCAAGTCGCCGGGCGCGAGAAGGCCCTTGGGGCGGGAGTGCAGCCGAAGCTGTCGATTGGCCAGGGACATTTTATTTTCCGCGACCCACAAGTGAAATAGGCGATGAAAGACCCTTCGAAGCGCACGACCGAGTTCGCCGGGCACAAAGCGCAACGCCAAGAGCGGGTGCGCAAGTTAAAAGGGAATATCTTCGTCGGAGATTTCGGGGCCGGCCGGGGCTTGGCCGCCGCCATAGGTGTCTTCTGCGGGAGCGGCTTGATCCAATTCATCACCGCTGCGTGCGGCCCCTCCGCCCGCGCCTGCCGCGGCGCCTTCGGCGCGACCGCCAAGCATGCGGAAGTTGTTTGCGACGATTTCAAAACTGGTGCGCTTCTGGCCTTCCTTGTCCTGCCATTCGCGGGACTGGATGCGGCCTTCGATGAAAACCAGAGAACCCTTCTTCAAATACTGCTGGGCGATTTCCGCCTGCTTGCCCCAGACGACGATCTTGTGCCACTCGGTGCGCTTCTGGCGTTCGCCGTTACGGTCTTTGTAGGATTCATCGGTGGCCAGAGAAAAATTTGCGACGGCCTGGCCACTGCCGGTGTAGCGCGTCTCGGGATCGCGGCCGAGGCGGCCGACGAGGATGACTTTGTTGACGGACATAAACGCATTCCCCCTGCGGAGAGGAAGATAGCATGGGGAGAAGGAAAAGTGAAATCAGAGGAAAGGGAAGCAGCCAGAGGATTTCGTTTATCGTGTTGCGGTGACGGCGGCGCCAAGCTCCTTCAGCTTGGCGCGAGCACGGCGGTCTTCATCGCTCCCGGGGAAACGCCTGACGACTTCGCGCAGTTCCCGGATACCTCCGGTTTTCTGGCCGAGCTCGAGCAAGGCCATTCCCTTGTGGAAGCGTGTGGGAGCGAGCTTGAAGCTCTTGGGGTAGTTGTTGAGAACCTTGTCGTATTCCTCGATCGCCTGCTGGTAGTTTTTTTGCTGGTAAGCGATTTCGCCGAGCCAGAACTGCGCATTCGAGGCCAGGTCGGTCTGGGCGTAATACTTCAAGTAATCCTGGAATTCAGAGCGCGCGAGGTCATATTTGCCACTGGTAATGTCTCGCAGGCCGTTGTTATAAAGCGTGTCCGCGGAAGGAGCCGGGCCGGTCGGTGCGGCCGAAGAACCGGGAGGAGCGCCGGTCGCCGGATTGAAGCCAGTTGGAGTGACAGCACCGCTCGTCGCCGGCGCACTCCCCGAAATCTTGGCGTCAAGGCTCTGCACCGAATTCTGCAGATCGACGAGCTGCTGGTTGAGCTTTCCCATGCGCGACTTGATTTCTTCGAGGTTGTCCGAAAGGCCCTGGACCTGCGTGGACATGGTGTCCAGCCGCGCGCCGGAATTGGCCTGAACATCCTGCACGGATTTCTGCAACGAGCCCATGGTGGCGCTGAGCTTGACGACATTGTCGTTGGACTGATCGACCAGCGTCTTCATGATGGTGTGGTCCTGGGTCATTTGGGTCGAGAGCTCCTTCTGGCCCTGGAGCAGGGAGGTAACGTCGCGCTGGAGTTCGATGATTTCCCGGGCGACGGCTTCGGCAGGCCGGGGGCCGACCAAACTTCCCGCGAGTGCGCCGGCCAGAATGGCGGCGCTGAAGATGGCGATATTCCGAATATGCATGAACAATCCTCCTGAGGGCTCCAATGCAGTGGCGGCCGCGGAGCGGCCCACAAAAATCGTACCGGCCGGGGAGCAGCTTTCACTCTAACTAAGAGGGCCGCAGGCGGGCAAGGGTTTGCCCGGCCTCGCGGCCCTTTCGGTCACCCATCGGTTATGGTCACGAACGATCGTGATACGAGGGCTCAGTTCGACTTCACGAAATGGCCGCGACGGTTTTGCTGCCAGCAAGTCTCATTGCTTTCCATGCAGAAGGGTTTTTCCTTGCCGAAGCTGACCGTGCTGAGCCGGTCTGCGGCGATGCCCAGTGAGGAAAGATACTGCTTCACGGCGTTGGCGCGGCGATCGCCGAGGCCCAGGTTGTATTCCGTGGAACCGCGCTCGTCGCAATGGCCCTCGATGGTGACCTTGAACTGCGGATGGGCCTTCAAGAAATCCGCGGTCTTGGAGAGTGCTTCGCGGGCATCGGGGCGAATGTCTGCTTTGTCGTAATCGAAATACGCATCGCGGACCTCTTTGAGGAAAAGTTCGTCGTCGGAAGGCCCTTTCTCCACGACTGGGGGCGGAGGCGCAGCCACGGTGACGCTGGCACTCGCGCTGGCGGAACCACCGGGACCCGTTGCCGTAATCGTGTACGTAGTCGTATCGGATGGCGTGACTTTGGTGGAGCCCTGTGCAGTCACGGCGCCGACTTCGGGCGCGATGGTGAGCTGCGTCGCATCGGTGGAATTCCAGCTCAGCGTCGCGGAATCGCCCTTGTTGATGGAAGCAGGGCTGGCCTGCAGGGTTACGGTGGGACGCGCGGCCGCCGGCGCAGGTGCCGGCGGGGCGGGCGGTGCTGCCTTGGGTGGCTTCTTGCAGCCAAAGGTGAAGACGGCGGCGGCCAGCACGATGAGCAAGCCGGCGTGATAGAGAGAGCGTGAAGCCAGTTTCATGCGAATCCTCCTCAGCATTGGAATTCCCGTGTTCGTCCCACCAGAAAGCCTATCCTACCACCAGTGGGCTGGGTTCGGGAAATATCTCGTATCACGATATATTATACATCGTATCCGTAAATCAACTCCACTTCATAAACCAACACCACAACTTTCATCGCGGCGACCAATTGGGCGATTCATTGTGGCCGCCGGTCGTCAACAGGTGCGGCTGAGAACCGTCTGCCAGCATGGTCCAGATCTGCCGGGAGCCGCCGCGCGTCGATTCGAACACCAGGTGGCGGCCATCAGGGGCCCAGCTGGGGCGCTCGTTGCGGCCCTGGTCGCGGGTCAGCTCGACGATTTGCCGCGTGGCGGCGTCCATGATGTAGATGTCGTAGTTGTCGTTGGGCCGGCGCCAACTGAAGGCCAGCAGCTGGCCATTGGGCGCCCATGCGGGGTCGATGACATAGCCTTTGTCGGGAACGTCCAGTTTGGTCGCGCTCGTGCCGTCGGAATTCATCAAGTAGAGCTGAGGAGTGCCGCCCCGGTCGCTGACGAAGGCGATGGTCTGACCGGTTTTCGGGTTCCAGCTCGGAGACATGCTCGCCCCGTTGGCAATGGTCAAGCGCTTGGGGCGTCCGCCGCTCACGTCGGTGACATAGAGTTCGGGATTGCCCTGCATTGAAGAGGAAAAGATGATCTGCGTGCCATCCGGGGACCAGGCGGGCGTGATGTTGGTGCCGCGGAAACGGGGAAACGACACGAGTTTTCCGGTGTCCAGGGAATACATGCAGATTTGCGCGCTGGTGAGGCCCGAGGACGGCGCGAAACAGGTGAATGCGATCCGCGAAGCGTCGGGCGACCAGCGGGGCGTGAGGGAAATCGAGCGTAGGAAGGTGAGCTGGCGCTGGTTCGCGCCATCGTAGTCCATGACCCAGATTTCCTTGGAGCCGCTGCGCGAACTGACGAAGGTAATTTGCGTGGAAGCCACGCCGGGAAGCCCGCCGGAAAGTTTGCCGATGATCTCGTCGGCAAATTGGTGGGCGAACTTCCGCACTTGAGCGTCAGTGGGAGCGCCGCGGTACACTTTGCCCACCACGGCCTGGGACGAAGGATTGCGGACGTCATAGAGCCAGGCCTGGATGGCGACTTCCGCGGAGCTCTCCGACAAATTGCCGAAACCTACGAAATTCGCAAGCGTCGGCGGATCCGTCCAGGGCTGATATTTCAATTCGGAGGGAAGGCTGGGGGCCTGAGGAGGATAGAAACTAGGGCTCGCCAGTTCGAGAATGCCGCAAAACTGAAGATCATCGCGCACCACCTGGGTGAACAGGGAAGCATGGGGTTTGGCGGCATCCGCGCGCGCGGCAAAATCCGCGATGGCGATGCGCGGTTTCGCCTCGCCAAGTCCCGTACCCGTTCGAAACCAATCTTGCGCCGTGGCCGGGCGGACGACAAACAGTATGGCTGCGGTGAAGAGTAATCTTCCCGAACACTTCGCCAGGTTCAACACATGCGCCCCCAGGGAATCTGCTACACGTAGTTGGCAAACTAAAAGTACAGCTATCGCGTCAGCGAAAGATCGAAGTCAAAGGTAACATCCACATGCGATCCCATATAGTCGTTGGGCAGCCGACTCACAGAGCCAAGGCTCTGCAAGGCCCTCTGAGCCGAATAGTCCATCGAGGAATTGCCGCTGGTTTGGAACAGTCGAATGTTCGATATGCTGCCGTCCGCATTGATTCTGAACGTCATCACTGTGTGGGCCCGGCGCGCCGCCCGCACGGAGGAATCAATGGCGCTCTGATCCCAGGCTTGGCGAATCCTGCTACGCACAGCGTCTACATACCACGGATAGCGGCTTCCAAAATCTCCCCCACCCTGACCTTGGACGGCCACCCCCGTCGAGGCACCAGGAATTTGCGAAAAACCAGTGGGAAGATCCGGATTACCGCCCTTGCCGTAAGGAACCGCATTGTCCGGAGGGGGCGTCTTATCCTCGAAGGTTCGGGACGGGCGCGAAGGGGGAAGAGGTTTCTCTTTTTCAAATTTTGGGATCTTTGTGGCGTCGGTTTTCGGCTCGGGGGGTTTCGGAGGTTCTTCTTTATAAAGACCCTTGGTTGGATCGACGGCCTTGCTCTCGGTCACGACCGATTCTTTGGGCATGGGAATGCCGGCCGAGCTGACAAGATTGACTTTCGTCCCGCCGAGACTGCCGCCAACCCCGCCCCAGGCATTTCCGCGATGTTGAAGAAAAGCGGATAAAGCAATGGCGATGGCCATACTGGCATGCAGCACTACGGAATAAACGAGGAACCTCCGCAGGTTGAGGTCGTCCGGATTGGCGAGGGCGGTGGTCATGTTTACTGAGTACGCGCGCGGTCGGTAATGGGTTCGGTAACGATGCTGATGTTGTTGATGCCGGATTGGCGAAGCGCGTCCACGACCGCGGCGAAGCTCCCGAAGGGAACGGTCTCATCGCAGCGCAAGAATACGCTTTGGTGAGTAGACTTCAGTTGCCCGCGAATTCTCGACCCTAACTGATGAATGT
>WNFB01010843.1_pt1 | contig 15285 bp, 14 predicted proteins | sample 5400501 | NCBI WGS metagenome assembly WNFB01 (sample SAMN13153341, study PRJNA577476) | soil metagenome | isolation source: 200 cm saprolite under Douglas fir tree site 2 hole 1 | place: USA:California | collected 2015-04-18
GCACTCGACGTCGAACTCCGAGCCCGGGATCGGCTCGGGGCTGCGGCGCCCGCTCTTGTCGGGCTCTCCGAGCTTGTTACGGATGAAGCGCACGCCGCGGGCGTGGCCCCTCTCGTTCACGAGCACCTCGAGCGGACCGGCGAGATAGACGAAGTTGATGCCCTCGCGCTCGGTCTCGGTGAGCTCCTCCTCGTCGACGAACATCTCGTCGCGGCCACGCCGGTAGACGATGTACACCTCGTCGGCGCCGAGGCGCCACGAGGTCGAGGCGCAGTCCATCGCGGTGTAGCCACCGCCGAGAACGACGACGCGCTTCCCCACCTCGACCGGACGGCCGCGATACGCGCGCTCGAGGAAGACGATGCCGCCCATGACGCCGGCGGCGTCGAGGTTCTTGATCTCGGCCGGGTAGTTCGGCTCGAAGCAGCCCGCCGTGACCAGCACGGCGTCGTAGTCGTCGTGCAGCTGGCGCAGCGTCACGTCACGACCGACGAGGGTCGACAGGCGCAGCTCGACGTTGTCGTTCACGATCCCGGCGACGTCGCGATCGATGACCTCGCGCGGCAGCCGGAAGGGCGGGACGCCGGCGAGCGCGGTGCCGCCGGCCTGATCGAGCGCGTCGAAGACCGTGACGCCGAAGCCGAGCTTGGCGAGATCGCTCGCCGCCGAGAGGCCGGCGCAGCCCGCGCCGATGACGGCCACCTTGCCGCGCGGCGGACCGAACACCGGCGGAGGCGGCTGGGTGTAGGCGTGGCCGTCGCTGCGCAGGCTCTGATGCGACCAGTCGGAGAGGAACTTCTTGACGTAGCGGATCGAGAGGGGCTTATCGACCTCCTTGCGGCGGCAGGCCGTCTCGCACGGCGCCGCGCACACCGACCCGCAGATCGAGGCCATCGGGTTTGGGTCGAGCGCGAGCTCCCAGGCCTTCTCGAACTCGCCGGCGGCGGCCAGATTCAGGTAGCCACGGCAGTTCGTCCGGACGGGGCAGGCTTCCTGGCACGGGATGTTGTCCTGATACCAGGCGGGGCCGACTTCCACGACCTGGTACAGCTCTCTCACGCAGGAGCCATGCTACCGACGCGATATGGCCCGTCAAACCAGCACTCCGGTGATCGAGCGCAAACGTCGGCTCGACGGTTCCGTCGTGGAATACGAATGCGAGCCGATCGTTATCGACCCCGGCAAACGGGCCGTCCTGCGGTACGTCATCGACCGGACGCGCCCGCTCGAGGGCAGCGATCTGGTCCTCCGACCGGGCATGGTGACCATCGGTCACTTCTGGGTGGACCGTCCGTACACCGTCTACCACTGGCTCGACGCGCAGCGCAGCCTCGCCTACTACTTCAGCGTCGCGACCGACGTGCGCATCGACGACAGCGTGGTCGAATACTCGGACCTCGTCGTCGATGTCCTGGTGAAGCCGTCGGGCGAGTCGACCGTCCTCGACGAGGACGAGCTTCCACCCGATCTCGACCCCGCGCTGCGCGCCGTCATCGCCCGCGCGCTCGAGGCGGTCGCGACGAATCCACGGCGCCTGGTCGCCGAGATCGAGCGCGCCACGCGCGAGGCGCTCCAGGTCGTTTGACGGCACGTCGTTGATGTGCAACTGTTTGGTTGCACATGGAGAACGAGGTGTTCGCCGCCCTGGCCGACCCGACGCGCCGCCAGCTCGTGAGCTGGCTTGCCGCGCGGCCGTCCACCGCGACCGAGCTGGCGGGACGGCTGCCGATCACGCGCCAGGCGGTGATCAAGCACCTCGCCGTGCTGAGCGGCGCCGGCCTCGTTGACAGGCAGCGGTTCGGTCGCGAGGTCCGCTACCGCCTCGAAGCGCAGCGCCTCGCGCACGCGACCGAATGGCTCGCCGCGGTCTCGGCACGCTGGCAGCGGCGTCTCGAGCGGCTGCGGCGTCATCTCGAAGAAGGAGAGCGACATGGCGAAGCTGGATCTTGAGGTCAAGCACAGCGTCTTCATCCGCGCGCCGCGCGAGAAGGTCTACGACGCGTTCGCGACAGCCGAGGGCCTCGATGGATGGTTCACGCGCGGTGCGCGTGTCGACGCAAAGCCCGGCGGCGCGATGCTCTTCCGCTGGGTCGACTGGGGCCCCGAGCAGAACATCAACGTCGAGGCGCCGGGCCGGGTCGTCGAGGCGAAACGCCCGGAGCGGTTCGTATTCGAGTGGGGCAAGCCCGGCGAGGAGTCGATCGTCGAGATCGAATTCGCGGAAAGCAAGGACGGCACGCTCGTCCGTCTACGCGAGTATGGATTCCGCGAGCTCAAGAACCTGATCGGAAACGCGAGCGGCTGGGGTCAGGCGCTCACGCTGGTCAAGTTCTGGGTCGGGCACGGGATTGCGATCAACCGCTAGACGCGCGAGCCTCCGGCGGGACGAACACGAAGCTCAGCAGCAGTCCGGCGACGCCGGAGAGGACGACGATCCCGGTGAGCTCGTGCACCGTCCAGCCGGTGCCGAGCCTCAGCACGACCACCGCGACGTAGAGCGCGAAGTACGCGAAGGGCACGAGGAAACAGAATGCGCGGAGCGCGTTGACCCGATCGACCGACGGACGGAGCCGCCAGAGGAGAAGGTCAGCGACGGCGCCACCGGCGAACGCGACCGCGACGAACATGAGCTGGATGTCGAGCGGCGCGTGACCGCGGACGAGGATCATCCCGAGGCCGTTCAGTCCGACGATGAGCGTCATCGCGCCGACCGGCAGCGTGCCACGGCGCAGGGCGACGAGCGCGAGGCCGACGACGAGCCACGTGAAGAAGTACACGCCGAGCACGTTCCGCGCGAGCGCCGTCTCGTTTGGCCGGATGCCCGCGCCGAGGACGGTCGCGTACGGTCCGGCGAAGAGCGTGAAGAAAGTGAATACCGAGAGCAGGCGCGCCTGAGAGAGGATCGCCGGAAGCTTCGGCACGAGACCCGCGCTCGGCGCACGGCGCCACTCCGCGGCGATCGGTCCGATGACGATCAGCGCGACACCGAAGCCGAGGATGAGATGGCTCGGACTGAGGAGCGCGTCACTGCTCGTTTCGATGCCGAAGACCGTGTGCCAGACCAAGTCGAACACGCCGCCGACTCCGAACACGAGCAGTCCGGCGACGGGTCCCGTGTACCCGGCCGGGATCGCGTCAGGCCAAGACGCCGTGAACGGCCGCCGGCGCGCGACGGCGCCGAAGATCACGAGTGCCGTCGCGGCATACCCGGTGTAGAACGCGAAATGCCAGATCGTGAAGAAGGAGTCCGGCAGTCCCTGCCCGTGCGCCCAGCCGTCCCAGCCGAGCCCGAAGAGCAGCCAGCTCGAGATGAGGAGCGTGAGGTAGTCGAAGCCCCGGCCCGGCGTCCAGATGGTCGCCGCGGCGCTCCGGGTACCGGCGATCGTGGCCATCGTCCTCATTTACGCATATCAGCCGGCTCGCATTCCAGCGACGCGAGCCAGCGGTCGGCGTCGCGCTGCGAGGTGAAGCGATGCACCTCGAGGTGCGGGAACTGCGCGAGCCGCGCCTCGCCACGCCGCCGCCCCCCGCGCGCCGTGCGGAGCGCGAAGAGCAGGAGCGAATCGCGCGAGAGGAAGGCGCCGCGTAGCGACTCGCGATTGCCGTTCCAGAGCTCGACGCGGGCGATCGAGCGGCGCAGCGTGCGCCAGACGAGGCGCGCGAAGCGGTAGAGGAACGGCGGGTCGAGCCAGCAGACCGTATCGGCGCGCGTCCAGACCAGTCCATCGATCCGTGTCCAATAGTTCCCGTCGATGACCCAGGCGTCGCCGACGATCACCTCGGTGACTCGCGCGCGCAACTCCTCGGCGCCGGCCTCGCGCCAGCCCGCCAGCCAGTTCAGCGCGTCGAGCTCGACGTAGGGGACGCCGAGTGCCGCGGCGAGCGTCTTCGCGAACGTCGTCTTCCCCGCACCCGTTGGGCCGACCACCGAAACGCGCCTCACGCAGCGACGATATCCTCGCCTCCACCCCGTGAAGCTCCACGAATACCAGGCCAAACAGCTCCTTGCGCGCGCCGGCATCCCGATCCCCGACGGTCGCCTTGCGACGACGCCCGAAGAGGCGGAGGCCGCGGCGCGCGGCATCGGCGCGACGGTCGCGGTGAAGGCCCAGGTGCACGTTGGCGGCCGCGGCAAGGCCGGCGGCATCAAGATCGCGAAGACTCCGAACGAGGCGCGCGACCACTCGTCCGCGATCCTGCACATGAACATCAAGGGACTCCGGGTGCGCAAGGTGTACGTCGAGCGCGCCGCGCAGATCGCGAAGGAGCTCTACCTCGGCATCACGCTCGATCGCGACCGCCGCCGTCCGGTGGTGATGCTCTCGACGGTCGGCGGGATGGACATCGAGGAGGTCGCGGCCACGCACCCCGAGGCGATCGCGCGCGGCTGGCCAGATCCGCTCGTCGGGCTCCTGCCGTTCGAGGCGCGCGCGCTGTGCTTCGCGGCCGGCGTCCCCGCCGAGCAGCGGAACGCCGTCGCCGACGTGGCGCAGCGCCTCTACCGCGTCTACGCGACGACCGACGCGATGCTCGTTGAGATCAATCCGCTCTTCATCCAGAGCGACGGGTCGGTCATCGCCGGCGACGCGAAGCTCGATATCGACGACAACGCGCTCTTCCGGCAACCGGAGCTGCGCGACTGGAAGGAGATCAGCCCGGACGAGGAGAACGAGGAGCGGGCGCGCGCGCTCGGCTTCAGCTACGTGCAGCTGGACGGCGAGGTCGGGATCATCGGCAACGGCGCGGGTCTGGTGATGGGAACGCTCGACGCCGTGCGCAACGCCGGCGGCCACGCCGCGAATTTCCTCGACGTCGGCGGCGGCGCGAAGGAGTCGGTCGTTCGCTCCGCGCTCGAGATCGTGCTCGCCAACCCGAAGGTCAAGAGCGTCCTCATCAACATCTTCGGCGGCATCACGCGGGGCGACGAGGTCGCCAAGGGCATCCTCGCGGTGCTGCGCACGCATCCGCCGCGCGTGCCGCTGGTCATCCGGCTCTCCGGGACCGAGGCCGCGGCCGGGCGAAAGCTGCTCGAGGGCGCGCCGCTCGTGTCGCGCGCGACGATGGACGAAGCCGCTGCGGAGGCGGTACGACTAGCCAAATGAGACGCGGGGTTGCAGGGGCGGAGCCCCTGCGAGGAATGGGTGCGTTGCTCATGGCGGCGAAGCCGACATGAGCGTTCTTCTCGGTCGCGATACGCGCGTCCTGGTCCAGGGCATGGGCCGCGAGGGCACCTTCCACGCGATGCGCATGCGCGAGTACGGCACCACGGTCGTCGGCGGGGTCGTGCCCGGATCCGGCGGAACGACGCGCGAGGGCTTCCCCGTCTTCGACACCGTGGCGCAGGCGGTCGACGCGACCGACGCGAACGCGTCGATCATCTTCGTGCCGGCAGCCGGCTCGATGGACGCGATGCTCGAGGCGCTCGACGCCGAGCTCGGCCTCGTCGTCGCGATCACCGAGGGCACGCCGGTACACGACATGCTGAGGGTCGCCTCAGTGCTCACCCATGCCGCCACGACGCTCATCGGGCCGAACTGCCCCGGCGCGATCACGCCGGGCCAGTGCAAGATCGGGATCATGCCGGCGGAGAACTTCGCCCCCGGGCCGGTCGGCTTCGTGTCGCGCAGCGGGACGCTCACCTACGAGATCGCGCATCTGCTCACCGAGGCCGGTCTCGGCCAATCCACGTGCATCGGGATCGGCGGCGACCCGGTCATCGGCCTTCCGACGCCCGACGCGGTGCGACTGCTCAACGAGGACCCCGCGACGGAGGTGCTCGTCATCGTCGGCGAGATCGGCGGCAGCGCCGAGGAGCACGCCGCCGAGTACCTGCGCGCGTACGGAAAGAAGCCTGCGGTCGCGTTGATCGCCGGACGCTCCGCGCCGCCGGGGAAGCGCATGGGTCACGCCGGCGCGATCGTCTCGGGGAACCAGGGCACCGCCGAGTCGAAGGTGAAAGCCTTCGAGGCGGCGGGCATCCCGGTCGCGAACGCGCCGAGCGAGATCCCAGGTCTGGTGAAGAAGGCGCTGCGCCGCTAGTTGGGCCACACCGTCGTCCTGGGTGGGGGCATCTGCGGTCTCGCTGCCGGCCTGGTGCTCGCGGAGCGCGGCGAGCGGGTCACGCTGCTCGAAGCGCAGGACTTCGTCGGCGGCCTCGCGACGACGCTGCGGGATTCCAGCGGCGCCGGCTACGACTTCGGGCCGCACGCCTATCACGCGCGCAACAAGCGCGTGCTGGGCCTCTTCAAGCAGATCGCGCACGACGGGTTCCCGGCGCGCGCCAAGAACGTGCGCATCAAGTTCCGCGGCAAGTACTACAAGTACCCGCTCGAGGCACTCGACATCGCGCGCAGCATGTCGCCGTTCCTCGCCGCGCGCGCGTTCTTCGACTACACGCTCGAGGTCGTCCGCCGGAAGCTCCGGCCGCGCACGCTCGTCTCGGCCGAGGACTGGGTCGTCCAGGCCATGGGACGCACGCTGTACGACCTCTTCTTCGGCCCGTACACGACGAAGGTCTGGGGCATGCCGCCGTCGAACATGGCCGCGTCTTTCGCGCAGCACCGCATCCCGCACATCTCGCTCGCCAAGGTCGTGGTGTCGTCGCTGCGCAAGGGCCGCGCGAAGATCACCGGCACCGAGCATCGCTACGCGCCCCTCGTCGTCGAGCTCTACTACCCGCCGAAGGGCGCGGGCCTCATCTCTCTGCGCATGGCGGAGCGCATCCGTGGCGCGAGTGAGCGCAACGAGGTCTGCACGCGCGCGCTGGTGACGGGTCTCGAGGTAGAGGGCGACCGGATCGTCGCGGTGCGCTATCGCGACGTGTCGCCGACGAAGCGCGACGGGCAGCTGTGCCTGCTCGCGACCGGCCGGGAGACGAATGGTCCGTACGCGGCCGCCGACGGACCGGAACACCGCATCGCCTGTGACCGTGTCGCCAACACCATGCCACTGCCGGCGCTGATCGAGCTTCTGGGAGATGCCGTCTCGCCGGAGACGAGGGCCGCGGCGGCGCACCTGCGGTTCCGCGCGCTCACCATCGTCGGGCTGCGGGTGAAACGACCACAGGCGCTGCCGGCGCAGTCGATCTATTTCACGAACAAGACCTGAGACGATCCTGCTGTGCGACATCACCTGCGACATCGGCGACCGGGTCTGGACCGCCACGGCGGAGGAGCTCGGCCGCCGCTGCGCGAAGGAGCTGGCGGAGGAGGGCTTCATGCGCGAGGACGAGCTGGCCGAAGCCGTCGTCCTGCGCAGCACCTTCGGCTATCCGGTGTACGTCGTGGGCTACGAGCAGGCCATCGACACCGTCATGAAGGAGCTCATGCGCTTCGAGAACCTCGTCACCGGCGGGCGTCAGGGCCTTTACAAATACGTCGACATGGACATCGCGTCCGAGATGGGCATCGCTATGGCCGAGCACCTGCTCTCCGGCCGCTCGAAGCGCGACGCGATCGGTGCCGTTCCTTACGAGGACCGTACCTTCGCCTAGGCACCCAGGCGCGCGCGTGACGCCGAGACCGATTTGTCGTTCAGATTCGTGAATGAGGACGCTAGAGTCCCAAGTGATGAAGCGAGCGCTCACTTTCGCCCTCACGCTGATCGTCTCGACCGTCTGGCTCGTGCCGTCGGCCACGCCGTCGCGCGGCATCGCCGAGGCTCAGACGCCCGGCGCCGGCGTCACCGTGTCGGGCGATTTCCGCGGCAACGGCCGCGCGCAGCTCGCCTCGCTCTACGACGCGGGCGACGACCTCGGCCTGCGCATCTCGGTCATCGAGCGCGGCACGGCCGGCGAGACCTTCACCGCGAGCGAGTGGTTCGTCGCGCGGTCCGGCGACTTCGACCTGGGCCGGATGAAGGTCGTCGCCACCGACGCGAACCTCGACGGCCGGACCGACCTTGTCGCGCTCTACGACGACGGAGGCACCTCGGTGCGACTCCTCGTCTGGCTTTCGACGGGCGGCAGCTTCACCTTCGCCGGGACCGCCGGCTGGTGGCAGTCGAGCGGCTACGCCTGGTCGCGTACGAAGGCGGTCCTGGCCGGGAACTTCTCGGCGCAGAACCGCAGCGGTCTGCTCTTCATCTACCAGTACGACAACTACCAGATGCGCATCCACTACCTCGAGTCGGACGGCAAGCAGTTCATCTACAACGGGAACCAGGGCGTCTACGACTCGGGACCGGGCCAGTACGACACGGCGCGGGCGCGCTTCGCCATCGGCCGCTTCACGCGCACCAGCGGGCCCGAACAGATCGCGTCGATCTACCAGTACCCGAACTACCAGATCAAGATCCATGTCTTCGACCCGACGCCGACGGGCCTCCAGCCGGTGAACGGCTGGGACGGCGTGTGGGCGTCGGCCGAGAACACCTACGACATCGCGCGGGCGAAGTTCGTCGCGACGGACGTCGACGGCGACGGCAAGACCGACGTGCTCGGCTTCTACTGGTATGCCGACGGCTCGGTGCGGGTGCACCAGTTCAGCGGCGCCAAGAACCTTGCGCTCATCGACACGACCGGTATCGCGCAGTTCGCGCCGTTCACGATGCCGTGGCTCGAGACGCGCGTCGTCGCGGGCGACTTCGACGGCGACAGGAAGGGCGATCTCGTGACGCTCACGGCGTTCGCGGATGGCACGACGCACGTCGGCTCGCTGCGCAGCGCAGGCGCGCAGCTCGCGTGGACCTCGAATGTCTGGGTGTCCGCGGCGGCGACAGCGCCGCAGCGCTGCAGCGGGTGCTGGCCGCTCAACGGCCTACCCGCAAGCGGAAGCCCGCTCCTCGCGCGGCGCACGCTCGCGGTGAAGATCGACAACGCCCCGACGGCGCGGCCGCACTACGGCACCAGCCAGGCCGACATCATGGTCGAGCTGCTGGTGGAGGGCTTCATCACCCGCCTGGCGGCCTACTTCCACTCGCAGGACCCTGGGACGATCGGCGCGGTGCGCAGCATCCGCGCCTCCGACCGCTACACGACGCCGATGGTGCGCGGCGTCCTGGTCGCGTCCGGCGCGTCACAGACCACCAGCGACAACGTGTACCGCGACCTCGCGAACGGCAACTACGTCGTCGTATCGCCCCAGTTCGGCGAAGGCTTTGCCTTCTTCCGCACGAACGTCGACGGCCGCGTCGCGCCGCACAACCTTTTCACGACCGGCGCGGCGCTGCGTCAAGGCGCGAACAACGAGGGTGGCGGCGCGCCGGTGAGCGTGCCGTCGTGGGACTTCATGGCGAGCGTCGATCACACCCCCTCAGCCGGCGGGTTCATGGGATCGGTCGGCACGACGCGCATCGAGATCCCCTACCGCGCGGACGCGCGCGTGCACTATGAATACAGCGCCGCGTCGAGGACCTACGCGCGCTGGCAGAACGACGGCAGCGCCGACGTGCGCGAGGTCGATGCGGCGAACGGCGCGGTCATCGCGGCGCGCAACGTCGTCATCATCCAGACCGAGATCACGCCGCTGCCGATCATCGAGGACGCCGGCGGCTCGCCCAGCTTCGACATGCGCCTCACTGGCATGGGCAACGCGACGGTCTTCCGCGACGGACGCCGCCAGGACGGGGTCTGGTACCGCGGCACGTGGTTCGACCCGTTCATCTTCGTGAGCAGCCAGGGCGAGCGGATCCTGCTGTCACCCGGACAGACCTGGATCCACATCATCCCGACCGACTGGCAGGTCCCCTCGAGCTAGTCCCGTTCTTCGCGCGCGTCGCTCGTCTAGCCTCTTCTCATGACCGAGGCGATCTCCATCCTCGAGATCGGCGTCGTCCTGTTGGTCGCCGGCGTCGTGGGCGTCCTCGCGCGTCGGCTCGGACTCCCCGCAGTCGTCGGCTATCTCGTCGTCGGGCTCGCCGTCGGTCCGTTCACCCCCGGGTACGTCGCGGACAAGCACCAGATACAGATCCTGGCGGACGTCGGCGTCGTGCTGCTGCTCTTCGAGGTGGGCATCGAGCTCGACCTCCGCTCGCTCGCGAACGAGCCGCGCGGCATCCTCGTCGCGGTCCCGCTGCAGATCGCGATCGTCACCGCGCTCGGTGCCGCGGTCGCGATGGCGTTCGGCGCGCCCACGCTCGGCGCGATCACCCTGGGGCTCGTCGCGGCGCTCTCGAGCTCGGTCGTCGTCGTCAACATCACGCGCAGCCGCAAACGCACGACCGACCCGACCACGGAGCGCGCGCTCATCGTGTGGGCGCTCCTTCAAGATGCGGTCACGCTCGTCGCGGCGACGCTCCTCGCGGTGCTGCTCGCCCCGGGCGGCGACCCGCCGGTGCTCGCCATCGGCAAGGCGGTCGCGTTCGTCGCCATCGCCGCGGTCGTTCAGGGCTGGGGCGTGCCGCGGCTCCTGGGCGCGGTCCAGGACCAGCCCGACACGTTCCTCATCGTCGCCGTATCGGCCGCGCTCGCGACCGCGGGCCTGGGCGCCGTCGTCTTCGGCGTCCCGGTGGCGCTGTCGGCGTTCGTCGCCGGTGTGCTCTTCTCCATCAGGCCGATCGCGCAGGAGGCGCGCCGCGAGGTCCTGCCCTTCCGTGACCTCTTCGCCGTTCTGTTCTTCGTCGCCATCGGCAGCCTGGTGGATCCCGCGGCGGTGGCGCGCGAGCCCGGCTGGCTCGCCGTGTTCATCGGTCTCGTAGCGCTGAAGGCGCTGGTGGTGGCCGCGCTCGACGCCGTCTTCCGCATCCCAGGCCGTGACTGGCAGGTCGCCGTCGGCCTCGCGCAGATCGGCGAGTTCAGCTTCGTCGTGCTCGGTCTTGGGGTCGCGGCCGGCGTCGTCTCCCCAGGTCAGTCGAGCGCGGCGCTCACCGCGGCCGCGCTCACGATCGCCGGTTCAGCGGTCGCCGCGCGGCTCTTCCCGAAACAGGCGGCCTAGCTCAGAACGCTCCGAGGATCGCGCCCATCAGGACGAGGCCGACGATCGGATACCCAGCCACGATGAGATAAAGCTTCCCCGGCCGGCCGTTGAAGAGCTGATCCGCGAACATCGCCGTCCCAACGAGGCCGACGCCGGCGTACAGGCCGACGAGCGCGCCGCCGACGGCGCTCTTCGCGCCGGTGTGCTCGACGAACCACTCCAGCGTGATCGCGGCGACGAGCGAGGCGACGACGCTGAGCGCGACCGCGGGACCCGGCGCGATCGAGCCGACCCGGCCCTGCTCGTGCCCCTCCATCTTCATCCACGGTTTCACGAAGAGCAGCGGTGAGAACCACAGCGCGCCCAACACCGAGTTGGCGACGGTCGCGATGATGATGGCGATCCAGCTCACGTCATCCTCCACGGCACGAGCATCGGCACCTCGCGCGCGTACGCATCGTAGTCCGCGCCGAAGTGCTCTCGCAGCAGCGTCTCCTCCGCCCGCGCGCGCGCCAGCAGCGTCGGGAACGTGACGGCCAGCGTCCCAGCGATGAGGACGATGTTCCCGGTCGCCAGACATGCGCCGACGAAATGCACGGCGAGCCCGGTGTAGACGGGATGGCGAGTGAGCCCGTACGGACCGGTACGGACCAGCTCGTGATCGGTGTGTACCTCGATGAGCAGGTCGTAGTGACGGCCGAGCGTCGCGATCGCCCAGAGCGAGAGGGCCACGCCACCGAGGGCCAGCGCGAGACCGACTGCCCGGACCGGATCGGGCAGCGGGATCTCGGGTCCGGGCCGGAGCGCGATCACGACGTACGGGACGGGGAAGAAATAGGGCACCAGCGCCGGCAGGCCCCCCGTCTGTCGCACGACGCGGCCGCGGCGCGCGATCGCGCGTAGATGCGCGAGCTGCGCGGCGACGATGAACGTGGCCCCGCCGCCGATCGCGAGTGCGGCGATCAGCTCAGCAGGCGTGCGAGACGCTCCGCGGCGAGCGCGTTCGAGCCGTCTTCGTCGTGACGGAAGTAGGCGTAGACGTCCCTGCCGTGATCCATGAGCGCACGCAAGCGCGCCCCCCAGGCGTCGACCGCGGCGTCGTCGTAGCCCTCGCGGGCGCGCAGGCGCGCGTACGCGAACTCCGCGGTCGTCCCGAAAGTCTCGATCGGCGACGGCGCCTTCTCGCCCTCGGCATGCACCAGCGGCACGTTCGCGGTGCGGAGGAGCTCGTACACCGGGTCGGCGTACCAGGACGCATCCCGCACCTCGAGCACACAGCGGACGTCACGCGGGAGCGCGGCGAGGAACATCGCGAGGCGGTCATCGTCGCGCTTCACCCACGGCGGGGTCTGGAACAGCACCGGTCCGAGGCGCGGTCCGAGCAGCCGCGCGCGTTCGAAGAAGATCGGCAGCGACTCCGCGGGCTCGCGCAGCTGCAGGACGTGCGTGATCCGCTGCGAGGCCTTGAGGCCGAACACGAAATCGTCGGATGTGTCACCTGTCCACGTGGCGACGTTCTTCTCGGTCGGCAGGTGATTGAAGGTGTAGTTGATCTCGATGGTGCGGAACTTCGTCGCGTAGTAGCGCAGGAACTCCGCGCTCTTGGTGCCCTCGGGATAGAACTTCGGCCGCCAGGTCGTGTACGACCAGCCCGAGGTGCCGACGAACGCCCTAGCCGGCGTCATCCCGCACCTGATGCTGCCCGAGCACCGCGTACGCGATGCCCGCGATCAGCGAATTCGCGCGCTTGAGGTTGGCGAGCAGGTCCAGGTGGATGCTCGACGTGTCGATCGTCTCGCGCAGTCCTTCGTGCAGGCGCTGGATGTGATTCTGGCGAAGGCGACGCTCGAGGACGTTCACGCGCGTCTTGTGACGGATGACCTTCTCCGCGATGCTGCGATCCTGCGTCGCGAGGGCCGACAGGGCCAGCTCCAGGTTCTCCGTCACCATCGCGTGCAGCTCCTTGACCTCGGTCCAGCCCTGCGGGCTGAAGACGTGATGCCCGCGGATCTTTTTCTCGGCAAGCTCCATGAGGTTCTTCTCGATCACGTCGCCGATCTCCTCCAGGTTCGCGATGACGAAGATGAGCGCCGTCTCGCGCTCGGCCAGCTCCTCGGTCAGCTCCTGCGAGCCCAGGTTGACCAGGAACTGCTTGATGTCCTCCTCGAGTCGGTCGATGAGGTCGTCGCGCGCGATCACTTCACGCATGAGCGCTTCGTCGCTCCGCTCCATGACGACGATCGCGTCGCGGAGTGACTGGAGCACGATGTCGCCCATCCGGAGGGTCTCGCGCAGTGCCTGCCCGAGGGCGACGGCCGGCGTGTCGAGGACCAATGGGTTGAGGTAGAGCGCGCCCGTCGTGCGCGCGCGGTGCGTGTCCGGGATGACGCGCGTGATGACGTCCGCCGCGACGTGCGCCAGCGGGAGGAAGAGGACCGCCAGGGCCACGTTGAAGAGCGTGTGCGCGTTGGCGATCTGCCGCGGAACGTCGCTCGCGGTCAGCCGCACGATGTCCGCGAAGGGCGAGAAAAAGGGCACAAAGACCAGGACGCCCGCGACCTTGAAACCTGCGTGCGCGAGCGCGACGCGGCGCGCCTCCACGTTGGCCCCGAGCGATGCGACGAGCGCCGTCCCGGCTGTTCCGATGTTCGCGCCGAAGATCACCGGTATCGCGCCCTCCAGCGGCATGAGGCCGGCGGTCGCGAGCGAGATGGCGAGTCCGATCGTCGCGGCGCTCGAATGCACGAGCGCAGTGAACGCGGCCGCGACCAGGAGCAGGATGATCGGCACGTTCACCAGATCACGCAGCAGATCCGCGAAGAGCGGGCTGTGCTTCAGCGGGCCGGTGCCGTCCACGATGAGCTTCATCCCGAGGAACAGGAATCCGAAGCCGAGCACCGCGCGCCCGACGTAGCCGACGGTCCCCTTCGAGCCGGCGCTCATGACCCAGCCCGCGAACACGAGCAGCGGCGCGACGTCGAGCAGGTTGAACGCGAGCAGCTGCACCGTGACGGTGGTGCCGACGTCGGCACCGAGGATCACGCCGATCGTCTGGCGCAGCGACAGCAGGCCGGCCGACGCGAATCCGACCAGCATCACCGTCGTCGCGCTCGACGACTGCAGCAGCGCGGTCACTCCCGCGCCCACCGCGAGCGCTCTTAGCCGGTTGCCCGAGAGCGTCGCAAGGAGATGCCGCAGACGCGTCCCGGCGGCGCGCTGAAGGCCCTCGCCGACGAGTCGGACGCCGTAGAGAAGGAGTGCGGTGCCGCCGAGGAGCGCGAAGAGCACGACGTAGGCAGCATCCATCCGGGGCAGTATGCCCGGACGACTAGTTCAATCTCTCGCCTTCGGCGAGGAGACATGCTGAGGGCTGGTCGACTTGCTCGTCGCGGATGAACCGCTCCTCGCTCGGGTACTCCTACCGCGCGACGGTCAGTGGGGCGCGGCCCGCCGCGCCCGCGGCGAGCACGACGACCGCGGCGTCGCCCTCGTTCGGCGGCGCGGCGAATCCGATGTGCGCGATGCCGCCGCTGTCGGTGACCGCGGTGCCGATCGTGATGACGCCGACGGAGAGCGTCACGGTGACGTTCGCCTTGGGCCGGCCGTTCTCGGCGACGCGGATCTCCGCCAGCACCGCCTCACCCGGACGGACCTTCGAGCGATCGAGCGCGACGGTGACGGTCGTCGGGGCGACGGTGGTCTCTGCGACAACGTTGACCGTGCCCTTCACCGTCGATTCGTTGCCCGCGCGATCCCGCGCGACGATCGTGATCGCGAGCGGACCGGGCGACGATGGCAGTGTCGCGCTGAACGCGCCGTCAGGCCCCGGCACCACCGTCTGTGCGTTGACGCTGACCGTGGCACCGGTCTCGGTCCGACCCTCGACGATGACGTTCGATCCGGTGATCGTCTCGCCCTCACGCGGCCGCGTGATCGAGAGGCTCGGCGGTTGCCGATCGAGCACGACCGTGTATGACGACCGCGCGACGACGTCGGTACCGGACAGCAGCGTGACGCCAATGGCGTTCGGGCCATCCTTCAGCGTCGCTGTCGCCGCGAAGGTCCCGCTCGTATCGAGCTTCACCGTGCCGATGACCGCGCCGTTCACCACGACCTCGATCATCCGTCCCGTCCCGACGGCGAACGAAGGGACGCGACCGCCGATCTGCAGCTGCGGCTCCCGTGTGAAGTCGGGCAGGCCGGAGACGACGGGTTCGGCGCCAAAGACGACTCCAGTGGTCGGGAGATCGATCCGCTTTCCCTCGGTCGTCGGGAAGACGTCGCCGAAGCTCTGGCCGAGCTGCCGGATGCCCTCGTCGAACGCGGAGCCGATGAACGGACCGGCGAGGAGCACGAACGCCGCCGCGCCACCGAGCACCACCGCGTCGAGAGCGCGCGGTGCGCGTCGGAGACGCGGTTTGACGCCGGCTTT
>WNFB01002791.1_pt1 | contig 15281 bp, 5 predicted proteins | sample 5400501 | NCBI WGS metagenome assembly WNFB01 (sample SAMN13153341, study PRJNA577476) | soil metagenome | isolation source: 200 cm saprolite under Douglas fir tree site 2 hole 1 | place: USA:California | collected 2015-04-18
GCAGCAGGAGACTCTGCAGGGCTTCATCCAGGGCGGCGAGTCCGTCCTGCGGTGCCAGTTGGGCGACCTGGCAGAGCTCCTCAAAGGTGAAGTCATGGCCGAGGACTGCTCCTGCTGCCAGCAGGGTGCGGGCAGGGGACGACAGTCGGGCCAGGCGACGCTGGATCAGCTCGCGCACGTCCGCGGGAAGTACGTTGTCAGGTGGAGTGGCCTCGAGGATCGCGGGTTGCGGCTCAAATACCCAGCGGCTTCCCGCGATCAAGCTGGGCACCAGGACGCCACGTTCGAGCAGGGTCTGAAGCAAAGCCCTCAGGTAGAATGGCTGCCCTTTGATTTCTGCAAACAGCCATGCGCCGAAACGCTCGGGGCTCAGGCTGCATCCAGGGGCCTGGACAGGCTGCGAAGCAGGCTGACTGTAGGGGCCCGATTTATCGCGCCCGCGGGGTGGGGTGTCTCCTTGCAGCGATGGCTGCGCTCCATCTACCCCCGACAGTGATCGAACGATCTGGAGGACGTCCTTCGCAGAGAGAGGACCCAGTTCCAGGCGCGTCAAAGAGATCGTACTCCTGAGACTCGCAAGCCATTCGGACATTTCAGGGTCCATGTCCCGTGTTTCGGTGCGCCTGCTCAGCAGCAACAGGGCGGGCGTCCCGTGCTCCGTCCAGTAGCGAGCAAGATACTGGAATATGTCCAGGGTTGCTGTGTCCGTCCACTGCATGTCGTCAGCAAACATGAGCAGAGGTGCCTGCGAGGCCAACGCGTGAGACAGGCGCGCCAGCGCTTCAAAGAGGCGGGAGGAGGCAAAGGCCCCGTCGATGGTCGGGGGAGGCAGGTCGGGGTACCGCTCGCGCAGGTCGGGCAGCAAGCCGGAGAGCTCGGCCAGCCAGGGATCGCTCAGCAGCTCACGAAGATCATGTTCCTGTTCTAAGCGGGCACGCAGTGCCTTGAGCAGTGGCTGATAGGACAGGCACTGTGACGTTTGGAATGTCCTTCCTTCGAGCACATCTGCTCCCTGGGTCCTTACCCAATCGAGAAACGACGCGGCCAGGCGCGTTTTACCGATCCCGGCTTCTCCTTCCAGCAGCACAACCTGCGCTTGACCGTTGGAAGCCTGCTCATAGAGTGTCATGAGTCTGCTGAATTCCGCCCCCCGTCCTACGAAAGGGACGTCGAGCAATGGTCGCTCGGTCGATGTGCGCCTCCCGGCCCCGCTGTGCGCGCCGCGCGGAGGAGAGGCGTTGCGCAGTACCTCTGCCAGGGCGACCAATTTCGGTGAGGGTTTGGCGGAGAGTTCCGTCATCAAGACCTCCACGCAGGTTTCGTAGGTCTTCAAGGCCCCGATGCGGTTGCCGGTCGCGAACTGCAGCTGCATCAGGCGCAGGGAGATGTCCTCGTTGAGCGGGTCAAAGCAGCGCCAGCGCTCGACCGTTTCGATGGCCTGCTCGAGGGCTCCCTCTGCGCTCTGCAGCCGGGAGAGCCAGTCAAACACCTGCTCGATACGCTGGTACCAGTAGCCTTGCTGCATGCTGACCCAGTTATCGAAGTCGAGCGTCTCGCGTAAGGTAAAATCCTGGAGGAAGCCACCGCGATACAGTGCTGCGGCGTGCTGAAGACGAGCAATCAGGGTACGGCGGACCTCCCCTTGCACCGCTTCTGGTGCAGGCAGGACACGGACCAACTTCCATGCGGTCTCAAGGGCGTGCAGGTCGAGGTCAATGCCTGAGGTCAGATCGAGCCCGAGCGTGCCGTGCGTGATGCGGAGGTGTGATTCGCGTTCAGGTGAAGCGTCCTCTTCAAGGATATGCCGTAAGTGCAGTAAGGTAATGCGCAGCGCGGTGCGCGCATGGGCCATATCGCCCGCCGGCCACAGCAGGCGCGTAAGCTTTTGACGCTCATGCACGCCCCCTTCAGCCGCGAGGTAGGCGAGGAGTGCCAGGACTTTGCGGTCGGGAAAGGTCAGTCGACGGTTCAGGTGGTCCACTTCCGGTGGCCCGAGCAACACAATCTTCAAGATACTCATGCAAACTTCTCCAAGTTGAACATGGCAGAGTCGGTGCAACGTATTATTGTACCACGCGCCCTGGCTGGACAGCATCCTAAGAACGCGCAGGAAGTCATCGACTGGTTGGAGCAAACCGTGGTCGGCTGGAACAAGAACCCGACCCCTTTTGTGTGGAATGGCAAGCGGCGCCGACGGCGTGAGCGTGCTCGTGTTCGCCGCTTAGCTGGTTCGGGGGCGGCCCTGGTCAAAGGCTATTCAATTGACAACTGACCCACTAGTGGATGCGTTTCTCATGTCCAGCCCACGCTTTCTCGCGCAGCACAACCTTCTGTATTTTCCCGGTGGAGGTCTTGGGCAAGTCGCCAAATTCCACGGCTACCGGACATTTGAAGTGCGCGAGGCGCCCTCGGCAGTAGGCAAGAATCTCCTGCTCGGTTGCCGTCTGTCCCGTTTTCAAGGTGACAAAGGCTTTGGGACGCTCCCCCCACTTTTCATCGGGGATCGCGATGACGGCTGCCTCCATGACAGCCGGGTGCTCGGCAATCGTTTGCTCCACTTCAACGCTGGAGATGTTCTCACCACCCGAGATGATCACATCCTTCCCACGATCACGCAGTTCAATGTAGCCGTCGGAGTGCATCACGCCCAGGTCTCCAGAATGGAACCAACCTCCTGCGAACGCTGCAGCAGTCGCACCTGGATTCTCGTAATAGCCCTTGGCGACATAATTGCCATGCATCACGATCTCCCCCATCGTTTGTCCATCGCGAGGCACATCGTTCATCTGTTCATCGACGACTCGCACGCGGTCGGCGACCACATTGCCCTGCCCTTGTCGGGAAAGCCTGCGTGCCTGCTCTGCCAGGGGCAGCATATCCCACTCAGCATGCCATTCGCAGATGCAGTAGGGGCCATAGGTCTCCGTGAGACCGTACACATGGACCGGGCGGATATTGAGTTCCTTCATGTGCCCAAGCAAGGTGGGCGAGGGAGGGGCTCCACCGACGATCACCGTGACCTGTCGGGCGAGACGATGGGCCTTGGGATGGTTCACCAGGGAAATTTGGACGGTGGGCGCTCCGTTATAGTGCGTCACCCCTTCCAGGTCAAAGAGCTCCCAAAATGAGACTGGGATCGACCCTGCGCAGGCAAACATGGGTACCTCCTACGCTCGTCACAGCCCAGGGATAGCACCAGCCGTTGCAGTGGAACATCGGCAAGGTCCACAAGTAGACACTGTCGCTGCTCAAGTGGACCTCGATGGCTTGAGCGAGGGCAGCAAGATAGGTTCCGCGATAGGTGTACATCACGCCTTTGGGGTTGCCGGTGGTGCCTGATGTGTAGTTGATCGCAATCGTCTCTTCCTCGTCCTCTAGCCAGCTCGGGACAGGCGCAGGCGATCCAAAAGCGAGGAACTCTTCATAGGGATCCTCGGGAGCCCCCGTATCGTCGATTCGCACCACCTGGACGCCTTCTAGCTTGAGCGGTTCGATGAGGTGGAAGAGTTCAGCATCGACGAAGAGGAACGTGCTGCCGGAGTGCTTGAGGAGGAACGCGATCTCCTGCGAGTTGAGCCGGGTGTTCAGAGCCACCAGGATGCCTCCAGCAGCAGGAACACCAAAGTGCGCTTCCAGCAAGGCGCAGGTGTTAGGACACAAGTAGGCAACGCGGTCGTGCTTCTTGAGACCAATGGCACGCAGACGGGAGGCCAGACGATTCACGCGCTCGGCCAGCTCATGGTAGGTGTAGCGCCGCTCGCCCTGAACCACGGCGGTTTTGTCAGAAAAGATGGAAGCACTGCGCTCGAGGAAGCTGACAGGTGTGAATTCGGTTCGATAGACTTTCTCTGCCATCGTAGACTCCTTATCTCAACAAAAGGGTGCATGTTACGATTACACTCTCCTAGCGATGGGAGGTTGCTCCTCAACCTGGTAGTGGTAGAAGCGACGTCCGCTACTATCTTCGCCAAGGATAATACGGCGACGTCGGCCAGTCCCCGGTCGCCGTCGAGTCAGGTGAGCGCAAGGTCGCGGTCTTCCGCCGCGCCTGCGAGACGCGCTCGGCTACGGGCGGGCGCTGGTACCCGCCCCGTACGAGTTCTCCGTTGAGGCCAACTGCACTGTCAATAGAAAGGTGGCCTGAGATGAACCATGCCGCTGCATGGGTCGAAACTTCGCCAGCCCTGCACAACCCGGTGACACTGCATCGGGAGAAGTCGGGTTAAAGCGCTGTCCCTGGAAACAGCAGTGATTGGAACGGGTCGGCGTACTGCACCAACACGGGACGCGCTCCATCCAACCCGAGCGTGCGGAGATGTCCTGCCATCCGATGGTTCGAGTCTCCCACTCTCAGCACGAAGCCTTCACCGTTACTGGCATGCCAGGGCGTCGGCACCTGGACGAAGGTCTTGATGATCTTCTTCTCAAGCAGGCTGAAGGAGTAAAGATCGGTCGGCGCGACCGGAACCGAAATGCCACGAGTCCCCTCTAGCGAAGAGATCAGCCCGTTTTGCGGATCGTGCACGATGGCAGAGAACTGCTTGCCGTCACCTTTGATCTCGATGTCAGTCACAAACTTGTTGTAGCCCCACAGCTCCTGCCCCGCGCGGTTAGCCGCCTCGGTCGTCACCGGAAGATCCGCCACATAGATAGCCGGATTAGGGTCCCCCGGCGCCACCGCCAGAACCGTTACCGCTACTTCGTTATAGGAGCCGATGTCGGTTTGCCTGTACTCCCAGCACAAGTACAGCACCACGGCCTTTCCATCCTCCTGCGGCACGGCTTGCAGACCAGTACCCTTAAGCACCTGGGCTGCTCGCTCGAGATCGGTCAGGAAGGTGGCTGCGAGACAACGGTTATCGATGTAACGGATTGGTAGCGCAACCTCCGTTCCATCGCTGAGTGTACGGTACTGAATCATCAAATGAGGTTGCATGGTGTGTGTCCTTTCCTTAATAGAATCTCGTTGTTTCATGGAATGTCCCCTTTCCTTATAAAAGCTCGGGATTGATCAGGTAGTTGCCACCCTTGATGGCCAGAATCTCGTTGCAGCCGTCCTCGATCAGCGAGGCGCGGGTATCGCGGAAGATTTTCTCAATGGGGTACTCTGGGATCAAGCCCTTGCCGCAGAAGATCTGCAGTGCCTCGCTGGCCACCTCGAAGGAGGTCTGGGTGCCAGTGATCTTTGAGGCCATGGCCACGTGCATCGCCGGCATCGGCCGGGTGTAGTTGTAGATCAGCGCCCGGCGGGACAGGGCGCGTGCCGCCTCAACCTTGCGGTACATGTGGAACAACCGGTAGGCCACACTCTGGTGGCGGATGATCGGCACCCCGCCCTGCTTGCGCTCGTGGGCGTAGGCCAGCGCCAGCTCGAAGGCAGCACGGGCAGCGCCGGTGAAGACCACCCCCATGATGGCATTCCCGTCGGAGAGGATGGAGTAGGATGCCCGCTTGTAATCGTCCGGGCCGGCCAGAACGTAGTCCAACGGCAGCTCGACTTCGTCGAAGATGACCGCACCCTGGTTCAGCGCCCGCTGCCCCATCTTGTCCAGCGGCTTGCCGCGGCTGACACCTCTGGCGTCGAGGGGCACGATGACGGTGCAGCCCTGTCCGGGGTCTGGGCCCTCGCCCGTGTCGGCGACGCAGTAGAGGATGCAGACCTGGGCAATGGTGCCGTTGGAGATCCAGTCCGACTTCCGGCCGTTGATGACCACCTTGTCGTCGTACAGCTTCGCCACGCAGTCAGGGCGACCGTAGTTGCCCTGAGGATTGAAGATCTGCTTGTTGGCATCGAGCACATCGGAGCCGTGTTCTGGCTCGGTGGCCCCCCAGCAGCCGATCATCGACTCGGGGGTGTGCTCGAGCAGAAACTGGTTGCCGAACTTGGCCGCCGTGAGTCGCGGCAGCATCGAGGCCCCCAATGAGATGGCCAACCCGGCGTCGCCCCAGCCCAGCTCCTCAAATACCAGGCAGAGCATCCTCGCCATCTGCTCCGGCTCGAACTCCAGCACCCGGTCGACGCCGAGACCGAGTTGGCCGAAGGCCTTGAACACGCTCCACAGCGGCGAACTCTCGGCAATCACCTCCTCGGGTGTCATCCGGTCGAGCTGCTGGCCGATCGGGCGCATCACCTGGGCGGCGAAGCGATGCACCATCTCCTGCACGTCCTGTTCTTCTCGTGTAAGTGGCGGTTCCGCGCCTGTCAACTGCAGGCCGCCCTTAGGATCCTCCGCCCAGCCGGCGATCGGGGAGCCGGCGGCAGGCCTGGCAATAGCGGTTGATTGGGACATAGTCGTCTTCTCCTCTCCGGGCTTACCCCGGGCTTTGTTGAGGTCCCACGATAATGAATTTTAACGACCAAGATCGGCAATGTTGTGTCACCCTGAGCGCAGCGAAGGGTCTAGCTCGATGGGCAGAGAGATGCTTCGCTGCGCTCAGCATGACAGGTCCGGTTTTGATTTTTAAAAATCATAATCTGCGACCTCCTGTAGCACCCCGATTTATCGTGGGTGACTCCTTGATGCGTCATCTCGGCTCCCGGCGAGCTAGCTCGCCGGTGTGCTCAGGACAAGCCCGTAGGCGCGACGCTCGAGCCTGCCCGATAGGTCCAGATGCACGAACTTCGCCTCAGTGTATTCGTCAAGCGCATGCGGCCCCAGCTCGCGCCCGACGCCGCTCTGCTTGTAGCCCCCAAAGGGGTACGCGCCGCTGACCATGTGCCAGTCGTTGATCCAGACGGTGCCGGCCTCGAGCTGGTTGGCGACTTCGAGCGCTCGCGCCGTGTCAGAGCTCCAGACTCCCGCGGAGAGCCCATACTGGGTGTCATTGGCGATCCGCACTGCCTCGTCCACGTCGGAATAGCGGATCACAGAGATCACCGGGCCGAAGATCTCCTCCTGGGCGATGCGCATGTCGTTGCGTACGTTGGTGAAGATCGTCGGCTCGACCCAGTGGCCCTTCTCGAACCTGGCACCCCGCGGCACCGAGCCGCCAAATGCCAGTGTCGCCCCCTCCTTCTGGCCGAGCTCGATGTAGCCCATGATCCGCTCGCGCTGCTTGCGCGAGATCACCGGCCCGAGGTCGGTCTCGGCATCGAACGGGTCGCCGATCTTGATCGTCTTGGCGCGCTCGATCATGCGCTCGACGAACTGGTCGTGAAGCGAGTCAGGGAGGAGCAGGCGGGTGCCCGACTCGCACGCCTGGCCCGAGTACATGAAGCAGGCGAACAGCGCCCCGTCGACCGCGGTCTTGACGTCGGCGTCGTCGAGCACGACGTTCGGCCCCTTGCCGCCCAGCTCAAGCGTGAGCCGCTTGACGTTCTCGGACGCGAGACGCATAACCTCGCGACCCACCGCGGTCGAGCCGGTGAAGGCGACCTTGCGTACGTCGGGATGCGCAGCCAGTCTCGCTCCGACCTCCGCGCCCTCGCCGGTCACGACGTTGAGGACGCCGGGCGGCAGCCCGCACTCCTCGCCGATCCGCGCGAGCTCGAGGAGGGTGAGCGGGGTCTTCTCGTCGGGCCTCATCACACAGGTGTTCCCGGCCGCGAGCGCCGGCCCCAGCTTCCAGACGGCCAGGAGCAGCGGGAAGTTCCAGGGCACGATCCCGGCGCACACCCCAAGCGGCTCGCGCCTGATCGTGCCGTTCGCCAGCGTTGGGTAGACGAGCTGCGGACCAGCCTGTTCGAACGGGTAGCGCAGCGCCAACTCACCGAAGTAATCAAGATGCGCGATCGAGTAGCCGATGTGGAAGGCCCTCGCCTGGCGGATGGGCACGCCATTCTCGAGTGCCTCGAGCTTCGCGAACTCGTCCAGGCGCTCGCGCATGCGCGCTGCCATGGCCTTGATCACCGTCGCCCGCTCCTCGGGAGACTTCCTCCTCCATTCGCCCTTCTCGTGGGCGCGCCTGGCCGCCTCGACTGCCCGATCAGCGTGCTCGACGCTGCCGCGCGCAACCGTGGCCACGGTCTCCTCGGTGGCGGGGCTGACGATTTCGAAGACCTTGTCAGCGTCGACCCGCTCCCCACCGATAAGCATCTCGTAGTGTTTTCTGTCGGTTGTCACCATACACCTCAGCTCCTCTCAATTTTGATGAGTTAAATAATGGTTGTAACAACAACTGTAGCTGGCTTTGATTAGCCCGACTTGCCTCCGGCTGAGGAGGCAAGGTCGGGATCATCAAACTATTTCTTAGAAGGGCCGTTCCTTCTGGCTTTGATTAGCCTGGGTGCGCAGCAGCTTTGATTAGCCTGGGGGCGAAGCCGCCCAGGATCATCAAACTCAGGATCATCAAACTATTTCTTCTCGCTGCTCCCAGTATAGCTGTGAGCGGGGTGAAATGTGATCTCCAAAAAGATATAATGTATTGGTGAAAAAGATATATTGAGCAGACCCCTACATGTGAAGGCGATAGCCAGAAAGATATAGTGAAGACCTGCTGCTGTCTCTGGGATATACTGTAGTAGACCCCCGATTTATCGTGGGGTTGCCCCTTGCGGGTACCAGGCTCCTTAGAGAACACTCTTTTCATTGGGAAGACTCGCCGGAGGAGGTGCGAGCATGACGGATCGTATTGGAGAGCACCTTGGCAACTATCGCCTGGTCCGCCTGTTGGGCTCAGGCGGCTTTGCCGATGTGTACCTGGCCGAACAGGTCTACCTCAACACGCTGGCTGCCATCAAAGTGCTCAACACCCATCTGACCCCTGAGACGCTGGGGAACTTTCTCAGTGAAGCCCGTCAGTTGAGCCAGCTGGATCACCCGCATATTCTTCGCGTGCTCGACTTTGGTCTTGCACAAGAAATGCCCTATCTGGTGATGGAGTACGCGCCGGGTGGGACGCTGCGCGAACGCCATCCTCGCGGCAGCAGGGTTCCCCTGCAAGCCATCGTCAGCTATGTCACCGATGTCGCTCCTGCCCTGCAGTATGCCCATGACCAGGGGTTGGTCCATGGCGATCTCAAACCGGAGAATCTGCTCCTGGGAAAGCAGGAGCGGGTCTTGCTCAGCGATTTTGGCATCGCCCTGCTGGTTCCCGCAACCAACTCGCTATATGTTCCGCACATGTATGGCACCTTGATCTACATGGCCCCTGAACAAATTCGCGGTGCTCCCAGTTTGCAGAGCGACCAGTACGCCCTTGCTGTGATGATGTATGAATGGCTCAGTGGCCAGCCGCCCTTTCAAGGCTCGGCGGCCGAGGTGGTGAGCCAGCACCTGTTCGCAATTCCCACGTTGTTGCGCGAACAATACCCAGAGATCCCGCTTGCTGTCGAGCGAGTGGTGCTCAAGGCCCTGTCGAAAGATCCCAAGCTCCGCTTTGTCGACGTGCTCAGCTTCGCCACGGCTCTCAGAGAGGCCAGCCAGCCAGAGACCTCTGCCGATCCGTTCCAGGCGTATGCAAAATCGATTATGCCCTCGACACCCCTTAAGGGCGAGAAAGCCGCCACCGATTCACCCATGCGTTTCCAGAATCTCCCTGCTCTGCTCACGCCGTTGATTGGACGTGAACAGCAGGAGCAAGCCATCAGTGCTTTCCTTCGACGGCCTGAGGTCCGGCTCCTCACACTCACCGGTACTGGCGGCATCGGCAAGACACGCCTGGCGAGTCAAGTGGCGACGGATCTGATCGAGGTCTTTCCTCATGGCGTCTGCCTGGTACAGCTTGCTCCAATCAGCGACTCCAACCTGGTCGTGCCCACCATCGCACAGACGCTCGGCCTACGCGATGTCGCGGAACGTTCTCTGTTCGAGTCGCTCAAAGCTTTCCTGCGTGACAAACACCTCCTATTGCTGCTGGATAATTTTGAGCAGGTCCTCCAAGCCTCACCTGCACTGGTTGAATTGCTCCTGGCCTGTCCATTCATCAAGATCCTGGTGACCAGCCGTGCAGTACTACATGTGGAAGGTGAACACGAGTTTGCGGTTCCTCCGCTCTCCTTGCCCGATCCGCTCCACCTGCCAGCACATGAGCAGCTGGTGCAATACGGAGCGGTCGCCCTTTTCGTTGAGCGGGCGCAGGCAGTGAAGCCCACTTTTGTCCTTTCTGAGGACAACGCGGCGGCAATAGCCCAGATCTGCATCCGGCTGGATGGGCTGCCACTGGCCTTGGAGTTGGCAGCGGCGCGGAGCAAACTGCTGCCGCCCCAGGCACTGCTCGGGCGGCTCAACCGTCGGCTTGCCGTGTTGACGCGTGGAAGGCAGGATGCTCCCACCCGGCAGCAGACCCTGCGTGACACCATCAGCTGGAGTTATGATCTCCTCAATGCCGAGGAGCAACGCTGTTTCCGGCGCCTGGCCATCTTTGTGGGAGGCTGTACGCTCGAGGCTGCAGAAGCGGTCTGTAGCTCCCCGATCGATCGAGGGAGCCCGATGTATCTCGATACCTGCCCCCCAGGCAGGGTCCTCACCGCATCTGTAGCGTCCCGATGTATCGAGGACTCACCGCAGGTGAAGGATCTCTCGCTTCCCGCCATGGACTTGGTCGCATCCCTGCTTGACAAGAGCTTGCTGCAACAGAGCGACCGAGGTGGAGATGAGCCGCGTCTGCTGATGCTAGAAACGATCAGGGAGTACGCCCTGGAAATGCTTGCGGATTCCGGAGAGTTGGAGGCGACAGAGGAGAGGCATGCGATGTACTACCTCGCGCTTGCCGAGCAGAGTGAGCCGGAATTATTCGGGCACCAGCAACGTCTATGGGTGGATCTCCTGACGTGGGATGCCGAGAACTTGCGAGCAGCCTTGCAGTGGTCGCAAACCCATCAGAGGAAGGAGCAGTTGCTCCGCCTGGCAGGAAACCTCGGGCATTTCTGGTACATGTGCGGTCGTTTCAGCGAGGCCATACTCTGGCTCGAGACAGCACTGCGGGAAGCAGCGCCAGAGGTTGCCATTTCCGCACGCATCAAGGCGCTCTATATTGTAGCCTTGATTGCCAGCCACCTGGGGCAAAGCGACCTCCTCTTCGTTCGGGCACGGGAATGTCTGGCGCTCGCTCGGCAAAATGGGGACAGTCGAGGCTTTGTGATAGCTTCCTGGTCCCTGGTGCATCACTTGCTGGCAGATGGGGACATGATTGAGGCACACGCCCAGGCAGAAGAGACGCTGAAATTTGTCCGGGCGCACGCACCAGCAGAGGATAGTTGGACACTGGCGTGCGCGCTCAATGCTTTTGGATCGGTGGTCTTGTCCCAGGGTGACTATACGCAGGCACAGCATTTGTATGAACGTGCCATCGCCCTCTTCAAAGAGGCAGGAGATCTCTGGCTCTATGGGGAGTTACACCTGTTCTTAGCAAACGTCTACTGGGCACAAGGGGATGAGACACAAGCTCAGACCTTTTTGAAAGAAGGACTCGCCATCCATGATCAGGTCGGCAATGCGTGGGTAACGGGCTGGTTTGTGAGCCTCTTCGGTGAGATTGCCCTGCGCCAGGATGACATCCCGCGTGCGCGTTTCCTGCTGGAAGCTGGCTTGAAGCGTCACCAACAATTAGGAGACCAGCAGGGCCAGGCGCTCATGTATGCCTTGCTCGCACAGGCAGCAGCAAGCGAGCATGACTATCTGCTGACCCGAACCCTGGCAGCTCAGAGCCTGGAGATCGCACGCACTGTTCATGACAGTAGAACATTGATCCTGTGTCTGGAAGAGTTGGCGGATGTTGTCGCTGGTCAGGGAGAGCCCGAATGGGCAGCGCGACTATGGGGAGCAGCAGAACGCTACCGCGAAGCCAGTCATGCGACGCTCCCACAGGTTGAACGTCTCGGTCGCTCAAGCTACATCAAGCAAGCGCAACGTCTCCTCGGTGAGCAGATCTTTGCCGAAAGGTGGTCTGAGGGAAGAACTATGACGGCAGAGCAGGCAATCGCAGCTTCCCCCACGCATGAGAGGACATCCAAACCTCAAAGGCCTGCGCAAGGAAGACCCCAGGGCAACCGTAAGGGCCCACAGGCTAAACACACCGCCTGGCCCCACGCCACTCCACCACCCTTGCCCCTACGCGATGTGGCGCAACCTGTACTTGATCCCTTGAGCCAGCGCGAACTGGAGGTGCTGAGGTTGTTAGCAGGTGGGGCTTCCAACCAGGAGATTGCGCTGGCCTTGGTCGTGGCACCAGGAACGGTGAAGCTCCATGTGAGCCATATCCTCTCCAAATTAGGGGTCAATAGTCGCACGCGAGCCATTCTACGCGCACGCGACCTGGGTCTTCTTCCAGATGAGCATACAACTTGAGATGACCATGGCTGAGGTGACCTGTACGAAGTGCAGGTCACCTCAGCCATGAAGGAAGTGGAATGAGAAGTGACATGCCATCTGATGGAGGGTGACTTCGAGAGAGCCTCCTTCTATACTTCTCGCAGTGGATGTGAAGCACGCATGCAGAGCGTGGGTCATGTCCACCGTGAGAGATGGCCTGTAAGTGCCTTTTTGACCAAAAGAGACGATGGACCGTATAACTACGTATGAGCTTGTGTATGAAGCCGCTCGAGAAGCTCTTGTACACAGCTTGAGGACGTTCACCTTGAGGCTTCGTTCTGCATCGCAAAGAAAGACCCGCAGCGCTGAAAATGGTCTGTGAGAGCCAAGAAAAACCTGCTGGAAGTGCAGAAAAGAAGATGAAAAGCAAGCTCAGCCTCAGTTAGAGAGCACATCGTCTCTTTTGGATAAAAATACACTGATAGGCCCATCAGTCGTGCGGCAGCATGACAGCCGCGCACGTCGAGGGAGGGAGGCGCTACTCCGCTTGTGAGGAACGGTTCATCACTTCCGTTGTCCTAGAGGAAGAGGACATGCCATGGGTCTGTTACGTCTGGCCGTGCTCGGCACGCCCGAAGTGTTTCATGACGGCAGCCGCCTCACCTTTGCCTTGCGCAAGGCGCAGACCTTGCTGCTCTATCTGGCGGTCGAAGGGGGCATGCACTCCCGCAGCAAGCTGGCGGCCTTCCTGTGGCCCGACAGTGAGCCCCACGATGCGCGCACCGCCTTGCGCAACGCGATTGCCCTGCTGCGCACTCTGCTCGCCGACCCCGACGCCTCCCCTGCCCCGCACAGCCATCTACGCAGTGAGCGTGACCTGCTCGGCCTGAACCCGCAGGCTCCCGTCGAGCTGGACCTGGAGGTAGTGCAGCAGGCCTACAGCGCGGCCCAGCGGCACTCCACGCTCCCCGCCGAGCCGCAGCGCGCCGCCCTGGTCGCGAAGTTTCAGCAGGCCCTCGCCCTGGTGCGCGGCCCGTTCCTGGACGGGTTCTGGCTGGGGGAGGAGTCCCCCTTTGACGAGTGGGTGCTCCAGGAGCAGCAGCAGTGGCAGGTACACTTGCAGCTGCTCTGCGAGCGGCTCTCTTCCTGGCAGGAGGCTGGTGGGGAGTTGGAGCAGGCGCGCGCCACGCTCACGCGCTGGCTGGCCCTCGATCCGCTCTCGGAGGAGGCCTCCCGGCGCCTCATGCGCGTGCACCTGGCGCTGGGGGATGCGAGCGCCGCCTTACAGGTCTACGCCACCTGCCGGGCCCGACTGGCCGAGGACTTGCGCGTCCAGCCCTCGGCGGAGACCGTCACCCTGGCGGAACACATTCGCGCCAGCGTGCCGGCCAGCCGAGGGAGTACCCCTGCCCGGCCCGCTGCCGTGGAGAGCGGGCTGCCCAGCGATCTGGCTGCTCCGCTGGTGGGCCGGGCCGGCGCTTTCCGCCAGCTCGTCGGGACCTTTCAGCGGGCGCGGGTGGGGCAGCCGCAGGCGGTGCTGCTGGTGGGGGAGGCCGGCATCGGCAAAACGCGGCTGGCTACGGCGTTTGTGGCCTGGGCCCGGGCCCAGGGCGCCGAGGTGCTCAGCGGGCACGCCCTGGAGATGGGGGGACGGCTGCCCTATCAGCCGCTGGTGGAGGCCCTGCGGGAGCGGCTGGAGGCGGAAAACGCGCCAGAGGACCTGCTGGAGGACCTGTGGCTGGCCGAGCTCACGCGCCTGCTACCCGAGATGCGCGTGCGCTACCCCGATCTGCCGGTCCCCAGCGAGGATGAGCTGAGCGCCAAGGGGCGGCTCTTTGAAGCGGTGGCGCGCCTCTTCGAGGTCCTGGCCAGGCGCGCCCCGCTCGTGCTGCTGCTGGAAGACCTGCACTGGCTGGACGGGGCCTCCCTCGACCTGCTGCGCTACCTGGGCCACTCCTGGAGCCGGCATGGCAGCCAGGTGCTGCTGCTGGGCACGGTGCGCAGTGAAGGGCTGGAGCTCAACCCGCCGCTTTCCGCGCCGCTGGCCGACCTGGGACGCGACCTGCCGCTCAGCCAGGTCAGCTTGCAGCCGCTCAGCCAGCAGGAGACCATCCAGCTCGTGCAAGCCATCGTCGGGCAAGGGGCACCTGGCATCAAGAGTGAGGGTGAGCGGCGTGAGCACGGCCCTGCTCAGTCCTCCAGGCCCGTGGCCTCGCCTTCGCCAGAGCTGGAGAGGCCCCTGGTTGCGCTGGGCGAGGGTCTGTTTGCGCACACCGGGGGGCATCCGTTGTACCTGCTGGAGACGCTCAAGCTCTTGCGAGAACGGGAGTGGCTGGTGCCACGGCTGGCAGCCGATGGAGTCTTCCGGCTGGAGCCGAGCGTGGACCTGGCGGCCCTCGGAGAGGCGCGGTCCCGGCGCGACCTGTTGCCGCCTTCGGTGCGCACGCTGCTGCTGGCCCGTCTGGCCCCGCTGTCCCAGGCCGCACGCCAGCTGGTGCAGGTAGTCGCGGTGCTGGCAACGGCGGCGAGCGCGCCGCGGCTGTGGCAGCTGGCCGAGCTGGAGGTGCAGGCCGGGGTCGAGGCCCTGGAGGAGGCGATCACGCGTGGCATCCTGCGCGAGGAGGAGGCGGGGGTGGGCCGCCTGGGCAGCTATGGCTTCGCCCATGACCTGATGCGCGACGTGGTCTACACCGAGCTGGGCGCGGCACGACGGCAGGTCTTGCACCAGAGCACCCTGGCCAGGCTCGAGACAGAAGGAGCGCGAGCCTCCGAACTGGCGTACCATGCGAGGTCTTCGGGAGAGGTCGAAGCCGCCTATGGCTACAGCGTGCAGGCCGGGGTTGAGGCGGCGGCCGTCTTCGCCGTCGACGACGCCATCGGGCACTACGAACAGGCGCGTGCCTGGCTCCAGGAGCACAAGCGGCTGCAGACCAAGCTGCCGGCCTCGGAGATCGAACGCCTCTATGCCCATCTGGGGCGGGCTTATGCCAACCAGAACGCCTGGGAAAAGGCACAGCAGGCCTATGAAGAACTGTTCGCCTACGCGCAGCACCATCAACTGCCCACGCTGGTCAGTATGACCCTCAACCG
>WNFB01005232.1_pt1 | contig 15280 bp, 16 predicted proteins | sample 5400501 | NCBI WGS metagenome assembly WNFB01 (sample SAMN13153341, study PRJNA577476) | soil metagenome | isolation source: 200 cm saprolite under Douglas fir tree site 2 hole 1 | place: USA:California | collected 2015-04-18
AGGCCGCCCCCGGCCTCGCCGTTACGCCGCTCGCCGAAGGCCCCCGGTCGACCGCGCTGCTCGTCGTCCGATTGAGCAAGGGGGCGCTAGCGGCGCGCCCCCTTGAACCCCCGCTCGCTTCGCGGGAATGAATCCCGCTCCGCTCGCGGCTGTGGTTCTTGTCTCTGTGTCTGCTCGTTGCTTCTTGTTCGTTCCCCGCGTCCTCTGCGTTCCCCTCCGCGCCCTCCGCGTTGAAAGGCAACGCTAGCCCTTTTTCCGCTTGACCATGGTCACGACGGTTCCGCCGCCGGGGGGGAAGACGTACGACACATCGTCCATGAAGGAGCGCATGAAGAAGATGCCGCGGCCGTCGACCTTCAGCAGGTTCTCGACGGCGGTCGGGTTCGGCACGGTCTCGGGGTCGAAGCCGACGCCCTCGTCGCGGACGCTCACCTCGAGTTTGCTGGCCTCGAGGGCGAAGGCGATGGCGATCCTCCTGTCCTCGTCGCCGCGGTTGCCGTGCTTGATCGCGTTGACGACCGACTCGCGCACGGCGACGCTCATGTAGTGGGTCGCTTCCTCGTCGAAGCCGGCGAGGCCGCTCAGGTGCGTGAGGACGGTCTGCACCATCTCCAGCATCTCGAAGCGGCTCGCGATGTCGAGCTTGACCGTCCGGCTCGGAGAGCGCTTCATGTCTGGGGGAGGGCTGCCACAGAAACGTAACACGCGGACAATCGAGGATCAAGCCACAGCCCCTCAGCCACTTGCAGGACGGACATGCTACCCTCCCGCCGTGCGGCTCTCGCCGGCGTCCCGCTTCCGCGGCCGTTTCACGCTGCCCGGCGACAAGTCCCTCTCCCATCGTCTCGCGATCCTGGGAGCGCTGGCCGAGGGGGAAACGCGCATCGGCAACTTCTCGACCGCCGCCGATTGCAGCTCGACGCTGCGCTGCCTGAAGGAGCTGGGGGTCGAGGTGCGCGGCTCCGGGCGCGCGGTGGACGTGGAGGGTCTGGGTCCGGCCGGCTTGCGCGGGGCGAGCGGCTCGCTCGACGTCGGCAATTCCGGGTCGACCATCCGGATGCTGGCGGGAGTCCTGGCCGGCCGGCCCTTTCGCTCGGTCCTCACCGGCGACGCATCCATCCGGCGCCGGCCCATGGAGCGCGTGGCCGAGCCGCTGCGGGCCATGGGCGCGGCGGTCACCACTCGCGATGGAGCGCCCCCGGTCACGATCGAAGGCGGCGGGCTCCGCGGCATCACGTGGCGTCTTCCGGTGGCGAGCGCCCAGGTCAAGACGGCGGTCCTCCTCGCCGGGCTCCAGGCCGACGGCATCACGGCGGTCACCGAGCCCAGTCAGAGCCGCGACCACACGGAGCGGCTGCTCCCCGCCTTCGGCGTGCCCCTCGAGCGCAACGGCATGACGGTCTCGCTGCGGGGCGGAACGCGGCTCACGCCGCTGACGATGGAAGTTCCGGGAGACGTCTCGAGCGCGGCCTTCCTCGTCGTGGCCGCCCTCATCCTTCCCGACTCCTGGATCCACGTCGAGAACGTGCTCCTCAACCCCGCCCGAACCGCGTTCATCGACGTCCTGAAGAAGATGGGCGGAAACATCGAGACCGGCGTCCGCCGCGAGGAGCCGGAGCCGGTCGGCTGGATCGAGGCCCGCACGTCCCATCTGAAGGGAGTGGACGTGGGCGCCGAGGCTGTTCCCGCTCTCATCGACGAGGTCCCGGCGCTGGCGGTGGCGGCGGCACGCGCGGAAGGCACCTTCACCGTCTCCGGCGCCGGCGAGCTTCGGGTCAAGGAGAGCGACCGCATCGCCGCGCTGGCCGAAGGCCTGCGGGCCATGGGCGCGCGGGTCGAGGAGCGCCCGGACGGCCTCGCCATCCAGGGGGGCCCCCCCTTGCGGGGAGCGCGGGTGCGGGCCCACGGCGATCACCGCATCGCGATGGCGCTGTCGGTGGCGGCGCTGGCGGCCAACGGGGACAGCCACGTGGAGGACGCGGAGTGCGCCTCGGTCTCCTTCCCCGAGTTCTACGCGTTCCTCGAGCGCGGCATCGCCGGCGACCGGGGCCGCCGTGGCTGAGCCGTCGCGGGTCGTGCTCGTGGGCTTCATGGGCAGCGGCAAGACCACGGTCGGCGAGAGCCTCGCCCGCCAGCTCCGCTGGACGCTCGTGGACATGGACGCGCGGATCGAGGAGGAGACCGGCCTTTCCGTGGCCGAGATCTTCCGCCGCCGCGGCGAGGCCTCCTTCCGGGAGCAGGAGACCCGGCTCGCCGTCGCCTTACGCGATCGCGAGCGCCTGGTGGTGGCGGCGGGAGGTGGGGCCTTCGCGACGCCCTCCACGCGGGACGCCCTCCGGGCGGGCGCGGCCACCGTGTGGCTGCGGTGCGACGTGGAGACGATCCTCTCGCGCGTGCCGCTCGACGGCAGTCGACCGCTGGCGTCCAGTCGTGAGACAATCCTGCGACTGCTCGCCGAGAGAGAGCCCTCCTACCGCCTGGCCGACCTCACCGTCGACGCCTCGGGGCGGTCTCCCGAGGCGGTGGCGCGGGAGATCGCGGACCGCCTCTTCGCGGGCCGTGCCGCCGCGGATCCCGGAGGACGACCGAATCGATGAAGTACCTCATCCTCTCGGACATCCACTCCAACAAGGAAGCCCTCGCGGCGATTCTCTCCTTCGTGCGGCGCAAGCCGTGGGACAAGGCGGTGTGCCTGGGCGACGTGGTCGGCTACGGAGCCAACCCGAACCAGGCCGTGGACATGCTGAAGCGCCTGCGCCCGCTGGCCGCGGTGCGCGGCAACCACGACAAGGTCTGCTCGGGCCTGGAGGACGGCGAGCTGTTCAACCGCATCGCCCTCGAGGCCGCGATGTGGACGCGGAAGAAGCTGACCAAGGCGAACTCGCGCTGGCTGCGAAACCTTCCCCAGGGACCGGTGGTCGTGGACAACTGCTTCGCCATCTGCCACGGCACGCCCATCGACGAGGACGCCTACATCTTCGGAGAGATCGAGGCGTTGAACGTCTTCCGTCACACCGAGTACCCGATCACGTTCTTCGGCCACTCGCACTTCCCCGTGATCTTCGCGCTGTCCCCCGACGCGATCACGACCATCCTCACCGTGGCCCCGTCGTTCCGCTTCAAGCTGCGGGAGGGCGTGCGCTACCTCGTCAATCCCGGGTCGGTCGGCCAGCCGCGCGACGGCAACCCGCTCGTCTCCTTCGCGCTCTTCGACAGCTCCTCGCGAATGGTCACGATCCACCGCATCCCGTACCAGATCGAAGCCACGCAAGACAAGATCATCAAGGCGGGCCTTCCCCGCCCGCTCGCCGACCGGCTCGCGATCGGCCGCTAGCTCGCGCGGGCGAGCAGCCCGAGCAACCCAATCACGAACAAGGCCGCGCGCAGCAGGCCCAGGCGCGTGGGCTGTACCGCGACCAGTCCCAGCAGCGCGCCCGAAGCGGCCTCCGCCACGGTCGTCGTCGCATACGTCCCCTCGCTCCGCCAGCCCTCGAACCCTGCCGCCGCCGCCGCGAGCAGGGCCGCCGCCGCCGCGAGGTGGAGCGTGCGCTCGCCTCCCGGCTCGGCGACGGCGCCGGCGAACGCGCCGCCGGGAGGGGCGGGCACCGCGAGCCGTCGGATGAGCGCCAGGATGAGCACGCCGACGGCCAGCAGCATCGCCGCGAGGTCGAGTGCGCCGGCGGCGAGCGATTGAGCGCTGCGGCCGAGGCCCTGACTGGCGGCGACCGCGACGCCCAGTCCCCCGAGGCCGGCGCCGAGGACGAGCAGCCGCTGGCCGATCAGCCCCGCGCGTGATCCGTGAGTTGAGACGGACAGCGCGTGCACGGCCATCGACAGGGACCCCGCCAGCGAGAAGAGCAGCGCGAGGCCGAGGACTTCTTGCAGCGCCGATGCCGCCAAAGCCAGGGCGAGGGCTGCGACGAGCGGCCAGACCGCGAAGCCGGAACCCGCAGGAGGCGCCGGCCGGACCGCCGCGACCACCGCCGCCGCCGCGGACAGCAGGCACGGCAGCCCGCGGGGCGCGACGACGACGGCCGCGAACGCGAGGACGGCGGCCGGCCTCGCCGCGGGCCGAGCGACGGCGAAAAGAAGAAGGACGCCGGCGACCGCGGCGAGCCCCCGGCTCGCGAGGTCGAGGGCGCGGCGTCCGGTGGCTCGACCCAGCGCGGAGAGCGGAGCGGCGGCGACGAGGGCAAGGGCCGCCGCGGCGGCGGCCAGGTTCATGCCGGCCGGGCTGCCCACGCCATCCCGAGGGCCATGACGGTCATCCCCGCGAGCGCGACGGCGGCGGCGGGCTCCCGGCTCACCCGCAGCGTGACCGCTTCGGAGACGACGACGTCGGTCAGCGAGAGCACGCGGTCCAGCCGCTCCGGCCGGTGGATCCCCGGCATGGCCCGGATGACGAACACGCGCCACGCCTCGGCCCCCCGGGTCACGCGGAGCAGCGCCGCGGGGTTTCGCGGCGCGGCCGACCGCGAGTAGGGCTGCTGCTTCTCGTCGAGAGCGAAGTCCGGGAAGTACTGCTCGAGGGAGATCTGGAGGTCATCCACGGTCGCCGGTGCCCCCGGGCCGACCTCGGCCACGGACGACCCGTGCGGTCCGGCCACCGCGATGCGCAGGGCGGATGACCCCGCGCCCTCGCGGCGGGCGGAAACGCCGAAGCGAAAGCCGCCGTGCGAAGCGGCGCGGCCGGGATGGACGGCGATCGTCGCTCCGTCCCCCGCCCTCAGGACGGCGCCGCCGTCGGGGTCCACGCGCTCGAGCACGATTCCGTAGCCCAGCGGCCGCAGGCCGAGCGATCGCCCCTCCGGTCCCTCCTCTTCGAAGCTCTGCGTCCCCTGCCCCGGCTCCAGCGTGAGCGTGCCCCGGTGGCCGCGCAGGCCGTCGTAACCGATGGCGACGGCCACCGCGAAGGCTCCGACGCCGACCAGCCGGCCGCCGGGATCGCGCGGCCCCGCAAGAAGCCCGGCGACGAGCAGCAGGGCCAGCGCGGAGATCGACGCGAGCGGCGGACGCAAGACCGGGGACAGCGCGGGATGCAGGGCGGCGGCGAGGAGGAGGCCGCACGTGGCCGTGAGGCCACGCCACGCCAGCAGCCTCAACGCTTCTTGAGGGTCACGGCGAGGCCGGCCCCTTCCCGATAGATGATCGTTTCCAGGTCGGGGTTCGCCTCGGCCTCCCTGAGGTACTCCGTCACGCCAGCCATACCGACGTTGTGGGCGAGGAGCAACCCGCCGGGACGCAGCAGGGGCAGCAGCTTCCTCAGGTAATCGACGTAGCCCTCCTTGTCCGCGTCGATGAAGGCCACGTCGACGGGGCCCTTCACGGTGGCCAGCTTCTCGTGGGCGTTACCTTCGACGACTGTCACGAGCGACTCCACCCCCGCCTGCTGGAAGTTCTTGCGGGCGGCGGCCGCCCGGCCGGGGTCGATCTCGAAGGTGATGAGGCGGCCGCCCGTGTCCTGGAGCGCCAGGCACAACCAGAGGCCGGAGTACCCGGTGGAGGTTCCGATCTCGACCACGGTCTTCGCCCCCGCCGTCTCGGCGAGGAGACGCAGCGCGCGGCCGTCTTCCGGAGGCACGCTCAGGTACGTCCTCCCCCCTTTGCGCATCTCTTCGAGGACGGAGAGGATCCTCTTCTCCCCCTCCCTGCTCGCCGCGCCCGCACCGTGGGGCGCTGCCCCTGCGACGGCCATCACGACGGCCACGATCGCTCGTCTCATCGCCTTGTTCTCCACGCTGGAGAGGATACACTCGACCTCCTGTGGCCGGGAACCGGCGAGGCATGGAGTCGGGCAATCCCGGGGGCCGTCCATCCCGCCGAGCCTTCCTGCGCGGACTGGGCCTGGCCGGAGCCGGGCTGGTCCTTCCGCGCGCGGGGCGGGCGGCGCCGGGACCGCTCTTCGAGGAGGTACCCTCCGCCGCGAGCGGCATCTCCTTCGTCCACGACAACGCGATGTCTCCGGAGCGGTACCTACCGGAGACCGTGGGCCCGGGCTGCGCCTTCATCGACTACGACAACGACGGCTGGATGGACCTCTACCTGGTCAACAGCGGCCCCTGCGACTTCTACAAGCCGAAGACGCCCGTTCGCAACGCCCTCTACCGGAACAACCGCGACGGGACGTTCACCGACGTCACCGGGAAGGCCGGGGTCGCCGGCGGGACCTTCGGCATGGGCGTCGCGGTCGGGGACTACGACAACGACGGCAACCCGGACCTGTTCGTGACCGGATACGGGCGCTGCATCCTGTACCACAACAACGGCGACGGCACCTTCACCGACGTGACGGACAAGGCGGGAGTAGCCGCTCCCGGCTGGACGACGAGCGCGGTCTGGTTCGACTACGACAACGACGGCCGGCTCGACCTGTTCGTTTGCAGCTTCGTGGAGTTCAGCCTCGCCAAGAACGTCTTCTGCGGGGACAACAAGCTGGGCCGGCGCTACTACTGCATCCCCCGGGTCTTCAAGCCCACCCCGAGCCTGCTCTTCCACAACAACGGCGACGGCACGTTCACCGAGGTCTCCGGCGGCACCGCGATCGCCCGGTCCCTGGGCAAGGCGCTGGGGGTCGTGGCGACGGACATCAACAACGACGGGCTCATGGACCTGTTCGTCGCCAACGACACCGTCCAGAACTTCCTCTTCGTGAACCGCGGCGGCGGCAAGTGGGACGAGCTCGGCCTCGCCTCCGAGGTCGGCTTCAGCGCGAACGGCCAGCCGCGCTCGGGCATGGGCGTCGACGCCGTCGACCTCGAGGGCGACGGCTGGCAGGACCTGTTCGTCGCCAACGTGGACCAGGAGATGTTCTCGCTCTACAAGAACAACGGGGACGAGTCGTTCGTCGACACCGCCCACGCCCACGGCATCGGCCAGGCGACCCGCTTGCTCTCGGGCTGGGGCTTGAAGTTCTTCGACTTCGACAACGACGGCAACGTGGACCTGCTCCTGGCCAACGGCCACCCCGACGACATGATCGAGAGCTACGGCGGGCAGGTCCATTACAAGGAGCCGCTGCTCCTCTTCCGGAACGACGGGACGCGGCTGCGCGACATCAGCGCCGAGGCGGGGCCGGTGTTCGCCAAGACGTTCCCGGCGCGCGGCCTGGCCGTGGGCGACTACGACAACGACGGGCGGCGCGACGTCGTCGTCGCGATGAACGGCGCGGCGCCGCTGCTGCTGCGCAACCGCGCGGGGGAGGGGAACCACTGGGTCGGCCTGCGGCTCCAGGGCACGACCGGCAACCGGGACGCGATCGGCGCCCTGCTCACGTGGTCCGTGGGAGGAGCCAAGAAGTCACGCCTCCGCAGCGCCGGCGGGAGCTACCTCTCGTCCCACGATCCGCGCGAGGTCATCGGGCTCGGCCGCGCGACGAGCCTCGACGGGCTCGAGATCCGCTGGCCGAGGCCGAGCACCCTCGTCGAGCGCATCGAGAAGGTCCCGATCGACCGTTACGTGAAGGTGGTCGAAGGCCGCGGCATGGTCGGCTAATTCATCTCGAGCTGGTCCTTCCCCGGCAGCGCCGGGAAGGGGTTGTGCGGCTCCTGTTGATACCAGTACGCCACCGAGGCGATGTCGTCCTGGAGGGGCAGGTAGCGTCCGCCGGAACGCCAACCGAGGGCCTGGATCGTCACCTTGAGGTCGCGCTCGAACCGTATCGGGTCCGGGATGTGCCAGCGGTAGAGGCTGAAGCGCTGCTGTGATTGATAGAGGCCGTCGGGCCGCGTGACCAGGGGCAGGCCCGAGTAGGGTGTCGTGAACTCCTGGTACTGCTTCGTGACGGGGTTCTCGAAATCGTAGGACCCGCAGAAGTAGTCCTCGGTCCCGGTGCCGGCGATGGTCGGGAACTCCGCGTCACCGTCCATGAAGAACTTCACCTCGCCCTCTCCCCACCAGCCGTCGCTGCGGACCGCCCACAGCAGGTGGGTGCCCACGTAGTGCCCCTGGCCCCGAACTCCGTCCAGGATCACGTAGTCCTGCTTGTAGGGCAGCGGGTTCGACCGGCGGAACTGGGCGTGGAAGTACCCGGCGTCGGCGGGAACCTCCGCGAGCGCGTACGTGACCTGGTAGTAGAGCGTCATCGCGTTCTGGTCGAGGTTCTCGAGGGTGACCCGGGCCGACCTGCGAAACGGCATCACCCAGTAGCAGTTGAACGCGCTGCCGGGGTTCACCGCGACGGGGAGCGAGCTGATCTGCGCGTAGCGCCCGGGGACGGAGGCGAAGAAGTCGCCCACCGGCACTTCCACGGACGGGCTGGTCTCGCTGTCCCAGTAGAAGCGCAGGATCGAGAAGCGCCAGTTGCCGGTCGGGGTCATCCAGATGTGCTGGATCGCTCCCGGGCCGTCGATCTGGGCGAGGGTGAAGGTCGTTCCGGCCTCGATCTTTACCGACGGCGACACCTTCCACTTCTGCCCCAGGTCGCGGGCCGCGTTCTTCCCGGTGCCATCGACGGCCATGCCGCCCTTTCCCTTCTCGCCGGTGAAGTTCTCGGGGCTGATTGAGCGCGTCCGCGCCTTCGAGAGCCGATAGAGGTTGCCCAGGTCCACGGACACGCCGTCGAAGGACCGCTCCTGGGCCGACCCCACCGCCGCCACTCCCCAGACGAGCAACGCGAGCCCCGCCGCGCAATGCTTCATGGCCGCCTCCTTGGGCCGTGAGGCTATCTCCGCGGAAGCCCCACGTCGAGTCCGGCCTCTCGCGCGAGGCGAAGGAGGAGCCGCACGGGCAGGCCCGCGACGTTGGACGGCGAGCCCGTGACCGACGAGACGAAGAGGGCTCCCTTGCCGTCGACGTGGTAGCCGCCCGCCTTGTCCATCGGCTCGCCGCCCGCGACGTACCAGTCGATCTCCTCGGCGCTCATGGGCGCGAACGTGACCGACGTGCGTTCGACACCCGACAGCGTCGTGCGGGGGGCGATCAGGCAGAGGCCGGTCACGACCTCGTGCGTGCGCCCGGACAGGAGCCGCAGCATCTGGCGCGCTTCTTCGGGCGAGCCGGGCTTGCCGAGCCTCCGGCCCTCGCAGACGACCAGCGTGTCCGCGCCGAGGATCGGCGGCGGCTCGGAGCGGGCCACCGCCGCCGCCTTGAGCCGGGCCAGCCGCTCCGCCGTCGCGTCCGCCTCCTCCCCCGGCGCGATCGTCTCGTCCGCGCCCGAAGCCACGACGCGGAAGCGCACGCCCAACGCGCGCAGGATGAGGGCGCGGCGCGCCGAGGCCGAAGCCAGCACCAGCAGTTCGCCCAATCAGCCCTTGCGGAAGAGCCCGATGACCCGCGCGACGAGCTCCTCCGGCGCCCCCGCGCCCTTCGGCACCAGCTCGTCGGCTCCATGGATCGTGCGTGCGTCCTTCTGGCTCTCGATGGACACGCGCGTGTAGAGCACGATCGGCACGTCCACCCACTCCATCGTGGCCTTGACCATGTTCACGACGTCCTTGCCCGACATCGCGCCGTCGATGCCGAGCTCGAGAACGATGACGTCGGGTTTCTCCTGGGCGATCGCCGCGAGGCCGGCGTTGCCGTCGGGAGCGGTACGGGTCGGCACCTCGGCCCGCTCGAGCGCCTGCAGCGCCGCTATCCTGGAGCTGGGGTCGTCGTCGATGAGCAGCACCGTCTTGCGCCGCCGGGACCTCACGGCGGGGGCCGCCGGCGGAACGGTGTCGATGGGGCCGGAGAAGGCACCGGCGTCCTCGGCCGACGCGGCCTCCCCCGGAGCGAGACGGTTCTTCAGCAGGGCGAGGATCTCGTCCTGTGCGACGCGCATGGCTCGCAGCTCTTCGAAGAGAGACTCCAGTCCCGCGGGGATGGCCGGGGAGGGAGCGGTTTCGGGCGTGGACCCGGGCGGGAGCGAAGAGATGGCGGCCACCTTGCCGGTCGGGTCCTCGTCGGCCGGCGCTTCCGCGCGCGTCACTTTCCCCGGCGGGGGCGTCTCGTGACCCGGGCGGGCGACGGCGGGCAGCGTCTGGGAACCGACTCGCAGCGTGCCGGCCGGCGCGGCGACCGTCTCGGTACGCGCGATTCCCTCCGGTGCCGCCGCCTTTTCGGCGCCCGCCCGGCTCCGCAACCGGGCGCCGCACTTCGCGCAGACGATGACCCCCGAGGCATCGGGCGCGGATGTCACGGCCGTCTTGCACTTCGGGCATTTCATCTCATTTCAACGCGGCGCGCTTCGCACGCCTGAAAGCCGCGTCCTCGGTCGGGCAATTCATCAAGACCTGCCCTCACGCGAATGAATCGCGCTCGGGCAGAAGGGAGGCCCTCCCTGCGGGCGCTCCACGCGGACGTAGAATAACCTACGGTGCGGGGGTTCCTCGGGCGATGAGCTTCGATCGGGCGGGACAAGGGCTGGCCACGCGCATCTTCGGGTCCGAGCCGGCGCGGCTGGCCTTGATCAAGAGCGCCTGGCCCTTCGCCGTCGGTCCCGAGCTGGCCCGGCGTACCGAGGTGCTGGCCCTCGAAGGCCGAACGCTCCGCGTCCGGGTCCCCGACGCCGGCTGGCGAAAGGCGCTGCACCGCATGCAACCGCAGATCGTGGCCCGGCTCCGCAGCGTCGCCGGCGACCTCGGGCCGTCGCGTCTCGGGTTCAGCGAGGGCCAGGTGGCGGCCCCCGCGGAGACGAAGCCGGCCGCGAGCGCCGGGAGCGACGAGACGACTCGCCTCGATCCGGAGCTGACCGCCGCGGCCGGGCGGATCGCCGACGCCGAGCTGCGCCAGCTCTTCCTGGCCGCCGCCGCCCGCTACCTGTCCGGCCGCCGCGGGCGGTCCTGAGGCGAAGGAGACCACGATGCGCGAGGCGGTGATCCTTTCGGCCGTTCGGTTGCCCACCGCCAAGTTCCTGGGAGCCTTGAAGGGCTTCACTGCCCCCCAGCTCGGGTCCATGGTGGTCAAGGAGGCCGTCGTGCGCGCTGGCCTCGGGCCGGAGATGATCGACGAGGTCATCCTGGGCAACGTCGTGTCCGCGGGCCTCGGGCAGGCCCCCGCGCGCCAGGCCGCCCTCGGCGCCGGCCTCCCGCCCAAGGTCGCCGCCCTGACGGTCAACAAGGTCTGCGGCTCGGGCCTGAAGTCGGTGATGCTGGCCGCCCAGGGGATCGCCGTGGGCGATTCGGAGGTCGTCGTCGCCGGCGGGATGGAATCGATGTCCAACTGCCCCTACCTCCTTCCCAAGGTGCGTGAAGGGATGCGTCTCGGCCACGGCGAGACGATCGACTCCATGATCCACGACGGCCTCTGGGATCCCTACGAGGACTATCACATGGGCTGCACCGGCGAGATCGTGGCCGAGAAGCACGGGGTGACGCGGCGGCAGCAGGACGAGTACGCCGTCGAGAGCCATCGGCGGGCGATCGCCGCCATCAAGGCCGGCAAGTTCAAGGACGAGATCCTGCCCGTCCCCCTCCCCCAGAAAAAGGGCGACGTCGTGATGTTCGACACCGACGAAGCGCCGCGGGAGGACACGTCGATCGAGGCGCTGGCGAAGCTGAAGCCGGCTTTCAAGGAGGGGGGCACGGTGACGGCGGGCAATGCGCCCGGCGTCAACGACGGCGCGGCCGCGCTCGTGGTCACTTCGGCGGAGAAGGCCAGGGCCCTCGGCCGCAAGCCGATGGCGCGCATCGTGGCCCAGGCCGTATCGGGCCTGGAGCCCTCGCTGGTGATGATGACGCCCGTCCCCGCCGTCCGGAAGCTGCTCGAGAAGACCGGCTGGGACGCCTCGACCATCGACCTGGTGGAGCTGAACGAGGCTTTCGCGGTGCAGGCCGTAGCTGTCACGCGTGAGCTGGGCCTGGACCCCGCAAAGGTCAACGTCAACGGGGGCGCGGTGGCGCTCGGCCATCCCATCGGCGCCAGCGGGGCCCGCATCCTGACGACGCTCCTCTACGCGCTGCGGGACCGCGGAAAGCGCCGGGGGATCGCCACGTTGTGCCTCGGCGGCGGCAACGGAGTCGCTCTCGCGATAGAGATGTAGAAGGCTAGCCACGCCATCCCCTCTCCCTGGCAGGGAGAGGGGCAGGGGTGAGGGTCGTCGTCAGGGCAGCTCGGCCAGTTCCTTGTCGAGCGCGGCGAGCGTGCGCTTGAGCATCTCGCGGTAGGAGTCGCTGCCGGCCGAGTCGAGCCGCCGCTGCACGTCCACGCGGGCCAGCTCCAGCGTTCGGCGCCGGGCCGCGGGTGGCTCGGCGCTCTTGCGTTTGTCCTGGGCCGACTCCTGCTGATCGGCCACTGACTTGCTCTCGAAGCCTCGGGCCACGCTCAGCCCTCCCTCCGCCGCCATCGCCACCACCAGGCGGCCAGGAGGATGGGAAGCATGAAGAGGGTCTCCCAGGTCACCGCGAGGGCGTCATGCCGGACGGTATGCCAGTCAAGTGTACGCCCGATGTCCAGGAACAAAGCCAGCGGAGACTTGAAATAACCGCCCGAAAGAGGCCACAGCAGGGGGATGCCGATCGGCGGGTGCGTGTCTTCGCCGAAGTAATCGAGCAGCAGGTGGCTCCCCCAGCCGGCCCCGGCCGCGATACCGAAGCCGAGAGCGCGCGGCCATCCCGCCGCCCAAGCGGCGAGCGCGACCGCCCCGCCGGCCAGCAGTGCGCAGGTGATGCTGTGGCTCGCACCCTGGTGGTGGTTCCGGCCGTCGACGAATTGAAGGAGCAGGTCGAGATCGGGCGCCACGGCGGCCGCGACCGCCACCGCCGCGTGACGCAGGCTCGCCTGGTCTTCGCGGTCACGCGCGGTGAGCAGGTGAACGGTGAGCCCGGCGAGGCTGTGGCCGACCGGGCTCGGCATTCAAGCGCCCTCAAGACAAAAGGCTCGGGGCTGGTGACCCCGAGCCTTGCCACGTCGAACCAAGGAAGCTACAGCCGCCGTTCAAAGATCTTGAAGTCGCTCTTCTCGGCCTCGACGATGTCGTCCAGGAGCGCGTAGATAGCGGCGATCTTGCGGTCCTTGTGGAACTTGTCGTCGAACGCGGTGAACTCCGCCTCGTCCTTGAACCGGAAGACCTCCATGAAGTAGTTCGGCCGGCTGCGGTCCTCGTATATCGTGCAGTCGGTGCCGCCGATGGCGGCGAGCAGCGGTTTCAGCTCGCGCATGAGGTCGAAGAACTCACCGCGGCGCCCCTCGCGGATCGAGTACGTGATCGCCAGGACGACACCAGCCTCGGCGAAGTCCGGCATGACCAATGGGCCCCGAGCCGCGGATGCGGCCGGCTTGCGGCTGTCGCGCAGTGGCGGCATGGAACGCGCGGGCGCGACGAGCACCGGGCGAGAGGGCGCCACGTGCCGGAGAGGCATCGGCGACGGGATCGATTCGGTGCGGGTGCGCGCCGATTTCGGCATGGCGCCGGAATGAGTGCTGCGCGCGGGAGTCGTCGCGCGAACAGTGGACGACTTCCTGGACTTCGAACGCGGCGCCTTCGAACGCGGCGCTTTCGAACGAGGCGATCCTGATCTCTTCCGGTCGGGACGGCGGGTGGCACGCGTCTTGGCGCGCGCCGAACGCCGCGGCCGGGAGGGACCGCCCGAGGACTTGCGGGCCGGCTTTTTCTGACGCCTTGCCTTCACTCAACCCCCTTGGTCGGCCGCCCTCACCCCTTCTGGGTTTGGCTTCTCTGAGGCCGACTTCCCGAAAAGATTCTACCAAAACCCTTTCGGTTGACGCCAGGATTTTTTGGAGCCGCCAGGCGCGTTGTGTCTGGCACGACACATACTAAATGTCGTGGGGTAAGGGCTTTAGAAGACCTGACCAAGGCCTCCAGTCCAGGCATTTTTCCCGTCGCCAGAGACGCTTCGTCCGTAATCGAGGCGCAGAAGAAGGCCTCGCGACGCGAGCCGGAGGCCCAGGCCCACGTCGTGCATCCTGCGTGGACCACCCTGCGCCGTCGCGTCGAGCCGCGCCCCGTCGTAGAACGCCACGGCCCCGAGCTGGACGTGCGCCGCGTCGGCGATGCGCTGCCGCAGCTCCACATTCAACAGATCGAGGTCCTTGCCAATCGCGGTGCCGCCGAGGATGCCACGGCGCCTCACGTAGTGACCACGAAGCGGATAATCCATCTCCGATGAAGCGCCCGGCGTGAACATCTCGTCGAGGGGCGTGCGGCGCCCGCCTCGACCCACGATCAACTGGGCGGCGAGCGCAGAGCGGGCGATCGGCTTGCCATCGGGCAGCGAGAGGAACCCATGATACCGAAGCGCCACCTGGCCCAGCGGATACGAGAGGTCCGAGCCGAGCGAGGAGAGCGCCTGGAAGAATCGCGCCGACACGTCGAATCGGTTCCGGCGGCGGTCGACGATGCGGTGGTCGAGACCGAGCTGATATCCGGAGATCCTGCCGTCCGGCGCGTCGGGACGTACGATGCTGAAGGTGCGATCCCGCAGGCGCCAGCCCACTTCGGCGACGGTCCCCGGGCCTACGACGCGGCGCAAGCTCACATCGCCGCCCCGTGTACGCAGGGTGAACGGCCCGCCGAGATCGTACGACGGCCGCGCGCGCAGTCCCTCGACCCGGAGGTTCGCCGGTAGGCCGAAAGGGCGCGGCCACTCGATGCTCCCGGTCAGGTGCGGCTGCGTCTTCTGCCACTTGTAGTCCAAGCCGAGGTTGATGCCCTCTCCGGCGAGGTCGAAGTAGCGCAACACGACCTTCTTGCGGATCGCGTAGACGCCGCTGCGGATCCCCACCTGAAGGAGGTCGCCGAAGCCGTGCCGCTCGGCGAGATCTACTTCGAGGTCGACATGGCCCGGCTGCTTCGGGAGCGGCCGCAGCTCGATCCGGCTGAAGATGCCGAGCTCCTCCAACCGGAGCCTCGTCTCGCGGTACGCGCCGAGGTCGAGCACGCTTTCGGGGGAGAGGGTCAGCTCCCGGCGCGCGACACGGTCGTGCGTGTACACGAGGCCCTTGATCTCGACCTGGTCGAGCTGCGGCTGCCCCAGCCGGTTCCATTCCTTGAGGGCGTCCTCGGTGCGGCCGGCGAGATGGAGCGAAGCGGCCAGCATCTCCCGGGCATACGGGTCGGGCTGGTAGATCAGGGCCGAGGCGAAGCCCGCCGCGGCATCCTCGTATTTCTTTTCCAGGAAGCGCAGCCCGGCCAGCTCCACCCGCGCCTCGGGGCGGGAGGGAGCGGTGGCGATCGCCCGCTGCAATGCGGCCTCGGCTTCGGCATGGCGGCCGCGGCGGCCGGCGGCGACGCCGCGCGCCACCAGCTCCTCGTAGGTGGGCGGCGCGGCGACCGCCTTGTCGCGGACGACGAGGAGCGTCCAGTAGCCCGCGCCGGCCCACCGCTTCTCGAACGCGCGCTTCT
>WNFB01018776.1_pt1 | contig 15279 bp, 8 predicted proteins | sample 5400501 | NCBI WGS metagenome assembly WNFB01 (sample SAMN13153341, study PRJNA577476) | soil metagenome | isolation source: 200 cm saprolite under Douglas fir tree site 2 hole 1 | place: USA:California | collected 2015-04-18
AATCGACGACCTATGGTACGACGCTGCGCATAAGCGCGTTTACGCCTCAGGCGGCAGAGGATTTGAAGTTGGCTTCGTTTACGTTTATCAACAGAAAGACGCCGACCATTACGAATTGATCGGGAAGGTTCCCACGGCGCCCGGCGCAGGCACCTCGTTTTGGTCGCCGGACCTGAATCGCATTTACGTCGCTGCTCCATCCAATGAAAAGGAAGACGCAGCAATTCTTGTCTTCGAGCCGCAGTCATGAAAAGTACGTCAGCAAGCAGCCGCAGAAGGCGACCAAGCTCTCTCGCACGGGTACTTTGCGGGCGTGGGTGGACCATTCTAGTTGTGATTCCGAAGTTTGAAGTGTTCCTTTGAAAAGGAATCAGGGATGCCAGATCTCATTGGAGGAAAAAACATGAAGACACGATTTGCAACAGTGGGTCTGCTCGCGCTTGCGGCCCTTACTTTCTTTGGCTGCAACACAGCCCCGGCCGGAGGCCCCTCCCCCGCTGCCGCGCCCTCCCACGAACTTGCGCCACTGCAACTCATTCAACGAATTCCAGCGCCGGGCGTCACCGGCCGCATCGATCACTTCACTGCATACCCCAAACGCCGGCTGCTGATTTTTGCCGGCCTGGGTAACAATACGGTGGAGGTGGTCAATACCTTCGAGGCCAAAGTCGTTCAGAGCATCAAGGGGTTGAACGAACCTCAAGGCGTACTCTTCGTTCCGGAATTCAACAAGCTCTTCGTGGCCAACGCCGGAAACGGCACAGTGAACGTTTATGACGGCAAGACGTGGGCTCTTCGCAAGAGCATCCCGTTGGGCGAGGAAGCTGATACGGACAACCTTCGGTATGATGAGGCTTCAAAGCGGGTCTATGTCGGCATCGTGGGCGGCATCGCCATGATCGACGCAGCCACGGAAGCGCATGTCGAGAAGGACCTCAAGGGGAGCGGCGGTCACTCCGAGTCGTTCCAGTTGGAAAAGAAGGGCTCTCGTGTTTTCGTCAACGTCCCGGACGACAGCAGTGTAGTCAATGTGATCGACCGGAAAACCGGCGAGCTAACCAAATGGGAACTCACCGGAGCCAAAGCAAACTATCCTATGGCGCTCGATGAAGACAATCACCGGCTCTTCGTGGTGACCCGGAGACCTCCCTTGGTGGTCGTACTGAATACCGATACTGGCAAAGAGCTGGCGAGAGTCCCTGTGGGCGGATCGGCCGATGATGTCTATTTCGACGCGGAGCGCAAGCGCATTTACGTCCTCGGCGGCGAGGGGTTTGTCAGCGCGATCCAACAGAGTGACCCGGATCACTATGCGCTGATCGCCAACATCCCGACGACCGTTGGCGTGCGCACGGGCGTTTTCTTTGGGACGAGCTTGTACGTCGGCGTCCCAGCGGCCGGGTTGGAACCCGCACAAATATGGAATTATGCCGTGCCGGAATAGAGTGTAACAACGCTGGCGAATGTGCCTCGGGCATGGCTTCACCAGATCAATTTCAGCGCCAACTGAATTTGACGAGACGTCGTCTGTGTGGAGGTGACGAGTCCCGCGCTTGGGACGGGCTGTCCATTCTTGTCGAAAACCGCCAGGTTGTCGGTGGGCGAGGCAAAATTTGAATGGTTGAGGATGTTGAAAAATTCCGCGCGGAACTGGACATTGAAGCCTTCTGAAAACAAGTCGCTGGAGGTGCTGGTTCCGCAGCCCGCTCCCGCGCAGCCCGATCCGGAATTATTTTTCCTGAACATTCGATTGTTCTTGAAGACGGAGAAGTCCAGCTTCGACAGCCCGGGTCCAATCAGGGTGTTGCGGCCGAGATTTCCCCACCGGGTACTCGGAACCGGGAAAGCGAAGCACTGGGTTTTGATGTAATGGTTGGGGTTCCCGGGGTTGGTTAGCGTCTGGCAGCCCGGTCCGGCAATCCGGTCTGGTGGCTGACCCGTCTCTTCCAATTTCATCCCCACGGGGTCGCCACCCGCGAGCGGTGTAAACGGCTGCCCGCTGGTTAATTTATAGAGACCGCCGAGTTGCCACCCGCCGAGCGCCCAACTTGGGAGCTTTAGAAGCCCCAGAGGCGTTGTCCTGCCAGAGAGTTCCGCTGACGAGGCCCAAGTTGGACTAGGCACTTCCCACGTAAAACTCACCACAACGTTCTGAGCCACGTCGAAGTCCGAAAGCCCCCGCGTCGTCCGCTGGTCGAAGAACAGTTGATTAAACAGTCCGTTCGGAAACGTGTCGTCGGCGGCCGTGGCCGAGAGCGTGTCGATGCTTTTACCCCATGTGTATGCGACGTGGAACTGGACGCCGTGGCTCACGCGCTTCGCGACATCTACCTGAAGCGCGTCATAAAACGAATTGGCTTGCCATAGGTTCGCGCTGATGCGTCCAAAATTCGGGTTGAGTGCGACGCTGGGCATCGGATTGGCTTGTGTGCCGGCCGGTAGGAAGCCCGCGGCGCACGAATTGCCTTTTCCGTCCGGTCCACAGGGCCAGAAATAGGGTGCCGACGAAGTCTGGGTTGGGAGAACCATGTCAATATTGTCCACCTTGTACGGTTGGTGGACTCCACGTGATCCTACGTAGCCCAGCGTTACCGCCAGCGTGGACGAGAGCTCGCGCGCTACACTCAGGTTCCATTGCATCACGTAATTGCGCTTCGGGGCGTGTTCCACGTAGACGGAACGAGAGGATGTCGAGGCGGTCGTAAGCTGTTGAAATGCGCCCGTCGGAAATGAGCCGGGAGGAATGACGTTTCCGAATACCTCTTGGACGAAGGGCACCGCATGCTGGAAGGAAATCGAAAATTCGTAGGGCAACGGCAGCACATCGAAAATGCCGAATCCTCCACGAATAAGAGTTCGTCCGCCGCTCGGATTCCAAGCGAAGCCTACGCGAGGTTCGAAGTTCCGGAGCGTTGGGTTCAGGAAAAATGGCGATCCGACGTAAAACTGAGCGTCGGTCAGGTTCCGCAGGTTGGAAATCCGGTTATTCGCTTCATTGGGTACCGTCGCCATTTCATAGCGCAGGCCGGCGTTGAGTGTCAGGCCCTTTTGCACCCGGATATCATCCTGGAGGTAGGCCCCAAACACGGTCTGCCGCACTCCAAACTCGGGTGGAGCGATCGTACGATTCCCTTGAAAACCTTGCGGCTGGTTGGTGAGAAAATTCAACAAAGAAGCGAATCGGAAAACTCCATTGACGCGCCCCCAAAGCTGGTCAGTCCGGGCACATTCTGGATGGACCCAGCAAGCGCACCGGGCTGGAACGCGTAGGACGGATCGAACATCAGGGGATTGGAAACTTTGGAGATTCCTCCCGAGATTCCTACGGCGCGGCTGAAACCGACTCGAGCTGAGTTCAGAAACGCCGTGCTGAATATGTGCTGTTCCTGGACCGTCGCGACCTGACGAGCGGATACCACGTTCGTGAGCAGTTCGTCGAACGTGCCGGGCTGCACGGTCTTCGAGTTGTCGCGCATGTAGGTACCGGACATACTGTCTTTGCCGGAAAATCTGTGATCCACTCGAATCGTGAAATAGTTTTCGTTCGTGACCTGCTGCTCCGCGAATGTAAAAATGCCGGTGTCGCCATTCCCGATAAGACTTTTTTTCGGGTTCATCGGGTCGAAGTCCGGCAACGGGTAGAACGCAGCTATGAAGTTCGAAATTTTTTTGTCTATACCCGTCGTGGGGTCTGGATCGAAGGCGCCAGAGACGGGATGCGGCGAGCAGGGATTTGGGGGCCCTTGCGGAATCGAACACAAAACAGCAGGTACTGAAGGCGGGGTCTTAGTCTTACCCGGTACAACTCCAAGGGCAGCCCAGGAAGGGACAGTATCCACCGTGGTCACGCCCAGCGATTGGCGGAGTCCTTCATAGTCCCCGAAAATAAATGTGCGGTCTTTCTGGATCGGCGTCCCTGCCGAACCCCCGAACTGATTGCGCTTGAAGGGAGGAATTTTGGCGGCGTCAAAAAAGTTCCGAGCATCAAGAGCGCTATTGCGGAGAAACTCATAGACGGTGCCGTGGAAAGCGTTCTTCCCGGACCGGGTCACCGCATTAATGACGCCCCCCGAAGTTCGCCCATACTCGGCTGGATAGTTGCTCCCTAACACGGACACTTGCTCCACGGCGTCAATTCCTAGATTGTCGCCCAAGACGCTGCCCGGAGCGCCGTTCGAGTAATCGTTGATGCTGGTTCCATCGAGCCGATAGCTATTCTGATCGGGACGCGCGCCCGAAATGCTTATTGCCGCCCCAAATCCGCGCTCGACGTTCCCTCCTCCGGTGGCACTCCCGGTCTGCACACCAGTGACGCCGGCCTGCAAGGTCGCGAGCTGGGCCCAGTCGCGTCCGTTCAGCGGTGTGTCACGGACCGTGGAGGCGCCGACGTTTCCACCCACTGTCGAGGAGGCCGAACTTACCTGAGTGGGAGGCGCCACCGTTCGCACAATCTGCTCCGGATTGCCCGCTCGCATAGCAAGATTGAGGACACGCTCTCCTCCCGCCGCTACGTTTATAGCCGTCCACACCTGAGTCACAAATCCGGGAGCAGAGACGCTCAACTCGTAGTTTCCGGGAGGCAGGTCGGGCGCGCTATAAAATCCATCCGTGTCGGTTATGAGGGTTCTGGCCGCGCTTGAAGTCGCATCCGTAATGGACACTCGGACCCCCGGCATCGCCGCGCCGGCTTCTCCTCTCACCGTGCCCGAAATCGAGCCACCGGCCACTTGCGCTCTGATGAGCCCCGGCGTCGCAAGGGCCAACAGCAGGCAGACCAGAGCGGCAGCCCGAACCCTCTTCCGCTTATCAGGGCGCGAATATTTCCACAAGTTTCCGCGGGATGGGGAGTGGTTGCGGCAAATACGGGGTGGAACTTTATGAATGAGTGCAGTGGTTATGAACGTATCGCGCATAAATTCTTTCCCAGGGCGCTGGCCGTGCGCCCCAGGCCGACCCACGAAGTGTAACGCGCAATTGGCGCGCCGCACTTCGGCGAGTTATTAGATTTTGGCGAGGACCGGAAGGCGCCCCCGCCGCGGTTGGCCGTCCCCGTTATGATTCCGACGCGCTTCTGTTACTACCGGGAGGACACGGCCGTGCCGGGAGCCAAATCATTCCGCACCACAGCCCCGCCCTTCATCACGAACTTGACTCGTTGCATCTCGGTGATGTCCTGCAGCGGGTCACCGGAGACGGCGATGAGGTCGGCGAACTTGCCCTTCTCGATGGTGCCCACGCGGTCCTGCAGGCGGAGGATTTCGGCGTTGACCGTCGTTGCCATGCGCAGGGTGTACAAAGGCGTTGCTCCCCACTTCACAAAGACGGGGAACATCTCGGCCTGCACGCCGTGGGAACAGTTGCACTCGGTGTTATAAACCCTTCCCGGCGGCGGAGCGGCGCCGCTTCCCCAACCGAGCTTTACACCAGCGGCCAGCATTTTCTTCCACGTCGTTTCGATCAGCCGCCACCTGCTGTAGGGCGCCCACTGTTTCAGGTCCCCCGGTTCATCTTGGCGTTGATCCAAGATCGTCGAGGTAATGGGAAGATTTTTCTGGACAAACATTTTGATTTCGTCGTCGGTGGCAGCGAGGGCGTGCTGGATATCGTCCACTCCAGCTTCGATGGCAATTTTTAGGCCCTCGCCCCCGTACGTATGGGTGGCGACGAACATGCCTTGCCGGTGGGCCTCGTCCACCACGGCCTTCATTTCCTCGAGAGTCAAAAGCGGCGTGTTGAACATCTCCCCATCGGGCTTGAAGTAGAACCGGCCGGTCGTATGGATCTTGACGTGATCGGCGCCGTAATGGGCCAGTTCCCGCACGCCGGCGCGCAGGGCGCCCGGTCCATTGGCCGTGATGTCGGGTTCAGCCGGCTTGAAATCCAGTGGAAAATAGCCATTTCCGGCAGCCGTCGTGTTCAGGATCGGCCCCGCCGGCAAAATGCGTGGACCCTGGACGAGGCCGGTCTCGATCGCTCTTTTCAACTCCACGTCGGCGTACCCGCCGCCGTGGGAGCCCATGGCCACGAGGGTGGTGAAGCCGGCGTTCAAGCTTCTCGTGGCAGTGTTCAGCGCGACCATCATCTGGTGTTGCAGATTCCCTTGCGCGTCCGTCAGGTGAACGTGACCATCAATCAACCCCGGCAACACGGTCGCTTGGCTGAGGTCAATCACCCGGGCCCCAGCCGGAGGCTTCACTCGATCGGCCGGACCGACGTCCGTAATCTTGTCGCCGCTGATCAGCACGACCTGATTCGCCAGGTTCGTGCCTGATTTGGGGTCGAACATCTTGCCGGCGCGCACGGCCACGACTTGCGCTTGCGCTGACAGTATGGCCGCGGCCGCAAAAATCACTACCACTGCGCTCAATACAGAGTTCCGTCGCATCATATAGCCTCCGTCAAAAGCAAAAATTAAAGGTCAAGTCCACGACGGCTCTTAATCGCGAAGCCGTCTTCCCAATTGGTTTCACCTGCTGTGTCAGCGGCCGTAAACCAACAGCCGAAAGTTCCCCGGCTTCGCCCTCGGCAGAGGATGGGGCTGTTTTTCAGTGGGAGCCGCAGGCGGATCAAAATCCGATGTGCTCAGAAAGAGGTTGTGGGTTTTTGGATCGAGTCCCATCGTTTTAGCTCCGTACTCGGTCTTAACAGTTTCGACCTCGCTGAGCTTGTTGGGCGAATCCTCGTGGTAAATGTGGATCATGCCTTCGCGCGTCGAGACGAATACCATGGCCGTTGCAGGCTCAAACTGGATCGCGTCCACTCCAGCAGATATGGGGAACGATTGAATGACGTTTCCCTTGTCAGCATCCATCATCACGAGCATCTGGGGGCCGCGACCTGCGGAGAATAGCCTCCGGGTCTTTCGGTCCATATCCATGGCAACGGGTGTTCCGGCCGGCGCGACCGGCCACCGCGCCTTGATCGCGATATCGCGGGAATCGATCGCAACCACGTCGTTCTTTTCCTCGTTATTGTCGTAAATCATCCCTTTTCCATCGGCCACCGGGAACTCCACAGCGCCGACCAGGTCGAGGTTCTTCAACACGGTCTGCTTCACCGGGTCGATCACCGTCGTGTTATGGCTGTCACCGTTGAAGGTAAAGATGTGCTTGGACGCTGGATCGTAGATAATGGAGTCTGTGTCGGGCTGGTTGGTTTTGACCTCGCCAGTGACCTTCAAGGTCGCCAGATCGAAAACAAACACACTCTGGGCGTCGCCGTCGCTGATAAATCCCTTGCCCAGCTCCTTGACCAGGGCCACGCCATGGCTGCGTTTCAAACCACCAATCGTGCCCACTACAGTGTACTTATCGGCGTCGAGCACTATGAACTCTGTGCCGTGCGATACATAGACCCGGCGCGCCTCGGGATCGATGGTGATGTAGTCGAAATACTCGCCGCCACCCGGGGCCGCGGCCAGTGGAACTTTCTTGAGCAAGTGGTAGCCGCCCTTTTGCGGGCCGGCGAAAGCATAAGCGCCGAGCAGCAGGATAGAGACAACGAATGCGATGCGTACAAGACCAGCAAACTTCATGTAGCCCTCCCCTTAATTCAAGTAATGCGACTGGTTGCGCCAATTGTATGTCCGTCAGCAAAACGATACAAGTTCCGCGGCCAACATTTGCAAGGCTCCACTTACGGCAGGTAATCAAAGACCATCAGATGGGCTTCTTCGATCACGAGATCAGAAAGAATCGAAGTTTGCCAGCCGGCGTTTTTTTCGTGCGCCGTCACGCCTTGCGCGATGTTTAGTTCTTGAAGCAGGTCGGCCTGTATGTTCTCTGTCCCATGGCGTGCAGTGAGAACGTAGTGCTTCGGGACAGCCGAGTAGAACCGCTTCAGTTCAGGCACCCAGAGACCTGTCTTGGATATTGCCCCGGTCGGAACTTTTCCGAGAAGCTGGAAGTGGTCCGGGTCCATCTCCTTAAACACAGCAACCGTGCCAGTCGTCCCCACGAAGTAAATGCGTCCGGTTGCTGAGTCATATTGGAGGTCGTCGGCGCCGCCCACACTGTCCAGCGCCTGAACAACTTTTCCCGTCTCCGTATCCATCACAGTCAGCTTCCCCGGTTCATGCTGGTGGCCGCCTCCAATGTCGCCCGTATGCGCTTTCATCCGGCTACCAACAAACAGGCGATGATGGGCTGCATCCAGACCCGCGGTGTGGGGCACCGGGCCTCCAGTGATTGGCCACTGGGCGACCACGGCGCGTTTTTCGAGATCCACGACCGCAACGTGGCTGTCCCCTCCCACAATATCTCCCATCGTGACGTACAATCTTTTTCCCGATGGCTCGATGGTGATGCCCGCGGGATCACCGCCTGGGAGCTTGATGCTGCCCACCAATTGGGCCGTTTTTGTGTCAACGATGTCGATCGAAGCATCCGTAGATCCGTGCTGGCCACTGCCACCAAAATCCTCAAAGACTTCGACCCCGGCATAAATCAGATGGGCGGAAGGATCGTAAGCCGCGTTATCCGCTCCCCTGTTCGGATCGCCGTATCCAGACAATTTGACGGTCTTGGTTACCGCGTAGGTAGTCCCGCTAATGGCTACAACACTGCTGTTTGTCAGGGTGACCCAGACTTCGTTGGTCTCGGGGAGGTAGAACGGCTTCTTGGGCATCGCTGCGAGGCCTCTGGTCTCGTGGATCACCTTGCCTGCGCGCAGGTCCACAGCGATAAGGCTCTTTACGGCCTCCCCAGAAATAAATAGGCGCTGGCCTTTGACGTCTGCCGTGAGATGGTCCATATAGCCATCCCCAGGCAATGGGATGGTCTCCACCAGCCCCAGGAGCCCTGACATGTGCATCATGGGCAGCTGCTGGCCCGTCGACTGCTGGCCCTGGGCTTTCAACACGAAGACCATCGATAAAATGAAGACGATCGGCGTCAACTTTTTCATCTCTGCCTCTCGATGGCGATTCCGAGTCGCGGCTTCTGCGCTAAAACAAGAATCCAGGGTAACCGGCGGTGGCTGGTACGTGCACCCCAATGAATAGGCCGAGACATCCGCGACCCGGGAACTTCATGTCAGCCTGCCCCTAAGCTTCTGAATAGGCGTGCGACAGCCAGACTTGCCCGCGGATTAGTACGTCACCCAAGTAAATAAAGTTTGAGCCGATTTTGAATAAAACCCACGGCTGCCCGCCTGGAGCGCAGGCGGGCAGCCGTGTCACATCCGCATCCTTCGAATTACCAGATCACCTTAATTGCAAACTGAACGTCTCGCGGTTCTGTCGACCGGTCGCGAATGTCGCCGCCACTGGCGGAGGATCCATCGTCGTTAAATAGTACCCCGGTATTGCGGCCCGCATTGCCTACAAGATTCGCGCAATACACCCGCCCGCTCGGCAGGTATGGTGCCGAGTGGTTTGCACCACTGAAATCGGTGCACAAGGGCGCGAGTGGCGATGAAGCCGCTACGGTGGGAGGCCTGAAGCAGTTTTCATTGATATAAACGGGGGTTGCACTGCCGATATAATTGTGGTTAATGGGATCACAGCCGGGAACGCGATCCGGAATTCCGAATGGATCCGCGCCGATATTTCCCATAATCTTGCGGTTCGCATCAATGATGGCAGTGGTCGGAATCCCCGTATTGATTTTGAAGATGCCGCCGACCTGCCATCCGCCCACCGCCGCCTTTACCAACCCGTTGGCTGACTTCGGCGAGGGCAGAGCCCAGAGCGCGTTAATGGATGCGTTCTGGCCGACGTCGAAGTCAGAACGGCCACGAAGCGTTCGCGGGGCGTCAGAGATCAAAGAGTTGAGACCGTTGCCAAACGTGTCTCCGGCGATGGTTGACGAGTTGTCGTCAATCGACTTCGCCCAGGTGTAGGCGAATTGAAATTGGAGGCCGTGGCTCATCCTCTTGTCAATATTCACGTTCAGACCATGGTAGAAGGAGTCGCTTCCCCAATAGATATACCGGATGATCCCCAACTTCGTGTTAACCACCGGACCGCCGGGAAAAAACAATCCCTCGGGTTTCAGCGTATGCGGGGTAAAATTTCCGTCATCTCCACGAATCAGCATGTGGACGCCATGGGAGCCTATATAGCCCACCGTAGCTGAAAGGCTTGAGCTAATTTGACGCTGCACGTTGAGGTTCCATTGCAGCACGTAACTTCGGTGAGGCTTTGTTTCGATCGTGGAGGTGCTTAACAGGCTTGCGGGGACATTGTTCGTTAGCAGATTCTGCCCTCCCGCGAAGAATCTTCCCGCCAGCGATGCCAAATCTTGCGTGCTAGCAAATATCATGAACGGCGCGGCCTGGTTTTCCTGCAGGAGGAAGTAACCCGGCAGCGGCTGCACGTCGTAGATACCAAAGCCTCCGCGGACCGAGGTCTTTCCATTGCGGAACGGGTCCCACGCAAATCCAATCCGAGGCTCAAAGTTACGCAGCGTGGGGTTCGAGTAATAAGGGCCAACGCTGCCGCAGGAAGCGCCCGGGGGGGATATTCCCCCCGGAGCGAACGGGGACGTAAACTGTTTCCCGCATTGCGGCGCCGCGTCGGAGATATTCACCAGATTGGTGACCCTGCCCTGCGCACCCTTGAGGACGGTGGTCATTTCGTAGCGCAGGCCGAGGTTGAACGTCAGGTTGGAACGGAATCGCCAGTCATCCTGGACATATCCTGCGAAAAGCGTCTGTCGCATTTCACGCGGTGTAATTGTGGAGGGTATGCCCGCCTCGAAAGACACAGGCTGGTTGCTGAGGAAACTCGCTACGCCGCTGAAATTCCACCTTCCACCCGGGTTCTGCCTGGCAATGTAATTGTACTGCATCCGCTCGATATCCGTGCCGAATTTCAGGGTATGCGTCCCATGCGTCCAGAACGCATCGTCAGCGAACTGATAATTGTTAAACGTGTGCTCGTAATTGGAGGCCGATCCGACGCCCCCCTGATTTCTTGTCATCCCACTCTTCATATCTACCGTGGACATGGTCTGTCCTGTTGTGCTGCCTATCGACGTGAGTAACGCGGCAGGATTAACCGCCCCGGCAGGCGCGAGGTTGAGTACATGAGTGAGGCTGTAACCAACGCGCGCCGCATTGACAACACTAGGACCGAACGTGTGGCTCTCTTCGAGCACGACGGTCTGCCGTCCGGTAGTTGAACTAAGGATGTCGTTGTTGAATTTGTCGGGCTGCGCGAAGCTCGTGTGGTCATACAGATAAGTTCCGAACAGACTATCGTTTGCCCCGATCTTGTGATCCACTCGGGCGGTATAGAAATTTTCCGGCACAATTTGGACGCCAGAGAAGGTGTAGATCGCCCTATCCGCACTTTTGGGGTCGATAAGAGACGAACTAGGCCACATCGGGGAAGTATTCAAGACTGTATTGGCCGAGTCATCCACGCAATTGGATGCCAGGGTAGACAGCCAGGTTCCAGTAGCCCCGTTCGCCTCCGTGCATTTTGTTCCCACTGCCTTCCCCGCCGCAGGTTTGCCCGCGAGTATGCCCAGCCGCGCATTGGCAGAGGGAACCTTGATCGTCGTCGTAATCCCCTTGGCCTGGCGCATCCCTTCGTAGTCGCCGAAGAAGAAAGTCTTGTCCTTGATGATAGGCCCACCCGCTGCGGCGCCGAACTGATTGCGCCGGAATAGCGCCAAAGGCTGGTTCTGGACCCTGGTAAAGTAATCTCGCGAGTCCAATGCACTGTTTCGTAGGAACTCGTATATGTCGCCATGGAAACCGTTCGTACCGGACTTGGAGATGGCATTTACGACTCCGCCGGAGGCCTTCCCGTACTCAGCCGAGAAGCTGCCGGTCAGTACCGAGAACTCCTGAATGGCGTCCACGCCCAGGGCGGCGCCGAGGACGTTGCCCGGGCCGCTGTTGGCGTAATCATTGACGCTAATTCCATCCAGCCGGTAGTTGTTGTTTGTCGTTCTCTGGCCGGAGATGGTGAGTTCCGCCCCGAAGCCCCGGTTTCCGCGCGCGGAGGTGGCGTAGTCCATCTGGGTTTGAATCAAGTTGACACCAGGGTGAAGAGTAGCCAGCGAAGTCCAGTCGCGCCCGTTCAGAGGCAACTCGAGCACGGTCTGAGATTCGACCTGACCCATCAGCGTTGACGAAGTGAGTTCAATCTGCGGCGCGGCCTCTGTCACCTCGACGGTTTGAGTCGTTTCTCCGACCTTCATGGGGAAGTTGAGCAGTTGCTGCGCCCCCACGGCGAGCGCGAGGTTCGATTGGACAGCCGTGCTGAATCCCTTGGCTGTGACCTTGACTTCATAGTTTCCCGGCAGCAGGTTGGGGAGCGCATAAAAACCGGCGGCATCCGCCGTCGCCTCCCGCGAGACCCCGGTGGCCGTATTCTTGGCCGTGACCTGCGCGTTGGGTATCACCGCGCCCGATGCGTCTGTGACGGTGCCCGAAAGGGTCGCCCCGGTCACCTGCGCATGAAGCGAAACAGCTACGAATAAAGTGAAGACCAGTGCTACCGCTACTGCAAAACTTCGAGTACGTTTCCTTGAGTCAAACTGAACCACGCCACACCTCCCCTTACGATTCTGAAGTGAACACCCTATAACCTAATCAGTTTTCTCCGACCACTCTTTCCTGCGTGCATCCAACCAACAGTGCCAACATTTAATGTCTTGGCTTGCTCCTATGTCAAGCGGTTTCTTGCCCTGAGAAAAGCGTTCGTCAGGCACAAAATGCTCAATCGTGGCTATAGAATGACCTCCCGTTGCGGATCGCTGGCCCGCCGGTTTGGAGGGCCTCGACCAGATCCAAACTGCTATACTGCCCGCCGTTGAGGAATCGCAGCAGTGAGGTCCTTCCGAATGATCTCTGGGCTTGAGGTTCTGCGGAATGCGGTCCCACGACGCGAATTTCTCAAGCTTTTGGGCGTCATCGCTCTTACTCGCCAAGCACGGCGCGCCGAGCCGATCCTCCAGGCCACTGGATTGGATCACTTCAATTTCCGCGTTTCAGACGTGGCGAAATCGGCTGCTTTCTATCATAGGCTATTCGGCGGCGAACTCCTGCGGGTCGATAGCATTCCTGCGAACCCAACTTCCCCTCCGGGCGAAGCGTTTTACTTGAGGACCGGGGAGAGCTATCAGGTGATCTCTCCTGCATTCGCCCAAAGCCCTCCGGGGCTCGACCACATTTGTATTGGTCTCCGTGATTACGACCCGGAGATGACGAAAACAAAGTTGGAGCAGAACGGCTTCACGCCGCGGCGATCGAACGACGATCTGTGGATTCACGACTCGGATGGGCTACTGATCCAACTGCAGTCCCTCGGCGGGTGGGGGCGGCTCGGTGCGACGCGGGGTGCTTTGCCCGCGCCTCCAGAGATCACCGCTCACGATGTTCCTGCATTCACGCCTACGTCAATCATTGAAATATCTCTAACTGTCGCGGACTCGAACCGTTCTGGCGGCTTCTACGGCCGTCTGTTCGGGCTCGAAGCCGAATTCCCCGCTTCCACCCGAGGCATGAACGTCAAAATCGGCGATATGGTGCTTACCTTGCTCCCGCCTGCAACTCCATCCGGAACATCAACGGGGCCGGGCCTCGATTATATTGGTGTGGGCGTCAAGAATTTTGCGGCCGATTCGGCCCGGCGCGCGCTTCGAGAGCGGGGCATCGACTCCTACGATAGGAACCACGCCGGGCAGGTTTATTTCCGCGATCCCGACGGCATTCAAGTCCAGCTTGCGCCCCCGGCATTGCCGCGCTAAGGGAGGAAGGTGGGCGTTGGCCAGTTGTCAGAGGCGGGTGTGCTCACGACGCCTTGGTGTACGTGAGCGTGCGAGTGGTCGAGCCTCCACCCGACTCGAGATCCCGCAGGACGGTCAGCGTCCCGCCGGTCAGGCTGAAGATGTCCCTCCCAAAGTTCATTCCCTTCTTGAAGTGAAGGTGCAGCTTCGCCCCGTCCCAGTGCGCATGAGTCTTCAAGGCGTTGACATCATCGGGTGGGGTCACCGTCAGCTTGTCATCCAGCGTGTAGACCTCTTTTTCAGCACCGACCTCAACCGTGATCTGCGTCGCCGTCTGTGTGATGACCAGCGTCGCAGGCGCCGCGCTGAAAAGGTTGTCCTGGTAGGCGGAACCACCGCCACCGGGCACGCCGCCTCCAGCGCCCCCGCCGGCTCCGCCCGGAGCAACTGGCGGGTCGACCTGAGCGAGCTTCCACGTCCCGGAAAAGTTGGGGCTCACCTGGGCCCGCGCCAGTGCGGGCAGAGTGAGAATCAGTGCCGTCAGCCATAACACGCTTTGCTTCTTCATATCGTTATCCTCCGTGCCGAAGAACGAAGAAGACGTCTATCCGGCGACTCACTCAGTTCGCTCCCGCCTTAGGTGTGAGCGGCAAGGCCTTATAAAAGTGCGACGGGTCCGCTCCGGGCCGCGGCCGGAACTTCTGCGGCCGCCCGCCGAAGACCTCTGCGGTATAGAGATTTCCGTCAGAATCGGCCGAGAATTCGTGCACGGCCCAGAACAGGCCTGGCGCTGTCCCGTGCGTTCCCCACGCGTACAACAGATGTCCGTTGAGGTCGTATTTCAGGAACTTGTCGAGCGGGCCGGAGAACGCCCACAGGTATTGGTCGTCGCTTATCCGGATGTGGTAGGGCTGCTGGATTCTCGGGAACTGGTCGAGGTACTTGCCGTTTTCGTCGAACACCTGAATGCGGCTGTTCGCGCGATCGGAGACATACACACGGCGGTTCCGGTCCACGGTGACCGAATGCGGCGTGTTGAACTGGCCGTCGCCGGTGCCTCGTGTTCCCCAGGTCAACAGGAACTTTCCGTTCTTGTCGAACTTGACCACGCGTGTGTTGCCGTAGCCGTCGCTGACGAAGAAGGTGCCATCGGGAAACCAGGCGATGTCGGTGGGCCGCTTGAAGTGCTTGTCGTCGTTGCCGGCCTCGTCCCTTTGGCCGAGGGTCATCAGGAGTTTCTCTCCATCGTTCGAGAATTTGAAGATCTGATGGTGAATATCGTCCACCACCCAGACGTTGTGTTCGGGGTCGTACGGATTGATCAAGACCGAGTGCGGCCCGCGGCCATCCTCAAAAAGATGATCCCACTGCGTCCAAGATTGGACGGCTTTGCCGTTGGCATCGACAATGACGATGCAATTGCGAAACTCTGGCGTCGGAGTGGTCGCCTGCTGCCCTAGAGAGCCCCAGAAGCCGGTGAAATTGGCGGGCAGCGTTGCGGGCAATTTCAGCTCGCCACGATTCGCGATGAAGATTTTGTTGGGCGTCTCGGCGAAGATCCCGCTGGTCGACCCCCAAATGTACCCTGGCTTGGCCA
>WNFB01002792.1_pt1 | contig 15275 bp, 14 predicted proteins | sample 5400501 | NCBI WGS metagenome assembly WNFB01 (sample SAMN13153341, study PRJNA577476) | soil metagenome | isolation source: 200 cm saprolite under Douglas fir tree site 2 hole 1 | place: USA:California | collected 2015-04-18
TTGTTGGGCGGATGAAGAAGCCTCGCTCGTAGCCAGGAATCGGCTGACCACGACCGTCGACGAGCACCTCTGCGCCCTCGCTCAGGCCCTTGCCAATCAACGACTCGATGCGCTGCCTGCTCTCGGCGGTGATCACCGGACCCATCTCGACCTCAGGGTCCAGCCCGTACCCGACCTTGCGCGTCGCTGCCGCGTTGGCGATCTGTTTCCTGAAAGGGGGGCCAGCTTCGCCGACCGTGATGGCGACCGATGTTGCCAGGCAGCGCTGTCCAGCGCACCCGAAGGCTGAGTCGGCGATGATGCGCGTGGCCATCTGCATATCGGCGTCGGGCAAGACAATCACCGGGTTTTTCGCACCTCCCTGGCACTGGGCGCGCTTACCATTGGCCGCAGAGCGGCTGTAGATGTACTTTGCCACCGGCGATGAGCCGACGAAGGAAATAGCACGCACTGCCGGGTGATTGAGCAGGGAATCGACGGTCTCCTTCGCCCCGTTGACCAGGCTGACTACACCAGGGGGAAGGCCCAGTTGATCGATCAGCTCAAAGACCCGGCTCATCGTCATCGGCACCTTTTCTGACGGCTTGAGAATAAAACAGTTGCCGCAGGCAATAGCGTAAGGCAGGAACCAGAGGGGGATCATGCCGGGAAAGTTGAACGGGGTGATCGCCGCCACCACACCTAGCGGCTGGCGAAACATGTGTTCGTCAATGCCGCGCGCGATGTCTTCAACGTTGTAGCCCATCATGAGAGACGGGATGCCGGTCGCGACCTCGACGTTCTCGATACCCCGCTGCAGCTCGCCTTGCGACTCGGCCAGCGTCTTGCCGCACTCCTGCGTAGTCAGGCGTGCGACCTCATCGAAGTGTTCATCCAGCAGCCTCTTGAGTTTGAAGAGGTATTGGATACGCTCGGTCGGCGGCGTCCGTCGCCAGTCAGCCCAGGCCGTTTGTGCCGCCTGTACCGCCTCGTCCACCTCGCCGGTCGGCGTGAGCGGCGAGCGCACGATTGTCTCGGCGGTCGCCGGGTTACGCACGTCCAAAAATTCGCTGGTGCGTGAGCGTTTCCACTCACCACCAACATAGTTGAGCAATTGTCCGTCTTGAATCATCCTCTTATCCTCTCAGTCCGAATTGCCCGCTTGAGCTTGATGTTGGCCGCCGTGTGACTCTTCAAATGTTTCAGCTTCCGCCTCAAATTCGCGAGCGGCCTCGGCCAGGGCAGCCCCTGCGACTGCATCGGTGCGTGCGAACTCGGCCAGTTCGTGGCTCAAGGTCTCCAGTTCTTCGCCCCCAGCCATCATCGAGGTAAGCTCTTCGCGGCTGATCTCGGATTTGGCAAACGTGCCGAGGCTGCGCCCGCGATTGAGCAGGGTGAAGTGATCCCCGATGGGATAGGCGTGGTGCGGGTTGTGGGTGATAAAGATCACTCCCAGCCCTCGCGCTCGCGCCTGGGCGATGTAGCGCAGGACGATGCCCGCCTCTTTGACGCCCAGCGCGGCCGTTGGCTCATCGAGGATCAAGACTTTCGCTCCAAAGTACACCGCCCGCGCAATCGCGACAGACTGGCGCTCGCCACCGGACAGGGTGCCGACGGGCTGCCCTGTATCGCGAATCTGGATACCCATTCTCGCCAGTTCCTCGCGTGTCACACGATTCGCATAGTTCACGTTGAAGCGGCGAAACGGCCCCCAGCCCTTTGTTGGCTCCGAACCAAGAAAGAAGTTGCGCGAAATGCCCATCAAGGGGATCATTGCGAGATCCTGGAAGACGGTCGCAATCCCTGCGCTCAGGGCATCGCGTGGGGAGGAGAAACGTGCCTCTTTCCCCTCAACCATGTAGTGACCGTCGCTAGGCCGGTGAACGCCGGACAGGATTTTAATCAGCGTGGATTTACCCGCGCCGTTGTCGCCGAGCAGGCACATCACCTCCCCGGCCTGCACTTTCATGGAAATGTCTTTCAGCGCAACCACGCTGCCGAAGAATTTTGAGACATTTTGCACTTCGATCAAAGGAACGGTTTGCGTGTTCATGGTACTCATCGTCGCGCCTCCATTGCCAGTTTGCGTACATAGCTGTTGAGCAGCACAGCGAGCAACAGTATCAATCCGATGAACGCCTTGTACCAGTTAGCATCTACGCCCGCGAAGACGATGCCCTCCTCTACGATGCCGAAGACCAGTGCCCCGAACATGGCACCGATAGCCGAACCATAGCCACCCGTGAGCAGTACCCCTCCGACGACCGCCGCGACGATCGCATAGAACTCCTGGCCCTGGCCGCGCTGAACATCGGCATTGCTAAAGGCCATAACCTGGATAATCGCCAGCAGGCAGGAGCCGACGGCCGTGCCTACGAACAGGAGAATCTTCACGCGAGCGACCGGTACGCCAATGTTGCGTGCCGCGTTGGCATCGCCCCCCACGCCAAAGATCCAGTTGCCGAAAGAGGTGCCCAGCAGCAGCCATGTCGCCAGGGCTACCAGCGCCAGAGCCCAGATCATTTCGATGGGGAATTGCTGGCCGCCGCCGAGCGCGGTGGCGAAGACCGCATGGGCGGAGCTAAAGCCCGGGGCCTGGTCGACACCATTCACCACGGTCAGCCCAGTCAAAAGGGTGGTGAGGCCTGTCGTCGCGCCGTACAGGATGTACTGGGTGCCCAGCGTGACGATGAACGACGGCATGCCGGTGCGCAGCACCAGGTAGCCGTTGACCATGCCGATCAGCACCGCCAGGATCAGGGCCGCGACAATTGACGCCCAGACGTTCCAGCCGTACTGCGTGCTTAAGATGGCAATGACCATCCCGGTTGCCCCAACTGTCGAACCAATCGACAGGTCGAATTCCCCGCCAATCATGAGCAGGGCTACAGGCACTGCCAGGATGGCCAATTCAGCCGAGACGCTCAGATAGCTTGATACACCTCTCGAGGTAACGAAACCACTGCTTCCCGCGACGATGGCGAAGAAGATCCACACGGCGATTGAACCGACAACAGCTCCCGTTTCCGGGCGCACCAGGAGTCGACGGAGCGGATTGGCGCGCAACTTGCGCTCGCTCGTGATAACACTCATATTTCCCTCCAATAGAATGTAGGGGCCACACGCTTTGAAACGGATGATCACAGGGGTTTGCCCCTACATTCCTCTGTGTTGCTAGCGCGTCCCCTGCGCCGTCAATTTGATGACCTGGGACACGTTATCCGATGTAACAAAGCCAGGGCCGGTCTGGAGGACAGGGTTCGCAATGGTATTGAGATTCGTCGCGTACAATGTCAACAAGACGATAGGCAGATATCCCTGGAGATACTGCTGCTGGTCAATGGCGAACAGCATCTGCCCACCCTTGATGGCATTCAGCACATCAGACGACAGGTCAAAGGTAGCCAGCTTGATCTGCCCCAGCTTGTTCAGATCCTGGAGCGCTTTGATGGCCGGAGAAGCGCCCGTGGGGCCAAGTGTCAAGACACCGTCAATGGTGGGATCATGCTGCAGCGCGGCCTCGATGGTCTGCTGGGTCTGCGTCGGGTTGTTCAGGTTGACGCCGATCTCTTTAACCGTGCCGCCTGTCGCCGACAGTCCTTCCGTAAAGCCCTTGCAGCGCAGTTCAAGAGCGGCATTACCGACCTCCTGATTGACGCAGAGGGCGTGTTTGACACCGGCAGCGCCCATTTTCTCACCGCCGCCAATGCCAGCCTGTTCCTCGGTCTGCCCGATGTGAACCAGCACCCCCAGGCTCTTCGCGACATCGGAGCCAGAGTTGATCGAGATCACGGGGATACCGGCAGCGACAGCCGCTTTGATCGAAGGGCCCAGGCCCGTGGGATCGGGGATCGAGACGACCAGTCCATTCGGGTGGGCTGCCACCGCAGTATCAATGAGATGGGCCATCTCTACCACATTGAAGGTGGCTGAGGATGGCGCTTCATAGATGGCCTTGACGCACATATCGCTGCCCGCCTGGTCAACGCCCTTCTTGACCACCGACCAGAACGGGTCTGAGGCCTGGCCGTGCGTGATCACGTAAAACTTGAGGTTCGCGCGTGACGCGGGACATGACGACGAACTGTTGCTGCTGGTTGTCCCACTACCATTACTACAAGCAGCCACGACTAATGGCAGCAATGCTGCCAGCACCATGAGTTTTTTGAAAAGTCGGTGCATTTTGCTCTCCTTTGGTTTCGGTTGAGATACATTATAGTTACAAATGAGATCCGCTAAAGACGACTCGCTTATTATTTACCTCTCTGTGATACGAGCCGCACTACTTCCAATGACGCCATGCTTCTTGCTCGATAGCTTCCTCCTTTCCCGGAACAGTGCTTTACAATTTGACGTTGGCGGCAATGCAGTTCTATTGCCCCAGAAAATAGTGCTCCTGTGTCCGCTTCTGTGACCAGGCGGCATAGGCTCTCTGGACCTGGGGCATTTCGCTGGCTTCGGCAACAGGCACATCCCACCAGCTTTCATAGTCAGGCACTCCCATGTAGCGATCGTTCCGAATATAGATGACCGAGGTATGATCGACGGTCTGTACTGCCTCGAGCGCAGCGACGAAATCTGCGTAGGTCTTGCACTCAATCACATGAGCACCCAGACTGCGCGCGTTCGCCGCCAGGTCAACGGGCAGGGTTCGCAGCTCCGCGCCAGCCGTGTCTCCGGGCAAAACTCCGTTGGATGGATACGCATAGCGCGTCCCGAAACCATCCTGACCGAGCGAGCGGCTGAGGCTGCCGATGCTTTTGTAGCCGTCGTTGTCAAAGAGCACAATCACAAGCTTCTTGTTTTCTTGAATTGATGTCACGATCTCGCTGTTCATCATCAAATAGGAACCATCACCGACCATCACGTAGACATCTCGCTCAGGTGCGGCCATCTTGATGCCCAATCCACCGGCGATCTCATAGCCCATACAGCTATAGCCATATTCCAGGTGATAATTTTTGGGGTGGCGCACTCGCCAGAGCTTGTGCAGGTCACCGGGCAGACTGCCAGCAGCACAGACCATGATGGCGTCGGGAGAGCTCAGTTCGTTGACTGCGCCGATCAACTCGCCCTGGCTGGGCAGCGGCTGATTGCGGATCGCATAGATGCGCTCGACCTCCACGTCCCACTCGCGATGAAGCTGCTGGGAGCGTGTGCGATAGCTCTCAGCCACAGCGTAGCCGTCAAGCAGCGTCAGTAACTCTTCCAGCGTCGCCTTTGCATCGCCAACGAGCGGCAACGCGAGATGCTTGGATGCGTCGAAAGCTGCCACGTTGATGTTGATGAAACGCACCTCGGGGTGCTGGAATGCCGTCTTTGACGCGGTGGTGAAGTCGCTATAGCGGGTGCCAATGCCGATGACCAGGTCAGCGTCTTGCGCGACGCGGTTGGCGGCGAAGGTGCCGGTGGCACCAATTGCGCCAAGGCTCAAGGGGTGGTCAAAGCGCAGGCTGCCTTTGCCAGCCATCGTCTCGCCCACGGGAATGCCTGTCTGTTCAACGAAGCGTTGCAAGATACCCGTCGCCTCCGAGTACAGCACGCCGCCACCGGCGATAACCAATGGTCGCTGGCTGGCGCAGATCCACGCCGCCGCGTGTCCCAGCGCGCGGCGGTCTGGGCGATTGCGTGCGATGTGCCACACACGCCTCTGGAAAAACGCTGTGGGAAAGGCATACGCCTCCGCTTGCACGTCCTGGGGGAGTCCCAGTGTGACAGCCCCAGTTTCCACCGGGCTCGTCAGCACGCGCATGGCCTCCGGCAGCGCGGTCAGCACCTGTTCGGGGCGCGAAATGCGATCCCAGTACCGGCTTACCGGCTTAAAACAATCATTGACTGAAATATCCTGCGTGTGCTCGGACTCAAGTTGCTGCAAGACAGGAGCGACGTTGCGGCGGGCGAAAATATCTCCTGGCAGTAACAGCACTGGCAGGCGGTTGATGGTGGCGGTCGCCGCACCGGTTACCATGTTCGTCGCGCCCGGCCCGACCGATGAAGTGCAGGCCAACGTCTGCAAGCGATTCTTCGTTTTCGCATAAGCTACTGCGACATGCACCATGGCCTGTTCGTTGCGGGCCTGGTAGTAGCGGAATTCAGGCATCTGCTGGAGTGCTTGACCGATCCCGGCGATATTGCCATGACCAAAGATGCCAAAACAGCCAGCGAAGAAGGTCTGCTCTTCCCCGTCGCGCTCCACGTACTGGTTCTTGAGAAATGCGATGATGGCCTGGGCCGTTGTCAAACGTCTTGTTGTCTGCTGATTCATATTCGTCCTCTCATTGATCCAGGTGCTGCCTTGCTTAGTATTAGAAGCCACCGTGGTCTTGAATGAACGCCATCACCTCGTCATAGGTGGGCATGAAGTTGGCACAGCCATGTTTAGTGACGAGAATTGCGCCGCAGGCGTTTCCCAGGCGCGCGGCCTTGTACCAGTCCCATCCCTTGACAAAGCCGTAGAGGAAACCGGATGCAAAGGCGTCGCCCGCCCCTAGAATATTACTCACTTCAACGGGAAAACCTGGGACTTCGATCTGCGTCGTAAGACTTCCATGTGACGCGAGATGCACCGATGATCCTGCCGCGCCGCGTTTCTGGGCCAGCACTCGCGGACCCAGATCAAGCAGCGCCTGAATCGCGAAGTTGATATCGCCGCTGACGTGTGCATCCGAGATCTGAGAATGCGTCAAGCTGATCTGGCTCGGATCGGTCAGTATGGCTGCGTTGATTTCGTCATCGGTGCCGATCACAATATCGACCAGGCGCAGTGCCGAGCGCAGTGTGACCCCGAAAGCGCGTGTATCATGCCACTGGTCTGGACGGAAGTCGATATCCAACATCACCGCCGTACCCGCCTGGCGAGCGGTTTCAGCAGCGAAGAGTGTTGCACTGCGGCTCGGCTCCTTGCTCAAGCCCGTGCCGCTAATCAGCAGAGCGTGGCTATCGGCAATGGGTGTTGCCAGAACGTCGTCAATGGTGAGTTCGATATCGGCGCAGTTCTCACGATAATAGGTCAATGGGAAGCGGTCAGGTGGTTCGATGCCCAGCACGACTGCGCTGGAACGCCGTCCAGTTTTGGTAGGGATAAAGCCTGTTTCGACTCCTTCTTGCCGCAGAAAATGCAGGATGAAGTTGCCTACCTGGTCTTCTCCGACAGCAGTAAAGAGTGCTGAACGCAGGCCCAAACGCCGCGTGCCAACGCTGATGTTCGTGGGGCAGCCGCCAACATAAGCGGCAAAACTGGTGATGTCCACGAAGGGAACACCACTATCGTTGGAGTAAAGGTCGATTGAAGACCGGCCCATGGCGATCACATCGTATGTTCTGGCGGTTGTGTCCATACCTGGCTCCTGTTCTCCTCACGAACGGCGTGTGATATCGTAGATTGGCAAGCGCGGGTCGCGTGACTGATAACTCTCCTTGACCCAGCTGTAGTGGGGGTCCTCGCTGTTAGCAAGCGATTGTGTACTACCAGCCAGAACGTTGAGATAGTAGGTGGTGTAGCCAGGAGGGCTACTCACCGGGTGGTAGCCTTCGGGTACAAGCACAATGTCATTATTTTGCGCCAACAACACTGCATCGATGGGGAAACCCGCACGATGTAGTGGTGACTCGGCGACAGTATAGATGCGTTGGAAGGCAAATCCTTCCGGGCGATCCAGCTTGTAGAAGTAGACCTCCTCGAGATCGGCCTCCAGTATGCTACCGGCTTGACCTGTCTTATGGACGTCGTGTTTGTGCGGAGGATAGCTCGACCAGTTGCCGCCAGGCGTGTAGACCTCCACGACGACGAGCCGGTGACACGGAAAACCGGGTGGGATGATATTATTGATCTGCCGTGTGGCATGATCTCCACCACGGATCTCGACCTCGATCTCACGTGGAGTGATCAGGCGTGGTTCGTGATCCTGATCGCTTGGTGCCAGAGCGACAGCCATCTCACACGCAGTTTCAGCAGTCACCGTCAACGATGTATGCCGTGGGAGATAGAGCGCATAGGGCAAACCATCGAAGACGCTGTCTCGTTTGCCGATGTGTGACCATTGTCCCCGGTCCGACTCGACACGTATGCCGCCACTCAATGGTACAATTGCCATCTCGTGGTCGCCGGTAGCAAATGACCATGATTGCTGTGCGCCAAGGCGACGCAATTGAAAATGGATGTAGTCCCAGCCTGCCACTTCTGGAGTCACCTCGAAGACGACACCGGGATCGGCAGAGTTGCCGGGATGGACAATCAAGTTGCCTGGGTCATACTTACGCATACGTCGGCTCCTCGGAAAAATCAATGCATCAATGATGCTCTTTGGTTGTTACGCCGTGCTATCTTTGTTGACCTACGTAAACGGACTACTGGCGTATACAATACTTTACAAATGCGTGCGTGAGGAATCGGAGACGATAGAGAATTATTATGAAGCGAGCCGGAGCTCACTGAGAGTGACCGGGTGACCTATCTGGTAGGCCCGCGTAGCGGCAACACCGATCTCAAGTGCAGCTAATGCATCAGCCCCGCCGACCGATGGCAGCTGGCCGTCGCGCAGACAATTCACAAAGTGTTGCATTTGGGCGCGGTAGGCGTCACCGAACCGCTCCATCAGGTACGGTACGACATCGTGCTGGGCACCACTGCGCGTCAACAGAACCACTGGTGTTAGCTGGTGAGCACCAATGGTGATCGCTCCCTCGGAACCAAGCACTTCCGTGCGAATGTCGTAGCCGTAGAACGCGTTGCGGCTCACTTCGACAGTGCCAAGCGCGCCGCTCGCGAAGCGCAAAGTGATCACGGCGTTGTCGATATCGCCGACCTGCGCTAGCTCCTCACATACCAGGAGCGCACCCTCCGCAGAAACGCGCTCCACCTCGCTGCCCATGAGCCAGCGGGCGAGGTCAAAGTCATGGATAGCCATGTCGACAATCAATCCACCGCTCGAAGCCGGGTCCGCGTACTCGCGCTGTGGGCAGAACGGGTCTCGCCCAATCGACTGAAAGGTGATTGGATGACCAATCCGGCCCTCGACGATCATGGCCTTCGCCTTCTGATATGCCGCGTCAAAGCGGCGCATAAACCCGACCTGGAGTGGCACCCGCGCTCGTGCTATAGCTCCTAATACCCTGTGATGCTCTTCGAGCGTCAGAGCGAGTGGTTTCTCACAGAAAATCGCTTTGCCTGCGTTGGCAGCAGCGATCACCAGGTCGTGATGGGTACTGGTTGGAGTGGCGATCACAACAGCATCCAGTTCAGGGAGTCTAAACAGTTCAAGGGCGTCTACAAATGCATGGGAAACACTGAATTCGTCAGCTACCTGCATCCTCGCTTGTTTGCCTACGTCAGCAACTGCGTAGAGGTGGGCTCCGGAGATCTGGGTCGCTAGCGTGCGTGCATATAACTGACCCATCCTGCCAAGTCCGATGACGCCTATCTTCAGTGGAGTAGACATACGCAATGGCTTCCTTTCGTGACTTTCTAACCATTCGCTAACGGCGCCGTGCTGGCGCGCGCTATGAGCGTAGGCGGCAGCAAGTAATTTTGCCCTGGACGTTTATGCAACAAATCCAGCATTACCTGGGTTGCAAGACGCCCCATCTCTATTTTTGGTTGATGGATTGTCGTAAGTGGAGGCGTTACATAGCTGGCCATCTTGATGTTGTCGAAACCGATGACGCTCAGTTCCTCGGGCACTGCGATGCCCTGTTCCCGGCAAGCTATTAACACACCAGTAGCGACCATGTCGTTGTAACAGAAAATAGCGGTGACTCCTGCATCAAGCAGGCGGCTTAAAGAAGTCTGTCCAGCTGCAACATCTTCCTCGTGCGAGGCTTCATTGCCTGGCGAGATCACTACCCACTCGTCATGATATGGCACGTTTGCCGCCGCAAGCGTGCTCTGATATCCCAGGAAACGCTGCCAGTTTGATCTTGGTCGATTGCTCGTGCCAAGATAGCCAATTGCACGATGACCGAGTTGTAGCAGATGTTCTACCGCGAGATGAGCCCCCTTACGATCATCCACGGAAACCCAGTTCAACAACGTGGCCTCTGACTCGGCCTGGCTGTTGATCAGTACTGTTGGCACGCGGAAAGAATCCAGGTGCTTGTTGTTATCGCTGGTGATACGGGACGCTGCGATAAGGATTCCATCAACACGCCGGCGGTGGAAGGTTTCGATGATGGCCATTTCCTGGTCGGGATCGTTGTGGGAGGCACTGAGAAACACACTGAATCCAGCCGCACGGGCCACTTCCTCGACCCCTTTCATCACGTCGCCCCAGAAAGGATCGGCAATCGATGTTACCACTAAGCCGATTGTGCTTGTTTGTTGCGTCTGTAGACTCTGCGCTATAGCATTAGGCGTATAGCCCAACTCACGCGCCAACTCCTGGATGCGCTCTCGCACTTCGACACTGATGAGTGGGCTGTTGCGTAAGGCCCGCGAAACAGTCGGGTGTGAGACACCTGCTGCACGGGCAATATCCTCAATAGAAACCTCTTGTCGACGCAAGCAACTCACCTTACTTTGCTGAACGTTTACGCTACCAGGTAAATCGCCTTATGCACACGTGTGCATAAGAAAAGAATAAAAAAGCGATTAATGCACACGTTTGCATAGAGTATACAGAATCTATGTGCTTTTTGTCAAGGGGTTACTGACCGTAACTTATCGATAATCGTAGAAGCCCTTGCCGCTCTTTTTGCCGAGCATACCAGAAACCACCATACGCCGGAGGAGAGGTGGAGGAGCATACAACGGATCTTTGAACTCCTCATAGATCGCCTCAGCGGCCCACATGGTGGTATCGAGCCCGACATAATCGAGCAAAGTAAAGGGCCCCATAGGATAGCCGCAGCCAAGCTTCATAGCGTTGTCGATATCATCTCGCGTCGCCAGGCCGTTCTCCAGCATATGTATCGCCGCTAAGAGATACGGAATTAACAAGAAGTTGACGATGAAGCCGGCGGTATCCTTGGCCAACACGGGCGTCTTGCCCAATGAAATCGCAAACTGCTTGACCATATCAATCGTTTCCTGTGAGGTCGAAATAGTTTGAACAACCTCAACAAGCTTCATCACCGGCGCGGGATTGAAAAAGTGCAGACCGCAAACCTTATCAGGTCTTTTGGTCACCGCGCCCATCTGCGTTACGCTCAAAGAAGAAGTGTTACTGAGGATCAGCGCATCCAGCTTGAGAATGGCGTCGAGGGCGGGGAAGAGACGCAGTTTCTCCTGCATATTCTCAAGCACAGCCTCGATGATTAGATCACAATCGGCAAAATCTGCCATTTCGAGCGTGCCATGTAAACGCGAGCGGCTCTCATCAACCTGAGCGGATGTAAGCTTGCCCTTGCTTGCCATGGTATCCCATGCTCCGTAGATGCGAGCTAAACCCTTATCCAGCAATGGTTGATTGATCTCGCGCACAACCGTCTCATAGCCGGACTGAGCACACGTTTGTGCGATGCCACCTCCCATCAGTCCGCAGCCTACGACGCCAACTTTTCTTATAGCCATAGAATATACTCCTTCTTACCCAGGAACTATCGCAACTAGAAAACCCAATCTGCACGTCAATTACTCAAAGTCTTGGGTTCTCAGCCTATAAACGACTGTATCTCTTCCGCCGGTCCATCTTCAACACCGAACAAGATCGTATAGTGGTTTAGCGTAGGAAAGTCTACGTAACGACAGTACTTTATGCCACGCTGAACGGCGGCAGCCGATGCTTCCGGCAACAGTTGATCATTATCAGTAAGCAAACTCTGGCCTGCTCGCAGCAGGAGGGTGGGTACCTGCACATTGGCCCACTGCTGTCCGGGCGAAGCCTCATTGTAACGTAATTCCTCCTCTTGTATCCCTTCGCGATAGCACTTAGAAATAACCGAGCCATCACTATTGCGGCGTACATCACGCTCAAAGTAGAGATCAACGTACTCGTTCCAGTAAGGCCCTAAAAATGGTGCCAACTTCAGACGTTGGATGTATTCCTCAAAAGAGGGAACGGTAATGCCGAGCCGACCAGTTGAGGCCTTCAGCCAGGCGGGCTGCTCTTCCAGCGTGTTCCACGGTAATGGTGCGCCAGCATCAACTAACACCAGCTTGCTGAGTTTCTCTGGATAATGAGCCGCGAAATACAAGGCTATCAGTGCGCCCAGCGAGTGCCCGATCACTATAGGACGCTCCAACCCCAATGCATCGATCAACCTTGCCAGGTCGGCTGCATGGATGGGAACGCTGTACCCATGTTCCGGCTTATCACTATCGCCACGTCCACGCAAATCATAGGCGAATAGCTGGTGATCGCGAGCCAGCTTATCAGCAAGGGCTTGAAAGAAGGAGGCATTGGCGGTGAGACCATGGACACAAACAATGGGCGACCCCTGCTCTCCCCACTTTACATAATGAAATGCAATTTCGCCCGCGACAATAAACTCATCGCGTACTGGTTTCATCGGCATAGCCAGCTCCTTGTTGTTGAAATTGATGCCATTTGTCCATCGTGGCCGCTATCAGTGGGCCACCTTCCGCGTAGCGTTGTTGTTGCGAACGCCAGCTCGTCTGGTGAGTACGCGAGGATACTCCATGCCATAAGACATCTCGAATGATATGGATATAGAGGTCCATCTCTGGAGCAAAGAGGAGTGAGCATGACGTGTCCTCCATCAAGAAATAGTGGCCCCGTGCAGTATACCACGCCCGCACATCATCCTGGGAACGTATAATCCGGCTATGTAACTCCTTTGACAGGTCATACTCCGTCGAGCCAAAGGGAAAGCAGTGAAGGTGGGCATGAAAAACGGTCTGCCGGAAAACTCCATGTTCCCAAAAGACGGCGGGTGCATAATACTGTGCGAAAAATCGTTGCACTTCACGCTTCAATGCGTACAGTTCAGCATCCAGTTCGGCAGGCACAGCACCGTAGCAGGTATAGTGGTGCCTGGGAATGATGAGGATATGGCCTTCAACGAGCGGAGCATGATCGGCGACGATCAGAAAGGTTGGCGTCTCTTTCAGGATATGATCGGCAAATTCACTACGCTGACAAAATGCACAGTTGGGATCATTTGCTTCAGCATCCGAGGAGGCATGGCTCCCGTTCTGCATGCAGGTTGCTCCTTACTTTACTTTCTTACAGACGAGCTTAGCTCAGTAACATTGTTTTGAGTATTATTTCTGTCCTTTCCCGGTTAGTTGTTTAATAAGCTGTTGGTATTCCCTCAGCAGGGGATTGTTACTCGTCTCTAGGTCAAGCTCGAACCGTAGCAAGTCGTCGTCTTCCTGTGTAGGCGTTATCTGCCTAAACCCTAAGTTCTTGGAAAGCCTGATGCCTTCTTCTGTCCTACTGGTCCCATATGCTTTTTTGATAAAGACTCCTCTACGCGCAAGCGTCTCTAGAAACATGATTGTTCCTGCTATGACTCTGGCTCCATAGAGCCTGCTTTTTTTAATGCCCTGTTTCACTCCAATGATCAGGAAAACGTTGTCAGCTTCTCCCGGCCTGAATTGGGTGATGTATTCAGGAGCAAGCACCTCAATTCTGAATCGAGACTCTGGCATTCCATTCATGATCTTATCGACAGCTTCTTGTTTCAAGGGGAAAATCCCCACGTATCCTACAACTATACCATCTTGCTTGAGCGAATGAAAGATTTCGGGGTTACAGTGATATTGTGCCATTCTGAGGTCATATCTTGATGCTCTTGTGCCTCCGAACAATTCTGCGTTCAGGTCTGCCATACCTTCAATATCTTCCTCTTGCGCTATTGCAAAAGTAGACGTGTCACTTGCGTATTGTAATATGAAAGCTTCTTGCGCCTTTGCTATTCTGTCTACATCGTCTTTAGCATAGAAGCCATCGGTTTTGTTTGGAGGTGTTATCTTCCTGATTTGTCCCCTCTCGACTAAGTTGTAAAGGCTTGACCTGGACATGTGCAGTTTTTTCACAGATTGTCCTGCTGTATAGTATCCCTTTGGGGGTTTTGCGGTTCTTCCCATGGTAAATATTCCTTCGTGTGTGATGGAGTGCCAGTTTTGTGTTGAACAAAACTGGCTACCGTAGTATAGCACATTTGGACAATTAAACAATTCTTCGCTTGGGCTATTGACATCTTTGTGTCTGTAGGTTATAATGAACTTGACAATTGGACAATTAAACATTGAGATATTAGAATTTTTGTTGACGATACATATGATCGAGAGTGCTGACCGCATGCGTAGCGGCGCGGGTCAGTGGTTTGCGTGTCTCGTCCCATTGTTATACAGAGGTGCTAGATTCTCGCAGGTAGTATGCCTGTCTGTGTATCTAGCGTCAAGCACGGAAGGAGCTTGAAGCATGATGAACTATGTAGAAACCGCTAGCAGTAGTACCATTGTCCCTTTAGTATCAGTTCCATCTAGCAAGTGCCAGGAGAACATCACTGGCTGCGCCTCTTCTCTTCCCTCTTCTCCGACGTACTCGTATGTCATCGGTCCTATTGATCCCGCGCAGGTTCACACCCTGCAAGCACGTCTCACTACTAGTCAGGATATCCTCTTGCTGGTTCCATCTCATCTGCCTCATTCCCTGCTGACCGATCCTGCCTTCAAGGATGGGTACGAATGGGGGTATACCGAGACCGATCCGGAAGAAGAAGGGTGGACCGTTCCCAAACTGGTCAATCAGGTGTATAGCACCCTTATGTATGAACGGTCCTATGCATCCCCTCCCAATGATGAAGAGCCAGCCTTTTACCACTGGACGCTCGGATTTCTGCTCGGGAGCCTGGCCTATCTGGTAGAGATCGATCAGACGCTTGCACTCACCGGGTTGGCGCATTACCACTTCTTGCTGGCTCTCCTGCCGGTGGAGCGTACCCCACCCTGGCCGCTGTACATCTTGTTCCGCGCTCGTTGTCTCCATAACCGCACCCTGGAAGCCTACCGTGCGCGTGTGCGTATCTATAGGGGACAAGGCAGAAGCTTTCCAGAAGCGCAACGCTTGGCGTTGGGAGCAAGCACACCGTAGAAGACAGCAAGAAAGGAGCGCGGCATCATGCAACTGGTAGAACAGCACATCATCAATCGGAACGACCCACGTTTTGCCGTGATTGATGCCGCTGCCTTCAAGCCCAAGAACCTCTACAATGCGGCCTTGTACGAGATACGTCAATCATTCATTCGTGAAGGCATATACCTCAACTACAACGAGATGGACCGCCACATGAAGTCGCATGAAGCGTACAAAGCTCTACCAGCAAAGATCAGTCAGCAAGTTTTGATGCAACTCCATCATGATTGGGAAAGCTTCTTCAAGGCAAAAGCCGCC
>WNFB01005853.1_pt1 | contig 15275 bp, 15 predicted proteins | sample 5400501 | NCBI WGS metagenome assembly WNFB01 (sample SAMN13153341, study PRJNA577476) | soil metagenome | isolation source: 200 cm saprolite under Douglas fir tree site 2 hole 1 | place: USA:California | collected 2015-04-18
TTGGGGATTCACAACAAATCGGCCACCTACGCGCAGGAGACGGGCACTGAGTCTCGGCACACCGTTGGCACCCGCCTTTGGGGAGTCCGTGGTGCGTGGGACTCAAACACAGAATTCATCGGTCAGACGGGAACATTTCGCCACGGTTACATCCTGGCGTGGAATGCAGCCACGGACACCGGTTATACGCTAGAGCCCGTTCCGCTTCAGCCTCGACTCGGGCTACGCGCGGGTATCACGAGCGGCGACCATGACAAAAATGGTCCAAACCTTCAGACTTTTAGTCCATTATTTCCCACAGGATTCTATTTCAACCAGGCGATTCTTAACGGGCCGCTAAACGAGATGGGGGTTCATCCAAATCTCACGCTCCACTGGGGCGAAAGCGTTGCGCTCAATGGCGAATGGGGTTGGTTCTGGCGCCAAAGCTCTAGTGACGGGATCTACGGACTCGCTTCAAATCTGTTACGCCCGGTTGGGACGACAAAGGATACCTACGAAGGCAGCCAGGCCCAAGTGACATTCGATTGGCAGCTGGATGCTCACACGCATTTTCAAATTAACTATTTGCACTTTTTCGTAGGAGGCTATCTCAAAGATACTTCACCGGTCGGCAAGGATCTGGACTTCGTGACAACGTCAATTCAATACTTCTTTTAGTCGTTTGATATTTCAATACGGAAGGAACGCTCCTATGCGAATAGCCAGAGCCTTTGTGGCGGCAGTCATTGTTCTTCTCGTTAGCGGATATGTCGGTCCCTCATCGTTTCCTGGCACACTGGGAGCCCAGACCACGACTGCTACTTCAAACGTGGCCGTGGGTCCTCAATATGACACGACCCACATTTACGTCGCGCCAACTGAATTCGACCGTTTTGTCGCCAGCGTTGTTGCAACTTTTGGCGGCTCGACTTCAAAGAAAGGCGTCTTCACTGTAACCCCTACTACGAGTAAGACCATGTCCCAATTGGTACTCACGCCAGTGGGAACCTTTTCCGTTTTTGGCTTCGAGACGCCGATCCCGTTTCCATTTGGCTCAGAGCGCACGGGTTATCTTGTGACCGACATGGATTCGGCCATCCGCGCTGCGCGCGCGACGGGCGCTGATATCCTCGTAAGTCCGTTCAACGATCCGATCGGGCGCGATGCTATCATCCAATGGCCGGGTGGGGTGAACACACAGCTCTACTGGCATACCATCGCGCCGTCGTATGCGGGCCTCCAGAGCATCCCAGAAAACCGTGTTTACGTGTCCGCATATGCAGTGAAAGCTTTCATTAGGAGCTTTTTGGCCTTCTCTCACGGAGAAGTCATATCCGATATTGCACATGCCCCTGGCGTCGAAATCGGGCGTCCGACTGATACTTATCGCCGAATCCGGGTGCAGTCGAAGTTTGGAAAGGTGACCGTGGTCGTTACGGATGGCCATCTGCCGTATCCCTATGGACGAGAGATAACCGGATACGAGGTCGCTAATCTCTCGGATACGCTCTCCAAAGCTAAAGCTGCCGGCGTAACGGTCCTCGTCGATCCCTACAAAGCCGACGATCGGAATGCAGCCATGGTGCAATTTCCTGGCGGGTATATCGCCGAGATCCACTCGCTGGTCGGCAGACAAAATTAGAGTGAGCAGTTTGTCGCCCAGCGAGGGCTTCTTCCACAGCCGGTTGCGACCTACAGGTACTGACCTGAAGTAGACACTGCGAAGAATGGCTTATCTAGCAACATATGGCGGACCGAGATCGGAACGTCGCTTCTCCGAGACTGCGGAGGTCTCCCTTTGGAGTCCACTGCGTCAAACCGCCTTTTTGGGCCTGTTCGTCGCTGCATTCGCTTCGAACATTGGTACCTGGATACAGAACGTAGCGGCTGCGTGGCTGATGACATCACTCGCGCCCAATGCCCTGATGGTCGGGCTCGTCCAGACGCTCTCCGGGCTTCCCGTCTTTTTACTTATTATCCCTGCCGGCGCTCTGGCTGATCTTGTCGATAGGCGGCGACTTCTGCTCTTCGCCCAAGGCTGGATGTTTGTCGCCGCTGCCTTATTGGGTTGGCTAACTGTCGAAGGTGCAATGACGCCCTGGGTATTGCTCTTACTAACCTTCGTACTCGGAATTGGTGCGGCCCTCAACGCTCCGGCATGGCAGGCGAGCTTGCCGGAACTGGTACCGCGCGACGAACTAACCGCGGCGATCGCTCTAAACGGTATTCAGTTCAATTTGGCGCGAGCGATCGGGCCCGCATTGGGCGGTGTCTTAATCGCGGCCATTGGCGTTGGCTCCGCTTTCCTCATCAATGCGGCGTCATTCCTAGGTGTCGTGTTATTGCTTTTTTTCTGGCGTCGCGAACCAACTAAATCAACCCTGCCCGCAGAGAGATTAGTGGGTGCTATCAAAGCAGGAATTCGTTATACGCGATACTCTCGCCCGCTTACTGCTGTTCTGGTTCGGGCCGGAGCATTTGTCATCGGTGCCAGTGCAATGCCCGCGTTGCTCCCCTTATATGCTCGGAATGAGCTCGGCGCTGGCGCGACGGGCTATGGCGTGCTGCTTGGCTTCTTCGGCGCCGGCGGCGTCATTTGCGGTCTGCTGATGCCACAGGTGCGTCGCCACTTGTCGCGTGATCAAACACTGAGTGTCTCAGCCGTCATCTATGCTGCGGCCACCGCAATTCTGGGGCGGGTCAATGTCACATGGGCGGCCTATGCCGCGATGTGCTTAGGCGGACTAGCATGGGTGCTTGGGATGACCAGCCTCAATATTACTGCCCAAGTTGTTGTTCCTCAATGGGTTAAGGCACGTGCTCTGGCCAGTTATCAGCTAGTCGTCCAAGGAAGTATAGCGCTTGGCGGTCTCCTGTGGGGCGGCGCCGCTTCGCGCAGCACCGTTCCGCTAGCCTTGGACCTTGCGGCTGTGCTGCTCGTCGTTGGGCTTGCAGTAGGGCTGCGCTACCATCTGTCCGAATCAGAAAGCTTCGTGTCCGAACCGGAGAGCCTCATGCCCGCGCCGGAGGTAACCGGCGAACTCAAGCCTGATGCAGGCCCGGTGATGGTCTCCATCGAATACGAGATCGACCCCGCCAGAGCTACAGACTTCAGACACGCAATGAACGCGGTGCGAACGATCAGGTACCGCGACGGAGCGGTATTCTGGGGCCTGTTCTCGGATGTCGCGATGCCCGAGCGCTACATCGAGTATTTTATGGTCGAATCGTGGTCAGAACACGTGCGACAGCATAGCCGCGCCACAGACGAGGACGCGCCAGTTCTTGAGCGCGCACGCCGGTTTCATATTCGCCCAAGCCCTCCTATCGTATCCCACCAGATCGCAGCTGCGGGACCATAATCCCAGGCGAGTCTCGAACGTTCGTTTGCGGCAGCATCGCGGACTGGCCCTTCACCGTCGCAGACGCTGAATACCGGCCTGCTGCCCGCCAGACTGTAACGCTACGGGAGAGGCACGTACTCTGCTCGACCCTCCGTGCCGTTACCTGGGGAGACTCGTGCCCCGTCACAGCTCCGATGTCCGCCGTCCCATTTCACAAGATTAGAGTGAGGCAATGGCCGATGACAAATAACGCTAGACGGACTCCACGGTCTAGCGCAGAGAACGCCACCAATGAGAGCGGCGGCGAAGCGGAGACGTGGGTCGGGTCAGGCGTTAGCGGATGCGCGCGAGCGGCGGAGGCTTGCGGACCCCGAGCGGGCGTCTCACAGCGGAACCGGCGCATGGGTTCCAAAATATTGCGATGCATTGCGAGAGCCTAAAGAGTCTCCGGCAAAAGGTTCGTGTCGTGGATTTGGGGTGCCCGAAGGGATTTGTTCGCTAGCGCGGCCAGGATCCGAATCGCGGGATTTCCAATTGTCTTACGGAAGCGCCCTGTGGTTCGAAACGTCGTCTTGCAACGGGAGCAAGTGTGTTGCTCATGAGGCGTGAAAGAGCGAGCGCCGGTATCGAAGTGGCCCTTGTGACACTCGGGGCAGGAGGCGTCCACAACCCTACCGTAGGTGTGGGGTAGAGCGGTCTGGGCCATTAGGGTCCGGATGAGCATCGGGTCGAGAGTGATGCCATCGATGCGCACGCGGCGAAAGGTCTCGTCAATCGTGGGAGGTTTCGTGTCATTTTCGAAGGCGTGGATGTGAATTCCGGATTCTTCGTTCTTACTGGCAGTCCGCAAGATCGCAGAATTGGATCCCCAGATCTGTATTCCACCTGGGTATTTGCGCTGCTCAAGGTCAAGTTCTCTGGACGCGGGCACGACGGAGTGAGGTTGACGTCCAAAGGCCTCGTAGATCTTAGCTATTGGGTTGCCGATTGCCACTTCTTTATCGCGGAACTCTCTGCCGTTTACTTGGAATCCAAACAAAGACGAAGCCATGTAATAGATGGCGTCGAGTTCGGAAATAGAGAATTCTCTTTTCTGATGTTCGGCGGTGGATCCAATCAGCCTCACAGACCTGAAGGTGCCGTCGATGATCTTGGGTCCCCTTTCGCTTTGGCGAGCGTGGACATGAATTCCATGTTCCTTCGGGCCGCGGGTGGTATCGTAAACTGGCGGTACGGCACCCCAGATCGCAACGCCACCGCGGTAGAGCGATGGGTCAAGAGTCAATGCCTCAGTGGGATGTATCTCCCGAATTTGAGCAGATCTGCACTGCACTGCCGGCTTTCCGTACTTGGCGGTTGCATTTGCGTGATGGACCAAACACCAATAGCGTGGGCGTCCATCTCGACGCTTTCCGACACCTACGATTCGACAGTCCTTATTGCCCTTCATGTGCTACGCTTTGTTTACTTCTGGATGTAGGTTCGACTTCCCGGTGCGAATGGATGAAAGGCCGCGCGGCGAGGTGTGTTTGCCGAAGACGAAGAACTGGCGAGGGCGCTCGCATTCACTGGCATGAGCTTGCGTCATTGAGGATTATTGAGGATCGACGGAATAATCGCGTTTAGCGGCGCTGGAACCGGTGGAATGCGTACCGATGGCCGAGGGGGCAAGCTTAGGAATTGAGCTCTTCGCTCTGCCCCTCCGAACTAAAAACCTGTCAAGTGTGAGTGCGCTACCGGGCGGAAGCATTCCAGCCCGCTCACAGCTTCTCGCGACCGCTGAGAACGGTACGCCGAATATTCGAGCAAGGTGCAGAAGTTCCACGTCACCAATAGATGTATTGGTGGCTTTGAGTAGTCGGCGCACGGCAGAAGCCGCGCTTTTAAGACCTTCTCGTGGTATCAAGAGATCCACAGCGAAGGCATCTGCGAAGTGTTCGGACGGTGACTTCACGAGGACGGTGGTGTTTCGGTGTAGTGCGCAGCCATCGGATGCTCGCGATCGCACAAATGCGAGTAGGTGGGCAAGGTCATGAGCGCATACGAATAAGTGTTCTGAAGGATCGATCTGCCCTGAAAGAGAGATCAATCCATATCTATCGATGGCAGCGCAGCCGTGAGCCACAGGCGCTGGTGCATTTTGGAAGATTAAGATGTTAAATCGGTGGCAAAGTATCTCCGGCAGAGTGAGCAACGGCTCAAGGGGCCCCATTTCTAGTACCTCTCTGAGTCTGATTGCTAAATTGCGAGCGTGTTGAGCACTGAGTGGACGACCACTAGCTGTGGGCAGATTTGGGAGGTTAATTTTCGATGCAGGAAGAGTGCGCTGCATGAGCGCGACGATGCGGGCAAGAGTGTTGAGATGATCGTCGTTCAGAGAGATCTTCGAGTGTTCGGCTGCAGTCGCGAACATGCGTCGCGAGCGGTCGAAGGCCGATGACTGATTTTCGGTCAAGATGCGCGCTTGATGTGCAAGAGCCACTTGCGAATCTGGTCGATCTGATTTTCGTCCAGTCGGCTACAATGGCCGATGACGTTGATTGGGGCGCGGCCCTTCTTGCCGAATACCTCTTGCAATACGGCCATGGTTTCGGCCCTCCCTCGCAGGATCTCCCTCGGTTGCGTGAGTGCGACCGGGTCTCTGCCGACAATATAGTTATGAATGCGTTCTTCAAAGCCGTCATGATTATCCAGAAGGCTCTGTTTGCCGTGTCCATCAACGATTATGTTCCCGCGCTTGTTTCCATCTTTGTCGATGTGTAGCCGGAGCCGTGGAAATCGTTGGTGCGCCTCATCGGCGTCGATCTTTTCAGCAACCTCAAAGCCGGCCACCACAAACTGTCGAACATCGGGGACACTGCCGGAGACTAAAAAGATGTGATCTCCGGGAACCACTGCACGCCGGATGTTTGGCATGCAAGCGCCAAGTGTGGGGACGTCGCCTAAATAAGGATCATTGATCGCTTTGCCGCGCTCGGGATCATAACCTGTAGAGGTGATGTACACGTAGGCTTTCTTCATCTTAGTTCTTGACGTTCGCGAGTGTCGTTAATTAGCGAACTCCCAATGAAATCTTTGTTTCAAGGCGTTTCCCTGGAAATACTTTAAGACTCCTTCTTTCTGAAGCCTTCCAACGAGGATTCCTGGGCCAATCTCGAGCTCGTCTGCGAAACGCTTGATCGCCACGTTAGTAAATTCGTTTGCGCGGATGAACCTCGATAGCGCGTCCGGTGGAATCAGGGTGTCAGCAGCAAAGCGATTCGCTTCTTCTTCTTGCGGACGCATCTCAGGATCGACAATTTCATCATGAAGATTTTCGACTGCGTTGTCCAAAATGAATTGGCGTTGTTTGCGGTGCAGTAGGATATGCCCGAGTTCATGAAAAAAGGTGAACCACATTTGGTCGTCAGTGTTGTATCTAAGGGTAAGCGCGACGAGGGCCTTTCGGTCTGTTAACCAACGTGCGCAGCCACTTATCCCCGTGTGCGATAGTTCGGGCACCCAAACTACCGCGACCCCGACGCTGGCGCACATGGATTGGACTGCGGGCAGAAAGTCCTGCGGTTTCTTTCTGGTTAGCTGTCTTAGGCTGGTTAGACAAGAGGTAAGGCCCGGCTCGTCGAATTGTTGAAAGCTGAACTCCAACTGGGAGGCCTCTATCTCGGCCTCACGCACCCAAGCCGAAACGGCTTCTGTACTGGTTCGGAATCTCCGAGTCTGCCGGTATGCTACTTTGCTAGCCTCCCATACTGAATTCCAGCTGTCTGGAGATGAAACTCCCAGAAAACTCAAAAGAGTCTCAACCTTCGATTGGCGACGTTCATGTGGTTCCAGCCAGCCATAAGTCTCCATTTCTTTGATGGGGAATCCTTCAGCCCACAGCTTCCAGTCATCAAGCTTCGCACTGGCTCGGCGCCTTGCGTCTGCCTCGTCGTACTGGCGCTGTAGGTTCAGCCAGAAGTGAGCGGGTCTCTGAAACACCTTCTCCAACGCCAGTGCTGTTGAAGGAGTGATTGGCGCTTTACCGGTGCAAATCTCGCTGATGGTCTTCGGAGTTAGACCGGTGCGTCGCGCAAGGTCGCGTTGAGACCATCCATTAAATTCTAGATATTCGGCGACGGTCTCCCCTGGGTGCAGGACCGTTGCCGGTTCGTACTCCCGTCGAGCGTCGCTATCCATGTGTGTCCTCAATTCGAAGTACTGTAATCGCTTGAATCGCACACCAGCGTTCTTTCTCATCTTTGATGGTACTTGACCATGTTGAGAAGGACCTTGAGATGAAGCTCGAATCAACTGCCGCGCTGAGGCAGTCGATCTTGCTAGACGCTTTCGCTGGGAAGCTGGTTCCGCAGGACGCAAGTGACGAACCGGCTTCGGAGCTTTTGAAGCGCATCGCTGCGGAGCGCGATGCGCACACATTCAGCGACGGCAACGGAAAGAGCAGACCATCGCGCGTCGTACGAGCGAAAATTCGTAACGGCAGGGCGGCTTCGCAGATTGCTTCGCGAGAGGGCTAGATGGTCGCTTCGCAGATCGGAAAACGCGCATGGAGTTACGCTGGTGTTCTTCAGGACGCCGGCCTCTCATGCTTCGAATACGTCGAACAACTAACCCTGCTCCTCTTTCTCAAAATGGCTGATCAGCTTACCGAGGAGCCATACAATCGACCCGCCACAATTCCCACATCGTTGAGCTGGAAGGCGCTGTTGCCGCTCGACGGAACAGCGCTGGAGGTCAAGTACACCGAGATTCTCCAAGAGCTGGGGACCAAACCGGGGATGCTCGGCGTCATCTTCAAGAGCGCACGAGGCGAAATTCACAATCCCGCCCTCCTCAAGCAGCTGATAGTGAATCTGATCGACAAGGTCGATTGGCTGAGCCTGCCGGTGGACGTAAAGGGGACGATCTACGAAGAACTGTTGCAGCGTTCGGCGCAGGAGTCATCGCGCGGCGCGGGGCAATACTTCACGCCACGCCCGGTGATCCAGACCATGTGCGAGGTGATGCGACCGACACCGGATGACCGCATCTGCGACCCCGCGGCGGGCACTGGAGGGTTTCTCTGCAACGCGTACAGTTATGTATTGGATCGTTTCGAGAAGGACCTGGACGCCGATCGGAAGCGCGAATTGCGTGAGGAACTGGTCGAAGGAATGGAGCTCTCGCCCAAGGTCGGGCGCATGTGCGGCATGAATATGTACCTGCATGGAATCGGCGGCGACAGAGTGGTTATCCATGCGGGACACGATAGCCTGGCCGCGCCGTGGAGCCAGGAATACTCGATGGTGCTCGCCAATCCGCCATTCGGAAAGAAGCAGAGCCTGTTGTTCGTGAATAAGGAGGGCGACACGGAAAAAGAAGACCAGACCGTTTTGCGTGAGGACTTCTGGACCTCGACCAGCAATAAACAGCTCAACTTCGTGCAGCACATCTACACGCTGCTGAAGATTGGCGGGCGCGCGGCGATGGTCGTGCCGGATAACGTGCTATTCGAGGGCGGCGCGGGGGAGAAGGTCCGGCGTAACCTGCTGCAGAAATGCCGTGTTCACACGCTGTTGCGGCTTCCCACAGGCGTCTGGTATTCGCCCGGCGTCAAGGCAAACGTCGTCTTCTTCGAGAAAAAAGAAGGGCGTCGCGAGCCGTGGACTGACCAACTCTGGGTTTACGATCTTCGGACGAACAAGCATTTCACCCTTAAACAGTCGCCCATACAACGGAGTGACTTCGATGAATTCATCGAATGCTACAAGCCGAGCCGGCTGCACGATCGCAAGCAGACCTGGAGCGAGGAAAACCCGGAAGGACGCTGGCGCTGCTACGACTACGATGAGTTGCTCAAGCGAGACAAACTCAGCCTCGATCTATTCTGGATCAAAGATAAGAGCCTGACGGATACCGATTCGCTTCCGGCGCCGGAGGTGATCGCGGCAGAAATCGCGGATGATCTTGAGGCGGCGCTGCAGCAGTTCACCAAGATCGCGGCCCGGCTTTCAAATGCGAAAGCGGTCCAAACAGGAGCGTCAGAAACATAAGCGGGCCTCCGATTTTGCCGAGAAGAAAACTTGGTGGTGGATAGCTCAACAAACAGCAAGGACACTCGCGTCAAACCAATTTTTAGCTGGCTGAGGGCCAACGCCGGGCAGACTTGGCCCTCGAGGTTGGTCCAATTGGCGACAGGCTTAGCGGAGGTGCCGAACTGCGGAACATTGGGGCGAATGGCCCTCGAGCCGGAGCAAGAAGTGCCGGCTACGGCTAGTCGACTGGCGTGGATGATTAAGAATGTCAATCTTCTTTCGCCACCCGGCAGGCAGTGGAGGATCTTAAGAGATCGCGTATCGGATGGAGATGCAGTCCAGAAGGCACTCAGGTCGCTTGAGCGTGGCGATGTAACAGGAGTTCCACGAACGCTCCAGTTGGAAGGAAAAACGCATGCTGACTGTTTGATCGAATGCGAGCACGTCTTCATCTGGATCGAAGGCAAGCGTTACGACTGGCTTTCACCGTCTACAGACTGGGATATCAGTCGCGATCAGATAGCGCGGAACCTAGAGGCGTGCTGGTCCCTGGCTAGGGAGGCTGGCAAGGATTACCTCCTACTCATTTGTCACGAGCACCGGCTTAAGCACCATGAAGGTTGTTTGCTGGAAGGTTATCGTCAAGCAACCTGGTCTGCTGGATGGCCTCACGTTCCTGAAAAGCAACGTCGCGAATTTGCAGCTCGCATCGGAACGCTAACTTGGCAGGAAATTGCGCAGGAATGGCCGGCATTGCGGACGCTTCCGGAGCTGAATGATCTATCGCCGATGGCTTTGAATTAGATGAGGGTGCAGGTAGCAGCATTGAGTAAAGGTCGGGGGCAAGTGTGAAATGGCCAAAGCCGAAGCGAGCGTAGAGGAACTGGTCGGAATGATCGAGCGCGGTGAGCTGCGGCTGCCGGAGATGCAGCGGCGGTTCGTCTGGCGATCCACGCGTGTTCGCGACCTGCTCGACTCGCTTTATAGAGGTTATCCATCAGGGGCTATCCTCCTCTGGGAAACAGACGAACCTGTGCCTCAACAGGAATTCGCAGTCGATCAACAACGAAACCCTTATCAGAGCACTCGTCTATTGTTAGACGGCCAGCAGAGATTAACGTCGTTGTCGGCCGTAATAAGAGGTGAACCGGTATCGGCCAGGGGACGGCGTCGCCCCATCGACTTGTTATTTAACCTTGAGCATCCAGAGGAACTGACGGTAGTCACTGAAGTTAACGAAGACGAAGGGGATGACGAAGATGCAGAGGAGGAGATAATCGAGGACGAGGCCGATTCGACTGATGACGATCTACAGCGGCGATTTAATAGGATGACTTTCGTTGTAGCCACTCGAAAACTAGAGCGGCTGCCGCAGTGGATAAAGGTTACCGAAGTTTTCAAGTCTGATAGCGACGCGGCTTTTTTGAAGCGTGCGGGCATCAATGGATTTGAAGACCCTAGATACGAAAAGTATAGCCAACGCCTGGCGCGTCTCCGGTCGATCCGCAAGTACGTCTACCGCATGGACGTGTTGGAACGACGACTGTCTTACAACGAGGTGACTGAGATCTTTGTCCGAGTGAATTCGCTCGGGGCGAAGTTAAGAGGATCCGATCTCGCACTGGCACAGATTACCGCGAGGTGGCGGAACTCTCTGAAAACGTTCCAAGCTTTTCAAGAGAAGTGCGAGAAGCTCGGTTTCGAGCTTGATCTCGGACTGTTCTTGAAGAACCTCGTTGCGTTTGCCACCGGCCAATCGCGTTTTCTGACCGTGGGCAATTTGACGCAGCAGGAGCTACAAGATGGATGGTCGAAGAGTTGCGAAGGTATGGAATTCGCCCTCAACTTTGTGAAGTCGAACGCGCTACTCGACAGCCCGGCGCTTCTGTCGTCGCCGTTCATCCTGATCGCGTTGGGCGCGTATGGACAGAGGCAGGACTATCAGATCAGCCCCGGGGAGTCGCAGCGTCTCCGTTACTGGACTTTGGTGGCAAATGCCAAGGGTCGATATTCGAGAGGGTCAAGCGAGACGATTCTTGATCAGGATCTCGCGACCATAAGGCAAGGCGGCGGCGCCCAAGACCTGATCGAGCGCTTACGCCTTCAGGTTGGGCGCCTCGACGTTCTACCCAACGAACTTGAGGGACGCAACCAGCGTAGCGCATTGTTCAAGACAATGTTTCTCGCTTTCCGCGCCGCGGGCGCGAAGGACTGGAGATCCAATCTGGCGATAGCCTTGGATCACTCGGGCGCGCAGCATCGTTTGCAATTTCACCACATCTTCCCGAAAGCGGTATTGAAAAACGGATTTACTTCTCGAGAAGCAGACGACATCGCGAACCTTGCGTTCATCGGTGGCAAGACAAACAGGTCGATAAGCGATAAGCCACCTGCAGAGTATTTTCCGCAACTTCTGGTCAAGACTGAAAAGGAGTCGTTCGACGCCCAATGTATTCCGACTGACAGTGGCCTGCTTGATCTTGGAAAATACAAGGAATTCACGGCACAGCGAAGGGCTCTCGTGGCGAAGAGGCTAAATGAATTTCTGAGCGCCGATAGTCTGGAGTCGTTTTAGGCCAAAAGATCCTCGGGACATCGTCGGTGGTAGTTCGCCGCGCTGGTGGTGCGGAAGATTAGACAGTGCTCGTCGGCCTGGCAGCCGGCTTAGTCGTGTTTCCTTGTGCCATCCGCGTGGTGTCTGGCTTCAGAACGCTTGTGGCGCGTGAGCCTGGCGCCATAAGCGAAGTTGAATGCGCATCCCTCGGTGCCGGAACGCGAGGCGCTGCGTCTGGCGTGAGGTTCGCGGTTCTTCGCGCGTGTTGCGAGAGGTCAATCGGCCGAAGCCAAGCACTCGGTTCGGCGTTGGTCTCCATCGCTGAGGAGGCACCCCGAGCAACTTTATTGAATCCGGTCTGGAGCGCACTCGTGATAGGCCGGACAATCGTCTGCGCGACGTAGGCGGCCTCGAACGCGTGGCTTAGAGCCAGCCCAACGGTGCCGCTGACGATACTGGCAGCAGTATAAGGCACTGCCAGCGTGATGATGAGGAAAACGATCGACATTGCGGTCAGATTCAGCATCGCGTGAACGGGCACCACGTTCGAGCACACTGTTGTCATGATGGATTTCGGCGGCACTCCATAGGTCGTGAACCACGGGAGGGCGGTAGAGACAGGATGGCAAGCCGCGAGAATTCTGCTTGCCACTGTGTCGCGATCTGGATTCCAATGCCGAGCACGAGATAGAAGAATAGCAGCCGAGTTCCGACTCGAATTACATAGCTGAAGTAGCCTTCGGCGATCGAGGCGGTCCAGCGTGATCCGCCAAAACCAAGCAGCAGAACTGCGTCTCCGATCACGAGGTACGATTCTATCAGCGTGAGTGTGAGGGCCGCCGCAGCAATCACGAACGATAGTAAGACAATAAAAGCGGAGACGCTTTCAACGATCGCTAGCTCGATATTCGGCATTAGACTGGCGCTAGCCGGGGAGTCGAAAATCGTCTGAGCCATGTTTCCACCAACTTGGAGAACGGTTCCTGGGTCAAGATGAGGCATCCCTGAGACGGAAGTGCCAACGCGGCTGAAGCTCTGTAGCACGTATCCCATCCAAGGAAACGCGTTGATGATCATCAGGTATATGAAACCGCCACTTAGAACGTGCTTGAAAAGCCGTCCGAGATAGTGAGCAGCATCGCCCTGATCCAAGCCAAACTGTAGCGCGGTCACCAGAATGTCGAGGAAAAGAAGCCCGATGAAGAGCTTCAAGGCAAACGGTTGGATCGCAGCGGCGTAGTGACTCGACGCGACATTGAATTGAGCAACGACTCCGTTGAGAGTATCCATATTGGTTTCTCCGCTATGGTTGTGGCGGCGGCGGACCAGGAGAGCCGCCAATCCAGTCAGGCAGCGTGGGTGTTGACGTCGGTGAAGCCGTGGTTTCTGAGGAATTGACCGCCTGTTCTCTGCGCGTGCACGCGATTAGACAGGCTGACAACGAAGCGATGATGCCAGCGAGGACGATCAGCCCCTTCATTCGTCGGACATTCGTGAGCAATTGAGGACCTCCATCGATCATGGTTGCGGGGGGATGCTCCCGGTGGAACCGCCGATCCAGTCGGGCGTGCCGGGAGGTGAGGGAGCAGACAGGATGGCTTGTGCTGCCAAATTGCTTTGTACCTGCTCGTTAACCTGATTCGCAGCTGCGACATTCTGCGAACTCATCTCGGCCATTACGAGCTGACGAAGTAGCTGGACCTGTTGCACCTGCGCGAGCGCGATTTCGTTGCCAACTTGAATGGCCTGCAGATTGCCAATCGCAGTTTGGTTCTTCAATTCACGACTTTGCAATTGTGTTTGCTCGGCCTGAAAGTTCTGCGCCTGCGCTTGGGCGGATGCCAGCGCCCCGCTAAGTGTGTCTAGCGTTGTCTCGGCGGTGGCTTGTGGACTCTGGACTCCTGCAGTCGACGTGGCATTGAAGCCGGGATAGAGCTGCTGGAACTGCTGCGTGAGGCCCTGAACGGAGTACGAGAGCCCCTCCTGTTCGTTGATCAAATCACCCAGATTAGTAAGTAGGTTCTGATTCGAACGCCAAACGCCGGCGCCGCCGCCGGTCGTGTTCTTGATCATGTATTGAAGCTGCTGCGCAAGCGTCGTAACCTCCGCTGTCTCCTGCCGCAGCTGCTGGAGCTGGCGCGCAAACATTTGAGGGTCGAAGACAATCTGGGAGCCGCCGAACTGTGCGCGGGCTCGTGCGGGCAGGGTGAGGCAGAGAACGACCGCCGCTAAGCAGATGTATCGTCGTTGCATGTGGTTGCCTCCGATAAAATTTGCGGCCGATAGGGTGGTTCGGTGTTCAGATCGTTGGCGGCGAGGTTCCGCCAGTAATCCGACCAGTCGTCTAGGCCACGATTCCGGAGCAGTGTTCCGGCCAATGCCGCCCGTGCTGTTGGAGCATCCGCTTGGCGGTCAGGATCTCTTCCTTCGATCCGGCTCCGGTGAATGCTATAGCAACGGGCTCGCAAGAGAGGTCGAAGAGGCGTCGGCCCATGCGTGACAGATAATAGTAGTGCCGCTTGGGAACCGCGCTCGCGACGATCTCGATCTGCCGATTGCTCAGCCCAAGCTTTCTATAGAGCTCCCCGGTCGCCGGATTGAGGGCTTCAGGATTGGGAAGAAGAATCTTCGTCGGACATGATTCAAGAATCACGTCTCGAACTGGCGAGTTAGCGACTTCGGTAAGGCTCTGTGTGGCAAGAACGACAGCCGCGTTCTTCTTCCGAAGAGTGCGCAGCCATTCTTCGATTTTGGCCCCGAAGGCGCCGTTGGCGAGCATCACCCACGCTTCATCGAGCACGATGAGCGTCGGCCTACCATCGAGCCGCCGATCGATCGCATGAAACAGATAGGAGAGCACAGGCAGAAGCACTTGTTCGCCCAACGACATGAGTGTCTCGATCTCGAAGGTCTGAAATCGACCGTCATCGAGTCCGTCTTGGTCGGCATCGAGGAATCTTCCGAGCGGCCCGGTCACCGAGTAGCGGCCTAAAGCATCGCGAAGGGCATGCTCCTGGACGGTGTTGATCAAGTCCGTGATGGTTCGGGCCGACGATGGACTGCTCGCGAGGAGCTCGAGGGCGCGCCAGACCGCCTTTCGATACTCCGGAAGCAAAGCCACGTTCTGGAGCCGCAACAGGAGTTCCAGCCAGTCATGCGCCCACAAGCGCTCGGCGTCGCGGTCGATGAGCGAAAAGGGACAAAACGAAATGTCGTCGAGGCCGAGATCGTAATGATTTCCGCCGGCGGCGCTTGTGAGTACGTACGCGGAGTAGCCCTTGGCGAAAGCGAACACTTGCGCATTCGGATAGCGAAAGAACTGTGCCATCAGAAGCGCGAGCAGTGTGCTCTTGCCTGAACCTGTTGGCCCGAACACCAGCG
>WNFB01002930.1_pt1 | contig 15263 bp, 12 predicted proteins | sample 5400501 | NCBI WGS metagenome assembly WNFB01 (sample SAMN13153341, study PRJNA577476) | soil metagenome | isolation source: 200 cm saprolite under Douglas fir tree site 2 hole 1 | place: USA:California | collected 2015-04-18
TCGTGATGAAGCTCCTTCTCGTGATTTCGAGAATCGGAAAGATGCCCATGAATGACGTCTCGCGGTTGGGAGTATCAAATTGGATCAGGAGCATGTTGTTCTACGAACACAGAAAGGTCGGGGCACTCATCCCAAGACAGGACGAGCTCTCAGAAAAAGGCGGGGCGTCATCTCAGGCCATTATCAAAGGGAAGAAGTACAAAGGAGGATTTGTCATCGAGCCCAAGCCCGGGGTCCACTTTGACGTCTCTGTTCTGGATTTCGCAAGCCTAGTCTACGACGAATCGATATTCGTGAGAAAGCGCCAGACTGGTCAGGTGTACAGGACAAAGATAGGCGAATTTGTAGAGCAAAGATTGCCCCCTGGGGAGGGTTCTGCAGCAACTGAGATTGGCCCTACCTGGGATGCGTTATCGTTCGATTTCAGAAGACAGGAGACAATTACCGCAGTGATACGCCATCCCCGTCAATCTGATATCCTCGAAGTCGTGACTGAATCTGGCAGAAGCGTACGCATAACGAAGGGTCACTCCCTCATTTCATTAGATCCTGAAGGCAATAAGAGAACTATTCGAGGCAATGACCTGAAGGTTGGGGATTATCTTGTCATCCTGAGTTCATTCAGTGCCGAACAGAAGGACACCGCGCTCGACCTCCTGCCATATTTTCGGGCATTAACAGATTACGAAATTACACGAGGAGTGGGCGGACACGGAAGAACTGTGATACTCAAATCGAAACGAAGTCACAGGAGGTTGGTCCTTGAACGGTACCTCCCGTTGACATCAAATTTGATGTGGGGACTCGGTTATTGGATGGCCGAAGGATGGTTAGGTGGGGACAAGTACGGCGAATCACTTCAAATTGAAGCATCTTCAAAGGACATAGAACTCGCGAGGTCCAAATTCAATGGTGCGGGCTTCAGAGCATGGATGTCCGCGTCGAAGACACCAGGGTGCAGCAACCTTGGCATCGAAGGGCGCTACGACCATGGTATTCCCGTCTTATCGGCCACGATATTTGCGAAGCTCGTCGAGATGTGGTTTGGAGACCGTGCTCGCAACAAGATGATTCCCTCATGGGTCCTTCAACTCCCATTGGAGTTGAGAAGGGCGTTCATCGAGGGGTATTACAAGGGTGACGGATACAACACGACCAATCAAATGCAGTTTGTGACCAATGGAAAGTATAAGGTGGGGAGTTACTCTCAGCTCCTCCTATGCGATCTGATGACTCTGGGATTGATGAGTGGGCTTCATTGCTTTTCGAAAAATCTCAGCGACCGTGAGTCTTGGTTAACTTGGAGCAGCGGGGCCGATACTTATCGGACTACAAAACGCCCTCCGCCAGAACTGTTAGCCCGTTCCGAACATGTACTATCCTTCGCGAAGACATCGTTCTATGGTTCTCACGGGAGACAACCCGTTCGGTATGAACGCGTAAACAAGACCTCCGTCGATGCATACAACCAACAATTCAAAAACTTCTACAGCGGAAATTGTCATTTCGAGAAGGTAAAGCAGATAACTCCTCTCGAGAACGCCCTACCTGTCTACGACATAAGCGTGAGAGGAAGCGAGAGTTTCTTCAACGCCGATGGAATATTGGTCTCAAACTCACTTTATCCTAGTCTAATCAAGGTCCATAACCTGTCCTACGAGACGGTGAACTGCATCCATCCGGAGTGCAAATCAAATACGATCCCGGACACATCGTCATGGGTCTGCACGAAGAGGAAGGGGATCGTGAGCCTTGTCACTGGCTCGCTTCGAGACCTGAGGGTTGCACATTACAAGCCGCTCACGAGAGACACGTCGCTGTCAAAAGAAGACCGCGAACTATACAACGTTGTAAGTCAAGGTTTGAAGGTTTTTTTGAATGCGAGCTATGGTGTTTTAGGCTTTGAGACATTTGCATTCTACTGCCTCCCAGTTGCAGAGGCGACCGCTGCCCTGGGACGCGACGCAATCACACGCACCATATCCAAGTGCAAGGAACTTGGGATCGAAGTTCTCTACGGGGACAGTGTGACTGGGGACCGTTGTGTTACTTTGCTCGACCCGGATGGACATCTCAAAGTCATGCCGGTCGAGGAGTTCTATGGTATCATTTCAGAAAAGTCAACGCGACCTGATGGGAAGGAAGAGGCCTACCCCCAGGGATGGAAGAGTCTCAGCATGAACCCGATGACACGAAGAGTAGAGTTCAAACAAGTAAAAGCAATAATCAGACACAAGAATTCCAAGAGGATCTTCCGCGTAAGGGAAAAGTGGGGTGCTACCCGAGTCACAGAAGACCATTCGCTTCTTGTTTCAAGCGGCACCAAAGCAAGGTTCGCAAGTCCGCTGAAGATGGCCGATTGGCATCTGACCAGAGCCGAAGACATACCTTCCTTGCCTGAGATTCAAGAAATTGACGTCTACGAAGTGATGAAACACCTCCGTTATCCGATACACTACAAAGGCAGGGTGAAGACGTTGGAGGTCCACTGTGATGACAGCTGGGTCTGGGCCGGGTGGACCAATAGGGAATTTAGGATCAGGATCAAACGCAAGATTCGGGTTGGGACGCCAGAGTTCAGAGCTCTCGTAGTGCTCCTCGGAGCTTACATTCCGGAGGGAAGCTCGAGTACCCCGGACACCACAAAGTCAAGGCTCGGAGTTTCAATCTCAAACGAAGACACTGTTTGGCTTGGTCAATTGAGAGAATGCTACCTTTCCCTGTTTGACGGCGCCAAAGCCAGCGTAATTCGTTCCTCCAATGGGGAGCGGCAGTTGACCTACGCCACATCGAAGGGCATTTCACAGGTTACGTATGAAGACAAGACATACAAGCTTCAGATGATGAACCAGGCCGCCGCGTTCTTCTTCAAGGCATTCGCAGGGCAGGGGAGCGGAGGGAAGAAGGTCCCTGATTTCATCTACCACGTGCCCGTTGAGTACCAGCAGCTGCTCTTGGCGAACATGGCCAAAGGAGACGGCTCTCGGAAGTTCGGTGCAAGGTACACCCAGGAATATTCCGCCAAGAACTTTAGGTACGAGACGGGGTCTACGCACCTAGCTTCAGGACTTTCCACGCTGCTTACCATGATGGGAATGAAACATACGATAGATTACCGACCACCGAAAGAGACATACAGACTCTCAACTTCCACTGAATACAATCATCGCGCGAGCGTCCCCAAAGTGACTGAGGAGCAGTACGACGGTTATGTCTACGACTTGTCCGTGGAGGACTACCACACTTTTGTAGATAGCTGCGGAAGTATAGTCCTGAAGAATACTGACAGCCTATTCTTGCATGCTCCATCAAAGGAGCAGGTCTCCACCGTAACTCGTTGGGCGGACACTGACCTCGGTGTTGAGCTTGACCTTGACAAGGTGTACAGGTACGTTGCGTTTAGCAGCAGGAAAAAGAATTACTTCGGTGTTCTTCCCGACGGGACCGCCGACATACGCGGGCTGACAGGCAAGAAAAGCCAAACCCCGGAATATCTCAAGCAGACATTCTACAAAGCGCTCAACATACTGAGCAGCGTCCAGACCGAGCCAGATTTTGACAGGGCGAAGGCAGAGACCAAGACCCTCTTGACCACCATGATTTCGCAGTTGAAGAACAAGCAGGTCCCTATCCAAGACCTGGCCTTCACAGTCATGATGAGCAAGCCGACGGGGAGGTACAACGGGACGACCCCACAACATGTGAGGGCAGCGATGCAACTCGAAGAGAGGGGAAAGGAAATCAAAGCGGGCGAGATAATCGCCTACGTAAAGACGAAGAATCCGCCCTATGTCAAGCCCGCGGAACTTGCGAGGCCGGATGAAATAGATGCAGACAAGTACATCGAATACGCCCACTCGATGTTCGACCAGATGCTGGACGCCCTGGACTTTAGTTTCGACGAAATAATGGGGGCAACGACCCTGGACTTTTTCTGGACGACTTAGACCTCGAGTTTCTTCCCGAGCCTCGCCTTCGCTGTGTAATTCAGGATGGGCCCGGCCGAGAGGTTGGTATTCCCGATGATGGTTATCACGCCTTCCTGGGTCCTGATCCATGTGGTCCTGAGCGAGAGCTTCACGACTTCTCCTCTCACGCCGCCCGGACCTCCATACTGGATATCGTCCCCGAGTCGAATGATTCCGTCGCTGAGGAGCAGGACTCCGGAGATGACATTCGAGATCGTGTTCTGGAGGGCAAGAGAAATCGCCAACCCGGCTATTCCTGAAATCGTTAGGGTAGTGATCGTCGAAGAGATGCCGGTAAGATAGGCGACCCCTGCTATCGCACTGATTATCATGAGGACTCCCATCCAAGAGCGGATGGAATTCGCGACGCCCTTCGAGGCACCGGCCCTCAGGGCGATGGTTCTGAATAACCTGGCCAGGAAAGTCCCAACGACGGCAACGCCGAGGATGAGGGCGAATACCTCAGCCGCGGTCAACCAGAGCGGTTTGGCCTCGGCAAGCGCAGTTGTAGTCGAGGTGGAAATGGTGGTAGAGACTACTTGAAGCAGCCCGGTCAGGGGAGAGACGTCCAAAGCCCTTCAAGGTCAAAGGACAGAGCGGGAAAAACATTTTCGAGCCCCCATGCGTTTATTACCTATGAACCGGGCGATGGCACGAGTAGAGGTTGGCGGCCCCCGAGGTCAAGTTCGTCACCGCGCCCAGGCTTATTGTTGCTGCAATCGAACGGAAGGGCTCCTATTCCACCATTGGCGAATCGATGCGTGAGCTGAAGACATGGATAGATTCGAAGGGAATCGAGCAGGCTGGATACCCATTCTGCCTATTCTATGACAACCCAACGGAGACTCCCGAAGCTGATCTGAGAAGCGAGGCGTGCATTCCAGTAGCGAAGGCCTTTGAGCCAGAGGGAAACTACAAGGTGAAGGAGTTCTCAGAGGCCCAGGTAGCCGAGACGCGTCACCAAGGGCCCCCCGAGGAGTTCGCAAAGACTTACGGTCCGTTCCTTGAAAGCCTGCTTAACCAGGGATACCAGATGGTTGGACCTGCAAGGGAGTATTTCATGACCGTCTCCGACGTCAACGGGCCCGGTTCGGGATTCCTGATCCAACAGGCAGTCACCAAGAAGTAGAGCAACCGCGCTTAGTTTGAATAGACGCGCGGCTGGGCCCCACCACTTGGCTCACCACTTCACGAGAATAGGACTCGTGCAGATGGCCATGTCAAAGGACGTAAACGCGAATCTCAACAAGGCCCTATCCGGCGTGGACGAAGCGGCGAAGAAGGGGGCAGGGGTGGTTTGCCTGCCGGAGCTCTTCGCCTGGCGCTACTTCCCTGCGACCAGGAACTCACACCAGGTTCCACAATCAATCCCGGGGCCTGTCAGCCATGCGCTCTCTGAATCCGCCAGGAAGAACGGCGTAGTGTTGGTCGGGGGGACAATCTTTGAGAAAGCGGGAAACTCGAGGTACAACACTTGTCTGGTTTTTGATGAAAAGGGGAGGACCCTCTCGAAGTACAGGAAAGTGCACATCCCCCAGGACGAGCACTACTTTGAGCAGGACTACTTCAGTTCCGGAACTAAGTACAAAGTGGCGAAGACTAGAACGGGAGGGGTGGGGACTCTGATATGTTTCGACCAGTGGTATCCCGAGGCTGCGAGGGTAAACAGGATTATGGGGGCTGACATGCTGTTCTACCCTACCGCCATCGGATGGGTCAAGGGCATAGAACCAGTCGAGGGAGATTGGAGGCAGGCGTGGGAATCGGTGCAGGTTGGACACGCCATTGCGAACAGCGTCGTGGTATGTGCGGTGAACAGGGTGGGCCCTGAGGGGGGCACCAATTTTTGGGGCAGCTCCTTCGTGTGCGACCAGTTCGGTAAGGTTCTGTTCAGAGCAGGACGAGAGGAAGGTGTTTTCACCGTAGACTGCGACCTCGGGCTGGCAAAGACAGTGGAGGAGGGATGGGGGTTCATGCAGAATAGGAAGAAGAAGACATACTCGGCCATCTTGGACTAGCTCGACATGGCCGATACCCCAGCATCGCTTGGCTACATGATGCCTGCCGAATGGGAGAAGCACGAAGCGACCTGGCTGTCTTGGCCGAAGGATCCGAACACCTTTCCTTCTGATATCTTGCCCAAGGTCGAGGCCGCCTACGCGAAGATGGTGGGGGGCCTGAGTGCTGGTGAAGAGGTGAGGATCCTCGTAGACGACGCAAAGTCAGAGGCCAGGGTCAGGCAGAAGATCGGGAGGGGAGGCTCCCTCTCCTTCACGCGGATAAAGACGGTCGACGTTTGGGTGAGGGACTACGGTCCTACCTACCTGACCGGGAAGAACGTCGCACTCGTAAAGTGGGTTTTCAACGCCTGGGGGAATAAGTACGACGACCTGCTTCCTGACAATGAGTCGGGGGGGAGGCTCTCCGAATCCACCGGGCTGAGAGTGTTCATGCCGGGCATAGTGTTGGAGGGAGGTTCGATCGACGTGAACGGCAACGGGAGTGTCTTGACGACCGAGCAGTGCCTCCTTAACCCGAACAGAAACCCGCGACTAGGGAAGAACGCGCTTGAATCGGTGCTCCGAGAAAATCTCGGCGTGAAGAGTGTCATTTGGCTTAAGCGCGGGATAGAGGGGGACGACACCGACGGGCACGTCGACGACGTCGCGCGATTTGTTGGGCCAACAAAGCTCGTTACCGCATCCGAGCCTGAAGCTTCTGACCCGAATCATGGAGCACTTGAAGAAGACCTGGCGATTCTTGAATCCTCGACTGACCAAGATTCGCGGCCTCTCGAAGTCATCAGGCTCCCGATGCCCCGACCTATTTACTCAGGCGACGGGAGACTTCCCGCCAGTCATTTGAATTTCTACATTGGGAATTCGTGCGTGCTTGTCCCGACATTCGGAGGGGATAGCGACAAAGAGGCTCTGAGGCTGCTAGGGGGCCTATTTCCAAGAAAGGAAGTGGTCGGGGTGGACTGCAGGGCCTTGGTCTACGGCCTGGGGACGATTCACTGCGTCACCCAGCAGGTTCCGGCTGCAAAATAGCGAAGACACGAGCCTAATTGAACCCGGCCACGTCGGCCTTGACCCTGGAAACGAAGTCATCGACCGGGACTCCGAAGGTCTGCTCTCCAGCCCTTGTTCGGACGGCGACACTCTTGGATTCCTCTTCCTTCTTTCCCACGACGAGCATGTACGGAATCTTCAGGAGCTGGGCATTTCTGATTTTTGCTCCCATGGTCCCGCTTGCGAAGTCCCCCTCGGCCCTCAACCCAGACTTCAGAAGCGATTCGAGTACTTTCCCACCGTATTCCTTGTGCTCGTCAGATAGCGGGATCACTTTGACCTGGACCGGAGACAGCCACACTGGTAGTGCCCCTTTGTAATGCTCGAGCATTATTCCTACGAACCGCTCCAAAGACCCGAGGATGGTCCTGTGAAGGACGACGGGAGTGTGATCCTTCCCGTCAGGGCCGGTATAGCTTAGCTTGAACCTCTTCGGCATCTGGAGGTCAAGCTGGAACGTGCCGCACTGCCATTCTCTCCCGAGTGAGTCCTTGATATCAACGTCAACCTTCGGGGCATAGAAATTGCCCTCCTTCTCTTTCACTTCGTACTTCCATCCTTTCTTCTTCACCGCCCTGACCAGTGTGTCGGTCGCTCTCTTCCACTCTTCTTCGCTCCCCATCGACTCATCGGGCCTTGTGGAAATCTTCACCTTGTACTCCAGCTTGAAGACCCCGTAGACTTTCTCCATCAGGTCGAGCATGCCCCCCAGCTCGGTCTCGGCCTGCTCTTCGGTGCAGATGATATGGGCGTCATCCTGAGTCAGGGACTTGACCCTGAAGAGGCCGCTGGCGACTCCGCTCAACTCGTTCCTGTAGAGCGGGTCGAAAATTGAGTACCTGACTGGGAGCTCGCGAAAACTCCATTTTCGCGACTTGTAAATCATGAATGTCGAGGGACAGTTCATGGGTTTCATGCCCATCTCTTCGTCCCCGAGAGCCGTAAGGAACATGTTGTCCCTGTAATGCTCCGAGTGGCCGCTCACTCTCCAGAGGGCAGTGTTTGCTAGAGTAGGGGTGCTTATCTCAATGTAGCCTCGGGCGGCAAGCTCGGTCCGGAGAAAATCCACCAAGATGTTCCGTAGTTTGAGTCCCTTGTCGTGCCAGTAGACCATCCCCGGGGAGACTTCCTGGAAGCTGAAGAGGTCCTGCCTCTCCCCGATGATCCTGTGATCAGTTTCCGGGAGGTTCGCAAAGTCGCTTCGTCGGAGGCGCGCCATGGCTTCAGCGTCCGAAAGCTCCCGCTTTGTCTTGGGCTTCGCGACGACCTCCTGCTTTGCAGAATGAGTGAAGCTCCTCGACATCTCCGCCAGAGGATGCCCTTTGACCTTGATTTGCAGGGCCTTGGTCCATCCGAAGGGGGCTCTTTCCACTTCGAGGCCCGCTGCCTTGGCCTCCTTCTCCATTTCCAAGAGGACAGGAAGAGCGTCCGAGGGTGGGGCAAGGTTCTGGCTCAGATGAGCGAATGGGTAGATCATCACGCGCTTGGTCCCCAGCTTGGAGAGGAACCCGCTGGTCTCGGCGACGGCTTCTTTGGCCAAAGCCTCGTCGTCCCCCTTCTCGACGGCCGTGAATAGAACAACGATGTCGTCCTCCCGTACTGTCCGCGGCTCAATCTCCTCCGCCCCCTTGATCTCTTTTTTGATTGGTGTGTATTCTACGAAGTCGACATGCAACTGGAGGATCTTCAATTCAGACCTCCGCTACCATCTGGACCTTTCCATGGCCCTTGATTTCTTGGTGGCCTTCTTCCAGGCCTTGTAGTGGTCGCGGCAGAGGTAGACCCTGCGCCCATCTCCGCCCACTTCCAGCCCGCTCCCGCCCATCTCTCCTCTGCTCAGAGAGCGCTCCGCAGGGTTCGCGCACCCAGTTACACTACACCCGACGCCTTTGTCGACCCTTCCCAAAGATAGCAGCCGAAGGCGCTCTCACTGTATATAAAAATGGACAGAGAGGGGCTCGCGTGCTCGACAGGCTGAGGGTAGGGCTGGAGAGATATCTGACGGCGGTGGGGACCAGGTTCTCCAAGTTTGGACTCTCTCCAATGGCGTGGTCGATGGTGGGGCTGGCTGTGTCGATCCTTGCGGCGTATTCCTATTCGGCTTCGAACTACCGTGGAGAGGTAGTGGGGGGCATCCTCGTCCTCGTGGCGGGTTGGTTCGACATAGTCGACGGAGCCGTTGCCAAGGTGACAGGCAAGACTTCGATGCGGGGCGCGTTCGTTGACTCGACGCTTGACAGAGTAGCCGAGGTCGTGATTTTCACCGGGATCCTCGTCGGCCACCACGCATCTGCTCTCTTCGTCATCCTGGCACTTTCCACAAGTCTACTCGTAAGCTACACCCGGGCGAAAGGGGACGCGTTGGGAATTGCTCTATCTGGCGTCGGGATAGGGGAAAGGAGCGAAAGGCTGATCATAATCGCCATCTCGTCGATCGTCGGGCTTCTCGGTTGGGGCGTCATCCTGGTCTTAATCGTAGCAGCTTTCACGTTCGTGGAAAGAACCTACAGAGCCCTGAAGGTCCTTCCATAGCCGACGGAACCGAAGCGTACTTGGCCATATCATATAGCCAAAGATAGCGGTGCATTGTCTACCTGCGCCCGTGATATTCCCATTTAGCAACTGCTCCTAACGTATGAAGACAGCTCTTGACGCGTCATATCCTGCGAATATCGGACGACCTCCACATCCTCGTTCAAATGGGGGCTCATCCTCTGCACGAGGAAACATAAAGAAGGGACAGAAGGGTTTGTCGCCCTTCTGTTGCTCAGCTATTCTGTTGTACTACTGGGCAGATTAGAACGATTCCCGTGCTGATTTCGTACGGGTTGGCTGCTCCTGGGTTTATTGGCAAGAACATTCCGCTTGCTTCACCTGCGTCGATGGCTGCAGCGCTCTTCAGCGGAGAGAATGTTGGGAGATGGCTGATGGCAGGGTTATAGACGACGATTATGATCTTCCAAGGCCCTTTCATTACGCCCGCAGTGCCGGAAGTGCCCGAACCGGGTGCACCTGCTAAGACGTGGTCATGGTACGGGAAGTGGTTCGCTCCGCCACCGTGGAAACACGGATTGCAGATAGGTTGGAATCCTCCTGGGAGGGTCTCCGGCCCGCATGTTGACGGGTTGGTAATAACGCAGCCAGCCGGGAGGGGGAAGTAGGATGCAAGATAGAGGTCCTCAGCGCTCGCCAGGAGATTCGGCGATGGATCCGTATTCTTAAGGGCCGCGAGCATGCAGTAGGTCTGTCCGTTCGCATAGGCAAGTTCGCTCCCGTGATTGAAGTCGCAGGAGGGACTGGCTAGTGCGATTGGAATCGCCGGTAACCACATGAATGCGAATAGTGTGATACCCAGAAATGCAATAATAGGTTTTGAACTATTGAAGGTCTTCAACTTTATTCGGGGTTTCTATTTGAAGTTCAAGTGTCTTAAGTCTTTGTGAGACTCACATGAGGGGAATCTACCCGGACCCACGTATGTACGCCATTTCTCAACCTCGGATTGAAATTCTAGGCTACGATCCTTTTTGTTGCTGTGATATTCCTCCGCGCGGATGTTCTTGTCCTCGCGGTAAAGTAAAAGCGTGGAATGCTGCATACCGAAGCGTATTTCTACAGTTGCGGGCGCTCGTCCGGCTCGCGTTTTGGTAGACAAACCGGGGAGACGAAAGAGGGACAAGACCCCATGGGGGAAGATCGCAGGTGTGGTTGCGGTCGTCCTTATCGTTGGAGCTGGGGCGTATTATTATTACAACACCTACCTCAACATCCCTCCCCCGGAGTACGCCCGGGTCGGTACGAGCTTCGGCTACTTCACGGTCGAGCTCTTCCCAGCGTGTGCGCCAAGGACAGTTGCGAACTTCGTCAACCTGACGCAGTCGGGGTTCTTCAACAATTTGGTGTGGCATCGCATAGTTGACAAGAACCCTCCTGCCTTCGTGATCCAGACGGGGGACCCCAACACCAGGAATGGCGTGAACAGCACGAGGTCAACGTGGGGGCAGGGTGGTTCAAAGCAGACAGTCCCTCTTGAATGGTGCGGGTGGCTGCACAATTACGCGGGATACCTCGGGATGGCAAGGGGCACCGACCTCAACAGCGGGAGCTCCCAGTGGTACGTCAACCTCTCCAACAACACTGCAAACACCAGCTTAGACCCCAACTACGCCGTCTTTGGGAAGGTGATCTCAGGGATGAGCGTTGTCTGTTCGATAGCACATGTGCCAGTTTACACGACACAAGGACTGCTGGACCAGCCGATCAACCCAGTGTTCTTGAAGAACGTCACAATGATTGGTGCCGCTTCCGCGCCTATCCCTCAAACGATAACGGCGTGCACCTAAGGATGGGATCGAATGGAAAAAATGAATCACGCTGAACAGATCTTTCCAACCTCGGTCGTTGGTAGCCTTCCAAGGCCGGAATGGCTCATGGACGGGATCTCGAAGTTCGAGCGCGGAGAGCTCAAAGAAGAGCAACTCAAGCAGTACTACGACGAAGCAGTCATACTCGCCATAAAACAGCAGGAAATGACTGGGGTGGACGAGGTCTCCGACGGAGAACAGAGGCGTTTCAGCTTTCTAGCCTTCGTTGCTGAAAGGATCCCTTCCTTCCAAATGATCCCCGCAGCTGAACTGATGAACGAGGAGGCAGCCAGATACGCCGAGAAAATGAACCTTCCAGTCGGCATAATCAGCAATCCGGTGATAGTCGGTCCCATCAAGCGGACGGCGCCCCTGGTCGCGGACGAGGTGAAGTTCGCAATGGAGCATACGCAGAAGCCAGTGATGGCTCCAATAATCGGTCCATTCACGCTTCTCATAAACTCCTGGAACAAGGCCAGGTCCAGCGAGTATTACAAGACGCCCGAGGATGCATTTCATGACTTGACTCGCGTCCTGAGAGAGGAAGTCCTGGCTTTGCGGGACGCAGGAGCCAGTTTTGCTCAGCTCGACGAGCCGGCGATCGGAAACTTCGTCGACTTCAGATACACCAAGTGGCTCCTTGCATTGAACGGATGGAAGGTGAACGACGTGAAGGAACTGCATCGGGTTTCGGCGGAATTGATCAACATGGTGGTAAATGGTGTCACAGGCATCAAGGTAGGAGTGCACATCTGCAGGGGGAACTGGCCCGCCGACGAAGAGCACCTGTCGCGCGGCGGGTATGAGAACATGATAGAGGAAATCCTTGACCTGAAGGTGGACAGGCTCGTCCTGGAATATGCAACAAAACGGGCGGGGACCTACGACGTGTTCAAGGAACACCCATGGCATGGGGAAATCGGCCTTGGTATCATAGACGTCAAGAACCCGAGGGTCGAGAGCGCGGAAGAAATAGTCGAAAGGGTCGAGGGGGCTTCGAAAGTCTTTGGCTCAGAGAACATTACTCTGAACCCTGACTGTGGCTTTGCCTCGGGCCGGCCCTGGCCCGTGGTATCGAGACAGATTGCCTACAAGAAGCTTAGCGCCCAAACAGAAGCTGCGAAGATCCTAAGACGAAAACACAACTGACCCATTCCGATTACTTGGGACTGTCGATGAATCGACGTGCCCTCCTAATTCTGCCCTCGACCCACGTTCTTGCCATGTTTGCCATTTCGTAGTCCGATAGCTTTTGTCTTCTCTTTTGATTCCATGACTTCAAAGTATCAATTGCGAAGTTCCTCCAAACCGATAGCATGAACTCGTCAGTGGTATGCCTCCCTGGGACAATTCCCGAGGGAGGGAAAAATGAAATGGCTGCCCGCGCCTCCATCGCCTTAAGCCCCTTCATCTCGGGCAATAAAATCTCGAGGAGGGCGTGAGCCTTGGCCGAGACTACCCTAATTCCAAGGAGGGGCAGAGCCGTAATTCGGCCCGATCTTGAGCATGTCGAAGGAGTCTGAAGGATAGATGAAATTACAGAAATGGCGTCACTATCGTTCATACTTCCGCAAACCAGCAAAGAAGTATAATCAGAGCGATGAGAATAAGTTGCGCTGACAGAACCCTCATCCACAAGCCACTGCGCAACCCTAATTCTGTCTCTCTGATCTTCAAGGCATTTTCGAATAAAATTCGAATGTCTGATGTATGGCCTGGAGACCACGTCCAAGCCGTAAAGCAGTATCCACCTAGTTACAACGTGACGGGTTACGCCAAAAGCCGCGGCGACTGCCTTATGGGTTCCTAGTTCATCAAACGCCGTGAGGAGTAGATCCGGAGGAGGATCTTTTTCGAGTCTTCGTTCGCCACTCGGGTAAATCTTTACCACGGCCTTGCGGGCGAATTTATCATCTCTGGAGAGTTTGGGCCAGAGTCTTCGATCCATTTTCAACAATCGCTACTGCTCAACCTAAAAGGACAGTTCCGGGAATCGAAAAAAGTCGTAGAGGGAAGACCGAAACTAATCTAGTACAAATCCCAACTGCTCGGCTGAGCTTATGGTATTGTGTTTACCAGGCGTTGTGTCTTTCTGACTTCGCTCTTACTTTGACGATTCCGTAATGGACACTACAACTTATACAGTAATATCTCACTTGTGTAGGGGCGGCTATGTAGGCTCCAGCAGCCCTTAGCTCCCTTGCAAGGGTCGGCTCCACGAGGCTCATCCTGGTCGTGACCTTCTTGGCCTTGTCCCTTGGGACGGAAGCACCACAATTGCTACAGTAAACGATGCTGGCGCTCCCCTTTCCTCCCTTGGAGCGTCCACGACTCTTTCTTTTCTTTGACAAAACGACTCAATCATATGCCCCCGATGCCTGCTTAAAAGGGTGGCTCCGAAAAATGGGAAAAATAGAGTCGGCCTGGTCAGACCGGCTGGCCGCGAAGCATTCGAAATAGCATTTCCTTGAAGAGCCGCTCCGAAGCGGAGTAGACCACTTCCAGGTTCGGCTCTCTTTTCAATATGTTCAGATGGTCGACATAGGTGGCACCCCTGGAGAGCTCGCTCTCATTGTCCACGTCGACGAACTTCCTCCTGACATCCGTTGCCACCGCTGGGTTGAGCACGATGGCCATTGTGATGCTGTCGGGGCAGGGGGCTGCATCCTTGCCTTCCATCTCCTTCGTGAACTCCACCGCCCGGCGGTTGACCGCGGTGAAGAACCTCGCTTCTGTGGTGGACATTCCGGCGATTTCGTCGAGCTCTGGCCTGTCCACGAGGCCGTGCCTCATGCAGATTTCCCATCCAACCATGGTCGTAGGCATGCCAGAATGGAAGACGATCTTGGCTGCATCGGGGTCCACCCAGATGTTGAACTCGGCCGCAGGAGTCACGTTTCCGATGTACTGGTTCGTCCCGCCCATGAAATAGAGGCGCTTCACTTTCTTTGCGATTGACGGGTCCTTCCGAACGGCCAGCGCGATGTTGGTCAGAGGCCCTGTCGCTACCAGCGTTATCTCGCCCGGGGCCGAGTTTACAAGGTCGACGATGGCCTCAACGGCGAATTTTTGCTCTGGTCTCTGTTTCGCTCTGGGGAACCCTGAGTCTCCCATCCCGTCCTTGCCGTGGACGCTCTCCGCGGTTTCCCATTCTCGAAGCAACGGGTGCCTCGCCCCGGGGTAAACAGGGACCTTCCCCGACTTCCCTGCAACTTGGATGGTGTAGAGCGCATTCTCGACCTCTTGGTCGAAAGCCACGTTCCCGCAGTTGACCGTCACAGCCTCCAGGTTTGCGTTGGAAGCCTTCAGCGCCATCATCAGGGCAGTGGCGTCGTCACCAGCTGTGTCCGTGTCGTGAATGATTCTGATCAAGGCTTGATTCCCATCCCTTCGAGTTCAAACTTTGCCGTGTGTCCCGGTTCTGCTTCGTTCCGGGGCCTCATCGACCTATTCTCTCTTGTAGGCTATCCCAACGGCCTTCGGCGGCCTGCTTCGTCCTATCGCCACGGCCACTACCACCAGGGTCGCGATGTATGGGATGGCGCCCAGGAGGTAGTCGGCGTGAGGGATCGCGCTCCTCACTTCCGGAACTCCAGCGAGCCAGGTTGCCGTCCCCTCGGAGTAGCCGAACACAAGAGCTCCAAGCAGCCCGACTAGCGGGTTCCAGCCCGAGAAGACTACCGTGGCCAAGGCGATGAATCCCCGGCCAGCCGAGATGTCCTTGGTAATCTGCCCTACCACGTCGATGCTCAAGTACGCTCCGGCGAGGCCGGCCAAAGCAGACCCGATCAGGACTGCGACGATCCTCGTCTTCTCCACGTCGATGCCCACTGCATCAGCAGCCTCAGGATTTTCCCCCG
>WNFB01002797.1_pt1 | contig 15261 bp, 11 predicted proteins | sample 5400501 | NCBI WGS metagenome assembly WNFB01 (sample SAMN13153341, study PRJNA577476) | soil metagenome | isolation source: 200 cm saprolite under Douglas fir tree site 2 hole 1 | place: USA:California | collected 2015-04-18
CTGATCGCCCCGCGCAACGCCGTGCGCGGCGCGGGCGCGTCCGACAGCCTCCTGCATATCCTCGCCGACAGCGGCGCCCGGCTGGTGCTCACCTCGGGCGAGCTTGTCGATCTCCTGGCCGCGTCATTGCCGGGCCGCGACGTCGAGATCGCCGACGTCGACCGGCTGTTCGCCGACGTGCAGGACGCCGACGCGTCGTTCGAGCCGCCCGCCGTGTCGCCGGAGGCCATCTGTTTTTTGCATTATACCTCGGGCAGCACCGGCCGGCCCAAGGGGACCATGATCACCCACGGCAACGTGCTCGCCAATGTGCGCGCGTGCGTCGCCGCGGGCTGGACCGACGACGGCGATCCGCCCTACGCGGTGAGCTGGCTGCCGCTCTATCATGATTTCGGCCTGATCGGATTTTTCCTCACCCCGCTGGTCGCACGGGTTTCGACGACCATTCTCTCGCCCAATCTGTTCGCGCGCCGGCCGCGCGCCTGGCTCGACGCGCTGCACGAGCATCGCGCCACCGTCACGGGCGCCCCGAATTTCGCGTTCAGTTTCCTGCTGCGCCGCATGCGCGACTTCTCCGGCTACGATCTGCGCCGGCTGCGCGTCCTGTTCTGCGGCGGCGAGCCGATCCAGCGCGACGCCCTCGCGGCGTTCGCCGAGCGTCTCGCCCCGGCCGGCTTCGACGCGCGTTGTTTCCTGCCCTGCTACGGGCTCGCGGAATCGACCCTGGCGGTGACGTTCCATCCCACCTGGCACGGGCTGTTGAGCGACCGCGTCGATGCGGAGGAACTGGGCCGCGGCGTCGTGGCGCCGCCCGCGGCGCCGGGACGGGCGAGGGACATCGTCGCGTGCGGGCGCCCGCTCGCCGGCCATCGCGTCGAGATCGTGCGCCCGGACGGCACATCGCTCGCCGAGCGGCGGGTCGGCGAAATCCGCGTCCAGGGACCGAGCGTGTCCCCCGGATATTTTCGCAACCGCGACGCGACGCGCGCCGCCTGGCGCGACGGCTGGCTGCACACCGGCGACCTCGGCTATTTCAAGGACGGTCATCTCTACGTGTGCGGGCGGCTGAAGGACCTGATCATCGTGCGCGGCGCGAACTATTTCCCGCAGGACATCGAGTGGACGGTCGAGGCCTTGAGCGAATTGCGCGGCCGCAGCGTCGCCGCGTTCCCGGTCGAGGCGGACGGCGCGGAATCGTTCGCCGTCGTCGCGGAATGTCCGATCGGCAGCCCGGAACGGCGGGCGGCGCTGTGCGCCGAGATCGCCGAAGCGGTCACCCGCGACCATGGCATCGTGCCGGCGGACGTGTGCGTGGTCCCGCTCGGGACGCTGCCGCTGACGACGAGCGGAAAGGTTCAGCGCCGGCGCACGCGCGAGCTGCACGCCGCCGGCGCGTTTCGCGACAGCGTTCCTGCCGATCCGGCAACCGCATGAACAACTATTGGGAGCTTTTCCGCGCCGCGGTGGACCGCTGGGGGGACCGCCCGGCGCTCGTGGTCCAGCGCCCGCAATCGATCGATCGGTTCGACTACCGCGCGCTCGCCGCGCACGCCGACTCGTTCGCCGCGCGCCTCGTGCGCGCCGGCGTCGCGCCGGGCGACCGCTGCGCCATCCTCGGCGAGAACAGCCCCGCCTGGTGCGCGGCCTATCTGGGCGTGCTGCGCATCGGCGCCGTGGTGGTTCCGCTCGACCGGACCTATTCGGCCGAGCAGACGCAAAAACTCCTGAGCGACTCCGGCGCGAGCGTGATCTTCGCCTCGGCCGCCTGCAAGCCGACCGCGGAGGCCGCGCTCGATAACGTCGCGCACAAGCCTTCGCTGCTCGACCTGACGTTGGAGGACATCGATCCGTCCCGGCCTCAGGCCGGCGCGCTGGCCGCCTGCCCGGCGCGCCGATCGGACCCGGCCATCGTGCTCTACACGTCCGGCACGACCGCCGATCCCAAGGGCGTCGTGCTGACCCACGAAAATCTGCTTTCCTCGGTCGACGGCATGGTCGCCGCCGTTCCGTTGAGCGAGCGCGACTGCAGCCTCGGCGCCCTGCCGCTGTTCCACATCCTCTCGCAGATCTCGATCCTGCTGCTGCCGTTCGCGCTCGGCGCATGCGTCGTCATGCTCGAGGAAGTCAACGCGGGCGAAATCCTGCGCGCGATGCGCGAGCGCGGCATCACCGTCCTGTGCAGCGTTCCGCAGTTCTTCTACCTCATCCACGAGCGGATCACCCACGAGATCGCCGCGCGCAGCGCGGTCCAGCGCCGCGTCATCCGGCTGCTGCTGGCGGCGAGCGGGTTCGCGCGCGATCGCCTCAACGCCAACCTCGGCGCCGTGGTGTTCCGCAAAATCCACGCGATGTGCGGCCCGCAGGTGCGCTATTTTGTGTCGGCGGGCGCGGCGTTCGATCCGCGCATCGCCCGCGAGCTTCACGTCTTCGGCTTCGACATCCTGCAGGCCTACGGGCTGACCGAATCGACCGGCGCCGCGACCGTCACCCCGCCGCACGCCAATCGGCTCGGCACGGTCGGCGTGCCGCTTCTCGGCGTCAGCGTCGAAGTACGGGCGCCGGACGGCGCGACGTGCGAGCCCGGCCGGGAAGGGGAGGTCGCGCTGCGCGGCCCGACCTTGACGCCCGGCTATTACCGCCGGCCCGACGCAACCGCGGCGGCGTTTCGCGACGGCTGGTTCTGGACCGGCGACCTCGGCGTGTTCGACCGGAAGGGCTACCTCCACATCACCGGCCGCAGCAAGGACGTCATCATCCTGGGGTCGGGAAAGAACGTCTATCCGGAGGAGATCGAACGCCAGCTCGAGCGCTCGCCCTTGATCAAGGAGGTGTGCGTGATCGGCCGGCAGCAGCCGGGCCGCGCCCTGTCGGAAGCCTTGCATGCCGTCGTCGTGCCGGACGTGACGGCCCTGCGCGAGCACCGCATCGTCAACACCCGCGAGTCCATCCGCAAGGAGATCGAGACGCGGTCGGCGCGCCTGCAGCCCTATCAAAAGGTGACCAGCTTCGAGGTCGCGCGCCAGGAACTTCCCCGCACGACGACGCGCAAGATCAAGCGCCATCTCGTCCGCCAGCAGGTCGAGGCGCCGGCATCGGCCGATGCGAGCGGCGCCGCCGCGCGTCCGTGGAGCGAGGAGGATCGGGCATGGGCCGGCTCCGCCGTCGTCGCCGCGGTGCTTGCGCGCATCGAGGCGCAGGCGCCGGCAAAGCCGGCGGCTCTGCATCCCGACGACAGTCTCGAGCTCGACCTCGGCTTCGATTCGCTCGGCCGCATCGAGCTGATCGTCGCGGTGGAGCAGGCGCTTGGCGTCAAGCTCGCAGAGAGCGCGAACACCGATTGCTATACGGTGCGCGACCTGGCGCAGGCGGCGCAACGCGCCGTTCCGGTCGACAGCCCGCAGGCGATCGCCACGGCCGCGACCTGGCCGAAAATCCTCGATGAGCCGGCCGGCGATGGGTCTGCGCCGCGCGGGGCCGGGTTCGGGCTCGATCTGATGCGGCTTGCCGTGCTCAAGCTCATCCGGTTGGTTGCGCGGCTCCCGGGCTTCAAGGTCGCGGGCCTCGAGCATCTGCCGCCCGGCGGCGCTTTCATTGTTTGCGTCAACCACCAGAGCTTTCTCGACGGCTTCCTGCTGCTCTGCGCCATTCCATACCGGCTGGTCCGGCGCCTGATCCTGCTCGGCAAGCCGCAGTATTTCGAGCGCGGGATCGCCGGCTGGTTCGCGCCCCGCCTCAACATCGCCAGCGTCGACGCCGGCGCCAATCTGGTGCAGGCCATGCGCGTCTCGGCGCGCGTGTTGCGCGACGGCAAGGCGCTGATGCTGTTTCCCGAGGGCGAGCGCAGCATCGACGGCGAGATCAAACCCTTGCGCCGGGGCGCGGCCATCCTGGCGTGCCACCTCGGGGTTCCGATCGTGCCGGTCGTCATCGACGGCCCCTACGAGATCTGGCCGCGCGCGCGCGGGTTTCAGCGGCTGGCGCCGGTGTCGCTGCGCGTCCTGCCGCCGATCGCGCCGGAGCCGGCGGGCCGCGGCGGGGACGACGCGGCCGCATTCGAGCGCCGCACCGCCTGCCTGACGGAAAATCTGCAGCGCGTAATGACCGATGCGTTGGCCGATCTGCGCGCCGCGCGCATGGGGCGCGCCGCGCCATGAGCCTGCGCGCAAGCGACATCGCGGTGCCGGCCCGCGACGGCCATCCCTTGCCGGCGACCTTCTACCGGCCCGCGGCGGGAGAGCCCGACCGGGTCGTCCTCATCGGCTCCGCCATGGGGGTGCCGCGGCGGTTCTACGCGCGCTTTGCCCGACACCTGTGCGGGCAGGGATTCGGCGTCCTCACGTTCGACTACCGCGGCTCCGGGCGATCGGCGCGCACCCAACCGCGCCAGAACCCGGCGCTGCACGAGTGGGGCGAACTCGACCTGACCGGCGCGATCGATTGGCTGGAGCAGAGCGGCGGCGCGCGCCGGATCGCCCTCGTCGCGCACAGCGTGTCGGCCCAGCTGCTTGGGCTTGCCGACAACAATCGACGGCTCGATGCGGTCGTCCTGGTGGCGCCGCAGAGCGGCTATTGGCGCCTGTTCGACGGCACCATGAAGCTTGGCCTCGCCTTCGGCTGGTTCGTCGCGATCCCGCTGTTCGCCGCGCTCACCGGGCGCGTGCCCGGCTGGGTCCTCGGCGGCACCGATCTGCCGGGGAACGTCGCGCGCGAATGGGCGCGGTGGGGCCGTCACCCGGACTACATTTTGAGCCATCGGCCGGACACGCGCGCGGGCTTCGCCCGCATCGCCGCGCCGCTCCTGGTCTACAGCTTTTCCGACGATCGGTTTGCGCCGCCGCGCGCGGTCGCGGCGATCCTCGGCTGGTACGGCAGCGCTCGCCGGGAGCTGAAGGTGCTGTCCCCCGACCGGCAAGGCCCGATCGGCCATTTCGGCTTCTTCACCGAGCGCTTCGCCGATACCGCCTGGCGCCAGACCGCCGACTGGTTGAACGCAACGCTGGCGACACAAGCGGCCGCCGGTGCCGCGCTGAGCCCTTCAAACAAATAAATTGCTCCACCCTCATCCTCAAATGATCGCACACACCGAGCTGAGCCCGGGTCCATCCTTCGAGACGCGCGCCTTCGGCGCGCTCCTCAGGATGAGGTCTTTGTTTGCTTCGCTATTCGCTGAACGGCGAATGGCGAGTTGCGAATAGTAAACGCTACCTCATCCTGAGGAGGCCCGCGTAGCGGGCCGTCTCGAAGGATGGACGCGCCTGCGTCCATGGTTCGAGACGCCCTCGCTGCGCTCGGGCTCCTCACCATGAGGGTTCGAGACGCCCTCGCTGCGCTCGGGCTCCTCACCATGAGGGTTCGAGACGAGCGGCTTCGCCGCTCTCCTCACCATGAGGAGTCAGATGAGCGGCTTGTCGAGCCGCTGGAGGGCGTCGAGGGTCGCGCGGTAGCCCAGCTCGACCGCCTGGTCGAACTTGTCGAACGACAGCAGGTCGATCGGACCGAGTTCCGGCTGGATCAGCAGGTCGACGATCGACCGGGCCGCAACGGTCTGCGCGTCGCTGCTCACCGTGCCGGCGCGCATGAGCACGCGAAAGATGTTGGGCACCGCGCCGCGGCCGTGGCGAATGTGCCAGAACAGCGACTTCTCCTCGATCTCCTCCGCCGTCGAGACGAACTGCGTTCCGCTCGTCACCTCGACACCGATCACCGGCCCGCGCGCGAGCGAGCTCATGATGTCGGCGGGGAAGTTGTTCATCACGCCGCCGTCGACCAGCACTTCGCCCCGTTCGATATGGGGCGGAACGATGCCGGGGATCGCCGCGGTTGCGCGCATGGCGCGCCACAGCAGGCCCTGCTGATGGACGTTGATCTTGCCGGTCGAGAGATTCGACGACACGGCAAACAGCACGCACCAGAGGTTCTCGATCGTCGCGTCGCCGAGTTGTTGTCGCAGCAGGCGCGCCATCTTGCGTCCGCGCGCGAGCGCGAACAGCGGCAACGTATAATCGTTCACCGGGTTGGTGCGCACGAAGGCCTCGTGAATGATGCGGCCGACATGCTCGACGTCGCGGCCGATCGCGGCGGCGCCCGCCACCAGGGCGCCCATGCTGGCGCCGCCGATCAGGTCGATCGGGACGCGCTGCTCGTGCATCGCGCGCAGCACCCCGATATGCGCGAAGCCGCGCGCGCCGCCGCCCGAGAGCACGAGCCCGATGGCGCGGCCGGTGACGAGCCGCGCCACGCGGGCGAAATCCGCCGCGTTGCCGCTGCGCACGTGAAAGATATGGTCGGGCGCAAAGCGTCCGAGCCACGCCGTCGCGCCGGTCGGCAGCACGGCGTTCGCCGGATTGACGAGCACCAGGTCGGCCGGCCGGTGCAGGTCGCGGATGGCGGCGATCTGGCGATCCGCGTCGGCATCGGGCGCGGTCCCGGCGGTCGCGACGAACAGCACGCGGTCGGCCTGCTTGAGGCAGCGGCCGCTCCAGGGCGAGCCGCGCCGGTCGGCGACATAGACGACCAGATCGTGCTCATCCTCCATGCGGCCCAGCGCGTCGGGCGCCACGTCCTTGTCGGCGACGTCGACCGACTTCACCTTGCCGGCGAGCGCCGACAGCTGCGCGTGGAGGCGCTGGCCGAAGGCCGGCTCGAGCGGCTGGCGGTCGATCGGCACGACCGCGATGGTCTTGGTGGCGTGCGTCAGCACCGGCCGGCGCGTGGTGGCCTTGAGGCGCGCGGCGAGCACGCGCAGCAGGTAGGTGGTCAGCTCCGGGCTCGCCTCGCGCAGGCGGGTCGCCGCCGCGTAGGGCATGCGGATCACTTCGCTGTCGCGCAGCGCGATGACCGTCGCCGAACGCGGCTCCTGCGAAATCATCGCCAGCTCGCCGACCAGCTCACCCGGCTTGATCTGCGCGACCAGCTGCGGGCCGAGGCCGAGATCGATGAATACGCCGAGCCGCCCGGCGGTCACGATGAAGGCGTCCTCCGCCGCGTCGCCTTCGCGGAACAGCACCGTGCCGGCCGCGACGCCGTACCAGTCGAGGCTTGCCTCGAGGTCGGCCAGCGCGGCGGGGCCAAGCCCGGCGACGATCGGCTGGAGATGCGGGATCGATGCGAGCAGGCGAACGATGAACCCGGGCGCGGGTTCGGCGACGGCAGGGTCGCCCCCTGGCTCGCGTGCGCTCGACATGGCTCCTACTCGTACTCGGGTACGCCTCGATATTGCGCGGCGCCGGGCCGCGGAGCCCGCGCGCGCTCGCCTACTCGGCCGCGACGAGCGCCGCCGGTGCGGCTTCTCCTTCGCGCTCCCGGCGCTCCTTCTTGCGCGCCTCCTGGGCACGGATGATCTTGATCAGGTCGGACCGCGTGGTCCCGAACGACCGCAAGGTCGGCAGGATCGCGTGCGCCATGAACTGCTGCCGGGTCAATCCGACCCCCTCGATCTGCACGCGCTTCTCGTAGTCGGGGATCAGCGCCGCTCCCGGCATCTGGAAATTCTTCGCGATCTGCGCAAGGTCCTCCATCGTGCCTTGCGGGTCGTCCTCCATCTCGAAGGCGACCAGCTTGCGATAGAAGCCGCAATGGGCGGCCTCGTCGCGGCCGGTCAGCTGCACGACGCGCGCCAGCACTTCGTTGCCCTCGCGCAGCGCCTTCTGATACTGCTGGTGATAGATCAGATAGGTGGCGATCTCCTGGAATGCGCCGTAGATCGAGGTCTGGCGCATTGTCGACGCCGGGGAGATCCAGACCTTGCTCAGAATCTGGTCCTCGTAGTCCATGTACTGATCCTGCGTGCGCAGGCCGGAGCGCACGAGATATTCGCGGAACGCCAACGCGTGCTTCGATTCCTCGTAGCCCCAGTTGGCGGCGAACCATGCCTGGCCGAAGATCGAGCGGGACATGTTGAAGCCGTGCGCCGTGTAGTCGGGGACGTAGAGCTCGACCCCGCAGAAGGTCTCGATCCGCACCGCGTCAGCCTCGTCGTTGAGCGCGGGATTGAGCTTCTCCCAGGGAATGTCGTCCCAGATGTTCCAGCGCCGCTTCTTCTCGGCGATTTCGAAGAACTCCATGTAGGTCCGATACATCCTCTCCTTACGGATCCGGTCGACGCTCATAGCGATTGCCTCCGCTCGTCCTGATGGCCGTTCGATTGCAAGTGCTGGCGCATGAGCGCACCGAAGTCGCTGACCAGCTCGACGCGCGCGAGCTTGTCGTCGGGGAAATGCGCCGCAAGCTTGTCTTCGATGTACGACGAGGCGTCCAACAGGCCGATCGAGTCGATGCCGAGGTTGGACAGCGACGACGACCACTCGATCCGGTCGAGCTGCGCCGCCTTGTCGGGCGCGGCATAGACCAGCGCCTCGCGAATCAGTGCCAGGATTTCTTCCTCGGACAAGCGTCGTCCCTCCCCTCTAAAAGATAAGCCTACCCCGGGCGCTCCCGGACGTTGTCGAGGCGCCGGAGCGAAAGTTGGGCGAGCGACCCGTATCCTTCCATGAACGCCTGGGCCATCGCCCCGAGATAGAGATCGTACTCGTCGAAGCGCGCGGGCCCCCACCGCTCGCGGACCGTCTTTTCGTTTTGCCGAAAACGGGCGTGCCAGTGCTCGAGCGTGCGCGCATAATGCTCGCGCCGCGTCTGCAGCTCGACGACCTCCCAGTAGGGATTGACCGAGGCCATGATGGCCTCGAGGCGCGGCGTGATCGCGCCGGGAAAGATCTTGTAGGTCACGAAGGCGATCTCGCGCAGCTTTTTCGGGTCGCGCGGGATGGTGAGCCCGATCACCGACTGCAGCCCGAACCAGGAGCCCGGCCTGGTCCATTTCCACGCGCGGCGGAAATATTCGCGATAAAGCTCGATGTTGCGGCCGCTGCGCGCGTCCTCGGGCGTGGCGATGTGCTCGAACATGCCGATGCTGGTGATCGCGTCGAACGGCCCTTCCGGCGCGTAGTCCAGATAGGAGACAAGGCGGGCCTCGACGTTCGCCAGGTTGATCTGGCGCACCTGATCGTATTGCGCGGGAGACAGCGTGATGCCGACGACAGACCGCGCCGCGCGGGTCTCGGCCAGGAAGCGAAGGTTGCCGCCCCAGCCGCAGCCGATGTCGAGGACGCGGGCGCCGGGCCGAACGCGGGCGGCGTCGGCGATCCAGTTGAGCTTGTTGACCTGCGCCTGCTCCAGGTCGTCGGTGCCGGTGAACAGGGCGCAGGAATAGATCATCCGCTTATCGAGGAACAGGCGGTAGAAATCGTTCGAAATATCGTACGATTCCTGAATTTGCGCCTGGCTCGACAACGACCCGCTCCGCGGATGACCACCCGAGTAATGGTCGCAGACCGCAGGAAAAAGTTCAATGCCATTCCTCAGGTAATTCAACAGGCAATTCAACGATTTTCGCGGACGGCTTGTTGCCAAAATATCACGGTCTAGTCGGCTACACCGGGCCGCGAACCGCGTCCATTAATCGCCGGCGATTTCCTCGCAGTCGCGGCGCGACAGCAGTTCGGCGTAGCCCTGCAGACGCCGGCGCAGCAGGTGGTGGTAATATTCGGGGATCGCGACGCTTTGCCCGGAATTGAACCGGGCCATTTCCGGGTCGCTGGCGAGCCTGTCCTTGAACCGCCGCAGAGTGCGGACGTGCCCGGCGACGTCGAGCGCGCCGAGCAGATAGGCGGCGCGCATCGGCAACGACATCGAGGACAACGCCAGCTTTAAGAGCCGCGACCGCGCTTTCACCGCGGAAAACATCTCGATCAGGCCGGTGAAGAACTCGGCCATCGGGTAGTTCTTCACCAGCAGGGTCGGCAATGGGTTGAAATAGAATACCAGCGGCAACGGCAACAGCCGGCCCTGCGCCTTCAGCTCGTTGCGCAACGGCGTGCCGCCGAACGCAGTCGGAATCGCGATTTTCGGAAAGACGTTGGGGAACTGGCGGATGAAGTCGATCGTCAATTCGATCGGCTCGCGCCCCTTGTCGCTGTCGTGGCCGAAGATGAAATTCGCCTGCAACCCGGGAAAGACCCCGCTCAGCAATCGGAAGTGCTCGGCTATCCGGACGTACTTGTCGCGCGAGCGCGATTGCCCGGTCGCAGATTTGTTCCCGTAATCCTGCCACGATTCGATGCCGGGGGCGACGAAGACGCAGTTGGCCTCGCGCAGCGGCCGCAACCGGTGCGGCTTCAGGATCGACAGCGAGCTTTCGACGACGAACGGATTGCGTCTTGCCTTCGGGACGCCCTCCAGCAGGCCGATCGTCCGGTCGAAATTGACCCCGAAATTCGGGTCGTAGAACGCCAGGAGCTGGCCCGGAAAGGCTTCGGCGGCGAATTCGAGATCGGCCCACAGATCGTCCGGGTTGCGCGGCGCGAACGGGTTGTTCCAGTCGCTGCAGAAATTGCACGCATAAGGGCAGCCGGTGCTCGACAGCAGCGGCACCAGCGACAATTTCGGCAGGCGCCGGTGAATCAGGCGCGCCTTGTCGATGTCCCGACGGCGCTCTTCGAGCAATGGGATGCGAAAGGCGCCGCGCTGGCCGGTGATGCTCGAACCCGGCGGGTAGTGGCCGGCGACGATGTCGCGGACCACCTCCTCGGTGCAATCGACGACGGCGATGTCGAAGAACCTGAGGGCGTCGCGCGGAAACGCGTGCGCATGCGGCCCTCCAATGACGGTTCGTGTCTTCCGGGCGCGATAGATCTTCGCCAAGGCGTAGGCGAGCCCGGCCGCCTCGGTGAACGCCGACAGAAAGACGATGTCGAGGTCCTTGGGCAGCAGCCGCTCGGGGGCGGCCTGGCCGTAATAGGTGGCGTAGAACACCGTATGGCCGAGGCGCCGGCACCAGGCGGCCGCCGCCTGCGGCATCACGCTGTAGAACTGACGGCGGATCAGCAGGTGATAGACCCGGCTCTCAAATCCGCTCGGCACCTCGCCGCTGAGCAGTTCCAGTACGCCGATTCGGAGGCGTCGACGGGCCACGGGGATACTCCTCACGCCTCCTCCCCCTCGATCAGCGCCGCGAGCGCCGCCGACAGCCCGGTCGTCTTGATCGGCGCGGTCGCCGCGAAGGAGCCAAATTTCGGCTGGGCGGCGCCGAGCGCGGCGGCGGCTTCGGCCATGCGGACCGCGGCGACGACGTTGTCGACGAGCGGCACCGGGACTTTTGCGGCGATGCGCTCGGCAAGGCCGGCGAAGCCGAGGCCGCCAAGGATCACCGCCTCGGCACGATCCTGCTCGGCCGCCTCGACGCAAGCGGCCGCGAGCGTCTCGAGCGCGCGCTCGGGATCGGCGGCGACCTCGCCGCCGGAGGGCGACACGGTGCGCACCGACGCCAGGTTGGCCGCAAGGCCTATTGCCGCGACGAATTCCTCGAGCATCGGCCCCCAGCGATGGCCTCCGGTGACGATCGAGAATTTTCGCCCGAGCGTCGAGGCGAGGTGGCACGAGGCCTCCGCCATGCCGACCACCGGGACCGGCGCCAGCTCGCGCAGCGCGAACAGTCCGGGATCACCGAAGCACGCGATCACGACCGCATCGGCCCCTTTGCCCTCGCGCGCAAAAGTGTCGAGCGCCGCGTGGCCGGCAATGGCGGCCGCCGCGCGCGTCGTGATGTAGCGCGCGCCGAAACGGCCGGTCGCCGGGACGATCTCCGTTCCGGACTGCGCCACCTTGCGCGCGACGCTCGCGCCCAGCTCGGTCAGATGGGCGCTGGTGTTCGGATTGATGAAAAGAAGGCGCATTCGTTCGCTCTTTCAATATTCTCTGAGCCTCATGCTGAGGAGGGCGCGTCGATCTCGGGTAAACCCGAGATCGGTGCGCGGCTCCTCACCATGAGGGCGCTGTTATTCTCACGACACCATCCTCCGGATGAGGATTGCTATTGTTTAGACCATCCGTTCCTCTTCGCCGATCACGTGCAGGGGCGCCTCGCCGGTCAGCGCACGGCGGCAGTTCTCCACCGCGCGGCGCAGGCTCAGATCGTGCGCGCCGGCGCCCTGCGCCGAGTTGTGCGGCGAGGCGATCACGTTGGGCAGATCGAGGAACGGCTGGTCCATGCGGAATTCGCCGTGGCGCACCGGCTCGATCCACCAGGCGTCGATGCAGGCGGTGAAGTTCGGGTGCGCGACGAGGTGGTCGTAGAGCGGCCTTTCCTGCACCAGTTCGCCGCGCGCGAGGTTGACGAGGATCGCGTCGTCCTTCATGCGCGAAAACTCGGCCGCGCCGAACAGGCGGTCGGTGACGCGGGTGAGCGGCGCGCTGATCACCAGGACGTCGGACGCGGCGAGCAGCGCGTCGAGCTTGTCCGGCGTGCCGATCCAGTCGACCGGCGCGTCGGCGCGGCCGCGCCGGTTGATGGCATGAACGCGCATGCCGATGCCGCGCATCAGCTTCGCGGTGGCGACGCCGATGCCGCCGAAGCCGAAAATCCCGCACACCCCGCCGGCGAGCATGCGGTTGCGCCGGAACTGGTTGAACTCGCCGCGCTTGACGTTGTCGTGCTCGATCAGCAGGCGCTTGGCGGCGGCGAGCGCCATGGCGAGCGCGTGCTCGGCCATCGATTCGGCGTAGCCGCCGCCGTTGGTCGCGACCGGCACGCCCGCCGGCAGCTCGCGCAGCGGAATGAAGTCGACGCCGGCGATCATGAACTGGATCAGCCGCGCGCCGGCGAGCATCGCGGCCTCGCCGGGCCGCAGCTCCTTGGCGGTGTTGAAGGCGAGCAGCGCCCCGGCCTTGCGCAGCGCCTCGGCGCGCCCCGCCGCATCGAGCTCGGTGAGATAGACGACAGGGGCGGCCCCGGCGAGCGCGTCGGCGAGGATCGCCCGGCGCTTCTCGCTCAGCTCGAAGGCAACGACGAGGGGAGGCTGGGTCAACTGCATCTCCACGGTCGGCGGGGCCGGCAGGCGCGAGTATGTTTGACCGCACCAGCCGGGCTCAAGGCCATGCGCCGACGGCCAACCTCGGATAGTCGCATTATTCTGCGCCATTGTGCACAGGAGGAAGAATCCTGTCGCCCAAAGGCCAAAAAATAGATTATGTTTGCCGCAACCGCCCTCCTGCGCCTCCGCGTCTTCTCCCCATGGCCGTCGAGCAAGCCTTTCTCGTCCACCCCACGCATGTACTGCGCCGCGCGGTGCCCGGCTTCGCGCTTGCGGCCGCGGTCGCGGCGGCCGCGTTCCTCGCCAACCGGGCGCTCCAACCGTTCCTGCCGATCCCCGCCATGGTGCTGGCGCTCGCCATCGGCATCGTGTTCTTTCCCGTTGCCGCGCGCGCCGCGTTCCGGCCCGGCCTCGTGTTCAGCGGCAAGGTTTTGCTGCGCTGGGCGGTGGCGTGCCTCGGCGTGCGGGTTGCGCTCGGCGACATCGCCTCGCTCGGTCCGGCGGTCGCTGCCCTGGTGATCGGCGCCATGGCGGTCACCGTCGTGTCGGGATTCGCCCTGGCGCGGCTGTTCGGCCAATCGCCCGGCTACGGCGCGCTCGCCGGCGCGGCGACCGCGGTGTGCGGCGCCTCCGCGACGCTCGCCACCGCGACGGTCGTTCCGCACTACCCCGGCAAGGAGGCGGACATCGCCTTCGTGGTCATCGCCGTCAATACGCTCTCGACCGGCGCCATGGTGATCTATCCACTGCTGTGCGTGCAGCTCGGTTTCGACGCGCAGCTGACCGGCGTGATGCTCGGCGGCACCATCCACGACGTGGCGCAGGTCGTCGGGGCCGGCTACGCGGTGAGCGAGCCGGCCGGCAACGTCGCCGTCATCGTGAAACTGTTCCGGGTGTTTCTGCTGCTGCCGGTGGTGCTGGCGGTCGGCTGGTACTTCACCCGCCTCGGCACCGCGCATCGCCACGCGCGGGTTCCGCTGCCGGTGTTCGCGCTGGTTTTCCTCGCGCTCTGCCTCGTCAACAGCATCGCGCCGTTCTTTCCCGACGCGGCTCCGCTCTACCAGCCGGCCAAGACGGCGCTCGGACTATTCTCCACCTGGGGCCTGCTGATCGCGATCGCGGCGCTCGGCCTCGACACCTCGCCCGCCGCCATCGCCGCGCTCGGCTGGCGCCACGTGGCGACCGTGAGCGGCACCACGGCGGTGATCCTCGCGGTCGTGGTCATCGGGCTGCTGGCGACCCGCTGATTCGTCTCCACCGTCATCCTGAGGTGGCCGCGAAGCGGCCCTCGAAGGATGGAAGCGGGCGCCCGTTTCCATCCTTCGAGGCTCGCTTCGCTCGCGCCTCAGGATGACGGCGTTGTTTGTTGCGGCCGCATCTTCATCAGCAGAGTGATGACGCCCGTCTGTACGATCTCGTCGCGCTGGTTCGCGACCTCGAAGCGCAGGGTGACGATGCCGCGGCCGGGCTTTTGCGTCGGCTTCGCGGCAGTCGGGGTGACGCGGGCGTGGATCGTGTCGCCGATGCGCACCGGCGCCTTGAAGTCCCACGCGAGATCGAGCAGCGCCAGCGCCGTGCCGTCGATGAGGTTGAGCTGCGACATCAGGCCGATCGCCATCGCGAGCACCATGGGCCCATGGGCGATGCGGCCACCGAACTCGCTCGCAGCGGCGAATTCCTCGTCGACGTGCAACGGGTTGAAATCGCCGGCGAGCCCGGCGAACAGCATGACATCCGCTTCGCCGATCGTCCGCCCGTGGGTCGTCAGCGTTTTGCCGACGACGAAGTCTTCGACGTAGAGGCCCACGGTGCACTCCGCTGGCGATGGCGAACAAACACCGTCCTCATGGTGAGGAGCATCGCGAAGCGACGCGTCTCGAACCATGGCAACAAATGCGCCTGTGGCCATCCTTCGAGACGGCCGCTGCGCGGCCTCCTCAGGATGAGGTGTTCGTTTGTTTCACTACTCGCTATTCCCTATTCGCTATTCCCTATTCATACCCCGGCGGCGGCACGAACGCCTGGAACTCCTGCTCGATCAGTCCGGCAAAGCCGATGCAGGCGCGGTCGTGATATTGCGGCCCGATGATCTGGATGCCGACCGGCAGGCCATCCTGGGTGAATCCGATCGGCGCGACCGTCGAAGGCAGGTAGACGAGGCCGGAATAGCCGGCCCAGAACAGCTGGTCGGTGGCCGGGACCATCCTGCCGTTCACCTTGATGGTGCGCTCGTAGCGCTCGCCGGCGTGGTCGTGCGGGACGGCGGCGGACGAGGCCGCCGGGCAGAGCAGGAGGTCGTACTCCTTGAAGAACTCCGCCCATTTCAGCCGCAGGCGGTGGCGCTCCTCGTTGTACGTCAGGCAGTCCTTGTGGTGCATGACGTTGGCGCGCGCCA
>WNFB01002801.1_pt1 | contig 15257 bp, 13 predicted proteins | sample 5400501 | NCBI WGS metagenome assembly WNFB01 (sample SAMN13153341, study PRJNA577476) | soil metagenome | isolation source: 200 cm saprolite under Douglas fir tree site 2 hole 1 | place: USA:California | collected 2015-04-18
AGGCACTGCGGAACCGGTTATGTTGGTGTCACGTACTGGGAGGGTAAGCCACGCCATTGAGGATGAATTCGCCTTGAGTCAGTGTAACTGGGCGTCTCCGTCTGTAGCGCAACGCCTCCCGATTGAGCTCAAGCGCACAGACGATCAGCTCCGGCATCGTATGGCACAAGAAGTCAGAAGGATTCGATGAACATACATCACCCCAAAGGAGAAACAGAATTATGAGTTCAGACTGGATGGCAATTCAGAGTTTCCATCGCAGTCAGGAGCTGCTCACAGCGATCAATGAACTTTCAATTCATCTGAAACTGGAAGCTGCGGGCATCGCTGATGTGCAGCAGGCTGCGCGTGCTGCACAGGGAAGAAAAAAACTGCTGGAGTTTTTCAGACGGTTACAGCCTCTGATCGAAGCTGTTGAGGAGAGGGGTAAGGGACCTGTAACTGGGGCCGACACACGAATGCGTCAACTCGCCGAAAAACTGGCGGAAGCACGACGCAGCACGGCGAGAGGAAAGTCTCCGTTGCTGAGAAAATCCCTGAAAAAGACGATTGAACTTCTGGAATCACAAAAATCCGAGGATCGGGACTCACTGCTCGAAAGCCTGAGAGATTTACGGCGATTGCTGGACGAGCACATGGAAACAGACACACGGGCATTGGTAGGAGATTTCTAGGGTGCAGAAACAGCTCCGGGAGCAGAATGAGGATCTTCTGCGTGAGATCGAAGGGATCACTCAGGCAGTCGGCGCAGTATCGATACCGGACGAGCTGGAGCCGTATCGGAAATGGCTCCGGAACTGGGCAGCAAACCTACGCAATCAGGTCGAAAGAAACCTGATGAATCTGGCCCGTTCGCAGGTAGATATTCTGACAGAGGTGCTGGACCAAACTAGTGTTGTCGTCAGGGAGGTCTACGTTCTCAATGATCGTTACCTCGGGCCTTTACTGCGGGCACGAGAAACTGATCGGCTCTCCCTGAGACTCCTTAACTGGATGCATCAGGAGCATGCTCGGACTTCAGCTCTTCCGGTTGCGCTCGTAGATGGCTCCTTTGGCTCGTGGCCGGTTGATTCGTGGCCGACGCTTTATCTGGTTCCTCCCGGAGGGCAGCAAAGGTTGCTGCATCTTCCCTTGTGTTTTCACGAATTCGGACACCTGCTTTACGCCTGCCATCAAAGTGAGATGGATGATTTGGTGCGTGATCTCCAGCAAAGCATCGCCAGAAGGCTTGAACCCGTTGCCAGACGGAACGATGCACAAGCCCAGCGAGAACAACAACGGCGGAAACTGATTGTGGAGCGCTGGTACGACTGGGCACAGGAGTTTTTCTGTGACGCGGTCGGGCTCCTTATGGGAGGACCATCGTTCGCGCTGTCTTTTTCTTTTTACTTCCGCACGATTGGTCAGGATGCATATCAGAGATCTTTCGCTGACCAGATACGCAGCAGTCATCCGGTAACCTGGTTGAGAATCTGCATGCTGGCTGATCGCGCACGGAAGATAGGATTTAATGAAGTTGCCGATCAGATTGAGGATGATTGGGAGAGTGTTGCCAGGATGATGCGTATTCAGGAGGATTATTTTGGCTGTTATGATAAAACATTTCTGCCTGATCTAAGAAGAACTACTGACAACATGCTCACCGAAGCTAACCCCAGACCTGCAACTGATGATGAAGTTAATTACACGGGACCAATCACGGAATCATTGCCCCCACCCGCGGTTTTCAACCTGGCGTGGCGAATGCTGGAGGGAGATTCATCAGGCTACGTTCATTGGGAGGCACAAGCCGTTTCGGGCTGGATGAGTTGACGTGAGATTGAGTCTCTGCTGTTCAATCTCTCCCTACTTCTTGGAGGTATCAACAGGATAACTCTTCTTGTTCCAAGAAGAGTCAAAGGAATAACAAGACTTCCGTAGGATTTCTGTGGAATTTCGGTAAGAGAAAGAACTATGGAGCAAGGGTAGCACATTTCCTTTCCTTTGAAGTTGCACGGCAGCAACGGGCGAGATCACTAGAGTTGCAGGCAGTGACAAACTTGGCTCGCTTGTGGCAGAGGCAGGGTAAGAAGGAAGAAGCACGTCGAATGCTGGCAGAGATCTATGGTTGGTTCACCGAAAGGTTTGATACGGCAGACTTGATGGAAGCGAAAACCTTACTGGAAGAATTGTCGAGAGATAGGTAAACTGCGCGATGGTGCATAGAGAGGATGTTATGGCATGAAAATTCGTGACTTGTTTCGCTCCCAGGCTCAGACATTTTCCTTCGAGTTCTTCCCGCCCAAGACTAAAGAGGACGCCGACGAACTGTTCGTCCGGGCGCAGGAACTCAAGCCTCTCGGTCCGAGTTTTATCTCAGTGACCTATGGGGCCGGCGGCTCGACCCGCCGGAACACTATCGACCTCGTCTGTCGCTTTCGGTCCGAGCTGGGCATGCTCGGCATGGCCCACCTAACCTGTGTCGGCCACAGTCAGGTCGAGCTGCGCGAGGTGCTGACAGAACTCAAAGATCGAGGCATCGAGAACGTGATGTGTCTGCGCGGTGACCCGCCGCGTGGCCAGACCAGCTTCGTGCCAGCTCCTGATGGGTTTTCCCACGCTTATGAATTAGTCACGCTAGCCCGTTCAATCGACGACTTCTGCATCGGCGTGGCTGGATACCCGGAGTCACACCCCGAGTGCCCGGATAAACAGCTCGATCTGGAGCATCTCAGGACGAAAGTCGAGTGCGGCGTGGACTTTGTCACTACTCAGTTATTTTTCGACGGCCGTGACTATTTCGATTTCTGCGAGCGGGCGAGGCGGGTCGGCATTCAGCACCGCATCATTCCCGGCATCATGCCGATTACCAACTACCGTCAGATCGTGCGCTTCACGCAGATGTGCGGGGCGACGATCCCCACCGTTCTGCACGAGCGCCTGGAACCGGTAGCGGATGACCCACACGCGGTGCTGGAAATCGGCGTGGATTGGGCCTGGCGGCAGTGTGAGGAACTCCTAGCCGGCGGCGCGCCGGGCATTCACTTCTACACCATGAATCGCTCGTTGGCGACACAACGCATCTTCGAGCGGCTGCGGGAAAGTAGTGTGAGAGCGTTGTTGCCCGCCGCTGCCGCACCGGCTCCCTCCTTGTAGAAAAAATTTTCCTCTCCCTCTGGGAGAGGGCTAGGGTGAGGGTGTGCGCGTCAGTGCGGTGGCCAGACAGGCCCTCACCCCGACCCTCTCCCGCAAGCGAGCGAGGGAGAAAAAGCCTTGCTCCACATTGACGTCCCGCCCGCAGGCAAGCTATTGTCCCGCTGAGGAGGGACATCGTGCCAACCCCGCAATTGCTACCCACCACCGTGGTCGGCAGCTATGCGCTGCCACCCTGGTTGTACGCGGCTAAGGAACTGATTCAAGCCGGACGATTCGGTAAGCGAGACATTCAGGAGACGATCGAAGACGCCACGGTTGTTGCCATACACGACCAGACGCAAGCCGGCGTCGATATCATCTCCGATGGCGAAATGCGCCGCTTTGATTTCGTCTTCGGTTTCTTCGACCACCTCACCGGCGTGCGGCCGCTCGAACCCCTGCGTAAGATGGGACCGTCCCTGTATGATAGCGTCGCCTTGCATGAGGTGGTTGATAAGGTCGATGCCCCCCACGGCTTCGGCCTAGTGGAAGAGTTCACCTTCGCTCGCAAGCACACTGACAAGCCGCTGAAAATCTGCTGCGCCGGGCCGGTGACCATTGCCACGCCTCTGCGCATTGCGGGCGGGTACAAAAACCCGGAGGATTTGCTGTGGGACCTGGCTCAGTTGGTGAACAAGGAACTGAAAGCGGTTGTGGCTGCGGGAGCAGACTACCTCCAGGTCGATGAGCCGAACACCGAGACCAAGTTGGTCCGCGATGTCAAAATGACGTTGGAACTGTTCAATGCTTGTGTGGCCGGAGTCAACGCGAAGATTGCGTTGCACGTCTGCTTCGGCAACCTGCGCGGCCGTCCCAGGAACCCGCGGCAGTATAGTCCGCTGTTCCCGACCTTTCTCGATGCCAAAGCCGATGAATTCGTCTTCGAGTTCTCTAATCGTGAGATGGCGGAAATCGACCTGTGGCAGCGCTTCGGCATCAAGCAAAAACTCGGCGCTGGCGTGATCGATGTCAAATCGTTCCACTACGAGAGTGCCGAGGAAGTCGCCGCCCGTATCCGCCGTCTCTTACAGGTCGTGCCGCCCGATCAGCTTGTGATTAACCCGGACTGCGGCTTCTGGGAAACCCCGCGCTGGATTGCCTTCCGCAAGCTACGCGCGATGGTTGAAGGAACGAAGATCGTGCGGAAAGAGTTAGAGTAGTAGGGTGGGTCATGACCCACCCTACCTGGCTGAAAGCTGACAGATGATCGCTGATAGCTAACTGGAGGTCGCTATGGCACACGCAACGCAGCGTTCTGAGGCGCACGCTAAGGTGGTTGATGAATACCTGGCGGGTTTGTCCCAATTCAATGTCAGCCCCTTGTGGAAATTTCTTAGTCAAGCACTCACGCCTGAGCCCCAAAGCCAGGCCCGGCCGCATTTGTGGCGCTGGCAGGAACTGCGGCCACAACTGTTACGCTCCGGCGAACTCGTCAGCGCTGCCGAAGCCGAGCGCCGGGTGTTGATGTTGCTCAACCCCGGGCTGGAGGGAAGAATTGCCACTACCCACACGCTGTACGGCGGGCTGCAATTGATCTTGCCTGGCGAAGTTGCGCGAACGCATCGCCACACGCCGAATGCCCTGCGTTTCATTATGGAAGGCGAGGGCGCTTATACCGTGGTGGATGGGGAGAAGATCCCTATGGTGCCCGGCGATTTCGTGTTAACTCCGAATTGGACCTGGCACGACCACGGCAGCGAGTCCACCGGTCCAGTCGTGTGGCTCGACGGTCTGGATATCCCCCTGATCCAGATGCTGGAGGGAATCTTTTTCGAGCCGTATGCCGAGGAGTCGCAGCCGCTGACCAAGCCGATCGACGGTTCGGCGGCTGACTACGGCAAGAGCGGCTTGCTGCCGACCTGGCAGCGCTCGACCAGCGCTCATTCCCCGCTGCTCAAGTATGCCTGGAAAGACGCGCGCGAGGCGTTGATGAGTCTCGGGCCGGATGCCGCCAGCCCGTTCGATGGATCAATGCTGGAGTACGTTAACCCGGTGACCGGCGGACCGGCGCTGCCGACAATGGCGAGTTTTCTACAACGCCTCAAACCCAGCCAACAGACGCAGGCCCACCGACACAGCAGCAGTGCAGTCTATTTGGCCGTCGAAGGATACGGACGCACGACGATCGCAGAGAAGACCTACGAGTGGTCGCCCGGCGATGTGTTCGCCTTGCCGACCTGGGCGTGGCACAAACATGAAAACCTCTCGGCTAGCGAGGACGCGATTCTGTTTTCGTTTACCGATGCTCCGGTGATGAAATTTTTGCATCTCTACCGAGAACAAGCCATGTAGGGGCGCACAGCGTGCGCCCTCTTCTGTAGGAGAAACTCTATGTTGCAAACCATGATCGTCGGCAGCCTGCCCAGACCTACCTGGCTCGCTCCCCCCAACCAGATGTATGTGACCCCAAAGCTAGAGGGGGACGCTCTGAAAGAAGGCCAAGATGATGCCGTTCTCCTCGCTCTTGCCGACCAGCAGGAGGCTAGTTTGGATATCGTCACCGATGGTGAACAACGCCGGCGGCATTACATCTGGGGCTTTTGCGAAGGGATAGAAGGGATCGACTTCAGCCGTTTAGTGAAGATCACGACCCGGGGCGGCCGCTACGGCAATCAGCTGGTAGACGCGGCTCGGGTGACCGGACCAGTGCGGCGCCAGGGCTCGATCATGCTTGAGGCCCTGCATTTCCTCAAACGCCATACCACCAAGCCGGTGAAAGTCACGCTGCCTGGTCCCATGACGACCACCGACACCCTTGCGGACGAGCATTATGGGAGCCGTCGCGCTTTGGCGGCGGACCTCGCCAAGGCGTTGAACGAGGAAGCAATCGAGCTGGCGGAAAACGGCTGCGACATCGTCCAGTTCGACGAGCCCTGCTTTAACATTTACCTCGACGAGGTCGAAGAGTGGGGTATCCGTACCCTCGAAGAAGCAGCCAAAGGCGTGCACGCGAAGACTGCCGTACACATCTGTTATGGATACGGTACTCCGGTTGTGTTGCAGTGGAAGACCAAGAACACCGATTGGAGTCATTATCACCGCACCCTGCCGCTGTTGCGTACCAGCACGATCAATCAGATTTCGGTCGAGTGCGCAGCCTCGGGCGTGGACCCAGCGGTGCTAGCTTTAGCTAAGGGCAAGGATCTGATGGTGGGCGTCATTGACGTAGGCACAGAGGAGGTTGAGACGCCTGAGACAGTGGCCGCGCGCATTCGCACTGCGCTGCAATATGTCTCGCCAGATCATCTCTATCCGTGTACTGACTGTGGCATGGTGCCACGCTCTCGTATCGCCGCTCGCGGCAAGATGAAAGCATTAGCGGACGGTGCGTGGCTCGTACGGACGGAACTGCTCCAGCAAAATCAGCGATCAACCGTAGTCGGCTATCGCCCGGCTGAGCGGTAAAGAGTGGCCTTCATGAGAATCGAGACCCCGGAAGACCAGGAAGCGCTGAGCGAGTTCATCCAGTTTCACGATCAGGTCTACGCTTACCGTGAGGCGCGATGGCGGGTTCCCGCACGGCTGGACTTGGCTGTGCTCACCGGCGAAACTCCTTTCAGCGAAGGGCGAACCGTGCGCCCCTTCCTTGCCCGTGAGGGGAGCAAGATTCTCGCCCGCGTGCTTGCGGTGGTGGACGCGCGCTACAACCGGCACTGGCACGAGCGCCTGGGTCATCTGTGTTGGTTTGAGGCGCTGCCCAATACCCGCGAAGCAACCAAGAAGCTCATGGACGACGCCTGTGAATGGCTCAAAAGCCAGGGCACCGAGGCGGCGCGTGCAGGGTCCGGTCTGCTAGAGTTTCCCTTTGTCATTGACGACTACGAGTCTCTGCCTCCGAACATCCTGCGCCATAATCCCGTCTATTATCATGCGCTGCTGAAGGAGGCGGGCTTCGAGTCGGAGAAGGGGTTCGTCGATTACAAACTGGAGGTTCGCCCGGAACTGGTGTCACGTTGGGAGAGCATGCTCGCAGCGGCCCATCGTGGCGGGTATGAGGTCGTGCCGCTGCGAGACATTCCCGAGAGCCGCCGCGTGCGGGAATTTACTACCACCTTCAACGATACCTTCAAGGCGCATTGGGGCTGGACACCGTATACGGAAGCAGAGATGTCGTCCCTCCTGGGGGCGGTCAGGCGAATCGGCGCGCTGGATACCTCCGTGATTGCTTATCGGGAGGGTGAACCGGTGGGGATGTTGCTGCTCGTGCCGGAACATAGCTCCGCCGCGGTGTTGAAACCGGGACGGACGCTGCGGGACTCAGAGAAGCTCAACGTCCTGGCCATCGGTGTCCGTGAAACGGCACGCGGGCGCGGAGTGAATCTGGCGATGGCCGGGTACGGATTCCTCGAACTGGTACGACGAGGCGCGAAATATCTGAGCTATACGCTCGTCTTGGACGATAACTGGCCCTCGCGCCGGACCGGAGAGAAGCTGGGAGCCTCGGTCTGCGCCAATTACCTGGTGTACCGTCGTAACTTTCGGTGATGCCAAGTCTGCGTAGGGTGCGCTGTGCGCACTCTACACCGGCTAACTCAACTCTCTGCTCGAATAGCCCAGAATCCGACGCGCGATAATCAACAGGTTGATCTGCTGCGTACCTTCGAAGATGTCATTGATCTTGGCATCGCGCATCCACTTCTCCAGCAGGATTTTGCGTGAGTAGCCGAGCGGGCCGAGCAGCTCGACAGCCTTCTGCGTGACTTGCGTGACGGCGAGTCCTGCTTTGGCTTTGGCCATCGACGCCTCCAGGCTGTTGTGCATCCCTTGGTCCATCATCCAGGCTGCCCGCCAGGTCAGCAGCCGCGCCGCTTGCAGATTGGCCTCCATCTCCATAAAGTCCCGCTCGATGGTGGTCAACTTGGTCGGCGGCACGTGGTAACGGATGGTGATGCCTTCCTTGGCCAATGCCTCGTGGACGAAATCCACCGCGGCGCGGCCGATGCCGATAGCACTGGCCGCAACGATGGGACGCGTGGCGTCAAACGTTGCCATGACGCCCTTAAAGCCTTCGGTGGACTGCTGCACTTCCGGGCTACCGAGGAGGTTATCAAGCGGAATGCGGCAGTCTTCAAACACCAGCATGGCGGTGTCAGAGGCGCGAATCCCTAGTTTGTTCTCGACCTTGGCGACGGTCATCCCCGGGGTATGGTGATCGACAATGAACGCCTTGATGCCGGCGCGTCCGGCCGATTTGTCTACCGTCGCCCACACAACCACGAACCCCGCGGATTTCTCGACCGCCATCAGGCCGCTAGTGCAAAAGATTTTGGTGCCGTTTAACACCCAGTGATCACCATCGCGCACGGCGGTGGTGGTGAGGGCCGCGGAGTCGGAACCGCAGCCCGGTTCGGTGATAGCCATGGCGCCCCATTTCGGCTCGCCATCGCGAAAGCGCGCGAGAAAGCGTTCGCGCTGCTCCGCAGTACCGGCGGCCATCACCGCCGCGCCGCCGAGACCGGCATTGGGAATACTGAGATACAAACCTGCGTCTCCCCACGAGAGTTCCTCGATGAGGACGGCGGTGCGCAACTGCCGCTCGGACGGTTTCCGCTCGCCTTTGGCCGGCTTTTTCTCGCCATCGCCGAGGCTGATCAGCCCCTTGGAGGCGTTCCACATCATGTTGAGCCATTCCATCGGCTTCTCGTGCTCGCGCTCGTCGTACTCACGCGCAATCGGGCGCATGGTGGACTCGGCCATCATGTGGATCATGGTGCGAGTGTTTTCGGTTTCCGGGGAGAGAGAGAAGTCGATCATGAGAAGCCTCCAAAAAAGTGCTGAGGTATGAGTGCTGAGGACTGAGTCATTAAGTCATTGAATCATTGGGTCATTGCTTTCACTCAGTCCTTGTTGCTCATCACTCATTTACACCATCGCCAATCCTTCGAACGTCGCGAACCCGCGGCCATTGCGTAGCCACAACTCGACCGGATGGTCGCGCATATAGCCGTGCCCGCCGAGGATTTGCACAGCGTTGTCGGTTACCTTGAGCACCATATTCGCGGCGTAGTTTTTTGCCAGGCAGGCCTCGCGCGTGGCGGCTGAGAGCAGTCCGAGCGGCACATCTTGACCGGCGTCGATCTTCCAGGCGGCTTCCCAGGTCAGCAAACGGGTCGCGTCGATCTCCGTCGCCATCTCGGCGAGCATAAAAGCGATCGCCTGTTTTTGCGCGATAGCGGTACCGAAGGCGCGTCGTTCCTTGGCGTAGTCGCGTGCGTACTCGAAGGCGGCACGCGCCACGCCAACGGCGAGGGCCGCCAAGGCCACGCGCGAGCGGTTCAACAGGGTCGAGAGATTACCACTCAGCCGCGCTGCGGCAGGCACGTGGCAGTTTTCCAACGTGAGCTCGTACATAGCGACCGCTTTGAGCCCCATGTTCTTCTCTCGTTCCGTCACGACCAGGCCTGGCAATCCTTTCGGCACGATGAAGGCGTTAAGACCGTCATCGGTACGGGCGTACACCAGTAGGTGCTGTGCCTCGGCGGCAAGCGGCACAAAGCATTTAGCGCCATTCAGTACGAAGTCGCCGTTGTGACGAGTAGCGGTTGTGGCGAGTTCGTTGACATCGAAAGCGAAACGCGGCTCCATCACCGCCGCCGTGCCGGCGCTGAATTCTCCGCCGACGTAGGCGGGGAGCACGTGCTGTTTTTGCTCATCGTTGCCCAAGATGAGGAGCGGCTGGGTGACCAGCCAGGGAGCCAGGATATGCAAAGCGATCGACAGGTCACCCCAGCTCAGTTCCTCGCACACCAAGGCGCCGGTCAGTGCGGACGGACTTTCGCCCGCGCCACCAAACGCTTCTGGAATGGTACTTTGCACCAGACCGAGTTTCCATGCCTGCTGCACCAGCGCACTGGAGATCTGGCCGGTCTCATCAGCGTCCCGCGCCGCAGGGCGGATCTGTTCCCTGGCGAAGCTGGCGACGGTCTCGCGGATTAACTGTTGCTCTTCCGTGGGTTGAAAACTTAGCATCCCGGTCGTCTTCTTTCTGGTTTGTTGATGGGGGAGCTAGTGTCGGGCGTGTAAGGGAACCCACACCCTGAAGGTTGAACCCTTGCCCAGCGTGCTCTCAACCGCCACCGTGCCTCCCAGCAGGTTCAGCAATTGCCGCACGATATACAGTCCCAACCCGACACCGCCGTGGCGGCGCGTGAGGGAGCTGTCTACCTGGCGGAAGGGCTCGAAGATGATGGGTAAGGCTTCCGGGGCAATGCCGATGCCAGTGTCACTCACGCAGAACTCTATCCCTGTTCCCTGGGGGTGTGCTCCAACAGTGATCACTCCATCGTCGGTGGACTTGAGGGCATTGGTGATCAGATTCTTCAGGATCATCTTGAGCTTAAGTGGGTCGGTGTACAGCGAGGGAAGGGCAGGCGTCGGTTGCCACTCCAGCCTGACGCTCGATTTGCGGTTGAGCTGGTGAGCATCGACTTCCAGTTCAGCCAAGAGCTCTGCTGCACCCGCCTCTCTGACAGAGACAGGAGATCGCTGACTTTGCAAGCGACTGAAATCGAGTGTGGCATTGATGAGGTCGAGCAGTTCTCTGGCGCTTTTGTCGATCCGCTCTAGAGGATGGGATTGTTCAGCGGTTAGAGGGCCGAAGCTTTCTTCGTGCAGCAAATCGGTATAGCCCATAATGATGTTGAGCGGGGTGCGCAGTTCGTGCGACATCGAACTGACAAAGTCTTCCTTGAGGCGGTTGGCGCGCTCCAATTCCTCAAAGAGTCTGGCGTTGCCCAGGGCGAGAGAAGCGATCTGGGAGATGCCGCGAGCGATGCGTTTGTAGCGCCGGCTGAATCGCTTGCTTCCGCGGCGGCCGGCGCTCTGCATACCAATGATCTCCGTTCCTCTCCATAGCGGTACCCAGAGTGTTGTTGTGAGGTGCAACTTTTGCATAAAACTTTTTGTTACTGAGTCGCGTGAGGCTTCGGTCTCGAATTCGATCACTTCCTCCTTTACCAAGCGGGTCAGCAGGGGCGCAAGCAGCGTGCGGGGCATCTTAAAGGCTCGCCGCGCCTCTGCCTGCTCGATGGTCTCACCGTAGCCGGCCACCACGACATAAGCGTCTTCTGTTGGCTGCCATAACGTGGTGTGGCTGTAGTCGCAATTCAGTACCTCGGCGGTAAGGCGACAGAGTCGCTCTAGGATGACTGGCGTGTCGAGGGACGAGATCATCTCTTGTCCCACCCCCGCCAGGGCGGCGGTGACTTCTCCTTCTTCTTTGAGCAGCACCTCGGCTTGTTTCCGCGCGGTGATGTCGATACCGGTGCCGATGATATGGGTCACCGCTCCGGCCTCATCGAGAAGGACGGTATTGGCCCAGGCGGCCTGAACGAAGTGGTACTGCTGCCGCAACCGCTTGCTCACCTGAGGATTGCCGGGGATCACCGGAATTACCACAGGCTGCTTCTGTTGAAAGGCCAACGAGACGGGAGCGAGTTCTTTGCTCACCGCTATCCGTTCCTGGCCAAAAATCTCGGTCTCCATCCCGCAAGCGGCCACCCCGCGGAGTTCAGTACCTTCCGGGTTGGCGAGCATGAGGAATCCGTAGTCGGCGCTCAACAGGTTTTTTGCCCTGGTGAACAAATGGTTGGCGATGGTGCGGACATCGGGCGAGCAGGCCAAGTCGTGAGCAAGCTGATAGAGGAGGTCTTGCTCTTGCCTGTGCGTATGGTTCTCGGAAACCTCGTGCCTGCTGTTCATCCTTGCCCCCTCACACGCCGTTTTCAGCCTAATGTCGTTGCCATATGTAAGCCGTCCACTCTAGTGTTTCTTCGCTGGCGTCGCCGTCCTCTCTTCACGACGTGAGCGTACACACTTGACGATTGAGGAAGAGGCCGCTTTTCTCACTCTATTCCGCATGGTAGTGTCCTCCCCGACCGCGAGGCCGGTCTATGGACAGATCAACCTCCGACAGGAGGAATGTGGAGGGAAAAACGGCACAATCGGCGCTCCCCATGTGGAGAAAACGATCAAATCGGCGCCATAAACTACGTCCCGCCAGGGATGCTAGTGCGCCTCTTCCAGAGCGTCAAGCACGGCAAGGTCTACGACCTGGGGCAAGTGATCCAGATGGGCGCGCTCTGCGTCTTCGGACTGGGAGAAATGGGGAAACGGGGAAACGGCGAAGAGGAAAACAAGAAAGAGCGTCCGCCTTGCTGATTCTCCGCTTCCTGCCTGCTTCTGCTGAAAGTTAAATACTTATTGCTGACTGCTATCCTATTTTACGGGAGTGACCGGCTGGTCTTTCGCTACTCCTCACACTGCGGGTGATCCAGGACTCAGCAGTTATAAGGCAAGTCTCTGACAAGTCCAAGGCAAGTCTTCCAGATTTATCTTGACTTGTCTGAGACCTGTTTCGACCTGTTTGAGACTTGCTTTGACTCCGGACCGATGGACTCCGAACTGATAGACTAAAGATTGTGATGCCGCCCCCACGCGTTTTGAGTTTCCGCAGTCTTGTAGCCCTGACCTTTTTCTGTGTCGCTGGCGGGGCTTATGGTCTGGAGGATGCGGTTGGTGCGGCCGGTCCGCTGCTCGCGTTGTTGGCGATTCTCCTTATTCCCTGGGTATGGAGTTTTCCCACGGCTCTGATGGCGGCGGAACTAGCGGCGGCCATGCCTGAAGACGGTGGCTATGTTGTCTGGGTACAGCGCGCCTTTGGCAGGTTTTGGGCATTTCAAGAGGGATGGTGGAGTTGGCTGTGTAGTTTCGCTGATAACGCTCTGTATCCCGTGATGTTCGTCGATTATCTGGCCTACCTGCATGGCGGCATGCCCCCTGTAGAGCGCTGGCTGATCGGCGTGGGCATGATCGTGCTCGTTGCTGGACTCAACATTCGCGGCACACAACTTGTTGGTCGCAGCACGGTCGTCTTCACGGTCTTGGTCCTTGCGCCGTTTATCGCCCTGGTGTTCTTGGGCGCGCGGCACGTGGATCCCTTTGCGTGGTTAGCCCGGCCGAAAACGGTAGAATGGGGACTGTTGCTGAGCACCATGCTGTGGAATACCTGTGGGTGGGATAACGCTGCCTGCTGTGCTGGCGAGGTGCAGCAACCTGAGACAATCTATCCTCGGGCGCTGGCAACCACCGTTATGCTCTGGTGCTGATCTCGGAGTTTGCTGCGTTGGTGTGGTTACGTCTCAGAGAACCGCAGATGCCTCGACCCTACCGGTACCGGGCGGAGTGCCGGGGATAATTGCCATGAGTCTGCCCCCTCTCGGCCTATGTCTGCTGAGCATGAGCCTGGCCGAGTCACTCACGAAGGCCGTTGGGCTCGCCGGTATCCTGGCTGGGATCGGGGTTTTTCTGGTGGGAAAATTTTCCTTGCGAAACAGCAGCGAGGAGAGTAAAGAGGTCACAACGCCATGAAAGGAGGGACGTTATGGCAAGCCTCCAGACCTCGAAATCCGCGGCTGTTCGGGCTCGGCTGAATCATCCGGTCATCGACTCCGACGGACACACCGTAGAATTTTTCCCGGCCGTGTTGGACTATCTGAAGCAGATTGGCGGAGCCAAAATTGCCGAACGGTACCAGTCGAGAGGATTCGGCGGCAGCTTTTTTGGTTGGTATCACCTGTCGCCCGAAGAACGCCGCGACCGCAGACCCACACGTCCACCCTGGTGGGCGCTGCCGACCAAGAATACGCTGGATCGGGCCACCGCTACGCTGCCGAAATTGCTCTACGAGCGGTTGGACGACATCGGCCTGGACTTCACAGTCCTCTATCCCACGCTGGGACTCTTCCCCCCTCACTTCGAGGATGAAGAACTGCGGCGTGCCGCCTGCCGGGCCTTCAATGCCTTCCATGCCGACCTCTTCCGCGAGTACGCCGACCGCATGATGCCAGTGGCGGTCATTCCCATGCACACTCCCCAAGAAGCCATCGAGGAACTGGAACACGCGGTGAAGGGCCTGGGCATGAAAGCGGTCATGATGGCCGGTCACGTGCGGCGCCCGATTCCTGCCGTGGCCCGCACTGCTCCGCAGGCCGCACGCGCCGCTCATTGGTTGGACACTTTCGTGCTGGACAGCGAGTATGATTATGATCCGGTGTGGGCCAAGTGTGTGGAACTGAAAGTGGCGCCAACGTTTCACTCAGGCGGTATGGGCTGGGGGAGTCGCACCTCCATTTCTAACTACATGTACAACCACATCGGCCACTTTGCCGCTGCTGGCGAGGCGCTGTGCAAAGCCCTGTTAATGGGTGGAGTGACCCGGCGCTTTCCCACGCTGAAGTTTGCCTTCTTGGAGTGTGGGGTGGGCTGGGCCTGCAACCTGTACGCCGACCTGATTGGACACTGGGAGAAGCGTAACTCCCAGGGTCTAGAAAACTACAACCCGGCCAACCTGAACCGCGAGTTACTGCTGGACTTGTACCGTCGCTATGGCGGAAAGACGGTGGAGGAAAAGCTGGAGCAGCTCAGCCAGGAAGGGGATCTGCCCTTCAGCAGCCGCGAAGACGGGGTAGATGATTGGGCACCGTGCCGGATCGAACGGGTGGAGGACATCCGTGGCTTGTTCGTTCCGAACTTCTACTTCGGTTGCGAGGCCGATGATCCCATGAACGCCTGGGCCTTCAATCGCAAGGTGAATCCCTTTGGCGTTCAGCTCAAGGCGATTTTCAGCTCGGACATCGGCCACTGGGATGTGCCAGACATGACGGAAGTGGTCGAGGAGGCGCATGAACTGGTGGAGGAGAGAGTGATCACCGAAGAGGACTTCCGCGACTTCGTGTTTACTAATCCGGCCACCCTCTGGACTGATATGAACCCCGACTTCTTCAAGGGAACAGTGGTGGAGAAGGAAGTCAACAAGCTGCTGCGGAGAGTCTAGAGTCTAGAGTCTGTCAGTCTAGAGTCAAAACAGTTTCTTCAGACGCTAGACCCTAGACGCTAGACCCTGGACTGAGAGGTGTGTCATGGATTTTCGCTATACTCCTGAGCAGGAAGCGTTTCGTACTCACCTGCGGACCTGGCTCGAGCGGAATAAGGCAGAGGTGTTCGGTCATAACAGTGACCCACTCTCCGAGCGCGACGAGGACGGCGACGCCCGCTGGCAGCGAATGCTGGAATGGCATCGCCGT
>WNFB01002802.1_pt1 | contig 15256 bp, 14 predicted proteins | sample 5400501 | NCBI WGS metagenome assembly WNFB01 (sample SAMN13153341, study PRJNA577476) | soil metagenome | isolation source: 200 cm saprolite under Douglas fir tree site 2 hole 1 | place: USA:California | collected 2015-04-18
GAGCTGCCACGGTTGAGCCCACCTATGGTACTGATCTGCGAATGAAAGTCACTGCCGTCGAAGTCCTGCCGGTCGATGTCCCGATCGACTTCCACTATGGCCAGGTCACGTCTCTGTCCGCGGCTGTGGCCCGCGTGTGCACCGATGAGGGGCTGGAAGGGCTCGGCCACGCCATGCCGCTCTACGGCCGGAACTTCCGCAGCCTGGTCGTGGCTATTGAAGAGTTGGCGGAGCTGCTCGTGGGCGAGGATCCGCGCCAGCCAGAGCGCATCCATCACAAGGTCGCGCCCAACCCGGCGGGTGGCGTTGGCACGATAGCCGCCGCGGCGCTGGACATCGGTATTTGGGATCTGGCAGCTAAGGCCGCCGGCCAGCCGTTGTGGCGACTGCTGGGCGGCTTCCGCGATCGCGCGCCGGCCTATGCCAGCTTGCGCCTGGGTCGCGACAAGCCGGCCACCGAGCTGCCCGGCATCGCGCGCTCGCTTCTCGATCAGGGCTTTCGCGCGATGAAGACCAATCTCGGTCCGGACCCGAGCGTATCCGTGGCGGTCGAGCGCATCCGCGGCGTGCGCGAGACCATCGGCAAGGACGTGAAGCTCATGGTGGACGTGAACTCGCTGTGGACGCCGGCCCAGGCCATCCGCGTCGGCCATGCGCTGGAGGAGTTCGAGCTGTTCTGGATCGAGGACCCGGCGCCCACCACGAACCTGGCCGGCCTGGCCGACATCCGCTCCGCCTTGCAGACGCCAGTCATGGCGGGCGAGACCTTGTTTGGGCTGATGCCTTTCCGCTCCCTGTTCGAAGCCCGAGCGGTGGACCTGGTCATGCCCGACATCATGCGCGTGGGCGGCATCACGCCCTACCTGAAGGTGGCCCACATGGCCGAAGCCTTCGGCATCCCGCTGTCGAGCCACCTTATGCCCGAGATCTCCGCCAGCGTCGTCGCCGCCGTACCCAACGGCGTCATCGTCGAGTACGTCCCTTACGCCACCAAGCTCTTCCGAAACTGCCCCGCCTTCGCCGACGGCGATCTCGTCCTCAGCGACCAACCCGGCCACGGCCTAGAGCTGGACGAGGACTTCGCCAAAGCGCACCGCACCGGCTGACGGACTCGGCCTACTATCTCGGCCCGCTCGAACGCGGCGATTGGACCCTCTACAGAGCCATCGACGGCGATGAACCCGAGCAAGTGCGCGCCCGGCCGGCCCTGAAGGACAAGCGAGTGGCGAGGCTGGAAATTCCCGCGTCAGCTACCGAAGGGACCGTTCGCATCCGAAAGGGCGGTTCGCGTCCTGGGCACTACGAAGTCTGGGGCGAGCCAGAGCAGTTGTTGGCTTTCGTCTTCGAGGTGCTCTAAGCTTGAGCAAGGTAACGGTACATGGCATGGTATGAGCTCGTGAATAGCCGCGACGGTTCGGTTCGCGAATACGACGCGGAGATCGACGCGGTGCGAGATGTGATCGTCATCGTCTCGGAACATGGTCCGCGAGCTATCGAGGAGTGGGAGCTTGACGTCGCTGGGGATGCCACCCACGTCACCTGCCTGGCACGGGGCAGCGAGCTTGCCCAGCGAGCCATGAATCGCCTAGGCGAGCAACGCCGCTCTGCTTAGCTGAACCTTCTTAGCCCACGGTTTGGCTTGCGCGCGCATCTGCTGGGCGCCTAATCGAAACGCGTATTATGCCGGCATGCCGCGGCTGCTATTCGTCCTGCTATCCGCCCTCCTCCTGGCCGCCTGTAGCGGCGCGGCGGCGCCCAACACGAGCGGAGCATCCGGAGCGGGCAGCGCTGCGGCGTCGACCAGGCCGCTGCAGCCGCTGACCATCGCCTACAGCTCGCCTTCGCTGACGGAGATTCCGGTGTACATCGCGCAGCAGAAGGGCTTCTTCCGCGAAGAGGGGCTGGACGTGCAGGTGCCCTACATACGGGGCAGCGCGGAGCTGGCGGCGGCGGTCATCTCGGGCAACGTCCAGGTGGCCTACACGGTGTCGGAAGGCGTCCTCAGCGGTGCCGCCCAGGGTGGGATTCAGCCCGTGATCATGACCATGACCGACGACCATTACGCCTACAACGTGGTCACCCGGCCTGAGATCAAGACCTTCGCCGACGTGGCGGGGAAGACGTTTTCCATCGGCACCGGCCCGGGCACCAACCCCGACTTTGCCTTGACGGCCGTTCTGGAGGCCCACGGCATGAAAGCCGATGCCGTGAAGCGCGTCACCGGCGGAGATACCGCGACGCGCGCGGCGGCGCTGGAGGGTGGCAAAGTCGATGCCACGCTGCTCGACCCGCCCTACGACCTGCCGATCATCGACAAGGGCTACAATGTCGTGTCCTCGGTGTTCGACGACGTGAAGAGGCCAGTCGCCGGCGCCGTGCTGTACTCGACGCGCGCCTATGCCAACGCCCATCGCGACCAGATGGTGGGCGTGGCCAAGGCGCTGATCAAAGCGGTGCGCCTCGGAAAGAGCAATCCCGCGGACACCAAAAAGCTGATCACCGGCTGGACCAAGATCGAGGACCAGCGGGCGCTGGACCGAGGCTACGAGGTGTACTTCAACAAGCTGCTCTCGGCTGAGCCGTATCCCACCGTGGAAGCCGTGCAGAACAGCATCGAGAACTCGGCCAAGGCGCGAAAAGAGGAAGTGAAGCTCAAGGCCGAGGACTTCATCGACGGCAGCATCGTCAAGCAGGCCCTGAAAGAGCTTGGCTAGAGGCCTGACAGAAGCGACGGCGCCGCTCGAAGGCGTCAGCGTGGTCGAGCTGTCCGGGCACGTGGCCGGCCCCTACACCGGCATGCTGCTCGGGGACCTCGGCGCCGACGTCCTGAAGGTCGAGCCACCTACCGGTGACACGCACCGCGGCCGGAACCCCAAGCACGAGCTCTACAGCCCAAGCTTCCGGGCTCTCAACCGCAATAAGAAGAGCCTGACGCTTGACCTTGGCACCGAGCAGGGCCGCGCGATCGTTCTGCGGATGCTCGATGCTGCCGACGTGCTGGTCGAGAACTTCCGGCCCGCTACCCGCTCCCGCCTCGGCCTCGACTTTGCGGACCTGCGCCGGCGAAACCCGCGCCTCATCCACTGCTCGATCTCCGGCTTCGGCCAGAGCGGGCCGTACAAGGACCGGCCCGGTTTCGACACCCTGGCCCAGGCGCTGAGCGGCATGCTCAGCCTGGTGTCGGACGTGCGCGAGCCGCTGCCGGTGGGCGTGTCCATCGCCGATCACGTGAGCGGCGTGTTCGGCGCCTATGGCGTGCTGGCGGCGCTGTATGCCCGCGAGCGCACCGCTGAGGGCCAATTCGTGGACGTGTCGCTGCTGCGCTCCAGCCTGGCGTTCATCGAGTCGCATGTGGCCGATTTCCTGAACGGCGGCGAGGCCGTCGACCGAGCCAACTTCGTGCGCGGCCGGATCTACAGCCTCAAGGGCCGGGATGGCCGGACGTTCATCGTGCACCTGGGCGCGCACGACCGCGCCTGGCAGGCGCTGTGCCGCGGTCTAGGCCGGGAAGAGCTTGGCGTAGACGAGCGCTTCGCTCGCTGGCAGCGCCGCTACGAGCAGCACGCGGAGGTCCAGGCCATGCTGCAGGCGCTTGCTGGCGAGCGGCCGCGAGCGCACTGGCTGGCGGCGCTGGAGGCTGAGGGCGTGCCCTGCGCGCCCGCGAATACGCTGGAGGAGGCGTTCGATGACCCGCAAGTGCGGCATCTCGGCCTGCCGCGGGAAGTGGACGGCAGCCGGCTCGTGGGCGAGGCCGTCCACCTCTCAGCAACGCCGGCCGGCATCCGCTTTCCCGCCCCCCATTTGGGCGAGCACACGGATGAGGTCCTGCAGCTCCTCGGCTATGATGGCCGAGCTATTTCCGCGCTCCGGGAGCAGGGGGTCATCTAATGGATTTCGCGCTCGACGAGGTTTCGCCCGAGCTCAAGCCGTTCCAACACGAGATGCGTGCCTGGGTCAAGGACGCCATGCGCGGCTCGGAGCACCTACGCTGGTCGGCCAACTGGTCGACGCGGGAGAACGACGAGGAGTACACGTTCCGCCGCGGCCTGGCCGAGAAGCTCGGCGCCAAGGGCTGGCTGTTCCCGACGCTCTTGCCCGAGTACGGCGGCGCCGGACTCACCGCTGAGTACCAGGCGGTCATCGACGCCGAGCTGAGCGAGTACGGCCTGGCCCTGGACCACATCTTCTACACCCTGGCTCGCATCGTCGTGCCCTGCATCCTGTATCACGGCACGGAGGACCAGAAGCGCGAGTTCCTGCCGCCCATGACTCGCGGCCTGATCTCCGTCTGGCAGGTGCTCACCGAGCCGCAGAGCGGCTCCGACGTGGCCAACGTCAAGACCACCGCCATCCGTCAGGGCGACGAGTACGTGGTCAACGGCCAGAAGATCATGGTCGGCCACAAGCTGCCGCCCGATTGGATCTGGCTGCTTGTGTGCACCGACCCCGGCCGCCCCCGGCACGAGAACCTGGGCTGGCTGTACATGCCCGCCAACCTGCCCGGCATCACCATCCAACACCTGCCGATGTTGATGGGCATCAAGAACGCAGTGTTCTTCGACGATGTGCGCGTGCCCGCCAAGTACCTGGTGGGCGGCGAGAACAACGGCTGGGAAGTCAGCCACACGCATATGGAGCTGGAGCATGGCGGCGGCGGCTCCGTTACCGGCGATCCGGCCGTCGAGCGGCTGTTCGAGTACTGCCAGCAGACCAAACGCGCCGGCAAGCCGCCCATCGCCGATCCGCACGTGCGAGACATCCTGGCCGAGGCGCTGATCGAGTCGCACGCGGTGCGGCTGATGAACCAACGCAACTACTGGCATCGCCTCAACCGCGATCCGCATCCCTACGGTGGTGCCCAGCTGCGCTATTACCAGCGCACGGTCCGGCTGCGCAACGCCCAGCGCGTGCAGCAGATCCTGGGCTACGACGCGCTCGTGCCCAACTACGACGTCCACGAGTTCGCCGATTTCGAGTACCTGCTGCGAGCTGGCCCGGGCCAGCTGCACGGCGGCGGCACGCTCGACACCGACCGGCTGATCGTGGCCCGGCGCATGGGCCTCGGCCGCGCCACCAAAGAGAAAGCGGCGGTGACGATCTAGATGGACTTCAACCTCACCGACGAGCAGCAGATGCTCAAGGAGAGCATCGCCGACTTCATGGAGCGCGAGGTCAAGCCGGACCGCGTGGCCCGCTGCTATCAGCGTGAGGACGGCTACGACCGCGGCCTGTTCCGTACCGCGGCTCAGTCCGGCTGGCTGGGCATGCCCGTCCCGGAAGAGCTCGGCGGCGCCGGTGGCAGCGTGATGGACTGCGCGGTGGCGTTCGAGGGCTTTGGCAGTGGTCCCCTGCCGGCGCCGGTGTTCTCCGCCGGCGTACTGTCGCCGCTGCTCATCCTGCACGGCGGCTCGAACGACCAGAAGCGGCAGCTGCTGCCTGCCATGTGCAAGGGCGAGGTCATAGCCACGCTGGCGGTGTCGGACTCTGGCATGGGTTGGGGGCCGGAGATGGTCGAGATGGAGCTGGCCGACAGCGGCGACGGCTTCGTCCTGAGCGGGGTCAAGCAGTTCGTACAGGACGGCCACCCGGCCAACATGTACATCGTGGGCGCGCGTTCGCGTGAGGGAGTGAGCCTGGTGCTGGTCGAACGAGACCGGCCAGGCGTGTCGGTCCGTCAGCGCGGCGAGCTGCTGGCTACCGTGGCCGAGGTGCGCTTCGAGAACGTGCGTATGCCGCGGGCTGCGCTGCTCGGCTCGCCTGGCTCAGGCTGGGACACGATCGAGAGCGCCCTCGACCAGGCCCTGCCGATCCTGTGCGCCTCCAAGGTCGGCGCCTGCCAGCAGATCTTCGATACGACGGTCGAGTACACCCGCGAGCGCATCGCTTTCGGCCAGCCAATCGGCCGCTTTCAGCGCGTCCAGGACCACATGGTCGAGCTGGCTGACCACATGGACGCGGCCCGCTGGATCACCTACGAGACCATCTGGAAGCTGGAATCCGGCCTGCCCGCGAAAGGCTTCATCCACGAGGCCAAAGCGGTCGCCAGTGAGGGCTACTACCAGGTCGTGGACTACGCCCACAAAGTGTGGGCTGGCCCTGGCACCGCCCTCGACCATCCGCTCATGGCGCACCACATCGCCAGCCGCGTGCTGTACCAGTACCTGGGCGACCCCGCGTACCACAAGCGCCGCATGATGGACGCGCTGTACCCGGTGGAAGCCTAGACCTTCAGCCCCAGGACCCGGATCGCGTTCTCGCCGAACACCTGGGCGCGGTCCTGCTCGCAGAAGTCGTCGAACTCGGCCACGAAGCGGACAGCGGACTCCAGGCTGGCGCGGCCGAGAGGGTAGTCGCTACCGAGCATGAGGTGGTCGGCGCCGAACATCTCGAAGTCGAGCCGCAGCGCCGGGGGATGGAAGCTGACGGTGTCGTAGTACAGCTCCTTGAGGTACTCGCTGGGCGGCCTGGGGATGGCCTGCGCATCGGGATTGCCACGGTATACCCCCTCGATTCGTGCCGCCAGGAAGGGCAGCATCCCGCCCAGGTGCGGCACGATGACCTTCATCTGGCGGTAGCGCTCCAGCATGCCGGAGTAGATCATGCGGTAGACGGTCACGCCCGTGTCGAACATGTAGGCCAGGCCGGCCATCAGGTTGAATTCCTCCAGGTCGGGGCCGGCGCAGCTCGGTGTGTTGGGATGGAGGAAGGCAGTCGTGCCGCGGCGGTTCAGCTCCTCGAAGATCGGCGCCAGCTGTGCGTGGTCCAGCCGCATGCCGCGCACGTTCGAGCCGAAGCCCACGCCCACCATGCCCAGCTCGTCCAGGCAGCGCTCCAGCTCCTTTAGGGAGGCGTCCACGTCCGGTAGCGGCAGGCTGGCAAAGGCGAAGAAGTGCTTCCGATGCCGCCGGCAGACCTCGGCAAAGCGGTCATTGGTGAGCCGCGCCAGGCGCAGTCGCGTGGCGGCGTCGCCGTCGTAGCACATGGGGATCGACAGCGACAGCACCTGATAATCGAGCCCGATCTGCTCCATCGTGCCCAGCCGCTCGTCGATGTCCCAGTTGGCCGGAATAGTCATCGTCCGGCAGTACTGCCTGAGGCTGGATTGCTCGATGTTGGTCTTGGGCTCCGCGAGGACGTCGCCCAGCTCCTTGAGGTAGCGCTCGTCGTACAGGTGAGCGTGGACGTCGATCTTCAGCATCCGCCCATTATGCCGGCGCCCAATCGACCGGGAAGCCCAGCTCGGCCAGGATGGCTTGTGTATGTTCGCCCAGGACCGGCGCTGGGCCGATGGCCGTCGGCGTGACGTCCATGCTGATGCCGCTGCCGACGATGCGCGTGGGGCCCATGTCAGGATGGCTGACCTCCTGGATGATGCCCAGGTGCTGCACCTGTGGATCGGCGGCGGCTTCCTCTAAGTTGTAGAGGCTTGCCGACGGCACGTCGTTGGCCTGCAAGCGCTCCAGCCAGCAATCCCGGGTATCGGTAGCGAACACCGGCGTCAGGATGTCGAGGATGGCCTCGCGGTTCTGGATGCGGTCCTTGCGGGTGGCGAAGCGCGGGTCGTCGATCAGCTCCGGCCGGCCCATGGCGCGCGCCACGCCGTGCCAGAACTTGTCCGGTGTGGACAGGTGGACCACGAACGGCGCGCCGTCGCGATCCCGAAACGCGTAGACGCCGGCCGTGCGCACGCGCGTCTCGCGCGTTGGCGGCGCGCCGCCTTCGTCCAGGTGGCGGGCCATGTTCTCCGAGAGGAAAGACAGCGAGGACTGCAGCAGCGACGTCTGGACGTGCTGCCCCTGGCCGATCCGCTCCCGCGCCGCCAGGCCGGCGAGGATGGCATAGACCGCGTACAGGCCAGCAATGTGGTCGGACAGCGAGATGCCCATAGGCTTGGGGTCGTCCAGATCGGTCACGAGGCTCAGCAGGCCGCTCATGGCCTGGCCAACCGTATCGTAGCCGGGCCGCTTGACGTACGGCCCGCTTGGGCCGAACCCGGTGATCGAGCAGTACACCAGCCGTGGACTGAGCTCGTGCAGCGCGTTGTAGCCTAGCCCCAACCGGTCCATGACGCCCGGCCTGGTGTTCTCGATGAGCACGTCGGAGGTCTTGGCCAGGGCCAGCGCGACCTCCAGCCCGCCCTGAGAGCGCAGGTCCAGCAGGATGCTTTTCTTGCCTCGGTTCAGCGAGCAGAAGGTGCTGCTGTAGTTGCCCGAGGTCCAGCTGCGGTACGGGTCGCCGTGCGGCGGCGCCTCGATCTTGATGACCTCCGCGCCCAGGTCCGCCAGCAGCCCGCCGGCATATGGGCCGCCCACGTATTGGGCGATCTCGATGACGCGGACGCCGTCAAGCGCGCCCGACATCAGTCGCCCGAGTTGCGCTTGCGGCCGACTCGCCCCTTAGGGACGTCGTTGAAGTTGCGCCAGATGGTGGTCAGGTCGCGGTTGAGGATGACGCTTGGCGCTGCCATGGGCGCCAGCGTACCATGTAGGCGTGGCGCGGAAGCTCAAGGTCGGTCTGGCCGGCATCGGCGTCGGCGCGGCCGAGATCCTGCCGGCAATGGAAGGCATGCCGGAGCTCGATCTCGTCGGCGGCGCCGACCTCGTGCCCGAGACGCTGCAGCGCTTCAGGGAGCGCTACCCCGATGCTCGGACCTACGACAGCGTGGCCAAGCTGTGCGCCGACCCGGAGCTCGACGCCGTTTGGATCGCCACGCCCAACCGGTTCCATGCTGAGCACGCCATCCTGGCCGCGGAGCACGGTAAGCACGTTGTGGTCGAGAAGCCCATGGCGCTGTCGATCGAGCAGGCCGAGAAGATGCTCGAGGCCGCCGACAAGCACGGAGTCAAGCTGCTCGCCGGACACACACAGAGCTTCAGCCCGGCCATTCGCACGATGCGCAAGCTCATCCAGTCGGGCGAGCTGGGAAAGCTGTGCGCCATTCACATCTGGGCCTACTCCGACTGGATGCTGCGGCCTCGCACGCCCGATGAGCTCGACTTTAACCAGGGCGGCGGCGTGCCCTACCGGCAGGTGCCGCACCAGGGTGACAGCGTCCGCTTGCTTGGCGGCGGGCTGCTGCGCAGCGTGAGGGCCATGACGGGCCAGTGGATGCCGGAGCGGCCTATTCCCGGCTACTACAGCGCCTACTTGGAGTTCGAGGACGGCACCCCGGCCAGCATCGTCCACAACGGCTACGGCTACTTCCTGGGCAATGAGCTGATGCCGTGGGGCGAGTCCAAGCAGGAGTACACGCTGGAGCAGCGGACAGAGATCCGCAAGGCCATGCGCACCGGCACCCGCGATGAGACCCGCGACAAGCAGGACATGCGATTGGGCGGCCGGCGCCAGGAAGCCGTCCTGCGGCGCAATGAGCCCGGCCCCTGGCTGCCGGGCGATCTGGGCCTGGTCATCGTGAGCTGCGAGCGCGGCGACATGCGCCACTCAGCGCATGGCGTGTACGTCTACGACGATGACGGCCTGCGTGAAGTGACGCTGGCCGGGCAGGGCCGCAGCCGCGGCCGGCGGGCCGAGCTGGAGGAGCTGTACAACGGCGTGGTCCTGGGCAAGCCCATCTTCCACGACGGCCGCTGGGGCATGGCCACCCTCGAGGTCAGCCTCGCCATCATGCAGTCCGCCCGCGAGCGCCGCGAGATCATGCTTACCCACCAGGTGCCCGTCCCTGCAGACTACGACGCCAACCTGGACGTCGCGCCGGTCTCTTGAAAGCCATCCGAATCAGCGGCGCGATCATTTGCTTCGTGGTTGGCCTGGTTTGGATTGGTCAGGGTTTTGGGCTGATCCGAGGCAGCGTCATGACGGGGCGGCTCCAGTGGAGCGCCGCCGGGGTCGCCTTGCTGGTCATCGCCGCCTGGCAGCTGATCCTGCTGACGCGTTCGCGGAAGCTCTGAGCGCAGAGACATGGGCAAAGAGAAAGGCTTCGCACTCTCGCCCATCAAGGCCAAAGACATGCGGCGGTTCTTAGAGCATCACGGCTACGAGGTCCAGGCGGGACAGCACAAGCACCTCAAGTTCAAGCACGCCAGGTACGGCGAAGTCCTGCTCCCATTGCGACCCAATGAGAGCCTGAGCCACGTCGCCATCAAGCAGATCGCCGGTGCGATGGGCATCGAGCCGCCCGAACTGTTGAAGCAAGTCAAATAGGCCGTTGTAGACTCCGGGCATGCTCACCGCGGAACAGAACGATCGGCTGACTCGGGTTGGGCCCGGCACGCCTATGGGCGAGCTCATGCGGCGCTACTGGCATCCTGTCGCCACCGTGTCCCAGATGAAGGACAAGTACACCAGGAAGGTCCGCATCCTGGGCGAGGACCTGATCCTCTATAAGGACCTATCAGACACCTATGGGCTTGTGGACAACTTCTGCCCGCACCGCCGCATGTCGATGCTGTACGGCGTGCCCGAGGAGAACGGGCTGCGCTGCGCCTACCACGGCTGGCTGTACAGCGACACCGGCCAGTGTCTGGAGCAGCCCTACGAGGAGACGGAAGACCCCGACGGTCGCTTCAAGGACAAGATCTGCATCAAGGCCTACCCCGTCCAGCAGATGTCGGGGCTGCTGTTCGCCTATCTCGGCCCCAAGCCCGCTCCCCTGCTGCCGCGCTGGGATGTGTACTGCATGGACGGGGCGGTGCGCGACATCGGCTACGCCACCTTGCCGTGCAACTGGCTGCAGTGCCAGGAGAACTCACTGGACCCGGTGCACCTGGAGTGGCTGCACATCCGCTTCGCCAATTACGTGCTGGACCGGCTAGAGCGGCCCGACCTGCACATCCCTCACAAGAAGCACGTCAAGATCGGCTTTGACGTCTTCGAGTACGGCATCGTCAAGCGCCGCATCACCGAAGGCAACACCGAGGAGCACACCTCCTGGAAGGACGGCCATCCCATCGTCTTCCCCAACATGCTGCGGCAGGGCAGCAGCGGCGATGGCCAGCCCGGGATCGGCCTGACCGGCCCCAGTTTCCAGATCCGTGTGCCGATCGATGACGTCAGCACGGCGCACTGGTGGGTGTCCAGCTACAAACGCGAGCCAGGCGAGCCGGAGCAGCAGCCGGAGGACATTCCGCTGTACTTCCCCAAGCCGATCGAGCTGGACGAGGACGGACAGCCCCGCTGGGAGATCCTGGACACGAATTCCGCCCAGGACCCGGCCGCCTGGATCTCACAGGGCGAGATCGCCGACCGCCGCTACGAGAACCTGGGCCGCTCCGACAAGGGCATCATTCTCTTCCGCAAGATGCTGGAGGAGAACATCAAGCTCGTCGAGCAGGGCAGAGATCCCATGAACGTGTTCCGCGATCCCGCTAAGAACCAGTACCTGTGGATGCGCACTGAGATCGGCCAGGGCGGGCTCGGTATCCAGGTTCGCCAGCGCCAGGGCGCCGCTACAAAGTACAGCCCCATCCTCGACCAGCGAGGGGTTCCGAAGCCCGTCGAGGAGCTAGCGGAGCTGCCGGCCTAACCGCTGTGTGAGTCCGAGCGGAGCCAGGAATCGTTCGCCTCGGAGGATCCATTGCTCGAGGATGGCTCGGATTGAGAATAAAGGCGGCTGGAAGCGTACAGCCCTAAGGTCCGGATGGCCCTTGATGGCTCTCATGTCTTGTTGTGCCCGCTCGCGGTGGTAGGCTGCTTCGATGTCAAGAAAGTCGATCATGCCGTCACCATAGGCGCGCGGCGGCGCGGTGCCATCCAGGAAACCATGTAGCCGGCGGTATGTATCTGTGCGGCAGCGGCTAGGTAGATGCCAGAAGACCATGCTCGCTGGCCCAGACCGCGAGCTGGGCTCGAGAGCTCACGTTCAACTTGGCGAAGATGTTGGCTACATGGCGCTCGGCGGTGCCCTGCGCGATCACTAGCCGGGCAGCGATTTCGCGGTTGCTCTGACCCTGGGCCACCAATTGGGCGACCTCACGCTCACGCGCAGTCAAGCCGCCGCTGGCCGGCAGCTGTGCGGGCGCGCCTATTACGACCCGGCGGTGCGCGGCCTCACTGTCCACAGCTTCGAGCTGACGGGCCGCGCCGAGCTGCTCGAAAATCTGCCGGCTCCTCTCCAGTTCTGACTTCCCCTCGACGGCCAAACCAGTCTCGAACAAGCACTCGGCGAGACGGCGGCGCGAATGACCTTCCTCGTACGGCATGGCCATTTCTTGCCACATGCCGGCGGCGCGGCGCAGATGACTGGCTGCGACGGGCCAGTTGCGCTCGTTAGAAGCAACCAGGCCACGGCAATCGACGGCGTGAGCTAGGGCGAGTGGCGCCGGGACGCGGCGAGCGAGATCGTCCAGTTCGCCCAGCAGCTCACGAGCCTCGCCCGGCCGGCCCGCCTCCAGGCATACCTCTATCCCGCAGGCCAGAACACCCGCGCCGCGTATGCCCGAGCCAAACTGGCGCGACATCTCGGCCGCCTGCTCGATGGCGTGCGTCGAGCGATCTACGTCACCGCCGGCAAGCGACGCCCGTGCCAGCAAAGCCAGGAACGGCCCCATGACCTGGAACTCGGCTTGTTTCTCGCAGACCGGCTGAAGCTCCTCCAGGAGCGCCAGCGTGTCCGACACACGGCCTTGACGCCACAGCAGTTCGGCTTTTCTGACGCCCGCCAGGACACCCACGACCGGCATCCCGCGTTCAGCGGCGGCCAGTGCTCCATCCAACAGCTCCCCAGCGGTGTCCCAACGGCCCAGCAGCATTTCAGCTTCACCAAGCCGGGCCGTCAGGTGGAAAACAGCCGCGTCGTAGCCCGCTTCTTCAGCCATCTGTTTGCCTTCTTCCAGCATCTCCGCGCCCCGGCGAACCTCACCCAAACGCAGCAGACGGAAGCCAAGGTTGTTGTAGGCGCGACCCATTTCCCCGACGTCGCCGGCCTCGCGAGCGATGACCAGAGCGCGCTGTAAGCATTCGACTCCGGCCTCCACGTCGCCGTTGTCGATGAGGGCTACGCCGGTGGCGTTTGTGGCCAAGGCCAGAGCGGACTGATCGTCGAACTGGCGCGCGAGATTCGCCGCCTGTCCGCCCCACGAGAGCGCCGGCTCGATCTCAGTCGATAACGCATGCAGCAGCGCAAGCGCAGCGTAGGCCCGGCCAAGCTCCGCAGAGAGTGGCTCGCCATCCAGTGCGGCAATCGCGGCCCGGGTGTAGGCAAAGGCCGCTTCGCGATCGGCGCGCTCCCAGCTCAGCCTGCCCAACCGGCGGGAGATCTGGGCCACTTTCTGCCGCTCGCCAAGCTGGCGATACAGTTCCAGCGCTTGCCGCCAGTAGCGCTCGTGTACTTCCGGTTGGCCGAGCGGATAGGTGGCTTCCGCCAGCCGCTCCAGCAGCTCGGCCTCTTCTCGTGGCCCCAGCGTCCCTGCCAGCTCGAGCGCCTGCTCGTAATAAGCGATGGCCTCGCGATAAGCACACAGCGTCGCGGCTTTATCTCCGGCCAGGCGGGTATAGCGCGCGGCTTTATCGAGCTCTCTGGCCTGCACGCTGTGATAGGCGAGCTGGTCCATTACGGCTTCGAGCTTGGTGGCGTGCAGCGCTTCCAGCTCGCCCAACACGGCCTGGTGGCGCATCCTGCGGTCGCGGCCCAGTAGCTCCCGGTAGACAGCCTCCCGGGTAAGCGCGTGGCGGAAGCTGTACACGTCCGGACTGTCCTCGACTATCAGCTGCCGCTGCACCAGCTTCCGGAGCACGTCCACGAGTTTGGGTTCATCCAGCCCACTGGCTTGCAGCAGCAGGTCGAAGTCAAACCGCCGTCCGATGACTGCCGCGTAGTTGAGCACGTGGCTGGCCGCCGCGTCGAGATCGGCTGCGCGGCTTATGATCCCGTCCTTCACCGACAGTGGCAAGCCCAGCTGATCCATATAAGTGCCAGGCTGTATGGCTCTCATCGCCCCGGTCAACTGGTCGTGTTCCTGCAGGAGCTTCACAATCTCCTCGATGTAGAAGGGGTTGCCGTCGGTGCGGTCGTGCACTGCCGCGGTGAACGCTTCCGGCGCCGGACGGCCGAGCATACCCTTCAGCATCGATCGAACGCCTTCGACGCGAAGCGGCTCGAGCCGAACTTCATCACAGAGCCTTGCGCGAGCCAGGCCAGCCAGCGCGCGGGTAAAGGGATGTCTCCGGTGCAGCTCGTCGCTGCGATAGGTGCCTAGCACCAGCATCGCCTGGTCCTCGACCGCCCGGGCGAGCTGGACCAGCAGCTCGTGGCTGGTTTGGTCGGACCAATGGAGGTCTTCCAGGAGCAACAGCCGGGGTTTTTTGAGATCGCCCGGCACAACGGCCCTAACGATTGCCTCGAACAGACGTGTCTTTTGTACATGTGGGTCGCCGGCGGGCGCGCTTGGTGTGGCGCCGAGCTCGGGTAAGAGCATGCCTAGATCGGCACAAAGCGCGCCCAGTCTTTGGCATAGAACCGCTGCCCCGTTGGCCCGAACAAAAGTCCGGAGGGCATCGGCAAATGGCCCGTAGGGAGCAGCCGGGTCCTCCTCGTAGCAATGGCCTTTCAGGATCTCGGCTGAAAGTCGCTGCAGGAAGGTCCGCGCCAGCCGCGTCTTGCCAACTCCAGCATCTCCCGCCAGCAGGACCAACCGTCCCCGTCCCTGGGTGGCGAGGCGCCAGTATTGCTCCAGCGCTTCCAGCTCATCCTCCCGGCCAACCATTGCCGGAGCAAGCGCCGGAATCGCTCTGTCCATCATTCTTTGAATTGGGATGGTAACGATTAAGCCGTCCGGTAGCCTAGCTTGCGTGCCAGCAAGGCCAGGGCAACGGTCATGAACAGGCTGATGCAGCCGACGACGCTGGCCACTTCCAGCCGCCCGTCGGCGATGTAGTTCAGCTGCAGCATGGTTATGGGCTGGTTGGCGTTGTTGGACAGCAGCGCCACCTGGGCGACGTTGCGAGTGGCCGCCATGAAGGTGATCATGCCAATTACCAGCAGCGTGGGCGCGAGGATGGGCAGGGTGATCGACCATGACGTGCGCGGCCAGCCGCTGCCCGAGACATTAGGACGCCTCTTCGAGCTCGGCCGCCAGCTGCTTGAAGGCGCCGTTCAGTATCTGCACGCCCAGCGGCATGGTGGCCACCACGAAAGCCAGGATGAGCACCGCCGGCGTGCCGTACAGCGGCCGGATGGGCCGGACGTTCAGTGCCACGCTGGCAAAAGCCAAGCTCAGGACGATGCCCGGGATAGCGGTGGGCAGCCAGCTGACCACATCCAGCGTGCGGCTGGCGGCGACCCTGGCGCGTACGATCAGGT
>WNFB01002803.1_pt1 | contig 15255 bp, 17 predicted proteins | sample 5400501 | NCBI WGS metagenome assembly WNFB01 (sample SAMN13153341, study PRJNA577476) | soil metagenome | isolation source: 200 cm saprolite under Douglas fir tree site 2 hole 1 | place: USA:California | collected 2015-04-18
GCGGCCACGCTGGCCGCCGGGGGCCGGGTTGAGCTGACCCACGTGGAGCAGGCCCTCCAGGAGCGGCACCTCCTCTACGACCGCGCCGGCGACCAGCACTACGACATCGTCTCCGCCCTCATCAAGAGCATCCGGGGCAGCGACCCTGACGCGGCCGTCTACTGGCTGGCCCGGATGCTGGAGGCGGGCGAGGACCCCCTCTTCGTCGCCCGCCGGCTGGTGATCCTGGCCGCCGAGGACGTCGGCCTGGCCGACCCCCAGGCGCTCTCGGTGGCGGTGGCCGCGCAGCAGGCTGCCCATTTCGTGGGCATGCCGGAGGCGGTCCTGCCGCTCAGCGAGGCGGCCCTCTACCTGGCCCTGGCGCCCAAGTCGAACTCGGCCCTTACCAGCTACGGCGCCGCCCGCGAGCTGATCGAGAAGACAGGCAACCTGGCGGTGCCGCTGCACCTGCGCAACGCGCCCACCGGGCTGATGCGGGGGCTGGGCTACGGCCGCGGCTACCAGTACGCGCACGACTTCGAGGGCGGCGTCGCCGACCAGGTGCACCTGCCCGAGCCAATCAAGGGCCGCAAGCTCTACCGGCCGACTCCCCGCGACCGCCGGCCAGGCAAGACCCAAACGTAGAATCGCTGCCCGTGGCCCAGGCGCTCCTGATCTTCAAGCCGGACGCTGCCTACCGCCTGCGCGTGCGCTCGGCGCTCTGGTCCTGGGTGGCGGCGCAGCGGGACTGGAAGCTGGCCTCGCTGCAGTGGTTTCAGCCGCCGGCCGAGCTGATCGAAAGGCACTACGACTTCCTGCGCGAGCGCCCCTTCTTCCCCTGGCTGGTCGACTTCATGACCGCGCTCCCCCTGCTGGTCGGTCGCCTGGAGGCCGAGCCGTCGGCGCTGGAGGCGATGCGCTACGAGCTGGGCGAGACCCGAATCCAGCAGTCGCGCCCGGGCTCGCTGCGTGAGCGCTACGGCATCTACGCCGGCGTCAACTGCCTCCACCTCTCGGACGCCGCCGACACCGGCGACCGCGAGCTCCGGCTCTGGGCCCCCTACCTGAAGCTGGACGGGGGCCCGCCGGCGCTCGAGGAGTCCCCCCAGGCGCCCGACCACACCTTCCACCTGCGGTCGTTGGCGGCGCAGGTGGCGTCCGGCATCCACCAGGACGCCGCCGCCCTGGAGATCAGGAGGCTGCTGCGGGAGGAGACGGACCTCGCGGGACGGCAGTTCGAGGCGCTCTGCCGGGTGATCCTGGGCGCCCTGCCGTAGCCACCACCTCGGCCAGGGCCCGGAAGACGGTCACGGTCGTGTTGAAGAGCTCAGCGTTGGGCACCACCACCAGCGCGCCGTCATCACCCTTCAGGTAGGTCACCCGCATCCGTACGTCGGTGACCACGCCTGTCTTGCCGCCGAACTCGATCCGGTCGCCGACCCGGATGTTCCGCTCGAGCAGGAGGTAGTAGCCGGCGACGTAGTTGCGCAGGATGTCCTGAACGCCGAGGCTGGCCACGATGGTGGCGCCGACCACGCCGGCGAGGGCGACGTTCTCGCTGCGCAGCAGGATTCCCAATCCGATCAGGGCCCCGGCCAGGATGAGGGTGAAGTAGACGACCCGCATCGCCAGCAGCACGACGTTGGGCTGCAGGTGGCGCTGTCGGAGCTCGGCACCCACGAATCGGCGCAGCAGGCGCGCGCCGATGTAGAAGCCGATGAAGATGAGGACGGCGACGACGAGCGCCAGGATCTCGCCCCGGACAGCGTCCACCGGCGGCCTCAGCCCTTTTCGGGCTCGGGCTGCTGCTCCTCTGCGGGCTCGGCGCCCTCGGCGGCCGGCTCGCCCTCGGCGGGCACCTCGGCCTCCACCGCAGGAGCCTCCTCCTCGACCTTGAGCTCGCGGCGGTGGGTGATCTTGACCACCAGCTCGTCGGGCTCGACCAGGAGCGTCACGCCCGGGGGCACCTTGAGGTCACGGACCCGCACCTCGTCGTCGATCTGCTCCAGCCCGGAGATGTCGACCACGAAGGGCTCCGGGATGTCGGTCGGGAGGCACTCCACCTCGATCTCGTGAAGGGTGTGCAGGACGTCGGCGTCGCCGAGCTTCACGATCGGCGACTCGCCCGTCAGCTGGACAGGGATCTCGACCCGCAGCTTCTCCTGGAGGCTGACCGCGTAGAAGTCGACGTGGATGGGCCCCTGGCGGCGGGGGTGGGTCTGGATCTCCCTCACCAGCACCTTGGCCGACTGTCCGTCCACCTCCAGGTCGACCAGGTGCGTCCGGCCGGCCCGCGCGAAGACCCGCTGGAACTCCAGCCGGTCCAGCGTCAGAGGCTGGTTGCCGGAATTGTGGCCGTAGACGACAGCGGGCACCTTGCCCTGGGCGCGCAGCCGCCGCGCGCGCTTGCCGACGAGCTCGCGCGGCTGGGCGATCAATTTGAGCTGCTCGGGAGTTGCCATAGATGGGTCAAGTGGCGGGAGAGCGCGGCTATCATAACCCAGCGTACAGCCGCCTCGTTTTCAGGGAGCAGGGGTGAAATCGGGGTCCAGGCGCCGCCTGGTTTTCTTCTGGGTTGCCGCGCTGTTCGGGGTCGCGGCTCCCCTCTACGCCCAGGCCGGTGAGGCGGCGACCGCATCTGAAGAGTACTCGACCGCGCGCGACCAGCTGGACGGCCGGCTCGCCGGCGCCTACACGCTCCAGTACACCAACTCGGAGGCGGCCGACCTGGTGCGCGAAGCGGCGCTGGTGGAGTCGCAGGCGCCGCCCGCCGACCCCTCCGAGCGGACCGTCTTCTACCGCCAGCAGGCGCGGGCGCTGGACGCCCTGCGCGGGCGGCTGATCGGCATCCAGTCGGGCTCGCTCAAGGAGTCCCGCGGCGCTTACGCGGCCGCCCTGCAGGATGTCGCCGAGGCGCTCGCCCAGGACCAGCAGCTGGAGGTGGAGCCGGTGGTGCTGGCGTCCCTGCAGGTCCGGCTGGCCGCGCTGCGGACGGCGAACCCGCTCAGCGTCCCCCAGTACCGGGTGCTGGCGCGCCAGGCGGCCGCGCTGGCCGAGCGGGCGGTCGAGGCCGGCAGCGCGCAGAGGGCAGAGCTGCAGGCTCTGCAAGCCCGGGCCGCCGAACTGCAGGTAGCCAGCGGCGGCAACCTCGAAGCGGTACGCCGGGCGGGAGAAGACGCGCTCGTCGCCGGCCGCAACGACGCCTCGGTGGCGGCGATGCTGGGGATCGGCGCCGTCACCCAGGCTTACCAGGCGCTGGAGCACCGCGCCCGGCTGCTGGGCTCGACCGAGGCCGACGAGATCGCGCTGGGAGCTGCGGCGGCGCTGCGGTACTCGGGCCAGGTGCACGACGCCCTCTTCGCCAACCTGCCCGGCAAGGTGATGATCGTCTCCCTGCAGGCCCAGCAGATGTGGGCCTACGAGAACGGCCAGCTGGCCATCCAGACCTACGTCACCACCGGCATGCCGGCGCTGCCGACGCCGCCCGGCCTGCACCGCATCACGGTCAAGTACTCGCCCTACAAGTTCGTGTCGCCCTGGGGCCCCGGCAGCCCCTACTACTTCGACCCGCTCTGGTCGACCTACGCGATGCTCTACAAGGACGGTGGGTACTTCATGCACGACGCTAGCTGGAGGCACGTGTTCGGCCCCGGCACGCAGGTCCGCGGCAGCCACGGCTGCATCAATCTGCCGCCGTACATCGCGGGCGCAGCGTTCCAGTTCGCCGACATCGGCACCCCGGTGGTGGTGATCCCGGGTGACGGCTCGCCGGTCGGAGCGCAGCTCAGCCAGCGGGACGACTGACCTCCCCCACGTTGGGGGACGCTACCGCTAAGGCGCTCCCCCCGGAAATCGGTTCCGCACCCAGTCCACGATCTTCTGCAGCGGCGTGCCCGGGGTGAAGATCTCGGCCACCCCCGCCTTCTTCAGGCGGGCGATGTCGTCGTCCGGGATGATCCCCCCACCGAAGACCACGATGTCCTCCGCCTGCCGCTTCTTCAGCACCTCGACCACGCGCGGGAAGAGCGTCATGTGAGCGCCCGAGTGCAGTGACAGCCCGATCACCTGCGCGTCCTCCTGAAGGGCCGCGTCCACGACCATCTCCGGCGTCTGACGCAGCCCCGTGTAGATGACCTCGTAGCCGGCGTCCCGGAGAGCGCGCGCCACCACCTTGACCCCGCGGTCGTGGCCGTCCAGCCCCACCTTGGCCAGGACGATCCGAACCGGCCGGGCGGGAGCCTTCACGGGCACCGAACTAAATGACCGCCTTCTCGGTGTAGGTGCCAAACACCTCCACCAGGGCGCCCATGATCTCGCCCTCGGTCGCGTACCCGCGCACGGCGTCCAGGATGTACGGCATCAGGTTGTCCGAGCCGCGGGCGGCCTTCTTCAGCCGCGCCAGAGCGTTCGCGCAGCGGGCGCCGTCTCGCTTACGGCGCACCTCGACGACGCGCGCCACCTGCTCCGCCTCCAGCTTGGGGTCGATGCGGAGGATCTCGACCGGCTCTTGCTCCTCGACCATGAACTCGTTGACCCCGACCACCAGCCGCTGCCTCTGCTCAAGCTCCTGCTGGTAGCGGAAGGCCGCGTCCGCGATCTCCTTCTGGAAGAAGCCCTCCTCGATGGCCGGGATGACCCCGCCCAGCTCGTCGATGCGCTTGAAGTAGGCCTCAGCCTGGCTCTCTATCTCCCGCGTCAGGGCCTCCACGAAGTACGAGCCGCCCAGGGGGTCCACGGTGTTGACCGCGCCGGTCTCGTAGGCGATCACCTGCTGGGTGCGCAGCGCGACCCGGGCCGCCCGGTCGGTGGGCAGCGCCAGCACCTCGTCCATGGCGTTGGTGTGCAGGGACTGCGTCCCGCCCAGGACCGCCGCCATCGCCTCCAGGGCCGTGCGCGCGATGTTGACCTCGGGCTGCTGGGCGGTCAGTGAGACCCCCGCCGTCTGGGTGTGGAAGCGGAGCTTCCAGGAGCGCTCATCCTGCGCTCCGTAGCGCTCGCGCATGACCCGGGCCCAGATCCGGCGCGCGGCCCTGAACTTGGCGACCTCCTCGAAGAAGTCGATGTGGGAGTCGAAGAAGAAGGACAGCCGGGGCGCGAAGTCGTCGACCTTGAGACCGCGCTCCAGGCAGGCCTCTACGTAGGCCATGCCGTCCGCCAGCGTGAAGGCAAGCTCCTGCGCCGCCGTTGAGCCCGCCTCCCGGATGTGGTAGCCGCTGACCGAGACGGTGTTCCAGCGCGGCACCTCCGCGGTGCAGTACTCGATCGAGTCCACCACCAGGCGCATGGAGGGATGGGGCGGGAAGATGTACTCCTTCTGGGCGATGTACTCCTTCAGGATGTCGTTCTGAAGCGTGCCGCCCACCTGCGCGAAGGACACTCCCTGCTTCTCCGCCACCGCCAGGTACATGCAGAGCAGCACCGCGGCGGGCGAGTTGATGGTCATCGAGGTCGTGATCCGGCCCAGCGGGATGCCCTCCAGCAGCGTCTCCATGTCGGCCAGGGAGTCGATCGCCACCCCGCAGTGCCCGACCTCGCCTCGGCTGGTGGGCGCGTCCGAGTCCTGGCCCATCAGGGTCGGCATGTCGAAGGCCACCGAAAGGCCGGTCTGCCCGTGCTGCAGGAGGTAGTGGTAGCGGCGGTTGGTCTCCCGTGCGCTCGCGTAGCCGGAGAACTGGCGCATGGTCCAGAGCCGGCCCCGGTAGCCGCTGGCGTGGATCCCCCGCGTGTAGGGGAACTGGCCCGGGAGCTCCTCCTCCAGCGCCGCCAGGTCCACGCCGGTGTAGAGCGGCTTGACTGGTACGCCGGAGATGGTGGAGTGCAGGACCCCGTCCTCGAGCGGCGGGTTATCGTGCGGCTCCTCCTTCGGGGCCTCCCGGTGCGCGCGGCCGCGGGCCTTCATCGCAATCCCATTATCTGCGGCTCCGGCGGCGGGCCAGGATCGCCTCGGCGGCCGCGTGCGGCGCCCGGTCGCGAAAAAGAGCCTCCGCGAGCTCGCCGTCCTCCTCCAAGAGCCGGCGAGCCTCGGCTCGCGACCACTCTCCGACCAGATCAGCCGCCTCCTCCTTCAGCCGTCGCTCGCTCTTCAGCCTGCCTTCCCCGCTGGTCTCCAGGTACCGCCGATGGCCGGCGATCGCCTTCTGCAGCTCATCCACCCCTTCCCCCCGGACGGCCACGGTGGCCACGATGGGAGGCTTCCAGGCCGGCCGCGGCCCCAGGCTGAGCATGCTGCGGATCTCCAGCATGGCCCGCTGGCCTCCCTCCAGGTCCGCCTTGTTGACCACGAAGACGTCGGCGATCTCGGTGATGCCGGCCTTGATCATCTGGATGCTGTCACCCAGGCCCGGCGTGAGCACGACCAGGGTGGTGTCAGCCACGGCCGCGACCTCCAGTTCCGACTGGCCGACCCCGACCGTCTCCAGGATCACCCAGTCGAAGCCGCCGGCGCCCAGGAGCCGGATGACCTCCCGGGTCGCCACCGAGAGGCCGCCCATGTGGCCCCGAGCGCCCATGCTCCGGATGTAGACGCCGGGGTCGAGGGCGTGCCGCTGCATGCGGATGCGATCGCCCAGGATGGCACCGCCCGAAAACGGCGAGTTGGGGTCGACCGCGATCACGGCGACCCTCTGGTCCTGGCTCCGGAGGCTGGCCACCAGGGCGTCGACCAGGGTGGACTTGCCGGTGCCGGGGGCTCCGGTCACTCCCAGCACGTAGGGCCGGCGGGCGCTGTCGCTGAGCTCGCCCAGCAGCCGGCGGACGGCCGGGTCGCGCCTTTCGACCAGGCTGATGGCCCGCGCCAGCCCGCGCGTGCCGCCGGCCCGGATCTCCGCGGCCAGGTCGCGACCGCTCACGAGCCTGAGGCTAGCTGACCTCAGCCGGAGCCGTGCCAGCGGCCGGCGAAGTCACGCCCGATCAGCACCACCAGGCCGTAGGTCTGCTGTCCCCTGGGGGCCGGGGCGCTGGGGTCGGCCAGCTGGACCTGGGCCCCGAAGTAGCCGGCGAGCCACTGGGCCGTCTGCGGGTAGGCGCCGTTGGTGAAGTCGAGCACGTACGTACTGTTCGAGGAGGGATGGGGGGCCGGGTCGGCGACCTGGAAGCCCAGCATGTCGAGGATGTTGGTGTTGCGGTCGTCGACGTCGTTGGCGACCGAGCTGCCATTCACCAGCTGGATCGGCGCCCGCTCGCCCAGGGCCTTCGGATCCACGAAGGCGCCGCTGAAGAAACGGTGCAGCATGCCCCAGCTCTCGTCCTGCGGGCAGAGCCCGGAGATGTTGTTGCGGCGGCAGTACTGCAGGAAGTTGTCGTTGCTGACGCCGGCGTGGACGATCTGCGAGTCGGGCAGGTTCTGGCCCCAGTCGTAGACCGCCTTCATGTCGCTCAGGCTCATGTCGGTCTTGAAGTTCTTCTCCAGGGCGGCCATCAGCTGGGGCGCCTTGGCGAAGCCGTTGACCGTGGTCGCCTTCTTCTTGATGGCGGTCATGATCATCTGCTGGCGCCTCGCCCGGCCGAAGTCGGAGGACTGCTCCGGCTCGTCGGCATGCCGTGAGCGGGCGATCTCCAGCGCCTGCTCGCCGTTCACGTGGTAGTCGCCGGCCGGGAAGCGGATGCCGTAGTTGGGGTTCGGGCAGGGCCAGCCCTCCGGCACCCCGTGATTGAGGTAGCCGTTGCCGTAGTTGGGGTAATGGCAGTCGTGGAGGCTGGTGTCCATGTGGATGTCGATCCCGCCCAGCGCATCGACCATGTCGCGGAAGGCGTGGAAGTCGACCCCGATGTAGCGGTCGAAAGTGAGGCCGGTGACGATGCCAACCGCGTGCTCGGCCGCGTGCCCGCCCCCGTCGCGGCCGGTGTACTGCGGCGCCGGACAGCAGATGATGTCGGGCAGGTAGGCCACCTCGAAGGCGGCGTTGATCTTCTGGACCCAGCGCCCACCACCCACCGAGAGGTCCATGGTCACGATCAGGTCGCGGGGGATGGAGGCCATCAGCACGCGGTGGGTCTGCGGGTCCAGGACCACGGCCATGATGGAGTCGGTGAGGTAGGGGGCGTCGTTCTCGTCCCCGCCATAGCCGACCAGCAGGACCGCCACCCTCTCCCCGTGCTTGAGCTTGTAGGCGATGGTGCCCGGCTGCGGCTCAGCCACCTGCTGGACGATCTGAAGCGGGTTGAGCTCCTGGCCGGTGACCGTGTGGACGAAGCTGTAGACGCGCACGGCGGCCACGCTGGCGAACAGCATCACGGTGACCAGGACGCCGAGTACGACCAGCGCCACCGCCGACCGGCTTAGGCGATAGAAGATCGTGTAGCGGGACCGCCTGGCTCGCGGCCGGGCCCTACGCATGGCGGGGGCACATTCTAGCTGCTGCCCGGAGGAGCCGCGCCCCACGGCGAGGGCGCGGCTCGTCAGACCCTGATCAGCGCGCCTGCGAGGCCGAGGCCGCGAAGATCGCGAAGTACGTGATGGTCACGATCACGTAGACGACGAAGCCGACGATGCCGGTGATGATGCCTACCATCGCCATCCCGGCTCCGCCCAGGGCGCCGCCGCTGGCCAGTATGCGGTTGCGGGAGATGAAGCCGAGGATGGCGGCCACCGGGCCCAGGATGAACCCGCAGCAGAGGATGGAGACGATGCCGAGGACCAGTGACGTGACCGCCATCCCGTCGTTGCGGGGCACGGCGGCCCCGGCGCCTCCGGTGTAGGCCTCGGGCGGGGGCGGGGGCGGCACGCCGCCACCGGAGGGTGGCGGTGGCGGAACGAAGCTTCCGCCTCCGCCGGGCGGCGGTGGGGGCGGCGGCGGGAGCGGTGGCTGCGACATCGCGTTTCCTCCTAGGTGGTGGCCAGCTGGCCAGGAGACGGCTGCGGTCCGGAGCCAAGCTCGTAGCTCCGGAAGATCCATGCCCACATCGCCGTCGCATAGGCGCCCGTGAAGAGAACGCCCACGCAGCAGGCGAAGACGCCCAGCGCTGAGATGAAGCTGGCCACGAACAGCATGAGGCCGGCCAGCAGGGACTGGGTGAAGGTGACCCTCACCTGGCGAACGACGGCCACCACGTTCAACCCGCCGCCGATGCCGCCCCGCTCGGTTTGGAGCAGGATGGCGGGCAGGGCGAGCAGGATGGCCAGCGAGGCGATCAGCTGCCAGCCATACGCGACCAGCTGAAAGAAGAGTCCGACCACCACCAGGGCCGCGTTGTTGCTGTCGGACGAGGCCGCCATCAGTACGCCCCCCAGCCCGGCCAGCACGCCGTAGACGATGAAGAGGGCGAGGTAGTAGACGAGGTAGACGACGAAGAAGTTGACGCCACGCGCGAGGTGGCTGAGGTTGCCTGGTGCCAGCTGCTGGGTGCCGGCGCGGAGGTTGTCCATGGTGTTGAGCATCCAGCCGACGCCATTGATCCAGCCGACGATGGGGATGATGAACAGAAGGCCGATGATCAGGATTTTCGAGAGCCACTCGGGATCTCGAAACGGCCAGCCGAACGCCTCTGTGATCCGGTCCAAGATGCTCCCCCTAGAGTGACGGCGAGAAGCCCCGTAGAACTATAGCTGCGGAACTGCGCTATCGGGATTGAGACCCGATCGCGATGAAGAGCAGGACCAGCCAGAACAACAGCCAGGCCGACCCCAGCGCGAAGATCGCCACCCCCAGCACGGTCGCCGCCTGCGCCACCCCGCGCCCGGCGAGGCGGCCCTGGCTGGCGTCGATGCGGCGGATCGCCGGCCGGCCCAGGAAGTAGGCCACCGCTCCCATCACCAGGGCGAGGACGCCGAAGGTCGGGAAGAGCAGGAGGATGCCGCCCACCGCGACGAGCAGTGCCGTCAGCGCCTCGCGGTCGGTGGGCGAGCGGGTCGAGAAGCCGGGGGGCGGCTGCGCCGGCGGCGGGTACCACGCCGGCCCGGGCGGAGAGGATCCGGGTGCGGGCGCCTCGCTCAGCGCAGGAGGGACCGGGCGATGACGACCTTCTGGATCTGGTTTCCACCCCACGAAATCTGCGATTTCGCGGGGACCCCGGAGTGGCTCATCGAAGCAGCGACCTAGCGATCACAACTTTCTGGATCTGGTTGGTGCCCTCGTAGATCTGCGTGATCTTGGCGTCGCGCATCATGCGCTCGACCGGGTAGTCCTGGATGTACCCGTAGCCGCCCAGCATCTGCACGCAGTCGGTGGTCACCTTCATCGCCATGTCGGAGGCGAAGAGTTTGGCCATCGCCGCCACCCGGGTCAGGTCGGGCGCCTTCTGGTCGACCTTGGTCGCCGCCAGGTACACCAGCTGGCGGGCGGCCGCGATCTGGGTCGCCATGTCCGCGAACATCCACTGGATGCCCTGGAAGGACGCGATCGCCTGCCCGAACTGCTGGCGCTCGCGCGTGTAGGCGAGGGCATAGTCGAAGGCGCCCTGCGCGATGCCCAGGGCCTGGGCGCCGATGCCGGGCCGCGAGCGGTCCAGGACGGCGAGGGCGATCTTGAACCCCTGCCCGTCTCCGCCCAGGCGGTTGCGGGCCGGGACGCGCACCTCCTCGAAGACCAGCTGGGCCGTGGGCGAGCCGCGGATGCCGAGCTTGTGCTCGATCTTGGCCACCTGCCACGGGCTCTGCTCACGCTCCAGCACGAAGGCCCCGATCCCGCGATGGCCGGCCTCGGGGTCCGTCTGCGCAAACACGACCAGCGTCTCCGCGATGCTGCCATGGGTGATGAACTGCTTGGTCCCGCTGATCACGTACTCGTCCCCCAGCCGCCGGGCGCGGGTCTTCATGGCGGCGGCGTCGGAGCCCGAGCCCGGCTCGGAGAGGGCGTAGGCCGCGAGCCGGTTGCCGCTCGCCAGCGGCGGGCAGATCCTCTTCTTCTGCTCCTCGCTGCCGGCGAACAGGACTGCGTAGGCGCCCAGGGCGTGCACGGCCAGGATGAGCGAGGAGCTGGCGCAGGCCCTGGCGATCTCCTCGATCCCCATGCAGATGGTCACGCTGGAGCCCGAGATGCCTCCGTAGGCCTCCGGGAAGGGGATGGCCAGGATCCCGTTCTCGGCGAAGAGGCGCTGGATGTCGGCCGGATATTCCGCCTTCTCGTCGATCTCGGCCGCCCGAGGCGCGACCCTTTCCTGCACCAGCTCGCGGATGGTGTCCCGGATCGCGAGCTGCTCCTCCGAGAACTCGAAGTTCATCGGGGCTGATTATCCGGAGAGCGGGCAGGTTCCAGGCGGGCCACTGGCCGGCTTTACAATACTTTGCTTACCCATGGAAGCCGGGCCACGCTACCTGGAGGGGACTACGGTCGGCAGCGGACGCGACATTATTGGCGTCCGGCGCGACCGGATCGCTGCCATCATCGAGCAAGGCCGCGAGATCATCAACCGCGCCAAAAGCGAGCGGATCCTGCCCGAGACCATCACCGGCGCCACGGCCGCCCTCCTGGTCACCATCGCGGGCTACGGCGAGCCGCTGTCGGAGGGGCAGTGGCGCGAGCTGGCAGGGGTCGTCGGGGGGATCATGCGCGACTCCAACTATGCGGACCTGGCCCGCCTGCGCAGCCTGATCACGCAGGATCAATTCCTGAACGTGGCCCGCAACGCGGGCTACGGCCGCTTCATCCGGCGCCTCGACGATGGGCGCTGGGTCTGCGAGCTGGCCCCTAAACTGGAAGACCTGCCCGACGAATAGCGGGCACAGGGAGGGAGCGGGCGTGCGGAGGCGGCTTCGGCTCGGCGTGGCGCTGGGACTGGTCCTGGCGTCGCTTTCCCTTTACCCCGCCCCGGCGCTCGCCCACCCAGTCACGGATCCCGAGCTGCCCACGCCGCCCCGCGCCAGGCCGGAGCCGATCCCCTTCAACGTCTATGAGGCGACCCTCTACGGCAGCATCAGCCCGGCTCTGGCGGACGTGCCCTTCCGCGTCTACGTACCCAACAGCAACAGCAACACCGTGACCGTCATCGACCCGCGCACGCTGGCCGTGGTCGACCGCTTCCAGGTGGGCCAGATCCCTCACCACGTGACCCCTTCCTGGGACATGGGCACTCTCTACGTCGACAACGAGGGATCGAGCACGCTCACCGTGCTCGACATCCACAGCGGGAAGCCTGCCGCCACCATCCCGGTGCCCTTCCCCTACAACCTGTACTTCACCCCCGACGGAACCAAAGCGATCGTGGTCGTCGAGCGGCTGCGCCGGCTGGACTTCCGCGACCCGCACAACTGGTGGCTGCTGAAGTCGGTCAACATCCCCTGGCCGGGGGCCGACCATCTCGACTTCTCCGCCGACGGCCGCTATCTGCTGATCAGCACCGAGTGGTCGGGGATGGTGGCGAAGGTGGACACGGAGCGCATGGAGCTGGTTGGCTCGGTCTCGACCGGCGGCCTCCCGATCGACGTCAAACTCTCACCGGACGGCAGGCTCTTCTACGTGTCCGACCAGGGTAAGAACGGCGTTCACGTGATCGACGGCGAGGCTATGCGAGAGGTCCAGTTCATCCCCACCGGCCGCGGCGCGCACGGGCTCCAGATCTCGCGCGACACCCGCTCACTCTTCGTCAGCAACCGGCTGGCGGGGACCATCTCGGTGATCGATTTCGCGACCCGGCAGGTGGGCGCCAACTGGCAGGTGGGCGGCAGCCCGGACATGATGCAGCTGTCCCCCGACGGCAGCCAGCTCTGGATGACGAGCCGATTCAACGGCTGGGTGATCATCGTCAACGCGGCAACCGGCGGCGAGCTGGGCCGGGTGTACGCGGGGCCGGGTGCCCACGGCCTGAGCTACTTCCCCAACGCGGGGAGGTACAGCACCGGCCACAACGGCGTCTACCGGTAGGCAATGTGATCCCTCCCCGCCTGCGGGGAGTCCGGCGCCGGCGAGCCGCCCTCCGGGGCCGGGTTCGGGAGGGGCCTAGGTCGCCCCGATCTCCCGGGCGATCAACATCCTCTGGACCTCGGAGGTGCCCTCGCCGATCTCGTTGATCTTGACGTCCCGCCAGTAGCGCGCCACCGGGTAGTCCTCGATGAACCCATAGCCGCCGTGGATCTGGACCGCCTGGTCGGCCGCCCGTTTGGAGGTCTCGGAGCTGTAGAGCTTGGCCATGGCGGCCAGCCTCTGCACGTCGCGCCCGCTGGTGTCCACCTGGTAGGTGGCCGCGGCCCGGTGGGTGATCGTCCGGGCCAGCTCGACCTCGGTCGCCATGTCGGCCAGCTTGAACTGGATGGCCTGGAAGGTGGTGATCGGCTTGCCGAAAGCCCGGCGCTCCTTGGCGTAGGCAAGGGAGGCGTCCAGGCAGGCCTGGGCCAGCCCGACGGACAGCGCCGCGATCGCGATCCGGCCGCCCGTGAGCGTGTGCAGGAACTGCCCGTAGCCGCCGCCTCGCTTGCCCAGCAGGTTGGCCTCCGGCACACGACAGCCCTCGAAGCTGAGCGGATGCGTGTCGGATGAGTGCCAGCCGAGCTTCCGGTAGGCAGGCAGCACCTCGTAGCCAGGCGTGCCGGCCGGCACCAAGAGGGCGCTGATCTCACCGCGGGCGGCGCCGTCCCGCCGTCCGGTCACCGCCGTGATGGTGACCCCGGCCGAGATGTCCGTCCCCGAGTTGGTGATGAACTGCTTGGAGCCGGTGATCACCCACTCGCCGTCCTCCAGGAACGCCCGCGTACGGGTGGCGCCGGCATCCGAACCCGCCTCGGGCTCCGTCAGGCCGAAGGCCCACAGCCGGCGCCCAGCCAGCAGCTCGGGGAGCAGGCTCTCCTGTTGCTGGGGGCTCCCGAAATCGTGGATCGGCGCCGCGCCCAGGGAGACCGCCGCCTCCAGCGTGATCGCCGTGCCGGCGTCGGCGCGGGCGATCTCCTCCACAGCCAGGCAGTAGGCCAGGAAGTCCCCGCCGGCGCCGCCCACCGACTCCGAGAAGGGGAGCCCGAAGAGCCCCAGCTCGCCCATCTGGCGGACGATGTCGTAGGGGAAGCGGTGCTCACGGTCGAGCTCCGGGGCGGCCGGCGCCACCACCTCCCGCGCGAAGTCCCGGCAGAGGTCGCGCACGGCCGCCTGCTCGGGCGTGAGCTCGAAGTCCAATCCGAAGCCAATGGTAGAGGCGCGGCTTAGGATCTCGGCCGTGACCGGCTACGCCGAGGGGATCCGCATCCTGCGGCTGATCCAGGACCTCGACGGGCCCAACGTGAACCCCGACTGCCAGACGCGGGTCCTGACCCACGGCCGCCGGGTCGAGCGGGCCGTGGTCCTCCTGCACGGATTCACCAACTGCCCGAAGCAGTTCGAGCGCCTGGGCGAGCAGCTCTTCGAACGCGGCTTCAACGTGGTCATCCCGCGCTATCCGAGGCACGGCTACCGGGACCGCTTGACAGGTGAGATCGCAAGCCTGCAGGCCGACCACCTGATCGCGGCCGCCGAGCAGGCGACCAATGGGGCCCACGGCCTGGGCGACCGGGTCACGGTTGCGGGCCTCTCGCTGGGCGGCGTGCTGGCGGCCTGGCAGGCGCAGAGGCGCGACGACCTGGAGCGCGCGGTGCTGATTGCGCCGCTCTTCGGGCTCCAGCGGATCCCGGGCCCGCTCCATCCCCCGTTGGCGAGCCTCGCCCGGATGCTGCCCAACCACTGGGTCTGGTGGGACTCCAGCCAGAAGGCCGCCCTGCCCCCGGCGCACGGCTATCCCCGCTTCTCCACCCACGCCTACGCGGCGCTCTTCGAGGTCGCGGGGCGGGTGCTGCGGGCGGCCCGGCAGGCGCCACCTCGCACCCACGGCCTTGCCGTCATCACCAATGCCAATGAGCCGGGGCTCGACAACGGGTTCACCAGGGTGCTGGTCGAAACCTGGCGGCGCCACGGGGCGGAGGTGCGGACACAGGAGTTCCGACGCGAGGAGGGCCTGCCGCACGACCTGATCGACCCCGCCCAGCCCGCCCAGCGGACCGACCTGGTCTATCCGGCCGTCCTGGCCGCTATCGCCGGCGAGCCGTGAGCGCGCTGGTGTACTAGCCGGCGGTCAGTTTCCCAGCCAGAAGACTTTCAAGGCCCAGCTGATGGCGAGCAGAGCCAACCCGGCCTTCAGGAGCCGGCCGTGCAGCAGGGACGCGAGGTTCAGGTTCAGAGTGCGGCCGCTCAGGAGCCCGCCAGCCAACCCCGCTACCGCCGCCAGCGAGCCGCCGAAAAGGACCGGGCCCAGCGGATACATGCGCGCCGCGTCGACCAGGTCGCCCTGCCACATGTAGGCGAAGGAACGCGTGCCGCCGCAGAAGGGGCAGGGGTGGCCGGTGATGGTGTAGAAGGCGCAGGGCGGGAGCACCAGGTGGCTGGC
>WNFB01002804.1_pt1 | contig 15253 bp, 9 predicted proteins | sample 5400501 | NCBI WGS metagenome assembly WNFB01 (sample SAMN13153341, study PRJNA577476) | soil metagenome | isolation source: 200 cm saprolite under Douglas fir tree site 2 hole 1 | place: USA:California | collected 2015-04-18
GGGCCGAACTGCGCCGCGGACAGGAAGACGCGATGGGTCTTGGGGTCGAGCGCGAGGGTGCGGGCGCCGGGCTGCGTCGGGACGTTCTCGACGACCCGGAACGAGTCCGGCGAGTCCTCGTGGACGACGGTCAGGGTGCCCTCGCCATTGGAGGCGAATGCGAGGCCGGTGGCGGGATCGTAGGCGGCGGCGTCGACCCCGCTACCGATCGGCAGCGCCGTGACGACCCGCCCGGTCGCGGCGTCGACGACGGCCATCAAGCGGTTGCTGCAAACCGTGAAGAGCCGTCCGTGCTCGGAATCGAAGGCCAGGCCGGAGGGCTCTTCGCACGGCTTGAGCGGCCAGCGGCTCTTGACCTGGAGCGCCTTCGCGTCGAGGGCCACGATCTCGCTCTTGTCCTCGATGTTCACGTAGACGCGGCCCTTGCCATCGGCCACCGCGAATTCCGGCTTGCCGCCGAGGGGAATGGTGCCGGCCACCGTGCCGTGCGCCGCGTCGAAGGCAGTGGCATCGCCGCTCCGGCCGTTGAACGTGAACACGCGGCCCGAGGCGCGGTCGTACAGGATCGCGTCCGGGTTCTCGCCGGTCTTCACCTCGCCGATCTTGCCCAGGGTTTTCAGGTCGAAGATCGTCGCGCTCGCGCTGCGCCCGTTGCTGATGAAGCCGCGTCCGAGGTCGCTGGCGATCGCGATGCCGTGCACGCCCGGCGTGTCGGGGATGTCGCCGACGGCCGCCCTCGTGTCGGCGTCGACCACCACCACGTGCGTGCCGCGCGAGACGAACAGGCGCCGCGAAGCCGGATCGAAGGTGAGATAGTCCCAGCCGCCGTCGCCCCCCAGCTTCAAGGTGTCGATGACCCGGTACCCTGACGCTGCCGCGGGAGGGGGGGCAAGCCCCGCCCAAAGCCCAGCCGCCAAGACGCTCGCGACGACGTCGATCATGGGAGCCTCCAAGCATAAAACGATAGCAAATGTGATCCCCGTTACAGAAGGATGCACTTTTCTCCAACTTTTTGGAGGAAACCGTTGACCCCCCTGGGGCTATGTGGTAGCTTCCCAGGGCTTTTCGTCGGTTCCCAAAGCCTTAGGGTGGTCCTTCCCTTCGTGGGCGTTCGTGAACGCCCGCGGGGCTCACTCGGAGCGAAAGATGGCCAACGAGTTCTACACCCTCATCATCGTGCCCCACGCGAAGGCACGGTTCAGGCGGCTTCACGTCTCGGTGCGCCTGACCAAGTGGCTGGCGGGCATCGGCACCGCCGCCGTCCTCGCCACCTCCGGCGTGCTCGTTCACTACGTCTGGATCACCGCCGAGGTCTACGAGCTGCGCCGGCTGCGGACGGAGAACCGGGCGCTGCGCGTCAAGACGGAAGAGTACGAGCAGAACGCGGGCAGGCTGCGATCGAAGATCGACACGTTGCAAGGCATGGTGAACAAGCTCGGCGTCATGGCCGGGCTCGACCACTCCCTGCCCGATACACAGGTCGGCGGCGTGGGCGGGGCCATCGGCACCGAGTCGACGGCGCCCGCGCTCGATCCCGCCGCCCTCCACGAGATGGACCGTAGCGTCTCCGCCCTCACCGCGCGCTCCGCCCGCCTCGAGGAGTTCTATCGCGACCAGAGCGTGCTGCTCGCCTCGACCCCGTCGATCTGGCCCGTCCGCGGATACCTCGCGGCGGGCTTCGGCAACCGCATCGACCCGTTCACCGGCCAGCGCGACTTCCACACCGGCCTCGACATCTCCACCCCCGTCGGGACCAAGGTGCAGGCTCCCGCCGACGGCGTCGTCGTCTCCTGCGGGCAGAAGGGCGGCTACGGCAACTCGATCATCATCGATCACGGCTTCGGCATCGTGACGCGCTACGGCCACCTGAGCGGCTTCAACGTGAAGCCCGGGCAGCGGATCAAGCGCGGAGACGTGATCGGGTTCGTCGGCGACACCGGCCGCTCCACCGGCCCCCATCTCCATTACGAGGTGTGGGTCCGCGACCAGGCCCAGAACCCCATCCACTACATCCTCGACGAGTACCGCAGCTTCGGCTAGGCCCGCGTTGCGACGGACGGGAACGTGCACGTCCCCGTGCACGTGAGCGTGTCGCGGTCGGTTTGACCCCCCGCTGCCCCGCCTGATATTCTGTGGGACTAAGGTGAGCGAATCCGTGGCAGCGAGCGAGGGGTCCCCCCGAGCGAGCGACGTGGGGGGGAGGGCGCATGCCCGCGGGGGGGTGGCGTTCCTCGTTCTTCACCCCCCCGAACTGACGAATGATTAACACCGTACTCACCAAGATCATCGGGACCAAGAACGAGCGGGACCTGAAGGCGATCCGCCCGGTGGTCCAGCGGATAGGCGCCCTCGAGCCTTCGGTCGTCTCGCTGTCCGACGACGAGCTCCGCGCCAAGACCGACGAGTTCAAGCGTCGCCTCAAGGGCGGTGGCGACGGCGGCGGGGGCGGCGAGAGCCTCGACGACCTCCTCCCGGAGGCCTTCGCGGTCGTGCGCGAGGCGGGCCGGCGCGTGCTCAACATGCGCCACTTCGACGTGCAGCTCATCGGCGGCTTGACGCTGCACCGCGGCACGATCGCGGAGATGAAGACGGGCGAGGGCAAGACCCTCGTGGCCACGCTCCCCGCCTACCTGAACGCGCTCGGCGGCAAGGGCGTCCACATCGTGACGGTCAACGACTACCTGGCCAAGCGCGACAGCGAGTGGATGGGCCGCATCTTCCGCTTCCTCGGCCTGAGCGTCGGCGTCATCCAGCACCACCTCGGCGACCCGGAGCGGCAGGTGGCCTACGCGGCCGACATCACCTACGGGACCAACAACGAGTTCGGCTTCGACTACCTCCGCGACAACATGAAGTTCGACCTCGCGGGGTACGTCCAGCGGGGCCACAACTTCGCGATCGTGGACGAGGTGGACTCCATCCTCATCGACGAGGCGCGCACGCCGCTGATCATCAGCGGCCCCGCCGAGGAGTCCACCGACAAGTATTACCGGATCAACGCCATCGTCCCGAAGCTGAAGCCGGGCGCCCGCATCACCGGCGACAAGAAGGCGGAGGAGCGGGCGGAGCTCGAGAAGACCGGGGACTACATCGTCGACGAGAAGGCCAAGACCGTGACCCTCACCGAGGGCGGCATGGCCCACGCCGAGAAGCTGCTCGGGGTCCAGAACCTGTGGGACCCCTCCAACATGGACATCCTCCACCACGTCAACCAGGGCCTGCGCGCCCACACGCTCTTCCAGCGCGACGTGGACTACGTGGTGAACGACGGCCAGGTCGTGATCGTGGACGAGTTCACCGGGCGCCTGATGCCCGGAAGGCGGTGGTCGGACGGCCTGCACCAGGCGGTGGAGGCCAAGGAGAAGGTGAAGATCGAGCGCGAGAACCAGACCCTCGCCACCATCACCTTCCAGAACTACTTCCGGATGTACAAGAAGCTCGCGGGGATGACCGGCACCGCCGAGACCGAGGCCCCGGAGTTCGACAAGATCTACAAGCTGGAAGTCCTGGCCATCCCCACCAACCGCCCCCTCATCCGCGTGGAGAACCCCGACGTCGTCTACCGCACGGAGCGGGAGAAGTTCGAGGCGGTCGTTGGCGAGATCAAGGAGTTCCACGAATCGGGCCGCCCGGTGCTGGTGGGCACGATCTCGATCGAGAAGTCCGAGCACCTCTCGACGCTCCTGAAGAAGGCGGACATCAAGCACGTGGTGCTGAACGCGAAGTACCACGAGCGCGAGGCGGAGATCGTCGCCCAGGCCGGGCGCTACGGGGCGGTCACGATCGCCACCAACATGGCCGGGCGCGGCACCGACATCATCCTCGGAGGCGTGCCCGACCACCGGGCCAAGGCGATCCTCGTCGAGAAGCAGCTCGACCCCGAGACCGCGCCCGCCGACGAGCGCGCGGCCGCCCTCGCCCAGGCCCAGGCCGAGATGGCGCGGGACTACAAGAAGACGCTGGCCGAGAAGAAGCCCTCCGCCGAGGAGCGCCGCACGCTGGCCAAGCGCTACGTGGGCCTGCTGGCGGCCTTCGCCCCCGATCACCCATCGGTGCTGTCGACCGAGGCCCTCGCCCAGGACATACCTGCACTGCGCACATTCCTGGAGACGGCGGCGGCCCTGCCCCGACCCCTGAAGGCGAAGATCGCCCACAACTTCTATCCCCAGGGCGAGAAGCCGGTGGACTTCCTGGAGGTCCACCCGATGAAGGCCGACATCGAGCGCATCGCCGCCGATCCCGCCTTCGCGAAGATCGAGGAGTTCCTCGACGGGAGCGAGCGCGAGCGGGTGGTGGCCCTCGGCGGGCTGCACATCCTGGCCACCGAGCGCCACGAGGCCCGCCGCATCGACAACCAGCTCCGCGGCCGCGCCGGCCGCCAGGGCGACCCCGGCTCCTCCCGCTTCTACCTCTCCCTCGAAGACGACCTCATGCGCATCTTCGGCTCCGACCGCATCAGCGGCCTGATGCTGAAGCTGGGCATGGAGGAGGGGGTGCCGATCGAGCACGGCATGGTGACCAAGTCGATCGAGCGCGCGCAGAAGCAGGTGGAGGCGCAGAACTTCGCCGTCCGCAAGCACCTCCTCGAGTACGACGACGTGATGAACAAGCAGCGCACGGCGGTCTACGACATGCGCCGCATGATCCTCGAGGGCAAGGACACCGAGAAGTACGTCGTGAACCTCTCGCTCGAGGTGCTCGACTGGTTCCTGGACAACTACGCCCCCGAGAAGGACGACCCGGATTCGTGGAACCTCGAGGGGCTGCAGTCCGCGCTCAAGGACACCTACGGCTTCGACGTCCCGCTCAGCCAGCTCAAGGGCATGGGCCGCGCCGAGATGGTCGAGACGTTCGGCGAGCGCATCCGCAAGCTCTACGAAGACAAGCAGGCGCAGGTCGGTCCGGAGGCGATGAACCTCTTCGTGCGCATGGTCATGCTCCAGATCGTGGACACGCAGTGGAAGGACCACCTGTACGCCCTCGACCACCTGAAGGAGGGGATCGGGCTGCGCGGCTACGGCCAGCGCGACCCGCTCGTCGAGTACAAGAAGGAATCCTTCAACATGTTCCAGGCCCTCATGGACCGCATCGACGAGGAGATGCTGCGCTGGATCTACCTGGCGCAGCCGATGCGGGGAGGCGGTGAAGGCGAAGGCGCCGGTGGTGCCCCACCCCCACCGACTGCGATCGTCAGCGGGGGCGAGCGGGGCGGTGGGACGCCCGTCGCCGCCAAGGCGCGCGAGCCGGAGCTCGCCTTTGCCGGGGCGCGAGCGAAGCCGCGGAACCTCACCTTCAACGACCCGGGTGAGATGCTCTCGGGCTCGCGCTCCGCTCTGGGCGGCGTCACCGCAACGGAGCCGGCGGAAGCGCGGGGTGGCATGGACGGCGAAGTCCAGACGGTGCGGCGCGAGGGCAAGAAGGTCGGCCGGAACGATCCGTGCCCGTGCGGCAGCGGACGCAAATACAAGAAATGTCATGGGGCGTAATTGAGCTCCGCCGGGGTGTGGTGCGAGCGCAGCGAGGACCCGCTGGCGCGGCTCCACGCAGTGGAGGCGCGCAGCAACCCGGCTCCGCGGCGCCGGTCGTGGCTGGAGGTCTGATGCTCGACGAACGTATTCCGGAAGCGCTGACGTTCGACGACGTCCTCCTCGTCCCCCAGAAGTCCGCGGTCCTGCCTTCCGAGGTCGACATCACGACCCAGCTCACGAAGACCATCACGCTCCGGGTGCCCGTCGTCTCGGCGGCGATGGACACCGTGACCGAGGCTCCCCTGGCCATCGCCATGGCCCAGGAAGGCGGCCTCGGCTTCATCCACAAGAACATGACCGTCGAGGCCCAGGCCAGCGAGGTGGACAAGGTCAAGCGTTCCGAATCGGGGATGATCGTCGATCCGGTGACGGTCTCGCCCACGGCCAGGGTCGCCGAGGCGCTGGAGCTGATGTCGAGGTACCGCATCAGCGGGGTACCGGTGACCAGGGGCAGCAAGCTCGTGGGCATCCTCACCAACCGCGACCTCCGCTTCGAGACGCGCACCAACCTCGCCGTCTCCGAGCTGATGACGAAGGACGACCTCATCACCGTGCCCGTGGGGACGACGCTCGAGCAGGCGAAGGAGATCCTCCACCGCCACAAGGTGGAGAAGCTGCTGGTCGTGGACAAGGACTACAACCTGAAGGGCCTCATCACCGTCAAGGACATCCAGAAACAGATCAAGTACCCCAATGCGTGCAAGGACTCGCTGGGCCGCCTCCGGGTAGGCGCCGCGGTGGGCATCACCGCCGACGTGCTCGACCGCGCGGCGGCCCTCGTCGAGGCCAAGGTGGACGTGGTGGCGGTCGACACCGCGCACGGCCACACCTCCCGCGTGATCGAGACGGTGGAGGCGATCAAGAAGCGCTTCCCCGAGCTGGAGGTGATCGCGGGCAACGTGGGGACGCAGGAGGGCGCGGCCGACCTGGTGGCGGCGGGCGTCTCCGCGGTGAAGGTCGGCATGGGCCCCGGCTCCATCTGCACGACCCGCGTCGTCTCCGGGGCGGGCATGCCGCAGATCACGGCCATCGCCGCCGCGGCCAAGGCCGCCGGCCCCGCGGGCGTCCCGGTCGTCGCCGACGGCGGGGTGAAGTTCTCGGGCGACATCGTGAAGGCGATCGCCGCCGGCGCCTCGTCGGTGATGATCGGCTCGCTCTTCGCCGGCACCGACGAGAGCCCGGGCGAGCTGATCCTCCGCCAGGGCCGCTCCTTCAAGAGCTACCGCGGCATGGGCTCCATCGGGGCCATGAAGGAAGGCTCGCGCGACCGCTATTTCCAGGAGTTCGACGGCCATACCGACACGGGCAAGCTGGTGCCCGAGGGCATCGAGGGCATGGTCCCCTACAAGGGGCCGCTGTCGGCGATGGTGCAGCAGCTCGTGGGCGGCCTGCGCGCGGGCATGGGCTATTGCGGCACCGGAAGCATCCGCGAGCTGCAGACGCGCTCGCGCTTCGTGCGCATCTCCTCGGCCGGCCTCAAGGAGAGCCACGTCCACGACGTCATCATCACCAAGGAAGCGCCGAACTACCGCCTTGAGTAACCGGGCAAGGGCCTTCGCCTCCCTGGCCGGCGCGGTGCTGCTGGCGGGAGCGGCGGGGGCGTGCCGCGGCTCTTCCCAGGACCTCCTCATCACCTACTTCAACGGCGACTACGGCCTCAGCCTCCGCTACCCGGCGAGCTGGCGCACCGACCAGGCGGAGCAGGAAGGCATGTGGTACCGCTACTTCCTCGGACCGCCGACCGGCACGCAGCGCAAGCCGGCGGTGTCGGTGACGCTCTTCGCGGGTCCGCTCGCGATGCCCCTGGACGAGTATGCGCAGAAGTACCTCGCCGGCAACCCGCCCTCGACTTCGCGCGACGAGGCGCGGGCGGGCGCGCGCGGCAAGGCCTACCGCTTCGCGTCCGCCAGCGGGGCCACGCGCCATTCCCTGCTCCTCCTGCAGGAAGGCCCGCGCGTCTACGGCCTCTACAGCCAGGCGGACGCGCCGCTGTTCGAGCGGTACCTGCCGACGATCGACGAGATGGAGCGCAGCTTCACCCTCGAGCGGCCCGAGACGTACCCCGAGGTTCGCAACGACAAGCTCCGCTTCTCCATCCGGGTTCCTCCCTCGTGGCGCAGCACCCGGACCTTCTCGGGGAGCGGCACGTACCTCACGCAGTTCACCAGCCCGCCGCTGGCCGTCGACCGCCGCGAGACCGTTCACGCCTCGCTCACCCTCACCGTCGAGCCCCTCCCGGCCGATGCCGACGTCGACGGCTTCTACAACGAGGCGGTGCGGAAGCTGGGCGACCCCTTCAAGGTCCTCAGCCACACGCCCTGGAACGGCGGCTACGCCGACGTGGTGTGGGTGGAGACACCGATGGCCGTCTCGCGCAACAAGCGCTTCTACCGGACTGCGGAGGGCCGCGGGTACACGCTGGCCTTCGAGGCGCGCGACGACGCTTATCCCCGGGTGATCAAGTGGTGCGATATGATCGCTTCTACGCTCAAGGTCGGCTCGGAGGTCGGCCCGCAATGACGACGGCATTGCACCGCTTCGGCAACGCCCTCGGCCGCCTCATCCACGGCGCCGACCGTGCGCAGCTCCTCGTGGGCCCCCAGGGCCCGCACGGCGGCATCGGCGCGCCCCGCGGGGGGGACGGCGTGTGGGAAGTGGTGACCGCCGGCGGCCGCCCCTGCCTCGCTCCCGACGAGTCATCGCACTACCTCTATTTCACGCTCCCCGCCGAGCTCCTGGCCCGCGCCGCGGCGCGCGGGGGGTCTGCGGGGGCCGGAGAGCCCCCCCAGCTCAAGAGCGAGCGCGGATTCACTCCGCGCGAGCGTGATGCTGGCCTCTGGCTCGACGTCGAGTACTTCGGCGACCGCTACGGCCTCTTCCGCGTCCACTACGCGTCCACCGACCGCGGGGCGCCCGTCGACGGGCTCTACAAGCCGGCCGAGCAGCGCTGGCGGAGCGACGCCGCCGGCCTGAGGCGCTTCCGCCGCGCGCTCTTCCCGCTGCCCGACTTCGATCCGGGCCGCACCCAGAACCAGGGCGCGTCGTTCCGCGTGGAGTTCCGGCAGGAGGTGCTGATCGCCAAGGTGACCGCAACGCTCGCGCCGCCGGCCGACGCTGGCGATTTCGCCCTCGTCGCCCCGCTGCCGGAGCTGAAGAAGCTTCCGGGGCGGTTCTACCCGATCAACTACCTCTTCATCGAGATCACCAACGCCTGCAATTTCAAGTGCACCTGGTGCCCCGACGAGATCATGGGCCGCCGCCGCGGGTTCATGAAGAAGCAGAAGGTCTTCCGCCTGCTGGACGAGATCGCGGGCAAGCGCTCCTGGCTGGGCCCGATCTTTCCGGTCAAGCTCCACCAGATGGGCGAGCCGTTCCTGCATCCCGACCTCCCCGCCATCGTCGCGCATGCGGAGAGCCGGGGGGTGGGCATCGAGCTGAACACGAACTGCGGCCTCATCACGCGCGAGAACATCGACGCCCTGTACCGCGCGGAGCTGACCAACATGATCCTGTCGTACCAGACACCCGACGCGGACTCGTTCAAGACGCGCAAGGCGCCCAAGCTCGCCTTCGACGAGTACCGCGACAAGGTCCGCCTGGCGGTGGAGCGCAAGGTCGCCATGGGAGCGCGCACGCATCTCGAGATCGACATCATGAACACCAAGTACGCGGACTCCTACAGGATCGTGAGCGAGGATGATCAGGCCCTGGCCTTCCTCGACGACTGGATCTCCTACGCGCGGTCGCTGGAGGAGAAGTACGGGCTGCCCCCCCGCACGCACGACCGGGACCAGATCCGCTCCCGGCACTTCCTCGACCAGGACGAGAACGGCAGCCGCTATGAGCTGCTCGACGGCGTCCACCTGATCTGGAAGCGCTGCCACTCCTGGGGCAACGTCATCGGGGAGCATCAAGTCGATCCGGCGGCGGCGGCCGCGGAGGCGCACGCCGCCGCGGGCGGCGGGGCGCCGCCGCACTCGTCGTTCATCACCAAGGACACCTATTGCCCGGCGCCCTACGACCAGTTCGTCATCCAGTGGAACGGCGACGTGACCACCTGCTGCACCGACTACGAAGGGCGCACGAAGACGGCCAACGTCTTCGCGGACGGCATCGAGGGCGTGTGGAAGAGCGAGACCCTCAAGCAGCGCAAGAAGGACATGCTCGAGGGGCGCCTGCTCGACGTCTGCGCCAAGTGCCAGGGCGTGAAGTAAGGGCCCTCCCTCTCCCGGCACCGCGCCATTTGACACTGCCGGGCGCCGTCCCTATACTTCCGTCCATATGTGGACGCAGCCAGACGCGGTGACGGTCATCGCGGGGCGGCGTCCGTCCACGGGCTCCCCGGCTATTGCGATCATTAGCCGCCGGGGGCCCCGGCCCGCCCGCTAGAACAGCGAGCGCGCCGCAAATGGCCTCCGGCAGCGATGCCGGGGGCTTTTTTGTTTTGGGGGGGAGCGGATGCAGACCCAGGTTTACCTCTTCGACACCACGCTGCGCGACGGCACGCAGAGCGAGGGGCTGAGCCTCTCGGTCGAGGACAAGCTGAAGATCGCGGCCCTGCTCGACGGTTTCGGGGTCCATTACATCGAGGGCGGCTGGCCGGGCTCCAACCACAAGGACGCCGAATTCTTCCAGCGCGCGCGCGCGCTCGCTTTGCGGCGGGCCAAGCTCGTCGCCTTCGGCGCGACCCGCAAGGCCGGCGTCCGCGCCGAGGACGATCCCAACCTGCGCGCGCTCGTCGCGGCGGAGACGCCGGCGGTGTCGCTCTTCGGGAAGTCCTGGACGCTCCACGTCCGGCACGTGCTCGAGACGACGCCGGAGGAGAACCTGGCGATGATCGCGGACAGCGTGGGCTGGCTCAAGGGGCGCGGCAAGGAAGTGATATACGACGCGGAGCATTTCTTCGACGGCTACCGGGCGGACCCCGCCTACGCGCTGTCGACCCTGCGCGCGGCCGAGCGCGCCGGGGCGGACTGGATCGTGCTCTGCGACACCAACGGCGGCAGCCTGCCCGGGTGGGTCGCCGACGTGACCGCCGACGTGCGCCGCGAGCTGAAGGCGCCCCTCGGCATCCACAGCCACAACGACGGCGAGCTGGCGGTGGCCAACGCGCTGGCCGCGGTCGAGGCCGGCTGCCGCCAGGTCCAGGGGACGATCAACGGCTACGGCGAGCGCTGCGGCAACGCCAACCTCGTCTCGATCATCCCCGCCCTGCAGCTCAAGATGGGGCTCTCGGCGGTGCCGCCGGAAAGCCTCGCCCGCCTGACCGAGCTGGCGCGCTCGGTGAGCGAGATCGCGAACCTGAATCCCGATGCGCACGCCCCGTACGTCGGCGCCTCCGCGTTCGCCCACAAGGGCGGCGTGCACGTGGCGGCGGTGGAGAAGCTCGCCGCCAGCTACGAGCACGTTCCGCCCGAGGTCGTCGGCAACCGCCGCCACGTCGTCGTCTCGGAGCTTTCCGGCCGCGGCAACGTGAGGCTGAAGGCGGACGAGCTGGGCGTGGCCACGGACGGGCGCGAGCGGGAGCTGCTCGCGGAGGTCAAGGAGCTGGAGAGCCAGGGCTACCAGTTCGAAGCGGCCGAGGGCTCGTTCGAGCTGCTCGTGCGGCGCCGGCAGCCGGGTTACGTGCCTCCCTTCGAGCTGCTCGACGTGGTGGTGGTGGCCCAGCGGCGCCGGGGCGAGGCGATGATCGCCGAGGCCACGGTAAAGCTGCGGGTCGGCTCCGAGACGGTCCACACGGCGGCCGAGGGCGACGGGCCGGTGCACGCGCTCGACCGCGCGCTGCGCAAGGCGCTGCTCCCCCACTACCCCGCGCTGGCCGACGTGCGGCTCGCCGACTACAAGGTGCGCATCCTGGACCCGCAGGCGGCGACGGGAGCGCGGACGCGTGTGCTCATCGAGGCCGCCCGGGGCGAGGAGCGCTGGAGCACGCTCGGCGTGTCGAAGAACATCATCGAGGCGAGCGGGCAGGCGCTGGCCGACAGCCTGGAGCTGCCGCTGCTGCGGGCCGCCGTCGCCCGGCCGCTCGAGAGCCAGACGGCCTAGCCGCGCCCGCCTTCGACCTTGACAGGGGGCGGAGCGGTGGTACGTTGCCGCCAGCTATAGGTCCCTCCAGGTCCCGTGCACGCGTAGCCCGCACTCGGTCATCGCCCCCCTCTTCAGCTCAGGCCCCGGCCGGCGTCTTCACGAGCCGGGACTGGTTCCGCCCTTGCAGAGTCAGCTTGCCTGATCCTTTGCTCCCGGCGATCATTAGTTAGTACGATGGTTGCGCCTTGGCGGCACCTCCGGGCGCGGTCGTGACGGACTCGGGGAGCGACATGGACGCCAAGGGGACAAGAGGAGGAACAGATGTTGGGATCCAAGATCCAAGCACTCACCGGCTCGATCCTGCTGGCCGCGACGCTTTCATTCGCCGACGTACGCATCGTCTTCGTACCCTCGGCCCCACCCCCGCGGGTGCGGGAGGTCATCGTTGTCCGTCCGGGCCCCGGCTACGTCTGGGTTCCGGGCTACCATCGATGGGAAGGCGGATCCTACGTTTGGGTCGCCGGCCATTGGCAGCAGCCTCCACGAGCGCGCGCGCGCTGGATCGCGGGACGCTGGCGTCACGAGCGGCGTGGGTGGTATTGGACCGAAGGGCGCTGGCGCTGAGGGCTGAGGGACCGAAGGCAGGCCGACCGTCGAAGACGCTCAGCCCGGGAACGACATCAGCTTCACCAGCCGGTACAGGAACTCCTGGCCGTCGTAGAACTGCTTGACGCCGATGCGCTCGTCCTTGCCGTGGGCGCGATTGTCGTCGACGTCCTCGAAGATCCCGTCGACGCCGTAGGTCGGGATCCCCGCCCGGCGCAGGTAGAGGCCGTCGGTGGCGCCCGTCCCCATGACCGGGATGACGGGCACGCCCGGCCACATCTGCTGCGTGACGCGCTCGATCGGGGCCATGACCTCCGGCTTGAGCGGTGAGGGGGAGCTGGGCTTGGCCGGGGCCACCGGGGTCACGTTGATCGCCTCGTCGGCGACGACCCCGACGAGGGTCTTGCGCACCTCTTCCGGCGGCTCGCCGGGCAGCATCCGGCAATTGACGTTGGCCCTCGCGGTCTGGGGCAGGGCGTTCGGCGCGTGCCCGCCCTGGAGCGTGGTGGCGACGCACGTCGTGCGTATCATCGCGTTCAAGTACGGCAATCGCGCCAGCGTTTCCACCGCGCCCGGCGGCCGCGGGCTCTTGAGGACGGCCTTCATCGCCTCCCCCACCGATCCGGGCTGGGTGGGCGCCATGCGCTCGAAGAAGCCGCGCGTCACCTCGTTGAGCTTCACCGGGAAGTCGAACTCCGCCAGGCGGGCGAGCCCGGCGGCGAGGTGGTAGATGGCGTTGTCCTTCACCGGCAGGGAGCTGTGCCCGCCGGGGTTCTTCGCCTCGAGCGTGAAGTCCTGGTAGACCTTCTCGCTGGCCTGCACGCGGTTGTTGACGTACTTGCCGTCCTTGATCGACCCTCCGCCGCCCTCGTTCAGCGCGTACTCGGCGTCGATCAGCTCGCGGTGGTTGGCGACGAGCCATTGCACGCCGTTGAAGTCGCCTCCCTCCTCGTCGGCGGTGAGGGCGACGATGATGTCGCGGTCGGGCGGGAGGCCCTCCCGCTTGAAGCGGATCAGGTTGGCGATCCAGATCGCGGCCATCGCCTTGTCGTCGGTGGTGCCGCGGCCGTAGTAGTAGCCGTCCTTCTCGAGGAACGTGAACGGGTCGACCGACCAGTCCTCCTTGCGGGCCTCGACCACGTCGAGGTGGGCGAGCAGGAGGAGCGGCCGGCGCGCGCCCGTGCCCCGCAGCCGGGCGACGAGATTGCCCTTGCGCTCGTTGGGCCCGAGCACCTGGACGTCGCTCCCCGCGAAGCCCGCCGCCTTCAGCCGGGCGGCCATCGCCTCCGCGGCCCGGGTCGTGCTGCCCACCGAATCCGTCGTGTTGATCTCGATCAGCTCCTTGAAGAGGTCGTGGACGAGCCGTTTCTGCGCATCGAGGCCCTGCGCGCGGACGGCGGGCGGAGCCGACGCGCTCGCGAGCACGGCGGCGAGCACGGCGAAGGTCGGGGGTCGCATCCTTTATCTCAAAGCCTCCTCGAGCGCCGTAGCGCCGTCGGTCTTCTCGTCCCTGTATTTCACGATGACGGGGGTATACAGGGCCAGGCCCTGGCGCTCCGCGAAGGCGTCTGTCATTCGGCGGCTGCCCGGCACCACCACCGCCCCCTCGGGGATGCGGAGCGGCCGATCGGCCGTCCGCCGGTACGTCGTATGCCGGGGGATGTCGTACACGGTGACGGATCCCGTCAGGATCACGCCCGAGCCCAGCACGGCCCGGCGGCCGATGATCGCGCCCTCGTACACGCCGCAGTTCCCGCCGACGAGCACCTCGTCCTCGACGATCACGGGTAGCGCGCCCACCGGCTCCAGCACGCCTCCAAGCATGGCCCCCGCCGAGAGGTGCACGCGCTGGCCGACCTGCGCGCAGGAGCCGACGAGGGCGTGTGAGTCGACCATGCTGCCCTCGCCGACGTACGCGCCGACGTTGACGTAGGCGGGAGGCATGATGACCACGCCGGGCCCGAGGTACGCGCCCGAGCGCACGGCCGAGCCGCCGGGCACGATGCGCACGCCGCCGGGCACGTGCTGGCACGCCGGGTACGTGTCCTTGTCGAAGAAAAGCAGCGGGCCGGCGGGCTCCATGGCCACGACCTTGCCCAGGCGGAAGCCGAGGAGGATGCCCTTCTTGACCCAGCCGTTCACGCGCCAGCCGCCCGCGAACGGCTCCGCGGCGCGAATCTGCCCCTTCTCCAGGCCGTCGCGAAACGCCTGGAACGCGGAGCGGGCCTCGGCCCCGAGCGCGTCCGGCGGCTGTTCGTAGAGCGCCTCGATCTGCTCCTGCAGGCTCACCGCAGCAGCTCCAGCTCCTTCAGGGCCGCGCGCATCGCCTCGCGCGTGCCGTTGCTCGGCGGGCACATGGGCAGGCGGTAGGACTCCTCGCACAGGCCCATCAGCGCCAGGGCGGCCTTGACGGGGACCGGGTTCGACTCGACGAAGTTCAGGTTCATGAGGTGCAGCAGCCGGTAGTGGATCTTCCGCGCGGCCGCGAAGTCGCCGCGCGCGCACGCGGCGGCCAGGTCGTGCATCTCCCGCGGCACCTGGTTGGCGCAGACCGAGATCACGCCCTCGCCGCCGAGCGCCATCAGCGCGAACGCGAACGCGTCGTCCCCCGAGAGCACCTGGAACCCCGGGGGCCGGTCGCGCAGGATGTCCATGACCTGGCCGAGGTTTCCCGACGCCTCCTTGACCGCGGCGACGTTCTTGTGCGTCGCGATCCGCAGCAGCGTCTTCGTGTCGATGTTGCTGCCCGTGCGCCCCGGCACGTTGTAGACCACCACCGGCACCGGGCTCGCCTCCGCGATGGCGGTGTAGTGCCGGTAGAAGCCTTCCGGCGTCGGCTTGTTGTAGTAAGGCCCCACGCACAGGACGCCCACGGCGCCGGCGGCCGCGGCGGCCTTGCTCTTCTCGATCGAGACACGGGTGTCGTTCGTGCCCGTGCCGGCCAGCACCGGTACGCCGCCGTCCGCTTCCTCGACCGTGATCTCGATGACCCGGACCTGCTCCTTCGGGGTCATCGTCACCGCCTCTCCGGTGGTGCCGCACGGGACGAGCACGTCGATGCTGCCCTCGATCTGGCGGCGCACCGTGCGCCG
>WNFB01002806.1_pt1 | contig 15250 bp, 13 predicted proteins | sample 5400501 | NCBI WGS metagenome assembly WNFB01 (sample SAMN13153341, study PRJNA577476) | soil metagenome | isolation source: 200 cm saprolite under Douglas fir tree site 2 hole 1 | place: USA:California | collected 2015-04-18
GTCGACGCCGGCCTTCTCTGGAAAGGGGTCCTCAGCGGGGCGCGTGTGATAGGCCTCGTAGGTCTCCGCCAGATGGGGGTCGTTGGCGCTCAGCCGCAGCAGCTTGCCCATCACGCCCATGACCTCGTCCTTGTTCTTGGGATCGGCGAAGTAGGCCGCCCCGTCGAGCAAGCCGCGCAGCGCGGCCAGGACGGTGTTCGGGTTCTCCTTGGCGAAGGATTCGGTCAGCATCAGCGCCGAGGCCACGTACGGCAGCTTCTGCTGCCGCAGGCTGACCAGGATGTGCAACCCCTGAGCTTCGGCTTGGGGCCGGAAGGCCTCCTCATCCAGGATGGCGGCCGCCACCTGCTTGCTGGACAGCGCTGCCCAGCGCGCCGGCGAGTTGCCAACCTGCAGCAGAGTGAAGTCCTTCCCGGGGTTCAGCCCCGACGACTTGAGGCCGATCCGCAGCGAGATGTCCGACGTATCACCCACCCGCGCTATAGCTACGGTTTTGCCCTTGAGGTCGGCTGCGCTGTTGATCTCCGGCAGCGCGGCGATCATGTACGGGCTCACCTTGTCGAAGTAGCCGATGACCTTCATTGGCGTGCCGGCGGCGATTGCCGAGACGGCCGACACGCCATCGGCCATGGCCATCTGCGCCTCGCCAGAGGTCAGCGCGGCGACGCTGGTGTTCGACTGCGCGTAGCTGACCTCCGCTGTTAGGCCGTACTTTTGGAAGAGGTTCTTCTGGGCTGCGAGCTCGACGAAGGTGTCCTCGCCGCTGGCGGTAGCGTACACCAGCTTGATGTGATCCTTCTCGGGCTTCGCAAAGGCGGTGCCTGGCGCCGCCGCCGGCGCCGTGCCGCCGCAGGCGCCCAGTAGGAGGGCCAAGCCGAACAGAGCCAATGTCATCCTGAGTGAAGCGAAGGACCTTCCCCGTCGATGACCACGAGAAGGTCCTTCGCCGCCGGGGCGGCTCAGGATGACATTTAGAAGGTGCACCACGGCACCATGCTCTTCATGTTGCAGGGCGCCGCATTGCGGCGCAGCTCGGCTTCGAACAGCTCGTGGATCGAGCGATCCTCATCCGGATACTCGATCTGCGCGCCGCCGTGCTTGACGTCCACGTCGGTCTTGCCCTCGCCTTGCGAGAAGGCCTCGCTCATCTTGTAGCGCCGGCTGCCCCAGCGCAGGGCCAGGTAGCGGGCCGGCTCGGCGCCGCTGTTGAAATGCTGATGGAACCAATTGCGCGGCGGCACGACCAGCCCGCCGGGCTTCCAGTCGAACTTCTGGCGCTCCCCGCCGTCGGGCCACAACAGCGAATAGCCCGTGCCGGTCAGGATGATGACGTGCGCGCCCGGCCCGTGGCGGTGCGCCTTCTTGTAGGTCCCCACTGGGAACTGCGAGATGTGGGCTGCCATGCTGTTGTGGGCCAGCTCGAAGCGGACGTTCTTGCCGCCGGCGCCGCGCTCCTTCCAGTCATACAGCTCGATGGTGTTGACGTCCGGCACGAAGTTCGTTTCCAGCACGCGATCCGAGTGGAGCGTGCCTTCGCTCGCGAAGTACGCGTCGTCTGCGTTGAAACGATCCTCGAAGGCGTAGCTGTCGTTGAACACGAATCCCAGGTTGTGGAACAGGTTCATGACCACCGGCGCGCTGGTGACCGCCAGAAAACGCGCGGCCTGCTGGCCTGAGCCGTTGAAGTGCTGGTGCCAGGCGTTGAGCGGGATGGCGAACAGGCTGCCCGCTTTCCACTCGAAGGTCAGCTTGCGGGCCGGATCGTTCCAGACGGTGGTCGAGCCATTGCCGGCCACCACGTACACCATTTCCTCGTACAGCTCGCGCTGCGGCGCGAGATGGCCGCCAGCTGGAATCTCGCAGGCGTAGGCATCGTTGATGCCGCCGTTGCCGTCCAGGTCAATGAAGGCGCCCCGCCCGCCGCGGCGCGCCCACACGCCCAGCTCCAGGGTCTTGATGTCCTCGATCCCGAAGCCGGTTACGACCGGGATGCTCTCCCGCCGTTGGTACTCCTTGTAAGTATCGATGCGCTCGATCTTGGGCAGGGCGCTAGCTTCAACGGCCATGCCCCATCCTAGCCGCGGCTGGGCGGCGTGCCAGGGCCAGGCACACTCCCGCCGTACAGGTCGTCGATGAACTCGCTTTCCTCGATCTCGCGCAGCAGGTGGATGTCCCACAGGCTGAAGGGATTGATCTTGCTGCGGATCGTTGGCTCTTCCATCACCGCCAGCTCGAATGCGTTGGCCACCGCCTCAGCATTGGGGTACAGCCGCGGCTCGAGGATGCTCTGGCAGTACTGGTACAGATGCTTGAGCGAGCGCTCGTCCTTGATCTTCAGCTCCGTGGCGACTTCGTTCTGCATGAGCTTCCACATCTTCTCGGGTTGGGTCTTGATGAAGTGGATGCCCATCAGGGTGGCCTTGAGCACGCCCTCGCACAGATCGTGGCGGTTTTCCAGGATGGGCCATAGGGTGGTCATGGTCGAGCCGTTGACCATCGGCAGCGGCGCCAGGGGCAGCACGTGCAGACCTGCCGCCTGCGCATCCTCGTCGTCCGGGGGACCGGAGAAGGCGGCATCGCCGCGACCCGCGACCACGTCGTGCCACAGCTCCTTCGTCGTGCCCGACACGAAGGTGAGCTTGTGGGCATCGACGCCTTCGCGGCGCAGGTACAGCAGGTGGTTGCCGCCCGGATGATGGCCGTGATGCCGCTCAGCGGTGACGCCTTCGGTCTCGACCAGCTTCTTGCCTTCGAGCTCCTTCAGGCTCTTGATGGGCTCCCGGCTGACGATCACGTCGTCGATCCAGTTGACAGTCTGCCCCAGGTACACGAACGGCTGGCCATTCATGCGGTGGATGTAGGGGCTGATGTGGCTGCCGAAAATGAAGTCGCATTCGCCGCGGGCGAGCATCGGGTCTGAGTTGGCAGCGCCGGACACATACGTCAGGGATTTGAGCTCGATTCCGGCGCGCTCCCAGGCATTGGCAGCGTTCATCGCAGTCAGCAACGGGAATTGGACCGGGCGCGATCGATAGACCAGGTTGAGGGGAATAGCCAAGCTTCTACCTCCAGCTTCGAATGACGCCCGTAACTTGCCGTGCGCGTGAAGTTTCTAGCACACCTGCCGGCCGAAAGCCAGCTTCCCTCTCCCTTTTGGGAGAGGGCTCCCTGATATACTGAGCCTCGCAGCAGAGCGCTGGGGGTGCCTTCGGGCTGAGAACGAGGCGGACTGGGTCCTCGTACCCCAGGAACCTGATCTGGGTAATTCCAGCGGAGGGAAAGCGTTCCGAGTTTGGGCAAGTTCCAACTCCACCTGATCACCGAGCCGAAGCGCAGCTTTAGCGGTCTCCTTCACGCCGTCGAGCAAGCTGTCCAAAGCGGCGTCGACTGGGTCCAGCTGCGCGATAAGAGTGCGTCAGCGCAGACGATGTATCGCCAGGCGACGGAGCTCCGCGGCGCCATCTCACCCTCTCCTGCCGCGGCGGGAGAGGGCTGGGGTGAGGGAACCCCAAGGCTATCGATAAATGACCGTCTCGATGTCGCCTTGGCCGTCCAAGCGCATGGCGTGCACCTAGCTGCGCAAAGCTTGCCCGTAGAAGCTGCCGTAGGGCTGGCCCACAACCGCTTGATTGTCGGCCGCTCTGTGCACGGCCTGGACGAAGCTGTCGCTGCCGCGGAAGCCGGCGCCGACTATCTCACCTTCGGGCACGTCTTCCCTACCAGCTCGAAAGCCGGCCTCGAGCCTCGGGGTGTGGCCCAGCTGGCGCAGATCGTTCAGGCGGTCGAGGTGCCGGTGCTGGCAATCGGCGGCATCAACGGTCGCAACCTCGACCAGGTGCTGGCTACGGGCTGCGCCGGCATCGCCGTGATCTCCGCCATCTTGTCGGCCCCCGATCCGGGCCAGGCCGCCGCCGAGCTGCGCCGCGCGCTCGACGGCTCTCCTCACCAGCCGCGGCACTCATTCGAGTCATTGGAGGATGCACATGCGCTTGATCCTGAACCAACAACCGTGTGACCTAGAGCTGAACGGCGCCGACGTGCGCACCCTGCTGGCCAGCCGCGGCATCGCCGAGAACCAGGTGGCCGTGGCCGTTAACGGCGAAGTCGTGCCGCGCAGCCAGTGGCCGGCCGTGGCGTTGGCCGATGGCGACCGCGTCGACCTGGTGAAGGTCGTCGCCGGCGGCGCCGAGACGGACGACGAGCCGCTGGTCATCGGCGGGCGGCGTTTCGCCTCGCGGCTGTTCCTGGGCAGTGGCAAATACGCCTCGCCTCAGGACATGGTGTCTGCCCTGGAGGCCTCCGGCACCGAAATGGTGACGGTCGCCATCCGCTACATGGACCTGGACGGCGCCGGCAACGGCCTGGACATCCTGCCGCACCTGGATCTGAAGCGCTACCAGCTGCTGCCCAACACCGCCGGCGCAACCACCGCCAGGCAGTCCGTGACCATGGCCCAGCTGGCGCGCGAGGCGACCGGCACGAACTTCATCAAACTCGAGGTCATCGGCGACATGACCACGCTGTGGCCGGACGTCGCCGGTACCATCGAGGCCACCAAGATCCTGGTGGACGACGGCTTTGTCGTGCTGGCCTACACCAGCCCGGACATCTCAGCGGCGCTGCGCATCGAGGACGCGGGAGCGTCGGCGGTGATGCCGCTGGCCTCGATGATCGGCTCCGGCCGCGGTTTTCAGGATCGCAACAGCGTGAGCTGGATCATCGACCGAATCAGCGTGCCCGTGGTGGTCGATGCCGGTATCGGTTCACCTTCTGACGCAGCGCTGGCGATGGAGCTGGGCGCCGACGCTTGCCTGATCAATACCGCCATCGCCAAGGCGCAGAACCCGGCTCGCATGGCTACTGCCATGCGCCTGGCGGTCGAAGCCGGCCGCCAGGGCTACCTGGCCGGACGTATGGCTCAGCAACCGCTGGCTGCTCCTTCCAGTCCCGTGACCGGCGTCCCTGTCCTGGTGGAATGAGCCAGATCCAAACTCCCTCTCCCTCTGCAGAGGGAGAGGGCTAGGGAGAGGGTGCCGATGACCTACGACGTCGCCGTCGTCGGCGGCGGAATCATCGGCTGCGCTGTCGCCGCTGAGCTGGCCGAGCGCGGGGCGCGCGTCGTCCTGCTGGAGCGCGAACGGATCGGCTGCGGAGCATCGAGCGCCGCCGCCGGCATGCTGGCGCCGCAGGCCGAAGCGCAGGGCCCCGACACCTGGTTTCGGCTGTTGCTCGACGCACGCACCGAGCACGAGCCGCTGGCTTGCCGCCTCCGCCACGAGACCGGCCTCGACGTCGGCTATCGCCGCGATGGCGTGCTGCGTATCGCTCAGAATGAGGCCGAGCGTGGCGAGTTGCAGACGCGTGGCGCCTGGCAGCGCGAATTTGACCTCGCCGCCGAGTGGCTGGAACCGGAGGACGCCGTGCGGCTCGAGCCGGCACTCGCGGCCGATATCGCTGGCGCGCTGTGGCTGCCCGATGAGGCCCAGGTCCACAGCCCCCGCCTGGTCCAGGCGCTGTCGGTGCTGGCGGCCCGCCGCGGCGCCGAGCTGCGCGAGGGCGCGGCCGTCATGAGCGTCGAAACCAGTGTGGGCCGGGTGAGCGGCGTTCGTACGGCGGCGGAGCGCATTCACGCCCCAGCGGTTGTGCTGGCCGGCGGCGTGTGGACATCCTCCGTAGTGGGTGCCAAGCTGCCGCTGGAGCCGGTCAAGGGGCAGATCGTCAGCGCCGTGGCCACTCAGGCCGCGCCGCGCCGGATGATCTGGGGCTCAGGCGCCTACCTGACGCCCAAGAGCGATGGCCAACTGCTCATCGGCGCGACCGAGGAGCCGGGTGTGTTCGACACCCGAACGACACTCGGCGCGATCTCCGGGCTGATCGACGCCGGTGCCCGGCTCGTGCCTGGTTTGGCCGGCCTGCCGCTGAACGGCGCCTGGGCGGGCTTGCGTCCGGCTCTGCCGGACCGCCGCCCGGCCGTTGGCGCGCTTGGCGAGCCGGAGGGTCTGTTCGTGGCCACCGGCCACTATCGCAACGGCATCCTGCTGGGTCCGCTAACCGGCAAGCTTATTGCTCGCCTGGTCCTGGGCGAGGCCCCCGAAGTGGACCTGGAGGCCTACTCGCCGAGGCGTTTCCTCCGGCAGCTCGCGCCTACAGGATGATGCTGACCGCGCCGTGCTCTCGCAAGCTCTCGAGGTCCAGCACGGCGCGCTTGCGGCGGATCTTGAAGCCGCCGTCCTGGCGCGCCAGCTTGTAGCGGTACTGCCCGATATAGGGCGCTACCTGGCCTGAGCGCAGCCGGTAGACCACGAACGAGGCGGCCGCCTCGATCTCCTGCTCGCTGACCTCGGTCAGCCGCACGTTCGTCACCAGCCGGCGCGTGCGCGAGTAAGGATACTCGCGGTGTGCGTGGCGGCTATTTAGCCGGTTGACCCGGCCTTGCAGCCGTTCGAAGTTGTCGTCCACGAACACGGCATCGTGCGCGGGATCGCCTTCCGGGAGATCGGTGGTCGGCACCACGTAGGTGCAGTCGGTCGTGAACAGCGCCAGCCACTCGTCAAGCCGCCATTCGTCCAGCAGGGCCGCCTCGTGATAGAGGAAGTCTTCGACCTGCAGCCGCAATTCCAATGGTGCCCTCACCGTTCCTCTCCCACCGCGGTGGGGGAGGAACAGCGATCCCCAACCTCCGAGCCGGCCGGCCGCCCGCCCAGCCGGTGCTGCCACTCGCGCCAGAAGCCGCGGACCTGGAGCTCGTCGTTGGCTTGCGGCGGGCGGTGCATGCCCCGCGAGATGTCCGACCACTCCATCTCCCGCGCTGCGAAGCCGGCCTGGCAGGACTCCAGGGCCTCCACGTCGTCTGGGGTGGCCAGCCCGCCCGGGCCGAGGAAGGCGCGCGACCACTCGAGGCGATAGGCGCGCAGCTCGGCCGACTCGTCCCGCGGCACCAGGTCCGTTTGGACCACCTCCACCATGTCGGGCGCGACCGGCCACACCTGGCGGAAGCGCATGCCGGTGTGGCTGTCCTGGAACAGGAAATTGGGAAAGATGAGCAGGTGCCGTGAGCGATCGGCCATCTCCGTGCCGCGCTCGACGCCGTAGCGCTCGATGAGCTGCTGGCGAATGTTGGCGACCTCGGCCTGCGCGTCGGCGCTCCACAGCGGGCTGGAGTTGGCGATTGTCCGGCCGGCGGCGAAATGCAGGAACCCGCCGTGCCCACGGGCGACGCTCACGCCGTCCGATCCATGGCCGATCCGCTGCTGCTCCAACAGCCGGCTGGAGCCGGCGGCTTCCAGGCGGTTGTCCATGTATTGGATGTAGGTCTGGTGGACGGTCGGCAGGTGATAGCCGTCGAGGCTGTTCTCGATTAACAGCTTCCAATTGGCTCGGATGCTGTACCTGGCGCTGCCGGCCACCATCTCCCAGCCGCCCAGCGCTTCCGCTGAGTCCATCGTCAGGTCGATGTACTCGCGGATGTCCCCGAGGTACGTGCCCAGGTCCTCGATGTCCGGCTGGAAGCTCACGAAGTACATGCCGCGGTAGCTCTCCAGCCGGGGCGCCTGCATCAGCCCGCGCTCGATACGGTCGAAGCACTCGGCGTAACCGCTCTCGTCTGGGATGCCGATCAGCTGGCCCTGGTTGTTGAACGTCCAGCCGTGGTAGAAGCACTGGAAGGTCTCGGCGCTGCCCTGGTCCTGACGGCACAGGATCGCTCCGCGATGCGTGCAAGTGTTCAGGAACGCTCGCACCTGCCCGTCCTTGCCGCGCACGATGAACAGCGGCCGGCCGGCAACCGTCCGCCGCCGGTACTCGCCCGGCTTCGCCAACTCCGACTCGTGCGCGAGATAGAGCCAGCCGTGAGCGAAGATGCGATCCTGCTCGAGCTCGAACACCTCCGGCGACGTCATTGCCGAACGATGCACGCGGAATATGCCGCGCCCGGGATCGTCCCGAACGAGCCCCTGCACGTTCACTCCGCCATCATAGTGGCCAGCCGATCCAGTCGCACAGCGCTTTGCCCATGACCAGCTCCCGGTCCGGCGGGCCGAGGCACGACAGGTGCTCGGTGAAGACTTCGACTGCCTGGCGGTAGCTGCAGGTCCTCATGCGCGTGAGGTCGCTGCCCCAGAACACGCGCTCCGGGCCGAACGCCTCGATCGCGCGGCAGACGTGCGGGTGCATGTCCTGGAACGGAAAGGGCTCGCGCGAGTACATCGGGATGGCCGAGGCTTTGGTCGCCACGTTGGGCAGGCTAGCCAGCCGGACCAGCTCGTCGATGTGATCCTGCAAGCTGACGCCTGGCCCCAGCCGTGGTCCGCCCAGGTGGTCGACGATGAGCCTGAGGCCGGCGTGGCGCTCGGCGATGCGCCCCACCTCTCGCAATTGGTGTGGGGCATAGATCATGACCGGCACGCCAGCTCGCTCGGCTGCCGGCCAGAACCACTCCGCGGTGCCGTTGGTCAGCAGCGGCGCCAGCGCCTCGGTGTGGAAGGACGCGCGCACGCCGAGCAGGCCGGGCGTCGATTTCCAGGAGCCCAGTCGCTCAGGGGTGTCCGGGGCGGTGAGCGACAACACGCCGAAGACGGCGAAGCGCCTCGGGTGGGCTTGCGCGGCTTTCAGCGCCAGCTCGTTGCCGTTATCGTCCGACCAGGACGTTGGAACGAGCACGGCCCGATCGACGCCGGCTTGGTCCATGAGGCCCAGCAGCTCGTCCGCGCCGAAAGGCTTGGCGCGGTGCGCCTGCGCCTCGGCGCCCGGCCTGACCCGCTGCCAGATGTGCGCCTGGGCGTCGGCAATCAGCACGGCTGCGGCATAGAATAGCCGCGCATCGTGAAGGAGCTCGAAGACAGCGGTTTCGTCAAGGAGGTGTTTCGTGGGTAGGGCACTCTGGACCAGCTTGTCATGCGGCCTTGTGCTGGCTGCCTGTGGCGGCGTGGCTCCCGCGCCGGCGATGGCGCCCGCCTCTGCCGGCGCCAAGCCCGCGACCAGCGGCAGCACCAAAATTGTGGTGTCCTTCACGGAGGTCTCGGCCGCCGAGCTGCCGCGCATAGTGGCCTCTGAGACCGGCTTGTTTCAGAAGCACGGCGTGGACGTTCAGGAGCGCATGATCCCGGGTGTCACCGGTGTGGACGCCCTGGTCAGCGGCGACGTCCAGGTCACGCTCGCTGGCGGGGCGCAGGCGTTGAGCGCGATCGCCGGCGGCGCGGACCTGCAGATCGTGGGCACGCCCTTTCCAACATATGGCTTCTTGTTCTACGCGCCGGCCAGTATCAAGACACCAGCCGATCTGAAAGGCAAGAAGATCGGCGTGCCCAGCGCCGGTTCCACGGGCGAGGTCGCCGTCCGGTTGGCGCTGCCCAGGTTCGGCTTGGACCCTCTGAAGGACGTCACCATGGTGTATCTCGGCTCGCCCCAGGCCCGGGTGCCGGCGCTGTTGGGTGGTTCAGTCGATGGCTCGCCCATCACCGTGCCCGATAACGTGAAGCTGGACAGCAGCGGTTTTCACAGCCTGTTCGACATCTCACAGCTCAAGCTGGAGGCGGTAACGCAGGTCGTCCAGACGCAGCGATCCTGGCTCGCCAATCACCGCGATGCCATGCAGGGCTTCATCGACGGCCTGGTTGAGGCCAACGTCCGCATCAAGAAAGACAAGCCGTTCGCCCTCGAGATGATGCGCAAGCACCTCAAATACGACGACGAGCGCATGTACGAAATGTCCTACGACTACTACTTCGCCCAGGGCGCCATTCCGACGCTGATGCATCCCAAGCCCAGCCAGTTCGCCGATTCCATGACCGTGCTGGGCGAGAAGAACGAAAAGGTACGCAACCTCGATCTGGGCAAGATCCTCGACCCCTCTTTTGTCCAGGCCGCTGCCGACCGTGGACTGGCCGGCTGATCGAGAGCGGCATCCTAGAATAGCCGCACGTGACCAGGCCTTTTGCCGTCCTAGCTCTCAGTCTGGCGCTCGCCGCTTGTGGTGGGTCGAGTAACCTGGGCGTCCCACTGGCGTCTTCCTCCGCTGCCAACGCCTCCGCTCAAGCCTCACCTGCCGGCCAGCTCAAGACCATGAAGATCGCGACACCGATCGTCGGCAGCTCGTTCATGTATCTCTATGCCGCACGCGATCTGGGCTTCTTCAAGAACCACGGCATCGACGCCCAGATAGTCGCCATTGCGCCCGCCAACGCCGTCGCGGCGCTCCAATCAGGCGATCTGGACTACGCTGCCGTGGTCGGCTCCATCATCCGCTCCGCGCTCAAGGGCATCCCGGAGCGAGCGGTTTCGATTGCCGCCAACCGGCCTAACTTCGGAATCGTGGGCGGCAAAGGCCTGACCACACTGGATCAGCTCCAGGGCAAAGTCATCGCCGTGGACAATCCCGGGTCGACCAGCTTCGTAATGCTGACGGAGCTGATGAAGGTCAAAGGCATGGCTGGCAAGTATCAGACAGTCCACGCCAACAGCGACGAGACGCGCTTGCTGTTGGTCACGAATGGCCAAGCGCAAGGCGCCATCCTGGACACCTCGAATGCGCTGCGGATGCAGCACGACGGGTTTGCCCTCCTGGCGCGGCCGATCGATTTCCCGGAGGCGCCCTTCAGCGGGATGGGCGCTGCCCAGGCAGGCTTGCAGAAGAACCGCGATCTCATGAAGGCCGGCCTCCAGGCCTCTCTGGAAGGCGTTGAAGCCATGCGCAGCCGCAAGTCCGACGTGGTGCCACTCATGGTCAAGACGCTGAACCTGACCGCCGATCAAGCGGGCGATGTCTACGATCAGCTGCGCGACAGCTGGACCATGAATGGCCGGCCGAGCCAGGCGGCGATCGATTTCGAGCTGAAGAACGACTTCGAGACGCTGGAGCTGAAAGAGATGCCCAAACCTGAGCAGGTGTTCGATTTCTCGCTGCTGGACGAGCTGGGGAAGAAATGAGGTATGTCATGCGCACGGAATGTCATCCTGAGCGCAGCGAAGGACCTTCCTGGCCGGCCCGCGGGCAAGGTCCTTCGTCGCCCTGCGGCTCCTCAGGATGACAGAGTGACGATATGAGCACGGTACTCGAAACGCCCCAGGTCAAGCTGGCCGGCAGCGGCGAGCTGCGGGCTCATCTGCAGGAGCTGGAGCGCCAGGGCAAGCTGGTGCGCATCAGCCGGGCCATCAACAAGGACACCGAGATGCACCCACTGGTGCGCTGGCAGTTCCGCGGGCTGCCCGAGTCCGAGCGCAAGGCATTTCTATTCGAGAACGTGGTCGACAGCCGCGGGCGGGAGTACGCGTTCCCGGTGGTTGTCGGCGCGCTGGCCGCCTCGGAGGACGTCTACTCGGCGGCGCTCGGCTGCCCCGGCGCCGAGGTGCCGGCGCGCTGGCGCGAGGCGATGGCAGAGCCGCTGCCGCCGGTGCCGGTGGACGCCGCACCCGCCCAGGAAGTGGTCCACAGCGGCGAAGAGCTGATCCAGTGGGGCGCGCTGGACGCGCTGCCGGTGCCGATCTCGACGCCGGGCTTCGACAACGCCCCGTACTTCAACTCCGGCGTCTGGATCGTGCGTGATCCTGAGACCGGGCTGCGCAACGCCGGCCTTTACCGGGGCATGATCAAGTCGCCCACGCGGACCGGCATCTTCTCCGATTCCAGCAAGGACACGACGGTAATCTGGGAAAAGTGCAACCGCGACGGCAAGCCACTGCCTGCCGCGGCGGTTATCGGCGCCTCGCCAGCCGTCTACTTCTCGGCCATCCAAATCATGCCCTTCGGTACGGACGAGCTGGGCGTCGCGGGCGCCCTGCAGGGCCACCCAGTGGAGCTGGTCAAGTGCAAGACCATCGACCTGGAGGTGCCCGCCCAGGCTGAGTTCGTGGTCGAGGGCATCATCCACACCGACCGGCTGGAGCCGGAGGGCGCTTTCGGCGAGGCCCATGGCTACGTGGACCCGCGCTCGCTGTCGCTGGCCTTCGAGGTGACCTGTATCACCCATCGCCGCGAGCCGATCTACCTGTCGATCATCAGCCAGCTCACGCCCAGCGAGAGCAGCAAGACCAAGCAGGCGGGTTACGAGGCCAATCTGCTGCGCTACCTGCGCGAGGGCTGCGGCCTTCGCGGTGTCCAGCGGGTGGTGCTGCGGGAGGAGCTGCTGAACCGCCTGTACGGCGTGGTCGTCATGAGCAAGACCGACAAGTTTGAGCCCATGAACGCGCTGTACGCGCTGCTGAACCGCCGCGCCGCGCCCAAGATCCTGGTCGCTGTGGACGAGGACATCGACCCGCTGAACGACACCATGATCAACTGGGCGATCGTCAACCGCTGCCAGCCGCATCGCGACCTGAAGGTCGTCCACCCGCGGCCGCTGCCTTTCGGCCCGCTGCGCTATGTGGGCGGCACCGACGGCTACGACCGCGAGGACTCGTGCGTGCTGATCGACGCCACGCGCAAGGCCGAGTTCCCCCCGGTGGCGCTGCCCAAGAAGGAGTACATGGAGCATGCCCGCGAGATCTGGGAGGAACTGGGCTTGCCCGCCCTTCAGCCGCGGACACCCTGGCACGGCTACTCACTCGGCCGCTGGCCAGAGGAGAACGCCGACGAAGCCGATCTGGCCGTCCAGGGTCGCTACTACGAGACCGGCGCCAAGCTGATGCAGCGCCAGGTGCCCACCCCGCCCGGTACCAAACTGCACGAGATAAGACGTCATGACCTGCACTGATGTCATCCTGAGCGAAGCGAAGGACCTTCCTCGTCGGCCTGCGGGCAAGGTCCTTCGTCGCTGCGCTCCTCAGGATGACATGGCATTAGAAGGAGGAACCGCATGCTAGCCCCCACTGATCTGCGCGGCATGTACGCCATCATCGCCACGCCGGCGCGCGCTGGCGCTGACCGCCTCGAGGCCACCAATACCGTCGACTTGGACGAGACCGAGCGGCTGGTCAACAAGCTCATTGCCGACGGCGCCGCCGGGCTCATCGCGCTGGGCACGACAGGCGAGTGCGCGACGCTCATCCGCGAGGACTACGAAGCCTACGTCGATTGCCTCTTGTCCACGGTCAATCGCCGCATCCCGACGTTCATCGGCACGACCGCGCTCGGGGCTCACGAGGTCTATCGCCGGATGTGCTTCATCCGCGAGCGCGGCGCCGACGGCACCTTGCTCGGCATGCCCATGTGGCAGCCGTGCACCGTCGATATGGCGGTCGAGTACTACGCCAGCGTCTCCCAGGCCTTTCCCGACGTGGCCATCATGGTCTACGCCAACTCGCGCGCCTTCCGCTTCGACTACACGCCAGAGTTCTGGGGGCGCGTCGTCGCGAAGGCGCCGGCCGTGATGTCCGCCAAGTTCTCGAATGCGAACACCTTGCTGGACTGCTTGAAGGCGAGCAAGGGCCGGGTCCACTTCCTGCCGAACGAGGGCGCGGCGCTGCGCTTCGCCGAGCTCTCGCCGGACACGACCAGCGCCTGCTGGGCCACAGCGGCTTCGATGGGACCGCGGCCGGCGATTGCACTGATAGACGCCATCCTGGCTCGCGACTGGCCGCAGGCCAAGGCGGTGGACGCCGACCTGAAGTGGGCCTCCGAGCCGGTGGAGGGCATCATCCGCAACGCGGAGCTGTTTGCCTCCTACAACATCCAGGTGGAGAAGATCCGCATCGACGCCGCGGGCTACTCGAAAGCCGGCCCCATCCGGCCACCCTACAACGTGGTGCCCGCCGAGATCGCCGAAGCTTCCCGCGAATGCGGCCGCCGCTGGGCGGAGCTGGTGCAGAAGTATGTACCCTCTCCTGCCGCGGCGAGAGACAGCTAGAGTGAGGGTACCCAGCCCCTGGCTGGCGCTGGGCGCGGCCCTGCTGCTAACCGCCTGCGGCGGTACCGCGGCGCCAGCCGCCAGCGTCCCAGCCTCTGCCCAGGTCAAGCCTGCCGCGATCGCATCGGCGCCGGCCAAGCCGGCCGCCTCGGCTGCCGCATCTGGCGAGCGCCTCGTCGTCTCGCACAGCCAGCTCACGTCTACGCCGAATGCCGCCGCTGCGGCGGCTGGCCTATTCGCCAAGCACGGGCTGAACGTCGAGGTCCGCTACATCCCGCAGGGCGCCACCGGCCAGCAGGTCCTGCTGTCGGGCGAGACCCAATTCGGCGAGTTCGGCGGCGCCGAGATGGTGGCTGCTGCCGCCGGCGGCGCCGATCTGCTCATCCTGGCCAACCTCGAGCCGGTATACCCCTTTAAGTTCATGGTCCCCAAGGACGTCCAGAAGCCGGCCGATCTCAAAGGCAAGCGGATCGGCATCACCACCGTCGGGTCGGTGGACGACACTTCCATCCGCGCGGCCCTGCCGAAATTCGGACTCGATCCGACCAAAGACGTGACCCTGGTGCCGGTCGGGCCTGAGCCGGCCCGCGTGGCGGCGCTGATCAACGGTCAGATCCAGGGCACGGACGCGACGCCCAAGGCCGTGCTCGATCTGGAACAGGCCGGCATGCACGCCTTGTTCGACATCGCCGAGCTGGGGCTGCCGGCCGCCACCGCGGCGATAGCCGCCCAGCGTCCGTGGGTCAACGGCCATCGCGACGCGACGCAGCGCTATATGGACGCCATCGTCGAGGCGATCGCATTGGAACGGAAGGACAAGGCTTTCGAGCAGGGTGTGATGAAGAAGGTCTTCAGCATCGACGACCAGCGCGTTTTGGACGCCGTCTATGACTATTACGTCCTGCACTCAATGGCCGCCGTGCCTTTACCCAAGCTGGAGGACTTCAAGGCGACGGCCGAGCAGGTGGCGGTGCAAAATCCGAAGGTGAAGGACCTCGACGTACCCAAGCTGCTCGACGCCAGCTTCGTGCAGAGCGCAGTCGATCGCGGGCTGAACAAATGAGGAGGTTGCGGCATGGCTGAGCGCATTCCGTTTGCCATGGCTATCGGCGAGCACGAGCGCGGCCGCGCCCTGACGGAGGGCCGCGTTCAGGCTGAAGGCCTCGACCTGACAGTGCCAACCTTCCAGAACGACGGCGAGCGCCACGACAAGTTTCTGGCCGGCGAGTACGACGCCTGCGAGCTGTCCATGGGCATCTACCTGACGGCCCACGAGCGCAGCTCCGAATTCACGGCCATCCCGGTCTTTCCCAACCGCCGCTTCCGCCACTCCTACATCTTCATCAACCGCGACTCGGGCATACGGGGCCCGCGCGATTTGGCCGGCAAACGCTTCGGGATTAACTCCTGGCTAAACACCGCCTCCGTATGGGTGAGGGGCATGCTCCAGCACGACCACGGCCTGGACCTGC
>WNFB01003830.1_pt1 | contig 15248 bp, 8 predicted proteins | sample 5400501 | NCBI WGS metagenome assembly WNFB01 (sample SAMN13153341, study PRJNA577476) | soil metagenome | isolation source: 200 cm saprolite under Douglas fir tree site 2 hole 1 | place: USA:California | collected 2015-04-18
CACTCCGTATAGGAAGGATCGCGACCAGAAACGGCTGCAAAAGAATGCCTGTTGAATTCGATGCGTCACAGGACCACGAGCGCCGCCACCGATCTTCGTCCCGTCTACTTCCCTGATTGGCGTTACTTCGGCGGCAGTTCCGGTAAAGAATGCTTCATCGGCGGTAAGCAATTCCGGCAATGAGAGTGCACGGACCTGGACATCGAACCCGAGTTCGCCCGCGATCCGCAAGATTGAATCGCGCGTGATGCCGGGCAGGATCGAATGACGCTCGTCATTCGTGATCACTCGATCGCCGCGGACAAGGAACAGGTTTTCGCCTGAGCCTTCGGCGAGATGGCCATCGGCATCCAGCAGCAGGGCTTCGGCGTAACCACGATCGAGTGCATCGCGCAGGGCCAGCACTGAGTTGATGTACTGACCGCAGGCCTTGGCCTTTGTCGGCATCATGCTGGAGTGGAACTTGCGCCAGGGAGAGACGGTAATAGAAACGCCTTTCTCGAGTCCCTCAGTGCCGAGATATGTCTCCCAGGGCCAGGCAAGAATTGCCACCTCGACCGGGCAGGCGCGCGGATTCAGACCCAGGCTGTTACTGCCGTAGTAGCAGAGGGGACGGATGTAACAATCGCGAAAGTCATTGCGTCGCACGACCTCGCAGATGGCTTCGGCCAGTTCACCGGCGTTGAACGGAATCGGCATCCCACAACTCTCGGCAGAGGCATAGAGGCGATCAAGATGCGCGTCGAGCCGAAAGACCGCCGGCCCACTCGGCGTTTCATAGCAGCGCAGGCCTTCGAAGACACCGGTTCCGTAGTGCAGCGCGTGGGCCGAAACATGCGTGGTGGCATTCTCCCAAAGAATCATGCCGCCATTCATCCACACCCATTTACTTTGAGCGAAGGACACAGCTTGCCTCTTCTAATTTCTGGCTTTGTCTACCAGGCGTCCTGCGGCCAGCCAGGGCATCATTTCGCGCAGACGTGCGCCCACCCGCTCGATCTGATGATCTTTGGTTTGGGCTTCCAACTCCTTGAACCGTGGACGCCCACGCTTATTTTCTTTCATCCACTCATTGGCGAATGCGCCCGATTGAACTTCTACCAGCAGCCCTTTCATCCGGCGTTTCGTCTCGTCGTTGACCACCGCCGGTCCGCGGGTCATGTCGCCGTATTGCGCCGTGTTGGAAACGGAATAACGCATTTCTGAGATCCCGCCTTCATAGATCAAATCGACGATCAGTCGTGCAGGCACTCAAAGTAAGCCATCTCGGGCGCATAGCCGGCTTCGACCAGAGTTTCAAAGCCGGCCTTGATTAATGCGGTCAAACCGCCACACAGCACTGCTTGCTCGCCAAAAAGATCGGTCTCAGTCTCTTCACGAAAGTTGGTTTCGATCACCCCGGCGCGGCCGCCGCCAATCGCTGAAGCATAAGCCAAACCAATTTGGCGCGTGTCACCCGTGGGATCCTGTTGGACGGCGAGCAGGCAGGGCACGCCGGCGCCGCGTTTGTATTCGTGACGCACCAGATGGCCTGGTCCCTTCGGCGCCACCATAAATACGTTCACGTCGCCGGGCGGTTTGATAAAACCATAGTGGACCGAGAAGCCGTGTGAGAACGCGAGATACTTTCCGGGGGTCATCGACTCAGCGACATCCCGCGCGTACACATCGGGCGCCAGTTCGTCGGGCACCAACATCATGACGATGTCGGCTTCGGCGGCAGCCTGCGCCACCGGCAACACCCGCAGGCCCGCCTCTTCCGCTTTGGCCACCGAAAGGCTCTCCGGGCGAAGGCCGACCGTTACCTCGCAGCCCGACTCGCGCAGGTTATTTGATTGCGCGAAACCCTGGCTGCCGTATCCAACGACGGCAATTTTCTTTCCGCGCAAAGCGGTCGAGTCGGCATCTTTATCGTAATAGATATTCATCGATTTAATTCCTCTCAAGTGGATTCAAAAACAGGTTTAGAGTTCAAGCTTTAGCTTGCCCGTGTCGTGCGAAGCAACCTGAAGGTTGAACTCTGAACTCGAACGCCGTTAGACCAATAAACGTCCAATCGCGATGCGACCTCCGCGGGTGATCTCGTGAATACCGACTGGTCGCAAGAGTTCGATAAAAGCCTCTACTTTCTCCTTGCTGCCCGAAGTCTCAACAATCATCTGGGTGTGCGAAATGTCGACGACTTTGGCGCGGAATACCGCTACCAGACTCAGAACTTCCTGTCGTTGCGAGCCCGGCTCGGCATTTACCGTGATCAAAGCCAGATCACGTTCGATGTGCGGGCTGGTGGTTACGTCCAGCACCTGGCGAACGCGCGCAAGTCGTTCGCACTGTTTGACGATCTGCTCGATCGTGCGATCGTCGCCGTTTGTGACAATCGTGACCCGCGCCCATTCGGGGTCGAGCGTCGCGCCAACCGAAATCGTTTCAATATTGAAACCCCGCGCGCTGAATAGACCGACAATGCGAGAAAGCTCGCCCGGCTGATCTGCCACCACTATGGAAAGAGTATGGTTCATTTTCGGATTTCGGAATTCGAATTGCGGATTGCGAATTTGTGCTTCTGCTGACTCGTCTCTTAACTTCGCGATTCGCAATCCGAAATTCGCAATTCTTAAACTCCTTCACTCTGAAAAATCATGTCACGCGAGCTGGCGCCGGCGGGCACGATGGGGAATACATTCTCCTCTCTTGCAACCACGATCTCGATCACCGCGACTCCCTTATGCGAGAGGCCGGCCGCAAGCACTGCGGGCAATTCGTCGGGCTGTGTTGCGCGCACTCCAAACGCGCCGTACGCTTCCGCAAGCTTGACGAAGTCGGGCGCCACCGACATATCCACTTCCGAATAGGCGCGGTCATAGAACATCTCCTGCCACTGCCGCACCATTCCCAGGTATCCGTTATTCATAATGACGATCTTCACCGGGAGATCGTATTGAACGGCGGTGGCCAGTTCCTGATTAGTCATTTGAAAACCACCATCGCCGACCACTGCGATGACGAGCTGATCGCGAAACGCCAATTGCGCCCCGATCGCCGCGGGCACGCCAAAGCCCATCGCCCCCAGCCCGCCGCTGGTGATCCATTGGCGCGCGCGTTTGAACGGATAGAACTGCGCCGCCCACATTTGGTGTTGACCCACGTCGGTCACAATGATCGCTTCCCCGTTAGTCAGGCGGTGCAATTCGCGAATGACGTGCTGAGGTTTGATATGGTCACGTGATCCGGTGAATTGCATCGGCTGCTCGCGCTGCCACGTTCGCAATTGCTTCCACCAGCGTTCGCGCCGCTGAATGCTCTGCCTAATACTTTCCGGGCCGGTTGACTCCACTTGCGCGTGCAAAGCAGCGAGCGCCTCCCGTGCATCCGCGATCATTGACAGATCGGGCACCCGATTCTTTCCGACATTCGCCGGATCGATGTCGATATGAATCACCTTCGCTTGCGGAGCGAACGTCGCCAGTTTTCCGGTAACGCGGTCATCAAAGCGCACGCCAACCGCGACTAACAGATCACTATCGGCGACTGCCATGTTCGCGGCATAAGTCCCGTGCATGCCGAGCATTCCCAAACTGAGCGCGTGCGAAGAAGGAAAACCGCCGAGACCCATCAATGTGGGCGTAACGGGAAGTTGTAGCTGCTCCGCTAAATCTCTGAGCTCCGCACATGCGCCAGAGCTGACAATGCCCCCGCCGACATAGAGCACCGGCCGCTGTGCCTTGAGAATTGTTGAAGCCGCTCGCTCAACATCTACAGGATTAGGCGTCGATGTTGCTCGATTGCAAGGTAGACTGATCTTTTCCAGTCGCGAGTAACGTGTTTGATTGGCGGAGACGTCCTTGGGGATGTCGATTACGACTGGTCCGGGCCGTCCCGTCCGGGCCAGATGAAACGCTTCATGAACGATTGCACCCAGGTCGCGCACGTCGCGCACGAGATAATTGTGCTTAACGCAAGGCCTCGTGATACCCACCGTATCAACTTCCTGGAAAGCGTCTGTGCCTATCAGTGCCAGCGGCACTTGCCCGGTGATGACTACGATTGGCGTTGAATCCATATAAGCGTTCGCGATCCCGGTGATCGCGTTGGTAGCGCCTGGTCCAGAGGTCACCAGGGCAACGCCCACCCGGCCCGATGCGCGTGCATAACCCTCGGCCATGTGCACTGCGCCCTGCTCATGGCGTACGAGGTAGTGTGTGATCCGATCGCGCGCGCGCCACAGTTCGTCATAAATGTGCAGCACCGCGCCGCCCGGATAGCCGAAGATCGAATCGATGCCCTCATGAAGGAGACCTTCGACCAGGATCTCCGCGCCGCGGGGAAAGCGTTCGCCTTCCGCAATGTTGGTTAGCGGAGCGGGTTTCAGGTTTGTTGGTTGTGCACTCATGCTCTCAGTCTTCTCAAGACGTTCTGCGCTCGTTGGAATGGCGACTCCCGGGTTTTCCGTAAACAAAAGCCCAACTGAAGTTGGTACTCTGAACACCGTTTATCTAAGCACTGTCTCTCCCATCAAATATTTGTCGACTCCTCTGGCGGCGCGGCGTCCGTCCGCGATGGCCCATACGACCAGCGACTGACCGCGAGTCATGTCGCCCGCGGCGAAGACTTTCGGCACGCTCGTCATTTCATCTTCGTCAACCGCAACGTTGCCTCGCTCGCTGATTCGCACTCCGAGTTGGCTTAATAACCCTTCTGTTTCCGGACCGAGAAAACCAAGCGCGAGTAGAACCATCTGTGCCGGCCATTCTTTGCGGCTTCCGGGAATTTCATACGGAACTTCCCGCCCGTTGGGCTTTGCCGTCAAGTCAACCTCGACTGTTTCCACTGCCCGCACACCTTCGTCTTCGACACCGACAAGGCGCTTAGTCATGATCGCGTAAGCGCGCGGGTCGCGGCCGAATCGAGCCGCAGCTTCCTCGTGGCCGTAGTCCTGTCGGAAGACTCTCGGCCATTGCGGCCAGGGATTATCCGGGGCGCGGCGCTCGGGCGGCTGCGGCAAAATCTCAAACTGGACCAGACTGCGGCAGCCCTGACGCAGGGCCGTGCCTACACAGTCGGTGCCGGTATCGCCGCCTCCAATAACGATTACGTCCTTGTCTTTCGCGGACAGGTAACGGCCGTCTTCGTGTTTGCTGTCCAGGAGACTTTTTGTGTTGGCGTGAAGAAACTCCATGGCGAAATGCACGCCGCGAAGATTTCTTCCTTCCAATGGCAGATCGCGCGGTTTGGTGGCGCCGACGCAAAGCACAATCGCGTCGAACTCGTCAGTAATCTTGTCCGCGCCATAGTCAACTCCGACATTTACTTCATTGACAAACTCAATGCCCTCCGCCGCCATTAGATCGAGCCGTCTTTGAACCACGCTCTTGTCCAACTTCATGTTAGGAATTCCGTACATTAAGAGACCCCCAGGTCGATCGGCCCGTTCAAAGATGGTCACCAGGTGTCCCGCCTGATTGAGCTGACTTGCGCAAGCCAGGCCAGCCGGGCCGGAACCAATAATCGCCACTGTCTTGCCCGTACGCGCAACCGGCGGTTTTGGCACGACCCATCCGGCTTCAAAGCCTCTGTCGATAATCGCCTGCTCGATGCTCTTAATTGTTACGGGAGCATCATTGATGCCGAGTACGCACGATCCCTCACAAGGCGCCGGACAAACCCGACCAGTGAATTCCGGGAAATTGTTCGTCTGGAGCAGCCGGTCAAGAGCTGCACGCCAACGACCACGATAAACAAGATCGTTCCACTCAGGAATCAAGTTGTTGATTGGACAACCTGACGCAGAGCCATTAATGATCTGCCCGGTATGGCAGAACGGCACTCCGCAATCCATGCAGCGAGCACCCTGTTCGCGCAGGTGATTCTCCGGCATCTGCTCATGAAACTCTTGCCAATCAAACACACGTTCAGCCGGCAGTCGAGCGACTGGAAGAGTGCGGGAGAATTCGATGAACCCGGTTTTAGACATTGCCAATCGGTGCCGACAAAATCGTTTTCTTCTCCCTCTCCCTTTGGGAGAGGGTTGGGGTGAGGGTTTAGGCATTAGCAGCGCTTTCCTAAGCCCTCATCCCCAGCCCTTCTCCCAGGGGGAGAAGGGAGCACACCCTATCTGCCCCCAACTCGCGCCAGGTCGTGCGAGTTCGATTCGAATGCGGCCATTGCCGCTTGTGCGTAACTCATCCCATCACGCCGCCGTCTGCTCTCCGCCTCCAGCACCCGGCGATAGTCATTAGGGATGACCCGCACGAATTTGGGCAGCCACTCATTCCACGAAACCAAAACCTCAGTAGCACGCACGCTGCGCGTGACTTCGACGTGGCGAAAGACCATGTCCTTGACTGTTTCAATCTCTTCTTCGTCGTCCAGGGCACTGAGTTCTACCATTTCGATATTGCACCGCCGCGAAAAGTCACCATCTCGGTCGAGCACATATGCCAGTCCGCCCGACATACCCGCGCCAAAATTTCTTCCAGTTCCCCCGAGCACGACGACGCGTCCGCCGGTCATGTATTCGCAGCCGTGATCGCCAATTCCTTCAACCACGACAAAGGCGCCGCTGTTCCGCACGCAAAACCGTTCGCCGGCAATTCCACAGATGTAGCCCTCGCCACTGGTGGCGCCATAGAACGCAACGTTACCAATGATCACATTTTCTGAAGCGTTGAAAGTCGCCGAGCGCGGCGGGTAGACAATGATTTTTCCACCCGACAAACCTTTACCGACATAATCGTTCGCGTCGCCTTCCAGCCTGAGCGTCATTCCACGGGGCACAAATGCTCCGAAACTCTGACCGGCCGAGCCCGTGAAGCGCAGACTTATCGTGTCCTCGGGCAATCCTTCGGGGCCGTAAAGTCGCGTGACTTCGCTGCCCACCATCGTGCCGACCGCGCGATTGACGTTTCGAATCGTCAGCCCAACCTGAACCTGTTCTTTATTCTCCAGAGCAGGCCGGCAGAGTTCGATCAAAGTAGTAAAGTCGAGGGACTGTTCCAGTTCGTGGTTCTGTTCGACTCGACCGTATCGGCCCACGGATTCGGGCACGTTTGGTTGATAAAGAATTTGGGAGAAGTCGAGCCCGTGCGTCTTCCATTGATCGATTGTGCGCCGCTTTTCGATCAGCTCGGTGCGGCCCACCATTTCATTGATGGTGCGAAACCCAAGCTCCGCCATCAACTCGCGCACCTCCTGCGCGACGAAGCGCATAAAGTTCACCACGTGCGCCGGATCACCAGCGAACTTCGCGCGCAGTTTTGGATCCTGAGTAGCGACGCCGACCGGGCACGTGTTCAAGTGACAAACGCGCATCATGACGCAACCCAGACTCACCAATGGTGCGGTTGCAAAACCAAATTCTTCTGCGCCCAACAGCGCTGCAATCACAACGTCGCGTCCGGTCTTGAGCTGGCCGTCTGTTTCCAAAATGACGCGGCTGCGAAGATCGTTGAGAACCAGAGTCTGGTGAGTTTCAGCAAGACCCAATTCCCACGGCACTCCCGCGTGTTTGATCCCAGTGAGCGGCGCGGCCCCGGTGCCACCGTCATGGCCACTAATCAGGATCACATCGGCGCGCGCTTTGGCGACGCCGGCGGCGACGGTGCCGACCCCGACTTCGGCAACCAGCTTGACGCTGATCCGTGCCCGCCGGTTCGCGCACTTCAAGTCATAGACCAGTTCGTTGAGGTCTTCGATCGAATAGATATCGTGATGCGGCGGCGGCGAGATGAGACCAACGCCCGGGGTCGAATGCCGCACGCGCGCAATCTCCGGATAGACTTTGTGACCCGGAAGTTGGCCGCCTTCACCGGGCTTGGCCCCTTGCGAGATCTTTATTTGCAGTTCCTGCGCGTTGACCAGATAGTTGCTGGTAACACCAAAGCGGCCCGACGCCACTTGCTTGATCGCGCTGTTTCGGGAATCGCCGTTTGCTTCGATGAAGTAGCGCTCGGGATCTTCACCACCTTCGCCGGTGTTGCTCTTCCCGCCGAGACGGTTCATGGCCACCGCCAGCGTCTCGTGTGCTTCTTTACTAATCGAACCGTAGGACATCGCACCAGTCTTGAAGCGTTTGACGATTTCATCGACCGGTTCGACTTCATCGATAGGGATTGGTTTGCGCTCAGACTTGAGTTCCATCAAACCGCGCAGCGTGCACAGACGCCGCGACTGATCGTCGATCAGCTTGCTGAATTCTTTGAAGACTTCGTAGCTGCCCAATCGACAGGCATGTTGGAGTTTGTGAATCGTCTCGGGATTGAACAAGTGCAGTTCGCCTTCGCGGCGATAGCTGTATTGACCTCCGCCATCGAGCGTTTGTGCTTCGGCATGGCGATCCGGAAAGGCCAGCTTCTGTCTCATCCTCACTTCTTCGGCAATGGCGTCAAGGCCGATGCCACCAATACGAGATGGCGTCCAGGTGAAGTAGCGATCGACAAAATCCTGATCGAGACCGATCGCCTCGAACACTTGCGCGCCGCAATAGCTCTGAATGGTCGAGATGCCCATCTTGGAGATAACTTTCACGACGCCTTTGTTAATGGCCTTGATGAAATTCGCCACGGCTTGGTCGCGTTCCACGCCATCGAGCGCTCCCTGATGGATCAGATCGTTAATACTTTCGAAGGCCAGATAAGGATTGATCGCCGCAGCCCCGTATCCGAGCAGCAAAGCGAAGTGGTGCACCTCGCGAGGCTCGCCGCTCTCGATCACAAAGCCAACTTGAGTACGCGTCCCTTCACGAATCAGATGATGATGAATGGCGGACACAGCGAGCAGCGCCGGAATGGGAGCCTGGTCGCGCGTCACTCCACGGTCGGAAAGAACCAGGATGCCGTATCCCGACGAGATGGCTTGACTTGCCCGCCGGCAAAGTTGGTCCAGTGAGTCCTGCAGACCTCGCCTGCCTTCCGCTGCCGGGAATAACATTGAGAGGGTGATCGACTTGAACCCTGAAAAGCCCACCGCTCCAAGTTGTTTCAGCTTTTCCAGCTCTTCATTGGTCAGAATGGGCGAACTCAGTTTGATCTGTCTTGCACACTCGGGCGTGGGCTCGAGCATATTAGCTTCCGGCCCGACGGTGGTGTCGGTCGACATGATCAACTCTTCGCGAATCGCGTCGACCGGCGGATTGGTCACCTGGGCGAAGAGCTGCTTGAAATAGTTGTAGAGGAGTTGCGGCCGCTCAGAGAGCACAGCCAGCGGCGTGTCGGTGCCCATCGATCCAAGGGCCTCGTTGCCATCGAGGGCCATCGGAGTCAGCAACAACCCGAGATCCTCGCCGGTGTAACCGAATGCCTGCTGGCGAGTGAGCAGCGAGGAACGATCTGAATCCGCGATGATCTCTGGCGCCGGGATACTCTCGAGGGTAATCAGGTTATCTTTGAGCCATCGACCGTACGGATGCTCGTTTGCGAGTTCATGTTTTAGTTCCTCATCCTCGACTATTCTCCCTTGTTCGGTATCAATGAGAAGCATGCGGCCTGGTTGCAGTCTTCCCTTCCGCAAAATGCGTTCAGGCGGAATGTCCAGGACGCCGACTTCGGATGCCATTACCACCAGCCCGTCTTTCGTGACGTAGTAGCGCGCCGGGCGCAGCCCATTGCGATCCAGCACCGCGGCGATCCGTAGGCCATCGGTAAACGCTATCGCCGCCGGCCCATCCCATGGTTCCATCAAACAGGAATGGTATTCGTAGAACGCCTTCTTCTCTGCGCTCATCGACCCGTCGCGGCTAAACGGCTCAGGCATCATCATCATCATTGCGTGGGGTAATGAACGCCCGGCGAGAGTCAACATCTCCAGCACGTTGTCGAACATCGCCGAGTCGCTGCCGTCGGTATCGATTACGGGCAAGACCTTAGCCAGGTCCGGACCGAAAACATCTGACTTGAATTTGCTCTCGCGCGCATACATCCAGTTAATGTTTCCGCGTAGCGTATTTATCTCTCCATTGTGGGCGATATAGCGATAGGGATGCGCGCGGGCCCAGCTGGGAAAAGTATTGGTGCTGAAGCGCGAATGGACCAGAGCCAGCGCCGATTCGACCGATGCATCGCAAAGATCCGGATAGAAAGTCGTCAACTGATCAGTCGTGAGCATTCCTTTGTAAACGATGGTGCGGGACGAGAGGCTGGGAATATAGAACATGCCGCGTTCGTGAATTCCACGCCGTGCGCCTTTGCTGACTCGCTTGCGAATTACACAAAGTTTTCGTTCGAACGCTGCGGTGTTCGCATGCTCCGTTGCGGCACGAGCATCCTGCGCGTGATTCATGGGCGGGGCGCCCGTGCCCCTAACTCTCTCCCGCGCTATGAAAATCTGCCTGACTATGGGCTTTGAAGCTCGCGCTGTCGGCCCCAGCCCTGAATCGTCCGTTCGCACCGTGCGCCAACCTAATACGCGCTGGCCTTCGTCTCTAACTATCCTTTCGAACAGTCGCTCGCATTCACGCCGGCTGGCGTCATTTTTGGGCAGGAATACCATCCCCACACCGTAGTCGCCCGCGGCCGGCAAACTGAATTTTCGCTGCGCACACTCGCGCGCGAAAAAATCGTGCGGGATTTGAAGCAGCATGCCCGCCCCGTCGCCCGTGTTGGCTTCGCAGCCGCATGCGCCCCGATGCTCCAGATTCAAGAGCACCTGAATCGCTTGTTCGACAATCCGGCGAGAACGGCGGCCTTTGACGTCGACGACGAAGCCCAGGCCGCACGAGTCATGCTCGAACAGCGGGTCGTAGAGTCCCTGCTTCGAAGGGCTTGCCGTTTGTTTCATGTGCGTTGTGTTGCTGCCCAAGCTCTCGGAACATTAATAAAGCCACCAACTGAGTCCGTTGATGGCCCGGCAAAGCGAACAGCGTTAGCTAGGCCATCAAGAGCTGTCTTTCGTCTTCCCCACTCCCCCAATGGCGAGGCGAAAGCGGCCCACGATAAAAGAAGCCTGCAAGCGAAAGGCCCAAACCGCTGAAGGTATTAACTCAGGACCAGTCATCAAAGAAGACAGTTGCCGCATGCCACACATGATCCAGCCACTCTCACCGAACAGATTGAAATTGCCCGAGCTCAATCTATCTCATAAAAACAAGTCTTTGCATAATTTGAAATTTTTCGCTTCTCATAAATGTAACGCACTGTGCCCAGGTGGCAGCCCCGATCAGACATTTATGTATCGCGCCGGGCCAGCCACGACAAAAATGTCTTCACCTCAGGTCGTTTGGCGGACGGAACTCATGAAAAGAAATGAAGTCATCTCGGCATCGGACCGCGGAACACGGCTTGCTCTCCCAACGCCGAAATCGTAGGAAGGATTGTTCGGCGTTGATTTGAGGAGAAGCATGACATCAGAGATCGAAACGACTCTATCTGCCGGAAGAACTTACCTGGAGAAAGTGTTAGCACACGCCGCGACTCGGCTTACGCCGGTGACCTCGGACACAGATCCGGCTTCCCTCTCTCGGCTGTTGCGACGGTTTCTTACGATTGAAGACTATCGCCTGAGAATGAATCACAACTTTGGCGCCTCCGGGTGCGAAACGGCTGCGGCAAGAAGCTTCGTCCTCGACCTGGTAGTGAAGCATGCGTTCGCACATGCCTCTTTGGCTTTCCAGTCAAACCGGATGGCTGACGGCATGCACAACGCCGGCGCTCTGTTGGCGATCGGCGGCTATGGACGAGCTGAGCTGGCGCCCCACTCGGACATTGATCTGCTTTTCCTCTACAGCGGCCAGCGCCTGGGCCAGATGAAACCGGTTCTGACGAATCTCCTCCAGCTCTTGTGGGATGCCGGACTGACCGTCGGCCATAGTTTTCGTACGGTGGGCGATTGCATCACCACTGCCCTTGACGATGTGCACCTGCGAACTGCGGTGGTAAACACTCGCCTCCTGGCCGGAAACAAGGGACTCCATCACTCTCTGCGGGAGGCCTTGGAAAAGGATCGGCGCCGAAGGGTGGGGCCATTTCTCACCGCCATCCTGCATGAACGCGACGCTCGCTATCTTAAGTTTGGAGGATCAGTTTGTCTCCAGGAGCCCAATATCAAGGAGACGGCGGGCGGACTCCGCGACTTTCACACCGCAGTTTGGTTGGCGCACGCGCAACACGGATACAAGAACCTGGCTGAGATGCGCGCGCACGATCTGATCTCGGAGCACGAAGCGCGGAAGATCCTTAGCGCATATGATTTTCTGTGGCGCATTCGTCATTCCGTCCATTACCGGACGGGGCGAAAGACCGAGCATCTCTCTCTCGATATGCAACCGAATTTGGCCGGGCAGTTTGGCTATAATCCCGGAACTTATCTCCTGGGTTCGGAAAAACTCATGCGCGACTACTATAGACATGCGCGCGAGTTGCACCTATTCAGCGAAGCCATAACCGCCCGCGTCGCTGATACCGGACCGCACCCTTCGCGAAGATGGCTCAGGCGTCCCACGAACGCGGCGAATGAACCCTTCGCAATTCGCAGGGGCCGGCTGCACTTCGACGGCGAATCTGATTTTTTTGATAAGAAGCCGCTGGCCATATTCAACGCATTCGCGCTGGGACAAGCTGCGCGAGTGCCCTTCGACTATCATCTGCGCGAGCTTATCACTCGGGGTTCGCGCGCCATTGGCCCGACCTCGCGATTTTCGGTTGAAGTCTCGAATGCATTCTTTGCCTTATTGCGTCGCCGCGGGCGCGCCGGGTTCGTGCTGCGTTCGATGCACGACCTTGGATTGCTGGCACGCTTGATCCCGGAATTCCGCCGGATCAGTTTGCTGGTGCAACACGATCTCTATCACCACTTTACGGTTGACGAGCATACCTTGCGGGCGATCGAAACCCTGGACGACTTGCATACCAGCGAGGGCAAGAGCCGCGCCCATCTGCGCGGCGTGCTTGAACAAATCAGCGATCCAACTCTGCTTTATCTGGCGTTGCTGCTGCACGACATCGGCAAGGGCCAGGGTCGCGGCCACATTGCCCGCGGAACCCAGGTTGCCAGGCGCGTATGCCGCCGTCTTGGTCTGAAAGAAGAGGACGCGAAGAAGGTCGTCCTGCTGGTCAAGCAACACGTGACCATGGCCCATCTGGCTCAGCGGCGCGACCTGAACGAGTCCCGTTTGATCTCCGACTTCGCCGGGCAAGTTGAGTCGTTGGATGTTCTCAATATGCTCCTGCTGCTTACCTTTGCCGATCTCAGCGCGGTAGGACCGGGCGTTTGGACCGACTGGAAAGCGACGCTGCTCTGGGATCTCTATCGGCGCACCCGGAAGTTTATGACCAGCGAGGACGAAGTAGTCGACGACGTCGCGGAACTCATTCGAATCAGAGATGAGATTCGCAAGGTGATTGATCCATCGGTGCCTTTCAGTGAAGTCGAGCGTCACCTCGCGTTGTTGCCGGATCGTTATTTGCGCATCTCCTCACCGGCCGCGGCCGCAATGCACATCCAAATGATCGAATCGATCAAAACCGAGGGCTTTGCCTGCCGCTGGGTTCGGCATAACGTGAACTCAGCGGAACTAATCGTTGTGACTCACGATCGGCACGGCCTGTTTGCAGATTTGGCCGGCACCCTGGCCGCGAACGGGATCGAGATTCTGAGCGCTGAGGTCAACACTCGCGAGGACGGCATCGCCATCGATGGCTTCACCGTTCGTCAGGCTTCGACTCGTCGCGCGATCGAGGAAGATCGCTATCACGACATCGAGCAATCGCTGCGTCGGGCCGTGGCCGGCGAATTGGAAGTTTCCGCCCTGGTCGAGCGCTGGAGCACGAGGAATGCTCCCCGCAAACGAACCAGAACGAATCCCGGCCGGCGGCGCAACCTGCCGCAGGTGATCTGTGACAACGAGGCGTCTACATCGTCAACCGTGATCGAGGTACACGCGATTGATGAACCTGGCCTGGCTTACAAGATTGCCAGCGTGCTCGCCGGGCTGGGATTGGAAATCGTTTGCGCCAGAATCGCGACGGAACGGAGTGACGCCCTCGATGTCTTCTACGTGACCGAGGGCGATGGTCTGAAACTGTCAGGTGAAATGACGGAAGCCGTCGAGGGCGCGCTCCTGGAAAAGCTCGAAAGAGTCAATGCGGTTATGACCGGGCCCAAGCCGCCAACGATGACAGGGAGACGATTGAATGAAAAAAATCGAAGCGATTATCAGACCGCATCTGTTGGACGCCGTTAGAGCTGCACTGCAGGAAGTTGACGTGCGCGGTATGACCATCAGCGAAGTTCAGGGCTATGGTCGCCAGCGCGGACACACAGAGACATATCGCGGCGCCGAATATCAGATCGAGTTTGTCCCCAAGATCAAAATTGAGGTGATTGTTCCCGATGACATAGAGGATTTTGTGGTGAATGCAATCTTGAGATCAGCGCACACCGGAAAATTTGGCGACGGCAAGATCTTCGTCATTGAAGCGGCGATCTAGGCCCTTGCATCGTCAGCGGCCAACAAATCAGGGAACCGAAAGTTCGTCAACTCTAATCGAGGAGCTAAAGATGATTCGACAATTTGAATCGGTTGGTCTACGTGTGCCTTCTATGCGGAGCGCTACGAGTTCGATCCAGCTCCGCATCACCTGGCCGCGGAACTTAAGTCTGATGGGGCTGCTTCTCTTCACCTTGCTATACGTCCTGATACCCACAGTCGCAGCTCAGGAGCCTCAGCGCGATCCAGCTGGTACCGCCACGGGCGACAAACACCAGGCGCTTGATGCCGCCGGTAACCCGTTTGTGGTTGCGGAACCCACTGACAAGACTGCTGCGGATTACCTCGAGAAGAAAAAGGCCTATGACGAATACCAGGCCCAGGCGGCCAGAGAGCCGTTGGCTACCAAGCTGGCCGACACCGTGGGTCATACGCGAGTCGGCGCCAACTTCTCATGGACTCTCCTCACCGGATACCTTGTGCTTTTCATGCAGGCCGGATTCGCGCTGCTCACTTGTGGGCTGGTAAGGAAGAAAAATACGGCTCACCTCATGATGCTGAACTTCGCGGCCTACGTGTTTGCGTTTCTCGCCTACTATGCGATTGGGTACGCATTCCAATTTGGCGCCGTCGCCATAAATGCGGCTCCGGCCAATCTGGGTGGAACGCCGACTCTCAACAAGTTCCTGATTGGAAGTGGTGGTTGGGGTTTTCTCGGCGGCAAAGGTTTTTTTCTCGCGGGCCCAGGCTACGACGCCGGCAGTCTCTGCCTGACGCTTTTTGAAGTAGTGTTCATGGAGACGGCCGGCTACATTATCGTGGGCGCCATCTG
>WNFB01002808.1_pt1 | contig 15247 bp, 11 predicted proteins | sample 5400501 | NCBI WGS metagenome assembly WNFB01 (sample SAMN13153341, study PRJNA577476) | soil metagenome | isolation source: 200 cm saprolite under Douglas fir tree site 2 hole 1 | place: USA:California | collected 2015-04-18
ACGATACTGCTTCCCATCCCTTGATGAAAGCTTCCCCATCCGATTGCCAGCTTGGGTCCTTGTCCTAGCTGGAGAACCACGGGGGAGGCGGGTCCTCCCGCCTGCCCCAAAAGATCGAACGCCTTGCTGGCCCGGTTCAGAGACATGTTCCTCTCGATTATACCTTGCCGCGCGCGGCCCTCAGCTTGGGAACAATGCAGGCGGCGAGCACCTCAGAATAGATGAAGCTCTGCCTGCGGGGGTTTACTCGGCAGAACTGCTTTCGCCGCCTCGGCGGTAAAAACTCAGGGCTGCATCGCCCTGTCTGAGAGCGCGGAAGCACAGTAGCGCGCCGACTTCTTCGCGCAAATCGAAGTTACGGCGATGCTCGGCGACCACGATCGCGCCGGGCGCGAGAAGATCCACGGAACCAAGAAATTCTAGCACGCGGGAGTACTCTTCAGCAGAGGCGTAGGGCGGATCGAGGAAAATGCAATCGAATCCAGGTTCAGCCACTTTCTTTCGGGAAGCTAACATTGCTAGTCCGCGAAGAGTATCTACGGCAAGCACAGTTGCCCCAGATTTGACTCCCAGCGATTCGAGATTGCGGCGAATCAACGTAGCGGCTGGCGGATGATTCTCGATGAACACGACTTCGGCGGCGCCGCGGCTCAGGGCCTCGATGCCGATGGCACCAGTTCCCGCGAACAGATCGACGAATCGTGCCCCGGCTATATCGGGGGCCAGCACGTTGAAGAGCGTTTCGCGCAGGCGGTCGCTGGTGGGCCGGAGTGCGAGGCCCTTGAGGCTCTTCAGGATGCGGCTTCGGTAGATTCCGGCGATGACTCGCATAGATTTCTTGCCCGGTCCTCAGCCGATGCGCGCCAGATGATAGCGGCGCTGCCATTCGGCGGGGAGCAAGCGCAGGACGTGCTGCATGGTGTCCTGCTGGGCGGAGTCGGCGGCTAGGGCGAAGGCTTCGCGACGGGCCAGTTCGAGGAGTTCGCGGTCGCGCAAGGGATTGGCGATGTGAAAGCCGAGGTCGCCGGACTGGCGGGTGCCGAAAAATTCGCCCGGGCCACGGAGGAGCAGATCGGTTTCGGCGATTTCGAAGCCATTGGAAGTGCGGACCATCGTCTCGAGGCGAGCGCGGGCGACGTCGTCTTTTGCGGCCGCTGAGCGGCCGACGGTCATGCGGGCGGGGGCGACGAGGATGCAATGGGATTTTTGCGCGCCGCGGCCAATGCGGCCGCGAAGCTGGTGGAGCTGCGAGAGTCCGAAGCGTTCTGCGTGCTCGATGACCATCACGGTGGCGTTCGGGACGTCGACGCCGACTTCCACGACCGTTGTCGCCACGAGGATCTGCGCTTCATTCTTGCGAAAGCGCTGCATGACTTCTTCTTTTTCCTCGCTGGAGAGGCGGCCGTGCAAGAGGCCGAGCTTGAGCTTGGGAAAAACTTCGCGCGACAGGCGCTCGTATTCTTCCATGGCGGCTTTCAGCTCGAGCTTCGATTCTTCAATGACCGGATAAACGACGTAGCCCTGGTGTCCGGCTGCGACCTCGCGGCGCAGAAACTCCCAAACGCCGGGGAGATGCGGCTCGGAGGTCATGCGCGTGGCGATGGGCGTGCGGCCCGGCGGCAGCTCATCGAGAACGGAAACGTCGAGGTCGCCGTAGAGAGTAAGCGACAGCGTGCGCGGGATGGGCGTCGCCGTCAGCACGAGAACATGCGGGGCGTGGCCATGGGCCGCGGCTTTGTCCATCAGCCGCTTGCGCTGTAGGACGCCGAACCGATGCTGCTCATCAATGGCAACGAAGCCGAGGCGAGCGAACTCGACGTTTTCTTCGATCAGCGCATGCGTGCCGATAACGAATTGCGCTTCGCCAGAGCGAATGCGATCGAGGGCTGCGGTTTTCTCCGAAGCTTTCAGGCCACTGATCAGCAGCTCCACGCGATAGCCTGCTTTGGCGAGGATGCGCCGCGCGGAAAGAAAATGTTGTACGGCGAGAATTTCCGTGGGAGCCATCAGCGCCGCTTGCGTACTGTTTTCGATGGCGATCACCGCCGCTTGCAGCGCGACGATGGTTTTGCCGCTGCCGACGTCGCCTTGAAGGAGACGATTCATCGGGGCGGGTTTTTCCAAATCCGCGGCGATCTCGGCGAGAACGCGCTTCTGCGCCATCGTGGGCTTGAAGGGGAGGATGCGCTTGAGCGCTTCGCGGACGGCGTCTTCGCGCAAGCGGAAAGCGATGGCGTTTTCCTTGCGGGTGGCCTGGCGGTCCAAGGCGAGGCTGAGCTGATAGAGAAAAAATTCTTCGAAGATGAGCCGCTGCTGCGCGGGAGAACGAAACGTGTTCAGAGCTTCGAGGGATTCGCCGGGTTCCGGGAAGTGCGTGTGAATCAGAGCTTCACCGCGCGCGGGATAGAAGAGCCGCGCTCGCAATCCCTCCGGCAAGACATCCGGCATTCTCTGATCGATGAGCTGCACGGCGGCGTACATCGCGCGGCGAATCTGCCGGGAGCCAAAGGTGCCGATGGCCTCGTAGATCGGCACGATTCTGCCGACTTCGGTGGAATCCATCTCCTCGCTGCTCAGCGTTTCGATCTGCGGATTGATCATCTCCAGCCGCGCGGGGCGCAGCTTGTCGACCTCCGCCTTGCCGTGAAGAATGAGCAGTTGCCCGGGCTTCAAACGCCCTTCGAGATAGCCGCCGTGAAAAAACTTGCACGGCAGCGAACCGCCCGCTTCGTCCTGCACGAGCAGGTGATAGATGGCGTCGCGGCCACGCATACTGCGCACGGCCTGGCCGCTCATCACGCGCGCGCGAATGGTATACGTGCCGTTCGGCTGAATGTCTTTCACTTTGGAAAAATGGATGCGATCTTCATAGCGAAATGGGAGGTACCCCAGGAGATCCTCGAGCGTGTAAATGCCGCGCTGCGCGAGCTGTTCGGCGCGCTGCGGGCCCACGCCTTTGATCATGCGTACTTCGGTGCTGAGGTTCATCGCCATTGTCATCATCTTTATATCATCCCCGCTGCGAACATATGGCAGCGGCGAAACTTGCGTCCCTGCCATCCGTATCGATAGAGTGAGGACTCCGTGTCCCAAACGGGGAGGTTCATGTGACGGGAGACCGTCTGACAGCTTCCGACAAGCGCGCGCTGCTCCTCTGGGTGGTGGCGGGAATTCTCGGGGCGGTATTCGCCTACAAGTATTTTTTCCGCGCTTTCCCCGAAGCGTCCGTCAATTTTCAGGTCTCTCGCGAAGAAGCGCTGGCACGCGCGCAGAAATTCGTCGTCGGCCTTGGTGAGAACGTCAGCGGCTACCAATCTACAATTGTTTTCGATGTCGACGACAATGCCAAGGTCTACCTCGAGCGCCAGCTCGGTTTGCAGCAAGCGAACAAGCTCATGTCCTCCGAGCTGAATATCTGGTTCTGGGACGTGCGTTTCTTCAAGCCGCAACAGGAAGAAGAATTTAGCGTCTATGTAAGCCCCGCCGGGCAGATCGTCGGCTACGATCACAAAATCGAGGAATCGCGCGCCGGAACCTCGCTCGACCGCGCCATCGCGCAAACCGCCGCACAAAACTTTCTCAGCACGAAACTCGGACTCGATCCGCGCGGTTGGGACTTTCTTCCCGAGGAAGCCAATTCGAACAGGCGGCCGAACCGTCTGGATTGGGCTTTTACGTGGGAGAAACACGGGTTCCGGGCGGAAGACGCGCCATACCGCCTGGAAGTCAGTCTGCAAGGCGACCGCATCGGCAACTGCAAAGAATTCTTGAAGGTTCCTGAAGCATGGCAGCGCAGCTACCAGCAACTTCGCTCTTCGAATGTTTTTTACAACCAGATCGCCATCATTCCGTACATTTTGTTGCTCGGCAGCGCGCTCTGGGTGGGCATCACGCTCACGAAGCACGGACAAACAAGCTGGGGCGGGGCCATCAAGCTGGGCGCGGTCGTTGCGGCGCTCTTTTTCCTGATGGAGCTGAATCAGTGGCAATTCGCGCGGGCAGGCTACGACACGCATGATTCCTATAGCAGCTTCGTGTTGCTCCGTCTGGGAATTGCCCTTGCTTCCGCGTTTGGTACGGCGCTGATGGTGACGCTGGTTCTCCCCGGTGGCGAACCGCTCTATCGTTCCTATCAGCCGGATCGCCTTCAGCTTTCGAAGGCCTTCACGCTGCGCGGGCTTCGTTCGAAGGAATTCTTCTCCTCGGCTGTTGTGGGACTGGCGTTGGCAGCGGCTCACATCGGCTTCATTGTCGCCTTCTACATGGTGGGCAGCAATCATGGAGTTTGGGCGCCGCAGGATCTGAACTACTCCGATGCGGTCAACACATCGTTCCCTTGGATCGCTGGAGTGGCCATCGGGCTCATGGCCTCGACCAGCGAGGAATTTCTGTTTCGCCTTTTTGCCATACCATTCGTCGAGCGCGTGACCAAGTCCCGGGTCCTTGCGGTCATCTTGCCAGCGTTTTCCTGGAGTTTTCTCCACAGCGCCTATCCGCAGGAGCCAGGTTACATTCGAGGGATTGAAGTCGGCATCATCGGTATCGTCGCTGGCATCGTGATGTTGCACTGGGGCATCGTCGCGACGCTCATCTGGCACTACACCGTGGATGCTTCGCTCGTCGGGTTGCTGCTCATTCGTTCGAACAGTCTTTATTTCAAGATATCCGGCGCGGTGGTGGGCGCAGCCGCGCTTGCGCCCTTGGCCTTCTCCGGCATTTCCTATTGGACTCGCGGAGGGTTTGAGAGTGGTGAAGACCTTCTCAATCGCGCGAAGAGCGCACCGGCAATCGATCTCCGGAGCGGACCCGCGGCCGCAACTTCTGAACTCAGATCAAGAGGTTACGACGCTCTTTCTCCCGGCATGACCGCTTTCCTCGCCGTGTGCTTGCTTGCCGGAGGCGTGCTGGGGTGGCGACAAAAGCCGCAGACCATCGGCGAATATTTGAAACTCTCCGTCAATGCGCACACGGCCCAGGCACACGCGGACCAGATCATGCGCCAGCGTGGACTTGCTCCGAATTCGTATTACCACGCCTCCGTTTTCGTCGACATCGCCGATCCGGTTGTGAATGAATATCTGCGGCAGCGAATCGGGATTGCGGGAATCAACGCCATCTATTCCGAGCGTGTTCCGGCCGCGCTCTGGCGCGTGCGCTATTTCCGCGACAGTCAGGCGGAAGAGTTCGGCGTCATCCTACGGCCCGACGGGTCGCTGCACTCGGTGCGGCATACGCTTGCGGAAGAAACACCTGGCGCGTCGCTCGCAAAAGAAGAAGCAGTTGGGCGGGCGCAGAAATTCCTCCGCGATGAAAAGAAACTCGATGTGAAGGATTGGACCTTGGTCGAATCCAATTCGGATAAGCGGCCGCATCGCATCGACCACAGCCTGACCTGGCAGCAGAACGCGCCACTCGAGGCCGCCCAATCCTCTTCCGCCAGCACAGAAGATCGCGCGCATGCGCGCATCGACGTGCAACTATTGGGCGACGAGGTTACAAACTATCGTACTTACATCAAGATTTCTGATGACTGGCGCCGCAAGCAAGAGGAACTCTCGCTCTTTCGAACCGTCTTCAGTTACGCGATCCCCATCCTATTCTTCGCGGGCCTCGGCCTCACCGCGCTCATTGTTTTTCTTAAGAACCTGAAATCAGAAGCCGCGCGCTCGGTTGCCTGGAGGCGCATCGCGTTCTGGTCAATATGGGGACTCTGCGGTTATCTGGTGGTTTTCCTCCTCGGCAATCGAATCCCTAGCTTTTTGAGTGCCTACAATACCGCCATTCCGCTCAAGATGATGTTTGGCGGGATTGCCATTGGCGCCCTTCTGGGCGCTCCTCTCTATTTTGGAGGAATCACGCTGCTGTTTGGCATGAGCTGGTATTACGCCAGCCGGGCGTTCGGGGAAGATCGTTTGCCTAGCTGGGCTGGGATGCCTGGCGGTTACTACCGTGACGCTCTCTGGATCGGTTTAGGCGGAACAGCGGGTCTGCTTGGGCTCGAGCGTCTCCTCGCGGTTGCCTCAACTCATTGGCCGACGGTACACCGCTCGCTCGAGGCTTCGTTCGGCCTGGACTTTGACGCCCTGCTCCCCGCCGCATCGATTGTCGGAGGAACAGTGCTCCGCGGACTTCTTCTCACTGGTCTCGTCACGGCGACTGCCACATTCGTTGCGGCCCAGGTGCGTCAACCAGTGCTGCGCCTGCTGCTTCTGCTCGTCGGTGCGCTCGCTCTCGCCGGTGGAAGTTGGGGCAGCCCTGCCGATCTCGCGAAACGATTCCTGACGCAGTTCATCCTGCTAGGCGTCTTGGTCTTGGGCGTTCGGTACGTCATGCGCTTTAACATTCTGGGCTGCTTCCTCATTGTCGCCGGCACTTCGCTTCTGGGAGGTGCCACGGAATTGATGGCGCAGCCGGATTCGTTCTACCGCGCGAATGGCTATGCTGTTTTGCTGGCGTTGGTTCTGCTGTTCGCTTGGCCATTTGTTGCCTGGCGCATGGGTGCCTCAGCAAAGGCCGTTGGAGCTGCCGGTTCAGCCCCCCAGGCGATCGACCGGGGACTCTAACCTGATCTTGCGAGCCTCGTTTGACGAATTTTCCTGAAATAAAATCCACTGGTTCACCGTTCTTATAGTGGGAAGTGGTGCTCACCCAAGGGCGCAGCAGTGCGTCCAAATTGGGTGGTCGCGTGGTCCGCAGCGTTCAGCCGATTGCTAGAATTTGAGCTAAGGTGTTGTTTTAGAAGCGGCAACTCTGGTCTACGCGAAAAGAAAGCGAAGCATGCCGCTCCCCAGATGGGCTTTGGCTTTGGCCGATGACAACGGTCGCTCGGGTAGCGCAGACGCCGCCCTGGCCTCGGTGATCTCTTTGTCCCACCTCGACGAGCGGGCCCTGGTCGCGGAAGCTCAGGCGGGCAGCCGTGCAGCTTTCGAGGAACTGGTGCGTCGCTTCGACCGGGACGTCCTGCGCCTGGCGCTGAATCTCATGAAACGCCCCGAGGACGCCCGGGACGTCTACCAGGAAGCCTTCCTCAAGGTCTACCGCAATCTCCATCGTTTCCGCTTCGAGTGCAGTTTCTACACCTGGCTTTACCGCATCGTCACCAACGTTTGCCTGGACCACCTGCGCCGCCGCCAGGCGCGACCCGAAGACCAGGCTCCCGAGCTGAATTCCGGCCTTCAGGAGGAGGGCATCCCCGATTTCTTCGAGCGCCAGCGAGAGCAACGCCCGACTTTGGATCCCGAGCGCACCTTGATCGGCAAAGAAATCAAGGCGCGCATCGCTACGGCGATGGAGCGCCTGTCCCCGCGCGAACGCGTTGTTTTTGAGATGAAACACTATCAGGGGCTTAAGCTCCGGGCGATCGGTGATGCCCTCGGCACCACCGAAGAAACGGTGAAGAATTCACTTTTCCGCGCCACGCGCAAACTCCGCCATGAATTGGGGGGCCTGCGATGAGCGTCTTTGAAAAGAATGTGAGCTGCAAAGACGTTGCACCGCTTCTGGTTTTCTACGCTTGCGACGAAGTCAGCGACCCGGAAAGCAAACAGATCGCGGCGCACATCGCGAATTGCGCCGCGTGCGCCACCCAGCTTGCCGAAGAGCGCCATCTCCAGGGAGCCATGGTTGCTGCTCCGCAACCCGCCGATGAACTCGATTCTTCCGGTATCCTCCTCTCGCAGTGCCGTAGCGAGCTTGCCGAAGCCCTCGATGATCTTTCCGCGCCTCCGATCCAGGAACACTGGCGTCCCTTCGGCTGGCTGCGCCGCTGGATGGCGCTGCGCCCCGCTTGGAGCGGAGCCCTCCTGGTCCTCTTCGGGATCGTAGTGGGAACTCAAGTTCTCCCGTGGCTGCAAGACGGCAATAGCGCCGGTGTGAACGGCCAGGCGGTGAACGTTTTGGCCAAGCAGCCTCTTACAGATGACCAGCTTTCGAAGATGGTTGTCGGTGGCATTAACTTTTCGCCTTCCGCAGGCTCAGGCGCTCCCGACGTACAACTGCAACTTAGCGCCGAGCAGCCGCTGATTCTCTCCGGCAGCGTTCAGGACAGCGACATGCGCCGCGTACTCACTTACGTGGTTGTAAGTGGCGAGCGCTTCGACGCCGGTGTGCGGCTCGATTGCCTCGAAGCACTGAAGGCGGCTTCGCGGGATCAGCAAGTGCGCCAGGCGCTGATGACTGCGGCGCGCAAGGATCAAAATCCCGCCGTGCGTATGAAGGCCCTGGAGTCGCTCCGGGATGCGGCGCCGTATGACGACGTGCGGCAGGCCCTGCTCGATGCGCTGGAGCGCGACGCGAATCCGGGCGTGCGTGTTGAAGCTATTAATGTGCTTGTTGGCTCTTTGCGGCACACCGATACGGAAGAGATGGCGCCCGAATCGACCGATGCCACGCAATCGGTGAAGCCTGGCCGTCCCGAAGAGGATGAGTCCGTGGAACGCGTGGTTCGCGTGCTGCAACAACTGCAACGCCGGGATCCCAGCCGCTACGTCCGGTTGCGCAGCGCCGCCGCCTTGCGGCAGATTGGCCCGCGCGAAGTGCAGTAACCGGTCAGACGGCAAGAAATTTCGTTCGACGATGAATATACGTTTACATCATAGGCTTTTTTCCATCGCGCGCCGGGTGACGGTGTTCCAGGTTTTGGCGATCCTTTTTTCTGGAGCACGGGTCGCACCTCCCGTGTTTGCGTCCGAAACTAGAGATGCGACGCCGCTCGAACGCACTCAACCCGCTGATCCTGGTTCGCAGCGCACCTCCGTTGTTCGCTCCGGCGTGTTGAGCACCAAAGATGGTCTGACGCTGCGGCTGACGACGGATCTCGGATCCATCGACATCACCCAACTTGAGGCCGGCGCAGCACCCGTCGTGCGCTACACTGTGCACATCGAAACCGATGCCCGCGGCCCCTCAGCTCAACAATTCCTAGATTCTTACTCTCTCAAGGCAAAGTCGACCTCCTCCGGAGTGGAAATCATTGGCACGCTCCCGCCGCAAGCGGCGCGCTCCGCTGATGCCCAATTCTGGGTGCAGTTCGAGGTCGCCGTGCCGCGCGGTTACAGCGTCGAAGTGAATACCGAAGCGGGCGACATCACGACAGGTGATATCGGTGGGACTGCCGCTCTTCACACCCAAGGCGGAAACATCAAGACGGGTCGCATCGGTGTTTCGGGAATCCGGGATGCTTCGTGGGGGCGCCCCGCCGCCAAACTGGAGACGGAAGGCGGGCACATCCGGCTTCTCGATGTCGCGGGTGACCTCGTCGCCTTCACCGGAGGCGGTCACATCAACGTGGGCAACATTGCGGGAGACGCCTCGCTGCGCACCGGGGGCGGCCATATTCGCGCCGGGCAAATCGGAGGGCGCGCCGAACTGGAAACCGTCGGTGGCAACATCACCGTCGCCCATGCTGGAAATTTCGTTAGCGTTCGCACCGGTGGCGGACAAATCGATTTCGGAGAAGTGCGCGGCTCGGTGCACGCTCAGACCGGCGGAGGCGGGATTCGCGTCATGTACGTTTCCGGTCCGATGGAACTGGAGTCGAGCAGCGGCAGCATCTGCCTGACTCGAGTCGGCGGCGCCCTCCAGGCGGCTACTTCCGGCGGGACGATTAGGGCCTGGATTAATCCAGATTCGCCTGCGGGAGGCGGAAACGTGCGGCTCGCGGGCGCATCGCAGCTTGCTTCCGGCAGCGGCGATATCGTCGTGTTTCTCCCGAGGAATCTCGCCGCGAACATTGAGGCCACCGTGACGAACGGGGGCGAGCGCCACATCGAAGCAGATCCCGCACTGCACTTGACGATGCAGGCGTCCACCAATGGTTCCGGTCCCGTGCATGCCATGGCTGTTTTGAATGGTGGCGGCGCCCCGCTGAAATTGAAAACCACGGCTGGAAAAATTCGTCTGCAGTTCCTGGATTCTGAGATTGCTCTTCACGAATCGCTCATCCGCGAGCAGACAGACCGCCTCAATAATAGCTTGAGGGAATATGGGTTCGCTCCGGAACCTTTTTCCCTCGGAGCGCCAGCAGCTCCGGCCTTACCCGAAGCCCCGACTCCACCCGAAGCCAAGATGGACTGGCTTGAAAACTGGTTGAATAGTTTGGAACGCGCGATCAGGGGAGGCGTGACCGAGGATCCGGACGATTTCCAGAAGCGGCTCGTCAATTCTCCGAAGCCTTTGTATCCGTCACTCGCACAACGCGCTGGCTTGCAAGGCATCGTGAAGCTCCGGGTGCGGGTGAAGAAAGACGGCAGCGTCGAGGTGCAGAAACTTCTTGAAGGCGAACCGGCGCTCGCCGACGCCGCCATCGCCGCCGTGAAGCAGTGGCGGGCAAAACCGGCATCGGTTAACGGCAAGCAGGTTGAAGTGATTTCAACCGTGACGTTTAATTTTCAGTTGCACTGAGCAGCTGTCGACTCGGCGCACGCGAATTTCTAGTCCTCGGTTCCCGTTGGTAGCACGTACTCGAAGGGGGTAGAACATCATGCTTCGTCCAGCTCTCCGCGCCGCTGCTCTGTGTGTATTGCTTGTAGCCGTTATTTGGGTCGTTCCCAGCTCCGCCATCAGCAAGGAGTTCAATCAATCCTATCCTCTGCAACCCGGCGGTTCCCTGGAATTGCAGAACGTCAACGGGACTGTTGACGTGCAGGGATGGGAGCGCAACGAGATCGAAGTCCACGCGGTAAAGACCTCCAAACACAAAGAGTCCGATCTGGACCTTGTTTCCATCGAGGTTGACGCCCGGCCGGACGCCCTCACAATCGCCACGCGCTATCCGCAAAACGAGGGCGTGGAAGTGGCCGTGGATTACACTATCCATGTTCCGCACGGCGCCCGCGTCGAGCACATCAGCACGGTGAACGGCACGCTGCGCGTTGCCGGCGTCGAAACCGTGGAAGACCTGCACACCGTGAACGGCAACATCGAAGTCTTTGAGGCCGGCGGAAACGTTCATGCCCACACCACCAACGGCAATGTGCACTTGGAGCTGGCGCATCTTCCAGACAAAACCGGCGCCACAGCGGAAACCACAAACGGTTCCCTCGTCCTCGCCGTGCCATCCGACATGCAGGCGGATGTCGAAGCTCGCTGTTTGAATGGAAACTTCTCTTCCGAACTCCCAATAACGATGGAGAGCAGCCAGCGTCCCCGGGAAATGCATGGCAGATTGGGCCGCGGCGGCGCTACGATTCATTTGCGCACCGTGAATGGCGGGATTCGGGTGGTCGTTCTGCGGTCAACCGTCTGACGCTTTCCCTTTTGATGCGTCTAACCGCTGAGGAGGATGGGACGTCAATGAACAAACGAAATATGCTTACGAGTGGTGGAGTTGCGGCACTTAGCCTTGCGCTGATCGCTCTGCCCGCCAGTTCCGCGAGGCCTCAAAAGCCCGATGATTCTACGATCGCAAGCTTGCAGCACAGGATCGATAAGCTACAGGCAAAATTACAGGCGCAGTTCGAGACCCGGCAAAATCAGGAGGCAGAACTCGCCGACACAGAAGTGCTCGAGGAGTCCGCGCGGGCTCTCGCTCGAGAAGATCAGGACTCCAAGCAAATCGAAGTCCTGCCGGGCATCGAAACGGAAGATCTGAATATCGTCATTGGCGACGACGGTTCAAGCTGGCTCGGCGTCGAAATACAGGAAGTGACGGCCGACAACGCCAAGGAACTGAAGCTCTCCGCCGAGCGCGGCGTGGTCCTGGGAATGATCGTTCAGGACAGCCCTGCGGCCAAGGCCGGCCTCAAGGAAAATGACGTGGTGACGGAAATCAACGGACAGCGCGTCGAAGGCGCAACGCAATTTCGCCGCATGATCCATGAGATTCCTCCGGGCCGCGGCATCCAGCTTACCGTGTGGCGCAATGGCCGCGCGCAAACCATCAGCGCGACTCTCGGCAAGTCCGGAGAGCGCCGTCACGCCATGAAGATGGTGACGCCAACGCCCGGGACCTTCGCTTTCCGGATGCCGGAGATCCCCGAAATCCCTTCGATGGAGTGGAATGGCAGCATGCTCTTCAGTGGGCAGCCCCGGCTCGGCATTGATGCGGAAGATCTCAGCGGACAGCTCGGCGCATTTTTCGGCGCTCCTGATGGCGAAGGAATACTCGTTCGCAACGTGAACTCCGGCTCGCCAGCGGAAAAAGCCGGGGTCAAGGCCGGTGATGTGATCACCTCTCTGAACGGCGAGCGCATTCGCTCTGTCGGCGAGCTTCGCGAAAAACTTTCCGCGAAGCGCGAAGAGAAGGACCGTACCGTTAAGCTGGGCGTTCTGCGCAACAAGAGTGAGATTTCACTTACCGTTGAGTTGCCCGCCCCTGCCGCGCACACCAAGCGCCTCATCTCCCGCCGCACCAGCATCTAGCGAAAACAGTCTCGCTCAGGCCCCCGGCGCTGTCGGGGGCCTTTTTTTCGTTTCTATTATTCTAACGAAGATACGCTCAACGGGGATTGACACACTTCTTGAACAGGTTCGGCTCAATCTCTTAAGTTTATCCCCGTGACTTCGCCGAAGCTCGCGGTCCCGTTCATCGCTCTTCCGGCGGCAGCGCGGAGAGCGCAGCATCGAACGCGGAATAGTGGTGGTAGTGCTCGTCCGGTTCGTTCAGCGCAGTTCCATCGCGTTCCACCCAGGCATGCGCTTCAAACTTTTCCTCTTCTTTGCGAATGCCGATACGCAGGTGCGAGGAAATTCTCTGCCGCGCGAGCAGCCACCAGAGTGTCAGGGATTTTGTCAGGCAGGAAGGATGAACCAGCCCGTGCCGGTCCGCGGCATTGACCATGCGCGCGGTCACCGCCGCGTCTTTGCTCACAAGCGCGGGGTCACGTTCTGGATGAACATTCGAAAGAAACCGCTTCAGGCCCGCCTGCGTCGCTCTGAAACCAAGCCATCGCAAACTCAGCGCGATCAGCGGCAGCAGAACGATCGCGCGCAGAAAAAGTTCCTGCGCCGGGCGCTCCAGCGCGCTAAACCGCTGGAACCGGTCCCACATCAGCAGGGAGTACTCGGAGCAACCCGCTATCCACGAGCCGGCTCAGAAGTTCCATCAGGTTGGAGCGAAGCAATTCCGGTTCGACGTCGAATTCCGCCAGAAGTTCCTGGTAAGCTGCGTCAATGTTCGGCGAACCCGTCACGAGCTGCCACATCCGCGTGCCAGTTTCGTCCAATCCGAAGTACTGCTCCGTCTCGAGGTTCAGCAACACCGATTCCCGATCCACAAAGCGGACCAGAACGTGGGCCGGCGTTGCGGCTCGGTCCGTAAATGAAACCATCGGCGCGGCTGCTCCAGGGAATTCCCGGCCCTCATTTTCACTGCGCGCGGGAGAATTGCCCCTCGCCGAGTATTCTACCGAGGATTGCCGCACTTCGCTACATACACGAGTCCCGAAAAAAAGGCCCGCTCCGCGATGCGCCGCGGTGCCGGCCTAATAAGAAGTTTTTCCATAATTACGACTTCTTCTTCTTTATATTAACTTTCGTCTCGATGCCCGCCCCGAGCGCCTTCAAGTCCGTCAGGCCCTGCTTTGCCTGTTGTCCCCACGGCCCGTTTGGATCGAGGTCGATAGCCTTTTGGTAGGCTTCCGCCGTCCCGGGCTTCGGCGTGACTTCGGTCTTGTCGCCCACCTTCTTGTAAATGTCTGGAGAAGCCATCATACAGGCAGCTAGCAGATACCATGCCTGGGCGTTCTTCGGATCCAGTTCCGTGGCCTTCTGTAGCGGCTCAATCGCATCTACCAGGCGATTCGCGTTGTATAGACTGATCCCAAAGTTGCGCCATGCTCCAGCGGCATTGGGAGGATCCAGTTCTGTGCTCTTGGTGTACGCGGCCTTGGCTTCCTCGATTTTTCCTGCTCGCGCCAGCACGTTTCCCATATTGTTGTAGTAGCCGGCCTCGTCAGGCTTCGCGCTGATGGCCTGTTGGTAAGCCTGTGCAGCGTCGTCATTGCGGCCTGCAACGTCGTAAGACTCAGCGAGCCTGGCCCAGATCTTATGCAAGTTTGAATCCTTCTCGGGCGCGCTCTTTTGTGCGGCCTGAAATTCCGCAGCAGCCTGATTCGAAAGCTCGTTCAGCTTTTGTTTCGCAGCGTCGCGCTGGTCCGTCGCCGCCTTTTGCAGTTCAGCCTTCGCTGCCTTCTCTTGCTCAAGAAGCGCCACACCTGCGGTGAAGTGCGCCTTCATTCCTTCAAACTTGGTCTTTGCTTCTTCGTTTTTCTTCGCTGCTTCCTGATATTCGGCGCCCTGCTTGGCGGCAATGTCTTTGAAATTGAGATTTACCTCGGGTGTATCCTGTCCCATTACCCGAACTTGTGCCTGGTAAGGTTTGTTCGGTGCAGGGAGCTGGATGTACAGTTCATAAACTCCCGATCGCAGATTGCGGAAAGCGAACTTCCCGTCTTTGTCGGTCTTGGTATCGGATTTCGCCCCCTGATCGCTGACCGCTTGAATGCCGAGCTCTATCCACGGCTTGCCGGTGATATCCAGGACCTGCCCGCGGATGACGCCATCACCCTGAGCTGCTGCGCGTGGCCCAGGTGCGCTTGCCAGCGCGGCCATCAGGATTGCGGCGAGCGCCCACGACTTATGAAATCGCTTCATGCTCCATTCTCCTTTTTCACAGGGGAGCCCCGCCCGGATTGTCCGGGCTATGTGCGCCCCATTATCTCTCTCATCCGGGCCGATTCCAAGCTCAGCATTCGGCAGAAACGGTTCGGCGGTAAGGGATGGGGTCCGCCACGCCGGCTTCCGCGAAAGCCCGCGAGCGCAGCAGGCAGCTATCGCACGCGCCGCAGGCAGTATCCTCGTTCTGGTAGCACGACCAAGTTAGATGCAGCGGCGCGCCCAGTTCGATGCCCCGCCGGATGATCTCACTCTTCTTCAATGTGATGACCGGCGTTACGATTTCGATCTGCGTTTCCGGCCGCGTCCCCGCGCGGATCAATTCTTGGAAAACCCGGTAATATTCCGGCCGGCAATCCGGATACCCGGAACTGTCTTCCGCCACCGCCCCGATGTAAATCGCTCCCGCGCCGATCGTTTCTGCCCAGCTCACCGCCACGGAAAGAAAATGCGCATTCCGAAAGGGAACATACGTTACGGGAATCGCGCTACCATGCGGGCCGGGCACCCCCAATTTATTTTCCGGAACAGAAATGCTCGTGTCGGTGAGCGCGGATCCGCCAATCGCGCGAAAGTGATCGAGTTGCACGGCAAGCCGCTCGCGCACGCCGTAGAAATTCGCAATGTCCTCGAA
>WNFB01002809.1_pt1 | contig 15247 bp, 13 predicted proteins | sample 5400501 | NCBI WGS metagenome assembly WNFB01 (sample SAMN13153341, study PRJNA577476) | soil metagenome | isolation source: 200 cm saprolite under Douglas fir tree site 2 hole 1 | place: USA:California | collected 2015-04-18
CCGCTCGGGAGCTGGGCGAACCCCGATTCGCACCTCGTCTCGATCGGCGCGATCTGGTCGGTGATCATGCCCGTCTTCGGTGCGTGGATGCGCGGGATGAGCCGGGCCTTCCTCGCCCGCGGCTTCAAGGAAGAGGTGTTCGTCGGCATGGTGACGACGCCGATCTTCGAGGGCGGAGGCATCAACCAGTACGGCCAGCGCTCCGGGGCCCAGAACCTCGAGTGCGCGGCGGAGGGATCGGGCGCCCGGGGGGTCATGGACGGGATCGACAACTCCTATGTCGGCTGGAACCCCGAGTCCGACATGGGCAACGTCGAGATCTGGGAGCAGTACCTGCCCATCCTGTACCTGGGCCGGCGCATCACCCGCGACACGTTCGGGTGGGGCAAGTACCGGGGCGGCACGACCCAGCACTCCGTCTATCTGTTCCGGAACACGCCGATGTGGCTCGTGATGAGCACGATCCACTCCGACCTGGTCTTCGACAACGGAGGCCTCTGCGGCGGCTACCCGGCCGCGACCGCGCGGTACTGCTACACCGTCAAGGACTCCGACGCTCTCGAGCGGGGCCAGAAGCAGCTGCCTCTGCCGCACCTCGAGGGCGATCCGCGGGATCCCGACGTCAAGAAGCTGCTCGGGGGGGAGTTCGAGCTCGAGAAGGGCTTCTACCATCACCCGCGCAAGGACGGCGACGTCTTCACCTTCTTCTACAACTCGTCGGGCGGCTACGGCGACCCGCTCGAGCGCAGCACGGAGCTGATCCGCGAGGACCTCGACAACGAAGTGCTCTCGCTCGAGCTGGCCGAGAACGCGCACAAGGTCGTTGCCCGCTACGACGAGGAGGCCGACGTCCACGTCATCGACGAGAAGGCGACAGAGGCCCGTCGCGCCGAGGAGCGGGAGGCGCGCAAGCGCCGCGCCGTCCCCGCATCGGAATGGTGGGCGAAGGAGCGCGAGCGGGTGCAGCGGAAGGACGTCGTCCCGCTCGTCCAGCAGATGTACGCCGGCTCGTTCGCGATGAGCGAGCGGTGGCAGCGCGAGTACGTCGAGTTCTGGAACCTCAATCCCGACTTCACCTGGTGAGCCGGAAGGCGGAGGAAGCGAAGAGATGCCGAGCTACCCCACAGACGTCGTCGCGGATCTGATCGACGGCAAGCTCCCCTGGGAGCAAACCAAGCGGATCATGTCCGACTACAAGGACTTGGACCGCTTCGACAAGTACATCGAAGTGCTACAGGCACGGGTGCCTTGGAAGGAGCAGATCCTGCTTCCGATCGGCGAGCACCTGCACATCGTCCAGAAAGGCGGTGAGCGCATCGTCAAGTGTGATTGCGGTCAAGAGTTTGGCTCGTACACCGAGAACTGGAAGCTGCAAGCGCTCATCTTTGTGCGCGACACGGAGGAGCTTCTGGAAGAACTCTATCCGGGCCCGAAGGCCTGCGATCCGACGTTGCAGGAGATTCGCGAATTCATCTGCCCGGGTTGTGGAACGCTGCTCGAGGTCGAGGCGGTTCCGCCTGGGTATCCGGTGAATTTCGACTTCCTGCCGGATCTCGAAGGGTTCTACGAGAAGATCCTCGGTCGACCGCTTCCATCAGGGGGGACGGCATGAGCACTCGGGGTCACAAGCAGCGAGGACGAAAGGAGGGGCTCCCTATGGAGCAGCAGCGCACCGAAGTCATCCCTCTGGGTGAGAACGCGACCAATCGGCGAGGGTTCCTGAAGCAAGCCGCGGCAGCCGGCGCCGCGCTTTCAGTGATCGCCTCGCCGGCGGCGTTCGCAGCGACCCGGAAGGCCAAGGTCTACACAGGGAAGAGGCTCGACAGGTTCAACTGGAGCTTCGCCATCCCGGTGGAGGATGCTGAGAACACCGCCTACTTCGTCAACAAGTTCCTGTTCGGGCCGCAGGAAGGCATCGACCTCCGGCTCAACTCTGGGACGAGCACATCCGACTTCATCAAGCTCGTCGCATCGCACCACTACAACGCGGCGCACCCGTCGGTGTTCCTCATGGCTCTGGTCAAGGACCAGGGCCTGCCGGTCACCATGTACTTCGACAACATGAACATCAACATCTTCGGGTTCGCCGTGAAGGCGAACAGCCCGATCAAGTCGATCAAGGACTTCGCGGGCAAGAAGATCGCCATCGCGGTCGTCGGCTGGGACGCGATCTGGAACCCGGATCTTGCGGCGGCCGGCGTGGACCCGAAGAGCGTCAGCTACCTCGTTACCGGCCTCGGCCCGGGTCGCCTGAACGCGCTGAACAACGGCGCGGTGGACATCATGGTCACCTGGAACGGCGAGTTCCCGGTCTGGAACTGGCAGCAGAAGCTCGCCGGTAAGGGGACTCTGCGGTTCTTCAGCGGTGACACGTACTTCAAGACGCCGGCGAACGGCTGGACGGCGGCGACTAACCGTCTCAGCAAGGATCGTAACCTGCTGATTCGGGCCGCACGCGCGCAGGCGAAGTCGATGTGGTTCGTGAAGACGAACCCGACTGAGGCGGCAAAGATCTTCCACCACTACCTGCCGCAAATCGCGAAGCACAAGGGTGAGGCCGAACAGATCGCGGCCGACTACAACAACACCGGCTTCCTGGGGGGTCCCGACGGGACGCTCGCGAACGGGCTCGGCTGGAACAGCCGCAAGAGGTGGCAAGCGCTGCTCGACTCCATGTTCACGAACAAGCTGACGAAGCAGCACCTCAAGGCCACCGACATGTACACGAACGACTACATCAAGGAGATCAACAACTTCGACAAGAACCAGGTCATCACGTTCGCGAAGCAGTACAAGTTCAAGGGGTAGGCGGCAGACGCCTCGACGACTGGAAGGCTTTCGCGACGGGACTGCGTCCTGGGGCGAGCGCGCGCTTGCCCTAGGACGCTGCCTTTTTGACCGGACTGCAGGTTGGTCGGACGTGCTGTTGAGCTAACCGAAGAGAATGACTCAAGGACAACTCGAGAGCGAAAGAGACGTGAGCACGGCACCACCTTTACCCATCGAGTCGGCGGAGCCGCATTCGGCTCATCTCAGCATTCGCCACCTCTCCAAGGTCTTCCAGTCCGCACGCGGGAGCGTCGAGGCGCTGCGAGACGTGAGCCTCGAGGTGCAAGCGGGTCAGTTCGCCGCATTCGTGGGGCCGAGCGGCTGCGGGAAGTCGACGCTGCTGCGGATCGTCTCCGGCATCTACCCCGCCACGTCGGGCGAGGTCAGGATCGGGACAGAACCCGTCAGGCACCCGCGCCGCGACATCGGCCTCGTCTTCCAAGCGCCGAACCTCCTGCCCTGGCGTACGATCAAGGCGAACGTCGCCCTGCCGCTGGAGGTGGGCGGGCGCTCCGGGAAGGAAGCGAAGGAGGAGGCCCGGTCGCGGGCGGACCAATTCCTGAAGCTTGTCGGGCTCTACGACTTCCGTGACAAGCTTCCGCACGAGCTCTCGGGGGGCATGCAGCAGCGTGCCGGCATCGTGCGCGCCCTCGTTCACGACCCTAGGATCCTGCTGATGGACGAGCCGTTCGGCGCCGTGGACGTGCTGACACGCGAGAAACTGAACTTCGAGATTCAGTCCCTCTGGGAGCAGACGAGGAAGACGATCGGCTTTGTCACGCACAGCATCCAGGAAGCCGTCTTCCTCTCCGACGTTGTCTTCATTTTCACCCCGCGGCCCGGTACGATCATCAAGACCGTCGGAATCGACCTTCCGAGGCCGCGCACCAGATCGATTATGCAGACCAAAGAGTTCTTCGCTTACACGGAACTCGTTCGGGACCACGTGAGGGAGGCGTAGGCGTGCTGGATGACGTCGCGCAGCACGACAGCGCCGTGGCGGCTCCGCCGCCGGCAGCCACCGGCCCCAGGCTGCGCGATCGCCGGCTCGTTCGGTGGTCGCTGCGGATCGCTGACCGGAGCCTGATTCTCGTGCTCACCGTTCTACTGGCGCTCCTGGCGCAGCTGATCATCACCGAGGCCAAGATCCCGGAGTACACGCTGCCGACGCCGTACCAGGTCCTGCTCGTCTTCAAGGACCAGCCGTGGAGCCTCTGGCACGACACGGAGACAACACTCAAGGAAATCGCGATCGGGCTCAGCATCGGGCTCGCGATCGGGCTCGTGCTCGGGGCGCTGATCGCGGAATCGAAGATCGCCCAGAAGCTGATCGCTCCGTATGTCATCGCTCTCGTCTCGACCCCGCTGATCGTCTTTGCGCCGCTCTTCGCGATCTGGTTCGGCTACGGGCTGCTGTCGAAGGTCGTGATGATCATCCTGATGACCTTCGCGCCGCTGACGGTCAACGCCATCCAAGGGTTCCTCTCCCTCGACAACGACAAGTACGAGCTGATGCGGTCCTTGTCTGCGAACCGCTTTGAGATCAACGTGAAGGCGCGGTTCCCGAACGCGCTCCCGTTTATCTTCAGCGGAGCGAAGATCTCGGCCGTCATGAGCGTGATCGCGGTAGTTGTCGCGGAGTTCATCGGGTCGACGTCCGGCCTCGGGCACACCGTCTACTACGCCCAGACGGTCGCCCGGAGCGACGTGCTGATCGCGGCGGCGCTTATCCTCGTCGTGATCGGGCTGGCGCTCTTCTACGGGGTCGCGGCGATCCAGAAGCGCGTCGTCTACTGGCAGTAGCGCTTCGGGACGGGGCGGCGCTTACCGTCCGAGCAGGCGGTACTCGCGCAGGCGGCGGTACAGCGTCGCCCGGCTGATGCCGAGGAGCTCGGCCGCACGCGAGATGTTCCCGCCGGTCCGGCCCAATGCTTGCTCGATCGCCGCGCGCTCGACCTCCCGCAGCGGCCCCGCCTGGCGTTCCAGTCCGCGCCGCCCGTGGGGAAGCGCCAGATCTTCGAGGCCGATGACGCCGGCAGGGCACTGCAGCCGCGCCGCTCCGAGCGTGTTCAAGAGCTCACGCACGTTGCCGGGCCAGCTTTGTGCACGCAGCGCCCCCATCGCAGCAGGGCTGAGCATCGGCCGCGAACCTCCTGACCCTGCCTCGCGCCGGCACCAGTCCGCAACGATGAGGTCGAGGTCGTCGATCCGCTCCCGTAGGGGCGGCACGGGGAGAACCGCACGGCTCAGGCGGTGCAAGAGCTCGAGTCGCAGGGGCCGATCGCTCCGCGTCACGATCGCGATCGTCCAGACATCCTGCTTGTGGAGTTGCTCGACGATCGCCGCCAGTTCCAGCTGGTGAGCCTCGGAAAGAGCTGCGATCCGCAGCAGGATGAGGGTTCGCGATTCGTCCACCGCTGAAAGCTCGTCGCGCCAGCCGCGCTGGGAGAAGTTGACGACGGCGACGGGCTCGCTCGCGCAGGGACTGCGCGCATGCATCGTCTGCGCGAGCGTGAGTTTGCCCGCGCCGGGCTCGCCGTCGATCACGACGGGCACGCAACGTGCGGCAACACGCGCTGCCTTCGCGAAGAGCGCGCGCATGGCGGGGCTGCGGCCCACGATCGGTTGCCAGCCCGGTGGGCTGGCAGGCGGCGCCGACGGATGCGCTCGGCGTAGCGGCCGTAGGGCTACGAGCGCGCCGATCACGTCCTCGTAGGCGTGAACGACATGGCAGGAGAGCTCGACGCGGTCACCCGCGGCCAGCTCGAGGTCGCAGGTGAGATGTGTGCCGGTCTTGAGCGCCTCCTGCACGAACGTGAGCACCGCCAGAAGATCCTCGCCGCTGAGCATCTGCGCGGCGGCTGCGTTCTGGATGATCGTTCGTCCCGAGCGATCGACTGTGAAGAACGGCACGTGCAGGCCCACGCGGCCCCGGAGGTAGCGCTCCAGCAGCTCTCGCTCGCGCCCAAATACGTGTTCCTCCATCTCCCGCTCCATGTCGCGGGCGGCGTGCACGATCATCGGGAAGGTGTGTGGATTGATGTCCTTGGCGCGCGTTGTGACGTCGAGCACGCCGACCACGTGGCGGGTGACGGGGTGGCGTACGGGCGCGGCGGTGCACGCGTAGCCCTGAAAGCCGACGCAGAAGTGCTCCGCCGAGAAGACCTGCGCCGGGCGTGCGACTGCGAGCACCATGCCGATCCCGTTCGTGCCGGCGCCCTCCTCGTTCCAGACGGATCCAGGTACGAAGTTCTGCGCTTCCGTCACCCTCAGGATGCTCGGGTCGCCGCCGCGGTCGAGGATCCGTCCGCCGTCGTCGCAGATGACGACTGCGGAATCGGAGCCGGAGAGTGCGTCACCGAGTTGTACCTTGATGGGTCTCCACGCCTGGACGAGCAGCCGCCGGACCTGGTCATGTGACTCGAAGGCGCCAAGAGTGCCGGTGTCGATGTCCGCCGCGCGCCGGTCAGGAGACACGCTGTAGTCCCGTGAGCGGCTCCAGGAACTCACGATCGCTGGGCGAATCGGGCCGCTCGGTACGCCGTTCTCCTGGTAAGCCTCCCAGGCGGCGCGCAGTTCTGGTATTGCCGCGAGCGGATCGGCGAGGATGCTGCCGGGCACCCGGTCGGCGGGCGAGAAGGCGCTCTTCACCGCGTCGCCTGCATCGCCGCGGGCTCCGCTGCGCCTCGGCGGAGCCCCGGCTCCTCTAGCGTCGCCAGACGGTGGACGAGGCGCGCGCTCACACCCGCGGTGTGGGCGAGCTTCACCTCGTCGACGAGCGAGCGAACGTCGCCCGAGGAGTGGTAGTAGGGGTGGATCTGCGGGAACTCCCAGATCCAGCATGCGGGAACGCCCGCGTCGGTGAAAGGGGTGTTGTCGGAGAACTCAAACTGTCGGGCGTCGAAGAGGACATCCACGTCCCAACCGTGCTCGCGAGCTGAGTTGGCGGCGAACTCGCGCATCGCCTCGTCCGCCCAGATCGTTCGCTTCGCCGGATAGCGGCTAGCGACGGCGTCGAGGTTCGCCATTCCGACGATCTCGTCGAGCGCATCCGCGTGCCGGACGGTGTACGCGGTCGATCCCCAGAGCCCGATCTCCTCCACCGCAAACGCGACCACGTCGATCGTCCGGAGTGGATCCGATCCTCGGAGCACGCGCGCGATCTCGAGAAGGCTCGCGATGCCCGTCCCGTTGTCCCACACGCAGGGGCCTTCGAGCTGGCTGTCGTAATGCGCCCCGACCAGCGCGCGGCCCTCGGCTCGACCGGGGATCTCGCCGACGACATTCGCGGCCTCCTTCTCGACATACGAGGCACGGTGCTCGACCCGCAGCTCGACAGGGCGTCCAGAGGTCATCGTCGACAGGAGTGCACGGCCGGCGGTTGCCTCCACCGTCACCGCCGGGTACGGCACCGGCCGTCCTTCCCAGGGAGGCTCGAGCGGCGGCCTGTAGAGCGCGGCTGTGAAGTTGCCGACGAGGCCGTCCGGCGTATCACCGACGTTCACGAAGGCGGCGATGCCGCGGCCCTCGAGGAGCGGCGCCACCATGAACGGGGCGATCGAGTGCGCAACCACGACCTTTCCCTCGAGCTCGATTCCCAGCCTGTCGATTCGCGCGAAGTCCTCGCTTGTTCCCGTCCCGAGGTAGACGGCTTCCCCGGCTGCCTCCGCATCGGCCGAGAACTGGACGGCCCGCACGGGCAGCTCGAGCCGCTCGGGTGAGAGAACGCTGCAGGCCGCCGAGCCTGGCTCGTAGGCGAGGTACGTGAACGGCTCGAGCCGCACCCGCGCCAACCCGAGCCCCTCGAACCGCTCGACGAGCCAGTCGCGGCAGCGCGCCTCGCCCGGCGTCCCGTGGAAGCGGTTACCGATCTCGTCGACCTCGTCGAGCGTCCGCCCGAGCTGGGCAGAGTCGAGTCGGATGGCCGCAGCTCCCACAGCGATACCGCTGCGAACCTATGATACGGAGGCCGAAGTGTCAAGCAATAACCCCAGCAAATCGGGCGATTCCGGCCGACTCCTGTGGCTCTTGTAGAGTTGCTGGAGCGGCGGCGTCTCGAGCGTCCGGGTGACGATTTTCTCTATGCCGGCGGGGAAACGTGGAGCGCGGCACGGCTTGCCGACCGCGCGGACGCGTGCGCGACCGCCCTGGCCGCAGCCGGCGTCCAACGTGGTCACCACGTCGCCCTGATGCTCGAGAACAGCGCGGACTTCCTGGCGTGCTTCTTCGGCGTTGCGAAGCTCGGCGCGGTCGCAGTCACCCTCAACCCCGCTCTGCGCGGTGACACGCTCGCTTACATCCTCGATCATTCCGACGCGCGCGTGCTCGTGCTGGAGGGCGAGCTCGCCAGCGCCGCAGCAGCTGCGATCGACGGAGCCTCGAGGCTGGAGACCGTCTGGGCCCGCGGCTGCGGCGCCGGTCACGTGGCGCTCGAGGAGCAGCTCGACGGGAGGCGTGCGGCGCCCGAGCCCGTCGAGCGTGGGCCGGGCGAATGCACGGCGATCCTCTACACGTCCGGGACGACAGGGCGGCCGAAGGGCGTGATGCTCACCGACTACGGCTACGAGCGCGCGTCGCGCTGGTTCGTCGAGGGCCTTCGGCTGAGCGAGGAAGACGTCCTCCACACCTGCCTGCCCCTGTTCCACGTCAACGCTCAGCAGCTGTCGCTCTGCGGCGCGCTCACCTGCGGAGCCCGCCTCGCCCTCGACCGGCGGTTCTCGGCGTCCGGCTTCTGGCCGTCGATCTCCGAGTACGGCGTCACCTCGTTCAACCTGATCGGTGCGATGCTCGGCATCCTCCACGCGCAGGCGTCGCGGCCCGAGGAGTGCGCTCACCGTGCACGCGTCGCGTGCGTGTCGCCGGTGCCGGCGGCGATCTACCGCGAGTGCGAGGAGCGGTTCGGCGTCATGCTCCTCGACGGCTATGGCCTGACGGAGACGACGCCGGGCAACACGTACAACCCCTATGGGCAAGCGCGCGAGGGCTCGTGCGGGAAGCCCGCTCCGTACATCGAGCTGTGCATCGCCGCCGAGGAGGGCGAACCGTTGCCGCCGCGGACGCCCGGCGAGATCCTGATCCGCTCCAAGGAGCCGAACGTGTTCATGCTCGGCTACTACAAGGAGAAGGAGGTCACCGAGCAGGCGCTGCGGGGAGGCTGGTTCCATACGGGTGACCGGGGCTACCTCGACGAGGACGGCTATCTGTACTTCCTCGACCGTCTCAAGGACGTGATCCGGCGGCGCGGAGAAAACATCTCGCCGGTCGAGATCGAGCGGGCGGTTCTGGCTCATCCTCACGTCGCCGAGGCAGCCGCCGTCGGTGTTCCCTCGGACCTCGTCGGCGGCGAAGAGGAGATCGCGCTGTTCGTCCTCGCCCGGCCGGGGATCGACCTCGATCCCCGTTCCGTGCTCGCGGTCTGCGAGGAACGCCTGGCCGCATTCATGGTTCCGCGCTATCTCGGCGTCCTCGACGAGTTTCCCCGCACCGAGACCCAGCGCGTGCAGAAGTTTGCACTGCGCGAGCGCGGGCCGGAGGGCTGCTTCGACCGGACGGCCAGGGCAGGGACGAGCTGAGGAGGGACAATGAACCGGAATGGAGATCAGGTCGTGCTCGCGGGAGGCGTCCGAACACCGTTCGGCCGTTTCGGCGGTGCGCTAAAGGACACGCCGGCGCGTGAGCTCGCCGAGCTTGTCGTGCGCGAGGCGCTCGAGCGGGCCGGCGTGCCGGCCACCGAGGTGGATGGAGTCGTGCTCGGCCACGTCGTCCAGGACACCCCGGACAGCGTTTACATGGCCAAGCACGCCGGGCTCGCGGCCGGGATGCCGGAGACGATCACCGGGCTAGTCGTCAACCGCCTCTGCGGCTCGGGGCTTCAGGCGGTCCTCACGGCGGCGCAGTCGATCCTGCTCGGCGAGGGCTCGCTCTACGTGGCGGGCGGAGCGGAGTGTCTCTCCCACGTGCCGTACCAGCTGCCTGGGGCCCGATACGGCATGCGCCTCGGGCCCGACGGCGGAATCCGCGATCCCCTCGCCGGGCCGGGTGCGGCCTTCGTCGATCCGACGAGCGGCCTGGTCATGGGCGCGACGGGCGATAATGTCGCAAAGCGGTACCGGATCACCCGCGAGCAGGCGGACGAGTTCGCTCTGCGCTCGCACGAGCGCGCGCTCGCCGCCAACCGCGACGGCTCGTTCGCGCCCGACATCGTCGCCGTGGGGGAGATGGAGCACGACGAGCACCCGCGCGAGACGTCGCTGGAGAAGCTTGCCTCCCTGAAGACGATCTTCAGCGAGGACGGCGTCTGCACCGCGGGCAACTCCTCCGGCATCAACGACGGCGCCGGCGCTCTGCTCGTGCTCTCCGGCGAGCGGGCGCGAGACCTCGGAGTGCGGCCGCTGACGCGCGTCGTCTCGTGGGCCGTCACAGGCTGCGAGCCGTCCGTCATGGGGATCGGGCCGGTCTCGTCGACGAGGGTCGCGCTCGAGCGCGCGGGCCTGTCACTCGACGACCTCGACGTGATCGAGATCAACGAAGCCTTCGCGGCCCAGGTGCTCGCGGTCGGGAAGGAGCTTGACTGGGACTGGGACCGGGTGAATCCGCACGGGGGTGCGGTCGCGCTCGGTCATCCCCTCGGTGCCTCCGGCGCCCGTCTGACGGTGATGCTCCTGCGCGAGCTGGAGGAGCGGGACGGTCGCTACGGCCTCGCGACCGCCTGCATCGGAGGCGGGCAAGGGATCGCGCTCATTGTCGAGCGTCTCCCGGCCGACTACTAGCTGCCCGCGCTGATCAGGACGACGCCGCCGAGCGCGCACGCGATTCCGACCATCTGAAGCGTCGTCAGCGTCTCGTTCAGGAAGGCGACGGCGAGGACCGTCGTGATCAGCGGGTAGACGCTTATGAGCGGGACGACCGCGCTCGCCTTCCCACGGTCGAGGGCGAGGTAGAACGTGGCTAGACCGAGGGCACCGCAGAGACCCGAGGCTGCGAGCGCCCATCCGTTCGCGCCGGCGAAGCTCCGTCTGGCCGGCCCAAGGAGCAGCGCGCCGAACAGTAGAACGGTGATGACTCCGTAGACGAAGCTGACCTGTGCCCAGCTCGCGTGCCGCAGGGACAGCTTCCCGAAGAACGCCCAGCCGCCCCAGAGAGCGACGGAGACGAGTGCGTAGGCAATCCACTGCATCGGCTTCTCCTCGCGTCGTTTGCGGAAGACGTGATCGTACGACGCGGCATGGCCGACGCGTGCCCCGCCGGTTGCGGTCTTATTAGCCCTTGGGGCTTGGGGACAGCGCGGGATCGGAGCCGTTCCTCGCGAAGGATCCCGCCAGGGGCCGCTGCTCCGATCCGTCGAGCGCCGCCAGGTAGACGCGCGAGCTTCCGCCGGCGCTCACGTGCGTGAAGGCGATCCAGCGCCCGTCGGCCGACCAGGTCGGATGGCTGTCGACACCTCCGTCGTGCGTGAGGCGCCGCTGCCCGCCTCCGTCCGCGCTCATGACGTAGATCTCGCTCCGTCCGTTGCGGTCGCTCGCGAACGCGATCCGCCGCCCGTCGGGCGACCAGCTCGGATCGGTGTCGAAGACGGAGTTGCGCGTCAGCCGGCGTAGCCCGCGCCCGTCCGGCTGGATCGTGTAGATCTCAGCCTTGCTCGCTACCCCGCGGACGAAGGCGATCGACTTCCCGTCCGGGGCCCAAGCGGGCGCCCAGGAGGTCGGGTCGGTCGTGGCGGCGAGCAGCCGCTGGTGCCGTCCGCTCGCGTCCATCACGTAGATGCCCGCCCCCTGCGGGCGGAAGCTGTAGAACGCGATGCGTCCGTCCGGTGACCAGGTCGGGAAGTCGTCCTCCCAGAAGTTGCGCGTGAGCTGGCGGAAGGACCCTCCCGAGGGCGCGGAGACGAGAATCTCGGCCGTCGATGGGTCACCGTGGACGAGGCCGACGTACACGAGCAGCTTCGCGCCGCGCGACCACGCAGGCTGGTATTGCTGGATCTCCGGGACCGGGTCTAGCAGGCGCGCGTGCCGGCCGGAGCCGTCGGCGACGACGATGCTCACGTGCCCGCCCCTGGTCGTCACATACGCGATGCGGCCGGGAGGGCCCGCCGGCGTCGGGCGGACAGCCGCAACGCCTCTGCCTTTTCCGAAGGCGAGCACGAGGCCCGCCGCCACGGCCGCCGCGACGAGGGCCAGACCGATCAAGATCGGCCACCACAGCAGCCTCGACATTGCCGAGAATGCTACAGATGGCTAACTCGGTTTCTTTTCAAGGAGGCAGAGATGAGCGCTGTGCGAACCCGGACGCGGTCGCCCGAGGAGTACCTCGCGGGGCTGCGGGACGGGCGGGAGGTCTGGTACCGCGGCGAGCGGGTCGAGGACGTGACGGCGCACCCGGAGCTCGGGATCGCGGCGCGGCACGGGGCGCTCGACTTCCACGGGCCGAGCGCGGAGCCGTCGCCCTTCTACACGCTGCCGCGCTCGGGCGGCGATCTCCGCGCGCGCTCGGCTCTGATCGAGGAGTCGACGGCGCGCGGTGCGACGCTCGTCGTCCTGCTGAAGGAGATCGGGACGGACGCGCTCTTCGCGCTGCACCGGGTCACGCAGGGAGCGGAGGGCTACGAGCGCGTCGTCCGCTTCTACGAGCACGCGCGCGACGGCGATCTCGCGCTCGCGGTCGCCCAGACGGACGCCAAGGGCGACCGCTCGCAGGGGCCGAGCGGCCAGGCCGACCCCGACCTCTACGTGCGGGTCGTCGAGCGGCGCGAGGACGGGATCGTCGTTCGCGGCGCCAAGGTGCACACGTCCTGCACGCCGAACGTCGACGAGGTGATCGTGATCCCGACGCGGGCGCTTGATCCGGGGGAGGAGGATTGGGCGGTCGCCTTCGCCGTGCCGGTGGCGACGCCGGGCGTGAAGCTGATCTGCTCCGACTACCTGCACGGCGCCGACGATCCCTGGGCGATGCCGATCTCCTCACGGCACAAGATGGTCGAGACGCTGACCGTCTTCGACGATTGCTTCGTGCCGTGGGAGCGCGTCTTCCTCTGCGGCGACATCGAGCGCGCCGGCCGGCTCGCGCTTACCTTCGTCGAGTACCACCGGCTGACGGCGGTCTCCTACAAGCTGCCGCTCGTCGATGCCTTCGTCGGTCTCGGCGGGCTGCTCGCGGAGGCGAACGGGATCTCGCGGGCCGGCCACGTCCGCGACAAGCTGACCTGGCTGATCGCATACGCGGAGACCGTGCGCGGGCTGACGCACCTCGCTGCCGACCGGGCGCGGATCGACGAGGCGACCGGGATCGCCTATCCCGACCCGCTGACGACGAACCTCGCCAAGTGGACGTTCGCCCGCGACTACTACGGCGCCGCCGAGCGCGTGATCGACCTCGCCGGCGGTCTGCTCGTGACCGGGCCTGGGCGGGCGGACTGGGAGTCGCCCGAGCTGCGGCCGTACCTCGAGAAGTACTTCGTCGGCGCGGTGCCCGCCGCCGAGCGGCTCGCGCTGCTCAACCTCGCGAGCGACCTCTGCGCCCGCGCCTACGCCGGCTACCAGGGCGTCCTCGCCGTCCATGCGGAGGGCTCGCTCGAGGCGGAGAAGCTGATGGTCTACCGCTCCTACGACCCGCGGCCGGCGGTCGCCTTCGCGCGCCGCCTCGCCGGCCTCGACAGCGCAGCCGCGCACTCTCCATTGGCTAACGCGTAGGGTTCACAAACTCCGTCACGTCGTCTGATTCCGCAGATTGGCAGCGAAACAGAGTTTACGAACCCTACGCGGGACCTGCAGCTCTTTGGGGACGCTGAGGGCGCTGCGTCTGCGCGAACCGTCAGTTCTCGAGCGGGAAGCTTGACCTCAGGCAGCGTGTTGATCGACTCCAGCTCGCGCATCCCGCTGCTCGATCCGCACTCCGGCCTGCGTCTGCCAGCAGCCGAAGGCGAGCGCTTCGGCCCGTGCCCGCGCTCGAGGAGTCGTTCGTCGGCCTGGACGCGCGCACGGCGCTCTCGGTCGGCCAGGTGCGCGGCGTGCTCCTTGTCGCCTGCGCTAAGGGCAGTGTCCCCTGCGCCGAGTACCCGCCGGCGCGGGTGTGCTGCACGAAGCGATCGAGATCCAGAAGCATCTTCTCGCCCAGGACAGGGTTCTCGAGCGGCTCGTGACAGAGGTCGGGAAACGACCTGAGGCCTCTGGCTCGTAACCCGGTAGCGATTTGCGGGGGTTAAGAATGCATGAAGATGCCGACGGCCTCGCTCGAGATCTGGAGCCAGTCTCGCTACGGCTGGAAATGCGGTGATCCAGCACCGTGGTCGAACGCGTTTTGGTCTTCTGCTTTGTGATGCGCAGGGTTGTCTCAACCGGCAGCCCAGCGCCCGGGTGAGGCCGTGCCGGCCGTAGGCTCACGAGCGAGATTGCGGCCTATACTCGTCAAGTGCCGGTGCCCGAGCACACCGAACGCGTGCGGGTGACCTGGTTCGACACGGATGCGGGAGGCTGCATCCACACGACGGCCGCCCTTCGCTACGCGGAGGCGGCGGAGAGTGGGTTGCTGCGCCGGCTCGATCTCCTCGAGGGCTGGGGGAACTATCCGCGGCGGCGGGTGGAGGCGGAGTACCACGTGTTGCCGCGGTTCGAGGACGAGGTCGACGTTCGGATTTGGCCGGAGCGGCTCGGGAACACGTCGATCACCTGGCGCTGGGAGATTCGCCGCGGCGCCGAGAAGTGCGTTGAGGGGACGATGGTCGCCGTCGGCGTCGATAATGAGGGGCGACCAACGCCGTTGCCGCCCGCGGTTCGGGAGCGTCTGGGCGACGGAGGGCTTCCCGCCTAGTCGCCTCCTGAAGGTCGGAGTTGTAGTAGAAGGCGAGGTTTCGGCGTCGCTGCCAGAGCTCGTTCTTGTCGGCGAAGGCTTCGAGGCCTTTGCCTGGCTCGGCATCTGGGATCTGTTGGGTGTCGGGCCGCCAGTTGACGGCGGCGCTGATGACTTCGTTCATCGCGGTATGAGCGCGCTCCGCCTGGTGCCCGGCACCATCGGCACCACGGCACCAGCGCACCCCACGATTTCCGCATAGCTGCGGGCGATCCGGGCGCGCGGCTCGGCACCACACGTTGGCACCAGTACCGGCTCGAGCAGGTCTCGAAGCCACGCCTACGAACGCGGCCTCAGCCTCACCTGCGCGATTGTCGAGCGGCTTGAGCATGACCGCGAAGCGCAGCCGAGCCTCAGCTGAGTGCGTGCGCTGATCCCGACTGTCGCAAACTGCAGGAACTGCGTCAACGAGCCTCCGATTGGTGAGTTTTGGTGAGTAGAGCTGGGGAACGTGGGGCAATTCGGCGCTCATCGAAAGCCCGAAAACGGCTCAACCGTCCCCTGTAGTCCCCCACAGTCCCCACCCGCTCACCGTTCACACGCGGGAGGTCGCTGGTTCGATCCCAGCCGCGCCCAC
>WNFB01002811.1_pt1 | contig 15243 bp, 15 predicted proteins | sample 5400501 | NCBI WGS metagenome assembly WNFB01 (sample SAMN13153341, study PRJNA577476) | soil metagenome | isolation source: 200 cm saprolite under Douglas fir tree site 2 hole 1 | place: USA:California | collected 2015-04-18
GAGAACGGACTCGGGACGGTGTTTACGTATCTGGGTGAGAACGTCGCCGACTCCACGGAGGCGGCGCGAGTTAAAGAACATTACCTGACCGTTCTCGATCGCATCAGAGAACGCGGTTTGCAGACTGAAATCTCAGTTAAACTCACCCACCTCGGACTGGACCTCGACCCCGCACTCGCCGAAACAAATCTGGCGCGACTGATCGAACACGCGGGTCCGAATAGTGTCGTGTGGATCGACATGGAATCGAGCCACTACGTCGAACCGACTCTCGCTCTCTACCGCCGGGCCCGGCGCGCCTACCCCAACGTGGGCGTCTGCATCCAGGCCTACTTGTACCGGACCGGAGAGGACCTCGAATCGCTGATCAGGCTCGGGGCGGCCGTCCGCCTGGTCAAGGGCGCGTATCGCGAGCCGCCGGAAATTGCGTTTCCGCGCAAAAAGGATGTTGACGAAAACTTCTTCGCGCTCAGCAGGAGACTCCTCAGCCAGGAGGCGCGCCGCGCGGGAGTCCGCGCGGCGATTGCCACGCATGACCCCAAATTGATTCGACGGGTTCAGGAGTACGCCTTCGAGCAGGGACTGAACAAACACAGCTTGGAGTTTCAGATGCTTTACGGCATTCAGCGTGCCCTCCAGCTCCGGCTCGCGAGGGACGGCTGGAGGTCGATTACCCTCATTGCTTACGGGACTTACTGGTTTCCCTGGTTCATGCGCCGCTTGGCCGAGCGCCCTGCAAATGCCCTGTTCGTGATCCGCAATCTGCTCGCTTTTTAGTTACTGACCGCCCTTCGCGGAACTTCACATTGCGCCACGAATCAGAATCCCCTGGTGCACCGGGAGCCCACTGCGCATGAATCCGGGCCCTTCATCAAAAAGCCGCAGCAGGACGCAAGCCGAGCGGTCGGGTGATCCGTTGCAGGTTACCGGCAGGCGAGAAAACATTAGGTTCGTCCGCAGCCTTGGACTCTTCGACTGCACCATGGCAGTCGCCGGAGCGATGGTCGGCTCGGGCATCTTCATCGTGTCGGCCGAGATCTCGCGACTGACGGGCAGTCCCGGCGGGCTGATCACCGCCTGGATGACGACCGGCATCCTCACGCTCGTCGCCGCGCTCTCCTCCGCCGAACTCGCCTCCATGATGCCCCGCACCGGAAGCATGTACATCTACCTTCGCGGAGCCTTTTCACCGCTGGTCGGATTCCTTTATGGCTGGACTCTGTTTACGGTGATTCAAGCGGGAACGATCGCGGCAGTCGCCGTGGCCTTCGCTCGCTTTGCGGGAGTCCTCTGGCCGCGCGAGGCGACCGTGACCGGATAAAATCGACCGCGCCGGCCGACGGCCCCGTATCCAAAAGGCAGTATGATTAGCACCAACATCTTAACGGAGGGATGATCAGATGAAAAACCTAATTTTGCCGACGGTGGCCGCGCTCGTCATCGTGACGCTGGCGCTGACGGTCTGGCTCACCCGCTACCGGTACGTGCACGGCAACGGGATGAACGGCGTTCCCTACGTGCTCCGCGTGGATCGATGGACTGGTCGGGTCATGCGCCTGAACTTCAACGCGGGCTGGTACAACCCGAAGCTGTATGGGGAGCTTGCGGCGGAGGCGAGGGCGGAGGCCGAACCGAATCCGCCGGGCTTCGACTGGTCAAGATACGGAGGCGTTGAGGTGTCCGACCTTAAGTCTCATAATTGCCCCGAGTAGCGAGACCCAGAGGTGGCCATGATCCGATTAAAATATGTCGGTTTGCTGGTTGCCGCGATCGCGCTCGTCGGGCTCGGCCGGGCGATCGCGTCAGCCTGCCCCGAGCCGGCCTGCCTCGGCGTCGTAAAAGGGTTTCAGCGACGGCCCGTTCGGCCCCGACCCGAAAGCCCACCCGCGAGATCATATCCGACAGAAATTCAGATCAGCCCCCACGGCCACCTTTTTGTCCCACCCAATCCCGCCCGCCCAAAACCCGGCCCCGATGCCGGCCTAGGGAGCCCGTCGGCATCGGCGGTAACACGGAAATGGGCCACCGGAGGGCGGGGGCGAAAAACCGATCGTTCCGACCTCGAGAGGCACTAAAGAAGGCCCGCCGGTTTAGGCGCAAAATGACTGCCCGGACGGCCTCGACTGGCCTACGTATTGGCTACCGATCAGCTGCCAGCCCGAAAATTCACCTCCCAATTTCCTTATAACCGATTGAAAATAAAAAGGTGGGCCCACCAGGACTCGAACCTGGGACCAACGGATTATGAGTCCGCTGCTCTGACCAACTGAGCTATGGGCCCGCGGAGAAACTCGGCATCTTTCGAGGGATTGTCCCACGCCGCGTCGCGCGGCGTCAACGCGCGAAGCCGCGCGTTGTTGAGTGGCTTATTTCGGCTTATAATTGATGGTGGCCCGCGACCGGTTCTCTAGCCCGCTCGATCCCATCTGTTTATGTTCCTACTTTACAGCCTTTTTTATACCCTCGGCATCCTCTTGATGGCGCCGTATTACCTCTGGCGGATGCGAGGAAGCATCTCGGCTCGCGCTCACTGGCGGGAAAGATTTGGAATTTTGCCGGCGTCGTTTCAAACGAGCGGGGCCGGAGCGATTGGAGTCCACGCTGTCTCGGTGGGCGAGACCTTGGCGGTCGTAAGGTTAGTCCAGTCGCTGCAGGAGCAATACCCTTCGCGAAGGATTTTTCTGAGCCATGTTACACCGGCAGGGCGCGTGGCGGGAGAAACGCGCTTGCCGGGCGTGACGGGCAGATTTTATCTTCCGCTTGATTGGAGCTGGTGCGTGCGGCGCATGCTCGACCGGATCCGGCCCGCGCTGCTGCTGATCGTGGAAACGGAACTTTGGCCCAACCTCTTGCGCGAGGCTCGAAAATTCGGATCGCGAGTGATCTTGGTCAACGCTCGCCTTTCCGACCGCTCATTCCGAGGCTATCGCCTGGTCCGGCCGCTCATGCGGCGCGTCCTCGAGCCCATTGAATGGATTTGCGCACAGACCGAGCGGGACGCCGAGCGATTCCGGTCGCTTGGCGCGAGACCCGAGCGCGTTGTCGTGACCGGAAACCTCAAGTTCGACGTCAAATCCCCGGAAGTCGCTGTGGCCAAGGAGCTGAGAAAGGCGTTAGGGGACGTCCTCCGCATTCCGGTGATCGTGGCCGCGAGCACCATGCCGGGCGAAGAGGCTTTGCTTCTCGAGGCCTGGACAGAAATCCGGCGTCGGCATTCACGGGCAGTCCTGATTCTCGCCCCGCGGCACCCGCCTCGCTTCGAGGAGGTTGCCCGGTTCCTCGCCCTTCAGCATAAGAGTTTCATTCGCCGGACGGACTTGGGGAAAGGCAGCGGGAAACTTTCGGTCCAACTTGCATCACCCGAAATTCTGCTGCTTGATTCGATCGGGGAGCTGGCGGGGATTTTCGAGCTTGCGGACCTTGTGATTATGGGGGGAAGCTTGGTCCCGACGGGCGGCCACAACCTGATCGAGCCGGCATACTGGGGGAAAGCCATCATTTTCGGACCTCACATGGAGAACTTTCGCGACGTCGCGCAGCTCTTTCTGCAAGTCGGCGCAGGCGTCCAAGTCCGCAATCCAAGGGGATTGACTCGGCAAGCGCTGGAGTTGCTCGATGACACTCCGCGCCGCCTCCAATTGGGCGAGAGAGCCCGGCATGTGTTAGCGCAAGCTTCGGGGGCGACGGAGCGCGTGCTGGTCCGCGTCCGTGAGCTGCTCAGGGCGGACGCTCCTGTTCGTGCTGCGCTTTAATTTGAGGGTGACCCGGGGTGAATAAATTTCTAATGCCTCTCGCTGCTGGCCTGAGGCTGGGCGTGGCGCTTGAGAAAATAGCCTATCGCCGGGGCTGGCTGAAAGCCCGGCGGTTGAGGCGGCCTGTCGTCAGCATAGGCAACCTCACAGCCGGCGGAACGGGGAAAACGCCCCTGACGGCTTTTATTGCTGATAGATTGAGAATGCGCGGATTGAGGCCTGCAATTCTCACTCGAGGTTACGGTCGCCGAAGCAGAGGGATCATCGCGCTCGAGCCAGCGTCGGAACGCAGTCCCGACCCTCGGGAGGTCGGCGACGAGCCGGCGTTGCTCGCGAGGAAACTCCCCGGGATTCCCATCGTAGTCTGTGCGGACCGCTACCGGGCCGGACGTCTGGCCGAGGAAATGTTTGGCGTGGACTTGCACCTGTTGGATGATGGGTTTCAACACTTCCGCCTGGCGCGGGATGTAGACATTGTGGTTCTCGATACAACCCAGGAGCCCTCCGGTCTCGGTTCGAAGACGGGAGGTTGGAGGAGGGAATCTTATTCCGCGCTCGAACGCGCACACGTTGTAGTTCTCACGCGCACCGAGCTCGGAGACCCGCGGCCGATTGAAAGCCGTGTGGCGAGGGTCAATCCGCAAGCCAAGATTTTTCGCGCCACAACAAGGCTTGGGGCGCTCGCCGAGTTCGCGGGGAACAGGTTGCTGGCGGCGGACACACTTCAGGGTAAGGCCGTTTTGGCCTTTTGCGGCATCGGCAATCCCCAGGCATTCTGGGCGGACTTGCGCAGGTGGGGTTTTTCTCTCCTCGGAGAGGTTGCGTTCCGCGATCACCACCTTTACACACCGCGGGCCCTCAATCGCCTGATTTCCCGCGCCCGCGCGTCGGGCGCAGAGGCACTTGTCACAACGGAAAAAGATGGGGTGAATTTTCCGCAGGGCTGGAAGCCGCCACTGCCTGTATTCGCCTGCCTCACGGAGACCGAAATTTTCCAGTCTGAAGCCTTTGAGGAGTCGCTTGTGGCGCACCTCGGGGCCACCACCGTAAGGGTCTGATGGTTCAGCGAAACCGGCTATCGAATCCGCGCAAGTTACTCGTCAGCGCCGCGAACTGGATCGGCGACGCGGTCATGTCAGTCCCGGCGCTCGAGGCCCTGCGCAAATGCTATCCGGGGGCGGAAATTGTTCTGCTCGCCAAGCCCTGGGTCAGCGAGCTTTATTGGTCGCATCCCGCCGCGAGTCGCCTGATTATTTACGATCCTGACGGAGAACACGCAGGCCCCCGGGGTTTCTGGAAGATAGTCCAGGCCCTGCGAAGTGAACGCTTCGAGGCCGCCATCCTTTTTCGGAACTCCTTCCACTCCGCCTGGATGGCGTGGTGCGCGCGGATTCCGGCGCGCGTTGGGTATGCGCGAGACCTCCGCGGCGCCCTGTTGACGGACGGCATCGAAGCGCCGCCGGCGGCGGCCTATGGACATCAATCGAGCTATTACTTGCAGCTCTTGTTCCGCGCCGGGTTGATCGAAAAACCCGAGCCCGTTCAGAGCGTCCGGCTGGTCGTTTCCGACGCTGAGAAGAAGTGGGCGGAAAAACGGCTCGAGTCGCTGGGGCTTCAAGGTCGGCGGTTTCTGGTCGGCCTGAACCCGGGTGCCTCTTTTGGGCCGGCCAAGCGGTGGCTGCTCGAACGGTATGCGGAACTCGCGGACCGGCTCGTCGGGGGGCTTCAGGCTGATGTGCTAATCTTCGGCTCCCGCGACGAGAAGCCCCTGGCTGGAGAGGTCGCCACGGAAATGAAACAGAAGTCCACCGTGCTTGCCGGCGAGACCACGTTGCGGCAGCTCATGGCTCTGCTGTCGCGATGCAGCCTGGTCGTGACCAATGATTCCGGTCCGATGCACCTGGCGGCAGCGCTTGGATTGCCGCTGGTGGCCATCTTCGGTTCTACCGACGAGCGGGCTACGGGGCCCCTGGGCCCGCATACCCGCATCGTCAAGCGCCCGGTGTCTTGCAGCCCCTGTGGGCTGCGCGAGTGCCCCATCGACTTTCGTTGCATGACGGGCGTCAGTGTGGACGACGTATACCGCGCCGCCCTCGAATTGGTAAAGGAGACGAAGGCTTAATTCGGACGGTCACGGCAATGAGGGAGTTTCCAAAAGCTCGACCTTCGATAAGAGCGGCGAAACACGGAAAGGCCGATAACGTAAACTGTCAGCGATGAAAGCAGATGCTCTGAAATCCCGGACGGCGGCACGCGGGGCCCGTCAACGAGGCGCCGTTTTCCTCGACCGCGACGGGACTATCTCCGAGGAGGTGGGTTACGTTAATCACATCGACCGGTTGCAGATTTACCCGTGGACAACGGAGGCCATCCGCAAACTGAACCGCGCCGGGCTGCCCGTTATCGTCGTGACAAATCAATCAGGCGTCGGCCAGGGTTATTTCCCTGAGGAATTAGTGAGACAGGTCCACGAGAAAATCGTTACGGAACTCGCTTCGGGCGGGGCGCGCGTGGACGCGTTTTATTACTGCCCGCATCATCCGAATGCCCGCCTGGAGGCCTACCGGAAGAATTGCCGCTGCCGCAAGCCCTCGACGGGACTGGTGGAAGACGCAGCCCATCGGTTCAAGATTGATCTCCGCTCGTCCTATTTTGTGGGCGACAGTTCTCGCGACATCGAGCTCGGTATCAATGCCGGCGGACGGACGGTCTTGGTGATGACAGGTTACGGGCGGGGAAATTTCGAGTATTTGCGCGACACCTGGCCGCGGATACCCGACCTGGTCGCAGAAAATTTGCTCGAGGCTGTGGAGAAAATCCTGGAAGAGATCGGAGGGAGGGAAATCACCTCCGGCAGGCTCGCGCTTGAGAGCGGCGGCTGAACCGTGGCCGGCTGAGGCGAGCGCCAGAAACATTTTACACATGATGAGGATCGATGCCTCGGAGCGCGCAGCGCTGCTGTCCATCATTGACAGGTTTCCTCGCCAGCGAATCATCGTGCTGGGTGACCTGGTCGCCGACGAGTTCATCTACGGCGAAATCGCGCGCGTTTCCCGCGAAGCCCCGGTCTTGATCCTCAAGCAGCGTGAGAAGCAGATCGTCCCCGGTGGCGGAGCGAACGCAGCCAACAACCTGGCGGACCTGGGTGCCCAGGTCACCCCCATCGGAGTTGTGGGCGACGATCAAGAGGGCGAATCGTTGCTCCGGTACTTCGACCACAAGGGGATATCAACCCGTCGCATCCTCCGCCTGCGGAGTCATCAGACGCCGACCAAATCAAGAATCCTGGGTGCGCTGAGTCACTGGCAACGCCAGCAGATCGTTCGCATCGACCGCGAGCCGCCGGGTCCGGTTGACCGGGCAACTCGGAGGCGTTTGAGCGAAAGTATTGTGGGAATATTGCGCCGGGCTTCCGGCCTGCTCGTCTCCGACTACGGCTATGGCTCGACGGACGCAACGGAGGTGGAATTCCTGCGACGCCGCGCGGTGCGCCTGGCCTGTTCGATTCCTTTCACCGTGGACTCGCGCTTCGGTCTGCGAAACTATGCTCGTGTGACGGCTGCGGCTCCGAATGAACCGGAAGTGGAGGAAGCGTTCGGGCAGCGAATCAACAACAACCTGGAGCTGCTCCATCGCCTGGGCAGAAGGATTCTCCAGCGCCAATCGCTTCAGTCCCTGCTCATCACCCGGGGCCGCGACGGCATGGTCCTCTTCGAGGCGCGGCGTAAGCCGCAACACATCCCCATTTTCGGGTCCGATCAGGCGGTGGACGTGACCGGCGCCGGAGACACTGTGATTGCGGCTTTTACGCTGGCGCTGGCGGCGGGAGCGAGCTGCCTGCGGGCGGCGCTGCTCGCAAATTGCGCGGCGGGGATCGTCGTGATGAAGCGGGGCACAGCCACGGTAACAGGGCAGGAGCTCAGGGAGGCCATCCGCAAAGCGTGAGCAACAAGATCATTCCGCGCGCGCAACTCGCCGCGCTGGGCGAGCGCCTGCGCCTCGAAGGTCGGCGAATTGCCTTCGCCAACGGTTGTTTCGACCTGTTGCACGTCGGCCACGTGCGTTTCCTTGAAGGGGCCGCCGGACACGGGGATGCGCTCGTGGTCGGCGTCAACAGCGACCAGTCCGTCGCGGCTTTGAAGGGCCCGGGCCGGCCCTTGCTTCCCGCCCGGGCGCGGGCGGAACTCGTGGCAGCACTCGAGTCCGTGGATTACGTCGTCATTTTCGACGAGCCGACCGCCGAGGGAGTCCTGCGCGACCTTCGACCCGATGTGCAGTGCAAAGGGACCGATTATTCCCCGGAGACCGTCCCCGAGCGCGAGGTGGTTGAGAGCCTGGGCGGAACGGTCCGCATCGTGGGAGACCGCAAGACCCACTCGACGCGTGAAATCCTGGCGGAAATCGCAAGGCGATCGAAAATGCGAGAGTGAGGGCCGTGGGAGAAGAGCGAGAGTTCGCCCTTCGTGGCCGGTATTTTCAGTTGAATGATGGTTGACCACACGAAGCGATTCCTGGTGATCCGCCTGAGCTCCATCGGCGACATCGTCCACGCGCTTCCCGCAGTGGCTGCCCTGGCCGAGGCCTTCCCGCGCGCTGAAATCCACTGGGCGATTGAAGCTCGTCACGTTCAGCTCCTTCAGGGAAATCCATTCGTTCGCCGCGTCATCCGGCTGGATACGCTCGGCTGGCGAAGCAAAGTCTTCGCCGCCGGAACGATGGAGATGCTCATACGAGCATTCGCGGAGCTCCGTGAGACTCGGTACGACGCCGCAATAGACTTCCAGGGACTTCTCAAGTCCGGCCTCATTGCCTGGCTCAGTCGGTCGGCGGAAAGGGTGGGATTCTCTGAAAACTGGCTGCGGGAGCCGGGCGCGGGCCTCTTTTACACGGAACGAGTGACCCCGCGGGGCCGCCGACACGTCATCGAAATGAATCTGGCCCTTGTCGAGCGACTCGGCGCGAGATTTCTCGATCATGCCCACTGGCAATTTCCCTTGCCGCGCACCGAAGAGGATGACCGGTATGTGGAGCATCAACTTGCGTTGCTTGACGCGCGGGAATTTATCTTGATCAACCCCGGCGGGGGATGGAAAGCAAAGCGGTGGGCTCCTGAAAATTATGTCGAGTTGATTCGCAAGCTTGGAAATGAATCGGCCTGGAAATTTCTCCTGACGGGATCTCCGGACGAAGCAGGGATGATTCGGACGATCCTCGAACGTGCGTCTTCCCCTCGTGCCGCTTATATCCCTTCTACGATTGTTCAACTCATTTCTCTAGTCCGCCGGGCCAGGCTTTTCGTCGGCGGAGATACCGGGCCGCTTCACCTGGCAGCGGCCGCGGGGACTCCGATCGTCGCGATTTACAGCGCGGACGATCCTTTGAACAAACCCGAACGCAACGGGCCATTCCGTCCGGAGGACATCACACTTTCAAACCGAGACGCCGACCCTCGAAGTGCTGCCTGGGGCAGAAACGATTCCTATCTTTGGGGTGTCTCGGTTGATTCAGTGCTGGCGGCGGTCCGCGAGCGCCTGGCGAGGGCTTATGGATGAAGGCTACGCGCGGTGGGCTGCGCGATGGCGCGTGCCTCTTGGCTGGGCGCTTGGTGCGGCCTTTCTGGTCTTCTCCCAGCCGACTGTGACGGGGCTTGTGGCTGGTGGAGCTGTCGCCCTGTTGGGCCTGGCGCTGCGGGCGATCGCCGCGGGTTACCTTGACAAGAACGAGAGGTTGGCAGCTTCCGGCCCTTACGCGTACTCGCGGAACCCGCTTTACCTGGGGAGTTTTATCATGGGGGTGGGCTTTGTCCTTGCAGGAGGATCCTGGGCTTTGGGCGTCGCCTTCATTATCTTCTTCCCGCTGGTCTACTGGCCTGTGATGCGTCGCGAGGAGGATTCCCTGCGCAGGAAGTTCGGCGAGGCTTATGAACGGTACGCAAAGACGGTGCCGCTGTTCCTCATTGGCAGGCAGACCGCAAACCCGTCAAGCGGCCATTTTCGCTGGGAGAAATACCTGAAAAATCGCGAATATGAAGCCGCAGCCGGATACCTGGGTGGAATCTTTTTTTTGTTTCTGAAACTTGAGTTAAGGTAGACCGACGGGGACCCCTTTCCGGCGTCTCGTCATCCAATTGGTTCGAGATGGCAATTCGAATTCCTCAGATGGTCGTGACGTGGCTGGCCGCGCTCCTCCTGGCGGGCCCAACCCTGGTGCGCGCGGAGGAGCCGAAACCCCCGCCGTTCGCACCCGGAGAGACCCTGACTTACGATGTGACCTGGTCCGTCTTCCGTGCCGGCGAAGTGGTGGCAACACTCAGGAAGGCCAGCGATGGGCCTGCGGATGGGTACGAAGTCGAAACCACGGCTCACTCGAAAGGGTTTGTATCCCTTCTGTTCAAGGTGCAGAACCAGTTCATCTCGCTCTTCGACCCGGAGACGGTCTGCTCTCGCCAGATATCGAAAAAAGTCAATGAAGGCAGACGCCGCAGAGACATTCGGATAGTTTTCGACGCGCCGCGTCGGCTGGCCGTCCTCGACGAGCGTGACCTGGCCGATCCGAACGCTCCTCCAAGACACGCCGAGAATGAGATTCCAGCGTGCGTTCAGGATGTCGTAAGTGCGTTTTATTTGGTGAGGAAGCAGCCGCTGGAAGTGGGGCAGAAACTGGCCATGTCGGTCAACGATGGATCGAAGACGCGTGAGGTCGCGACGGAGGTTCAGACGCGCGAACGGATCGAGACTCCTCTGGGGAGCCGGATGGCGTTCCGGCTGGAGCCGAAGGTCTTCGGGGCGCTGTACAAGAGGAAGGGGCGCATGCTGGTCTGGTTCAGCGACGACGGGCAACGCCTGCCCTTGAAGATCAAAGCGATGATTTCTGTCGGCGCCGTCACGGGAACTTTGAAATCCGTCACGTGGGACGCAGCTTTGGCGCACCCGTTAAAGCCGTGAGGGAAAAAAGTGGGACCCCGGTGCGTGGCTTCATGCGAGCTTGTATTTTTCCGCCAAAAGCCGGCGGAATTTCGGCTGATAGATCAAGTCGTACGTAGGCTCTTTGTCCGGGAAAAGATTGAGGGCAAAACGGCGCGTGGCGGCCACCATATCCGAAGCTTCCTCGATGGTCATGTCGGACTGGCCGAGGACGCTCATGACGAGGTCCACGACCAATTGGAGCCGCCGGACTTTGCGGTTTTCTTCCAGGATTTCGGATTCGCTGACCACACTTTCCTCCGAGGCCGTGCGGTCAAAACAAACGATCCTCGAGGGGAGAAATTTATTATAAGCTAGTTGGCACGATAATGCCCCGGGTTCAATCGCGCGAGATTGCCGGCCGGAGAGACTGGCTTCCTAGGAAGGAGACCAGGGTATTCGTCGAGAAGTTGGGAGCCGGGGCTGGAGCCTGGCGCAGTGCCCGCCAGGTGCTCCAGGAGTCGATGAGGAACTTTTTCAAAGAGAACTCGCTCATGGTCTCCGCGTCCATCGCTTATCACAGCTTGCTTTCCATTTTTCCCTTCCTTCTTCTGCTTCTGGGTGTGGGCGGCATCATGTTGCGTCACTACGAATTTACCTGGCTCCTTGCTTTAGCCCTCGAACGCTACCTGCCGATGAAACCGGACTTCATCATGCGGAACCTCGTGGGAATCTCCCGTGCTTACGGGCGGTTGAGCGTTGTATCGTTCCTGCTCTTGCTCTGGAGTTCCTCGGGCGTGTTTCTCCCGCTTGAGAAGGCGCTGAACCGCGCCTGGGAAGTCGAGCGAGGGCGGAGCTGGTGGATACAGCGGCTGCTCGCTCTGGAAATGGCCCTGATCTTGGGCATCCTCGTAATTGTTTCCTCAGGCTTGATATGGGCCAATGTTTCAATCCACAACATTTTCGAGCGACGAGCATTCCACCATGTGAGAGGCGTGCTGGACTTTGCCTACCATGCAAGCACCTTCTCCATGGCGCTGGCGATGTTCTTGATTCTGTTTGAGCGTTTGCCCCACCGGCCGATGCGGTTCCGCGAAGTATTCCCGAGCGCTTTGCTCACTGCGATTTTCTGGGAAGGCGCCCGGTCGCTCTTCACTCTCCTGCTTCCTCTATTCAATTACCGTCAGGTCTATGGCTCCATCGGCGTTGTGGTCGCCTTGATGACCTGGGCCTATATTTCCTCGGCTGTGATCCTCTTCGGCGCTGAGGTTTCGCGTTCCCTCTACCGGACGCTCAAGTTGCCCGCGCCATCCGCCCAGCCTATTCCGTCTCCCGCGGACGTCCTGTAACTGCGCACGGCGGGCGACGCTCCCCTGAGCTCGACCCTCACCGCGCCGTCAAGGTCGGTTCGGAAGACTTGCGCTCCTGCTGAGAGAAGCCGATTGAGCGTCTCAGGACTCGGCTGGCTCCCAGGACCTCCTCGTCCGACGCTGACAACTGCGATTTGCGGGGAGACACGAGCGAGAAACTCCGGCGTTAACGACGATTTGGCCCCGTGCAGGCCCACGAGAAGGACTTGGCTCTTGACTCGAACCTCTTCCCGCGCCAGTTCGTCTTCCACTTTGTCACCGATATCGCCGGGAAGGATGACGCTCGATTCGCCGCTCGAAATCCGCAGGGCCACCGAATTCAAATTTGAGGATTGGAGTGTTGCCGTCTGCCCGGCCGATGGCGACGCCGGGGGCCACAAGATCTCGATGGAATTTCCCCCGTGCGCGATCCGATCTCCGGCACCAACTTTTCGACCGGCTACACCGCGCTCCCGCATCACGTTGAGGAGCGCTTCAATGCCGGGCGTGGGCGAATTCGCACCGTGCCAGAATTGGCTGACTCGGAAGTTCCTCACAACGGCCTCGAGCCCGCTCAGACGATTTTCAGCCGCGTCGGTTGCGACCAGGAAGTCCAGCTTTTTGATCCCGCGCGACCACAGGTAAGGCGAAACGATTTCCTCTCCGGGGTCCCAGCGTCTTCCTTGGAACGCGCCCTCGCGGGCGGAGCGGCCGCCCTTCCCGCAAGCGTTGACGAGCATCGTAGTTTGGTCGGGGAGCACCAGGAAAACGGCGTCGCCTCCCCCGCAATCGAGGGAAGTGACTTCCAGCTCGCCCCGGGGAAGCCGGGGCGCAAACGGATAGAGGGATACGAGGACGACAAATACGCCCAGCGACGCGAGCCCTGTCCAAAAAATGCTGCGGTGCTTATCCAGCGCCCAGGCAGCCGCGATCACGGAGAGAGCAAATCCCCAAGCCACCCACGGAGGCGGCTCGGGCACCCGGTAGGAAAGCCACTGGGGCAAATGAGGAAGGTCCGTTAAGGCGAACAGGATCGTCATAACCAGGCTAAGCGCTTTAACGACCCAGGACGCCGCAGCGGGGACGAGGGCGGACAGGAGTATTGTCGGGAAGGCTAGCCCGAGGAGGAGCGTCATCACCGGGATCGCCAGGGCATTCAGGCCAATTCCAGCGTAGGTCACGCGATGGAAAGTCTCCGCCATGGGCAGCAGTAAGCCGAGTTGTAGAACTGCGGAGAACAGGAGCATATTCGCAATCCACAGGCCGGCCCTTGCGGGTCCGGTCACTGCCGCAGCCGCAAGGTCCGGATGGCGTTCCAGGTAAGAAAATCTCCTTTTGAGTTCCGAGACCAAGGAACGCACGTCCAGTCTGAACTGAACCAGTCGAGGCTCAAGGGCAAGGTCCAAGTCGAGCTGATCGAGTCCCCGGAGGGCGCGGCGGAAAGGCTCGGTCGTGCGATCGAGTATCGGCCTGACCATTCCGACGATGAGCAGTGCCGCGGCAAAGGATAATTGAAATCCCGATTCGAACAGCCAGGGGGGCCGGTAAATCAACAAAACCAGCGCGGCGAGCCCCACTGCGTTGAGGGCGGCGTGGCCGCGGTAAAGGACTCGCGCCGCGAGGTAGGCTGAAATCATGAGGGTCGCCCGAAGCGTCGGGGCTCGCTGTTCCACGACCGACGCGTAGCAAATTAGAAAAGCCAGCACCAGGAGCGACCGCCAGGACTCGCCCACGCGGAGGAGGCGCAGGAAAGACCCGGCCAGAAAAGCCAGCAGCCCAACGTGAAGACCGGCAATCACCAGGAGATGGTAGAGGCCGACCTTGCGGAAATCCTCAACCGTGTCGGAATCAAGAGAAGAGCGGTCCCCAAGGAGCACGGCCTTCAGCACCGCGCCGTTGCGGCCCCCGGCTGACCAGGGCGGATACATCTTGTCAATCACCAGAAGCAGGCGCCGACGGGTGCTCGCCAGGAAAGTTGAGATTGGGTAGGAGCCTGTGGCAGGCAATCTTTCCATCAGGAGCGGTGTCCTGATTGTTCCGACCCAGTAAAGGTCTTCGATGGACTCCATCCAACGGCGGAAATTGAAGGCGCCGGGGTTTTGGTAAACCTGAGGCCTCCGGAGCTGGACCAGCGCTCGCACGGAATCGCCATACTGAAGACGAAGCGAGTCCGGGCTCGCGGCATCCTCGGAATCCACGGTAGTGTTCAGCCGAAGACGGACTCGTCCGCTCGCGGGCCGGAATCGTCCTCCGCTCTCGAGCCGGAGCACCTCGAGGTCGAACTGAAGAGCGTATGGGAGGTTGACCGGTGTTGACACCACGACGCCTTCGAGGCGCACAGGCCTCGAAAGGTCAATCCCTTCGCGGGGAAGATGACTGACGTGGTTCGGGGGGAAACGGAACTCAAAGAGCTGCGCCGCGATAGCGCCGGCTGCAATGAAACCGCCTAAAGCCAGCAGGAAGGAGAGGGTCCTCTTGCCCCGCCGGAGCGCAATCAGTCCCAGCAATAAGCAGCCCGAACAGCCGAGAAGAAGCGCGACCCCCGGGAGCTTCGCAGGCCCGGGGCGCGAGACCGCGATCCCAAGCGCAAAGCAGGCCGCCACCGCAGCCAGAGGACTCAGCTCGAACTCGGAAGGTCGGAGCGGCTCAGACGGGCGAGGCATTCGATGTGGTAAGTCTGCGGGAAAAAATCGAACAATTCAATTGAATCCAGCCGGTAGCCTCGTTCTGTAAGATACCTGAGGTCCCGGGCAAGAGTGGGCGGGCTGCAGGAGACGTAATGAATGCGCCTGGGCCGCAAGCGAATGAGAATTTTCAATGTGCCGACGTCGACTCCCGCGCGCGGCGGGTCCAGAACCGCCAGCCCGGCGTCCGTTTGCGCAAAGCGTCGCAGAAAATCGAAGACTGGTTCTCGAGCAATCCGAATATTCTCCAGCCCATGGACCTGCGCGCTCGCAGTAAGGTCTGAGGCGGATTTCGAGTTTCCTTCGACGGCTATCACTTGAGTAAACCTTTGGCCAAGTGGCAGGGTGAACAGGCCGACTCCGGCGAACAAATCCAGAGCCATATCTCCGGACTGCCTTTCCGTAACACGAGCGACGAATTCGGGTAGGAGGAGCCGGGAAGCCTGGAAGAAAGACCCGGGGCTGATTCGATATCGAAACTCGCCGACTTGATAATTCAGGGCCGGTTCGCCAAAAACCTGGTGCGCCTGTCCCCGCTCGATGGCAACGCTCGATA
>WNFB01003582.1_pt1 | contig 15241 bp, 17 predicted proteins | sample 5400501 | NCBI WGS metagenome assembly WNFB01 (sample SAMN13153341, study PRJNA577476) | soil metagenome | isolation source: 200 cm saprolite under Douglas fir tree site 2 hole 1 | place: USA:California | collected 2015-04-18
CGCATAGGCTATCGCCGACGTCACTGGACGTGGAACACTTCTACGTCAGGCAGGACGACTCCGCTGGACTGCGGGCGGCCCTGTTCGCGGCCCGCAATCGGCGAGTTCCACTCGTCACAATCGAGCCATTTCCGCCCATGGGCGACTCTCGGCCGGTGCTCGACGTGGTGGTCATGGGAGAACGGGACGGCGAGATTTTAGAACTGGCCAACGTGGTAGCTGCCAGTTATCCACAGCTTGTCTACTTACGTTGGAGCCAAGAGATGGATCTCAGCGGCCTTTATCCCTGGGCAGCCAACGATCCCTCGCTCTTTCGCGAGGCTTTTCGCCACGTTGTGATGCTGTTTCGTCAGCGTGGGGCCACCAACGTGCGGTGGGTTTGGTCACCGGCAGGCGTGTCAGGAGCGCAAGCCTATTATCCTGGCGAGGACGTCGTGGACCGAATAGGACTAACCATCCTGGGCGACGCGACGTGGGACCACGGCTATGCTCTCCAGCCGCAATCGTTCCAGCAACTGCTGCGGCCCAAGTACGACCTTGTTGAGCAATTCAGTAAGCCCATCATCATCGCCGAGCTAGGGGTAAGCGGGAGTGCTGAGCGTCAGCGCGAATGGTTGGCGGAGGTTCCCGGCGCGCTGACCCACTACCCGTTGGTTCGCGCCCTGGTCTACTTCAATGCGGTTAACAGCCCCAATGCCTGGGCGACATACCGGCCCGATTGGCGTATTGCACGGGACGTGCTCGGCGGATTGGCGTCAGAGTTGTAGAACCCGGCTGCTGATATTTGGAGGAGTCTGGGAGCAGTCAGCTAAACGTAAACACCAAAGCATTTCATAGCCCATTCGGATGGCCGCTTCCACTCCTGTGCGGCTTTGTCGTTCATTAAGCGACAGGAGTTGTCATTCCACGGACTCTTACGTTCATGCATTTCGCCGACTCTCAGACCTGCTGGCGGAGACAAGTCTGCTCGAAGCGCAATTGCAGATCTTCCAAGAAGCTAGTGGGCCGCACCACGTGCGCGACGTCGTTATGCGGATTACCACCCTTCATCGGCGACTCGACGAAATTGAAAGCCAGCTTCGGCTGCGCGCCCGCAAATTTGGAGAGGGCGACCAGGCCACGATGCGCGAGCTTCGACGTCGCCTCGCGGCACTCGACCGTGTCTATCCAGGACCCGAGCGACGAAAGCATTTGCAAGCGAGGCTGGACCCCAGTGACTGTTAGCCGGCGCCGTTTCTGTCAGAACTAGCACTTGCTATAGGGTCTTTGCCGCCCTGGCGACGCGTGGTTACTCGGTGACGGGCCCTTCGTTGGGATCGAGCTCCGCAGCGCCGCGACCTACGCCAAGACGTGACGGCCGGCTCTTAAACCGGCTTCTCTAGGCCTCTGGTTTGAGTAACTCCCGGATCTGCTGGCGCAGTTCCGGCGTCTCCTGATGACCATGCTCGTTGACGGCGTGGCGGACCGCCACGGTCAGTACTTCCTGTTCGGAGCCGGCGATGTACAGACTGCAATTCTGTTCGCTTGGAAATTGGCGGCAGTCCGCGGCAACTCTCACTGCTTGGCTCATCTTCTTGCTCCCTTTCTTTCGCTCTCAGATGGAGTGCATTCCACCAGAAAGCCTGGCCCCGAAAAAGAGCTATCTCCCCTAAAAATCAAGCCGATGTCACACTGAGTAACGTAAGCATGCATCGCCGTATGTTGGGCACTGGGCCGCGAGGCTCCAGATTATCGCGATGGCGCCAATTTGCTGCCCCAGTCTTCGGCCTCGATACGGGTCCAAAACCGACGAAATGCTACTAATCGGTTCTGTCTATCAAAGACTCTGACGCGGTAAGGCGGAGTATTGTGAGGTTCCCGCAGCACCTCATAACGGGCTTTGAGAGCGTTCATACGTTTCATTCAGCCTGTGGTGAAAAACAAATTGCTGCAAGATCTCTTCGACTCACCGCACCTAGGGATGTTCGGCATTTCGCGTCATCCTGATCGCTATGACTGCTCAATGTCACGTGCAAGCGCGAAGCCGTCTGTAGCTCATTTCGGCTACAAGGCTTTTCAACATTGATGCCGCCAGTTACTGTACTGATGTGGAGCAAGCCGCACGTGGGTCCCAGGCTGTGAGGCCGCGAATCGCTGTCATCGACGATGACCTGCGACTAGCCGAGTTGGTCAAGTTGGTACTCGAGGAGCTGGACGAGTCGTACGACGTGCAGTTTGACCCCAGGCTACTGTCAGCATACGACTTCATCAAACAGGTTCGTCCCGACCTCATCATTCTGGACATGATGATGGGCGTCGATCCGGTTGGTTTCGAGACGCTTGATAAGCTGAGCGGCTCCGCCGAAATGTCGCAGATTCCTGTGGTCATTTCTTCGGCTGGACTATTTGTGGCGGAGCAATATGAACGATTCATTTCGCCAATCTCGCTTCTCCCCAAACCGTTCCATCTGAGTCAGCTCGTCGCGACCGTTCGCTCGGCCCTTTCTGCAAAAGCAGGCACAAGCCATTCGCCTCGACTCAACCCCTAAAGCAATGGTGACTCCATAAGAGTCCCTCGTCCGTCTTAGAAAGCCCAGTCCCTGGCGGTTGGATCCACTGCTCTTCCATATAGATCTGAAACGTTTCCAGCACGGGCTGGTTTGGGGCGAGATGATTGTTCTGGACTCGGCAGAATCCCCGGCCGTACTCAAGCAGGCAGTCCGAGTTGCCCCAGGCGGTCGCTGACCAGACGGGCGCTTGGTCGGCCTAAGAATCGCCTCCGTTGCGGGGCCCACCCTGTTTGGTGGAAGTTGGCGTGGGACCTCCGCCAGTTGTCGACGTCGGGGTGCGAGTAGGCGGAGGCGTGGCAGTGGGGCTTGCGCTACTGATCCGTGTAGCCGTTGCCGTAGCTGGGGCCGTGGTGGCCGTAACCGACACGTTAGGCGTTGGCGTTGCTGAGGGCGATGCCGCCGCGGTGGAGGTGGGGTCGGGAGACGGGGACGGAGTGGGTGATGCGCCCGGCATCGGCGTGCTGGTTGCGCTTGCAGGCAGTGACGTCGGGGTTGGGGTTGCGGCAACCGTAGACGACGAAGCCACGCCCGGGTTCGAAGAGCTCGATGGCGAAGCCGAGGATTGCCCACCGCTCTTCGATGCGTCCGGCGATGCGTCTATGGCTGAGTTCGACACACCCAACGATTGACTGGAAGGACCCAGCGACATTTGCGGCGCGGCCGCGGCCACACTCGCCGTAGTCGAACTCGCCGGGCTGCCGATCTCGACGCCTCCAGACGAAACTACACCAGGCAGGGGCAGGGGCAGCCTCGCTGACGGCCCGAGCCTAACGATCGCTTGCGGGTCCTGGACCGGACCGTCATCCGTCTGGCCGTCAGCGGCGACTGGAATATCAGCTGCTTTGACCACTTCAATGCTGGAAACGGTCAGCTGCGGTTGCCTCCCGTTTAGGGCCACCCTCGCGGTGGCCCGGAGGAGCGTATCTCGGAATACGTGCCCGCCGCCGCCGTATTGCACAGCGTGATCCAGATCACCGTCCGCCATCAAACGCACACGCAATATGTAGTTGCCGCTGTCAATACCAACGAGAAAGATTCGGTATTCGCCTTCGGCAGCGCCAATTGCGACCCGCTGCTGCGGGCTTGCCTCCCCTGAGTACGATGCGTCCATGAGGCTCATAACGAGCCCGCTGAACGGATTGGCGCCAATTTCACTGCCCTGACTGTCAACAATCCACAGTCTCGCCGGTGGCGTGGCTTCGATCTCCAGCGTCAGCAGCGGCGCCGCAACCTCGGACCCGGAGCCGCTTCGTGCCTGGGAAAGCAATTGGGTTCGATGAGCCACGTCCGCCGTGGTCACGGCTTCTGGCCGCAACTCAGCATGACTGCGCCGGATGATAGCGCTGTCCATTACTGGAATCGGCAGTCGGCTATCAATAACGCCTCGGTTCTGAAGCAGCGCCAGGGCCAGAAGCACGCAGTAGAGCGCCGCGCAGCTGGCAGCGGCGATGCTCAGACCACGTGAGCTTGCCAGCGTAATAAGCCATGTTGCTGGCAGGCCAGCGATCCCCATTCGAGGAGTTCGTGCCTCAGCGGCCATGGCCGCTGTTCACCTCCAAGGACGTATCAGCCTCTGTCAAGCAAGGCTGGGGACGTCAACGGTCAGAAGCCACGCTGCACGGTCTACTGCATATCCCTACGTCCAGCCTAGAGTTCACAGCCCCGCTTGCCATCGGTGGGAGCAGCAACGCGTAATAGGGATATCTGCGTAGGAAGAAGGGGCTAAGCCCCTGCGCTTACATCATCCATCGCCGGAACGCCTCGATGTCCGCCGGCGTAATGATTGAAGCGGACGGCAGTACCCCAGCGCGGATCCAGCGCCTGATGGTTGGCTCGGCGATGCCTAGTTCATCGGCGACTTGGCGCGTCGTCATGCCGGCGGGCCGGGATTGCATCAGCTGTCGTTCTTCGCGGATCTCTTCGCGCAGCCGTCTAAGAGATGCAGGAGTCATGGGAGGCCGGGCCTGATGCTCCATGCGCTGAACGATCGCTTCAAGATGGTCGAGCCTATTTGAGCGAGGCGTGCTCCTCGAAGCTCGTGCCATAGCAATCCAGAATAGGAGGGCAACGGCGCTCGCAACATCGCGGTCCATGGCAGCTTCGTGCAGCATTCGCGGCACACCCGCTTGCATCACCTACTTAGCGCCAGGTATCAAGGGAGCACTTGCTTTAGGGGACGATCAGCTTTTGACCAACCCGAATAAGGCCGGAATCGGCGATACCGTTCGCGGCAGCCAGGCTTTGCGGCGAGACGTTATAGCGGCGGGCCACGCTGAATAGTGTGTCGCCTGGGCGCACAGTGTACGTGCTATCGAAGCGGCTAGCCGGGGCGGGCGTAGCGTTCGGCACCGCGGGAGCACTGGCCGGAATGGTTAGTGGTGGAGCCGGAGGAGACGATGGGGAGCTGGACGGACCGGGTGTTGAGGCAGGATTGGCGAGGACAATCTGGGGTTTGGGATTGGTGCGCACAGCCAGGCCAGACAACCGATCGGTCGTGAGGGAGCGCGCTACCGGAAGGGCTGCCACCGCCCAGCAGAAGACTGCGAGGGTTAGGCAGCATGTGAGCAGCAGGCCCCATTGCGATGCCCACTCGGTTCCAACACTCCAACCTCGCGCTCGGCCTGGAGTGGCGAAAGGACCGTCCTTAAGCCGAACCCACCACACGGCAGTTCTAATAAACGACGGAGCAGACGCCCGCGTACTGATCCAGCCTTTGCCAACTTCACCTATCCACCCACAGGAGGAGCTGGCGGTACGGCTTCCCTTCGCCGTCCTTCACGAGCGCTAATGTGACAGGGTCATTCTGATTGACGGCTTCGCCTCAACGCGGGCCGGGTTGTGGCGTATCACGGGCTGCTGGCCAGCAGCCCGACACCTCAAGTACAAGTGAACTCGTGATAGCCGCCGGGTTGCTGCAACCGGCCGCCGGCCGCGATCCTAACGACAGCAGGACATGGCATCTCCTAGCGAGCGTCGACGAAGCGCTCCATGAAAATCAACAGGCGATAGCAGCCATGCGCCGAGCGGTGGCGGGTGACAGCCAGAATCCAATCACCCGGTACGTGGGTGAGGAAGTACTCCTTGCGTCACCTCATGGAGTTCAGTGGCAGACGGTCCAACGTGTCTACTCGCAATGGATAACGCGATATCCACTCCGTGCCGAATGGTACTTAGCTAGTGCTATAGGGTTTTGCGAGGGCAGCATTATGGAGCTGCTTCGGCTGCCATCGTTGAACGTGGGCTGTCTAAGGGAGCACAGCCACAAGAACTCTTGGTCGCTTACTACGACGGCATTAAGGATTTTTGATGCCTGCTAATGTCTGCCGACGGTTCTCGCTAGAGCAAGTGCTTAGACAGGCTTCTCGATCCTAAGTACCAGCCCAACCGGAAACAGCGATAATGCGATCGAGAGCGGAAGCCTTTCGATAACTCGACCGCGGAGCACAAACCAAGGGTTCAGAATGTAGCGTGGGCTCCGGTACAGGGATTGGCCGTTGCTGGGGCTTGCACCAGGGCAGTCCTGTCGGCGAAGGCGTGCCGGTCTGCGCAGATGCAAATGTGATCGTGAGCCCCGACGCGGCTAGACCGGGGGTTGGGCCGTTCACGCACAAGCATCAGCCCGACAATGCCCACCGCGGCGGCAGCACGCCGTCGGATCCATTGACAGCCGCGCCGAGCGCGAGTCGTTCGGCAGGCTTTCACGGCCTTCCCAACCCCAAAGCACGACATTTTTCGCTGGATCATTTGCCACCACTTGGCCCTGCTACAAGCGTCAAAACTGCAGAAACTGGTGCGGAAAAGACGCGACGCGCCCTGCTGTAGGTGAAAACGGAACGTATGACTAGCGGCAATTGCCGTAGCCGACGCCCAACTTGCGGATTATAGTGCAGCGCATCCGCCCTCAAGTTCGCCACTCCACATGCCATCAGGCCGGGGCAACGCAGCCATCTGCGAGGCGGGCAGCGGTAAGGTCCGATCCCAAGCGCTGGTTACTGCCGGTGCTCGCTTTTGCCGTACCCCTGGTCTGCTCCCCGCTGTTCGGAGATAGCTTCGAGCGCCCCAAGCTGATTGTGCTGGAGTTGGGCCTCGCGCTTGCTTTGCTGGCTATGGCGCAGCGCGACGACGTCTCCCTGCCGCCAGTCGCCCAACTCGCCAGTCTCTGCGCAATCATATTTCTGCTGATCAGCGTGGCCGCGACCGCGGCCTCAGTGGCCCCATCAGTGTCTCTGATTGGTAATTACGAGCACGACCAGGGACTTATCACGCTGTTCGTCTTAGTTGCTTATTTCTTCTTTGCGACCGCCTGGATTCGAAATGATGAAAGCTTTACCGGGCTGGCTGCCGGCTGGGTCCTCGCCGCGACCTGCAACAGCATGTATGGCATTGCTCAGCAGCTAGGCTTCGATCCGCTGGGCTGGCCTATTCCGGACGATGGCCGTACTGCGCTTGGTGGGCTCGGAAACCCAAACAGCCTCGCCGAATTTCTCGCGCTGAGCGTGCCCATAACCGTGTGGCTCGCTTGGCGGCTGCGGGGTTTGGGCCGAGACCTCACGTTATGGACGCTGCCGGTACAAATTGCTGCGCTGCTGCTCACCCAAACACGAACTGCCTGGTTGGCAGTAGCGACACAGGTCGGGCTTGCAGCGATGGTCCTTCTGTGCCGGCGCTGGCGTCGAACTCGCTCACTGATAGGCCCCGTTATCGCCGTGCCGCTGCTGGGGTTGGTCGCTGCCTTCGTGACTTTGCTCGTGTTGCCCGCCTTTGGAGAAGGAGTCGATACTGCAACGTCGAGGGTGGTACAACGCGGGCAGCCTATTTCAGAACGGCAATATCTGTGGCGCAGCACCGTCCAACTCGTGGCCAGCCGGCCACTGATTGGTTGGGGCCCCGACTCCTTTGAGCTGGCTTACCCGGCTTACAGGTCGACAGATCTCGACCAGCTCGATGGTTCCGTAGGTCGGGACGACGCGCCCCATAACACCTGGCTTCGTTTGGCATCAAGCGCGGGCCTTTCGGGGCTGGCCGCCTTCTTATTGCTGGAACTGGCGGTTATCGGTCTCCTGGTGCGCCGTCTGGTCTCATCGAATTTAGCGGCGACACGTGGGCATCCAGCCACCGCAGTAGCACTCCTGTCGGTATCGATAACGTATTTCGTGCTTTTCACTTTCGGAGAATCTCGCATCACCACCGAATGGGTGGCCTGGGTCATCGCGGGCTGCAGCGTGGGCATCTTCGGGCGCCAGAACAACGTTCGGATCATTCCCTTGCCGCCCCTCATCCGTGCCCTTCCTGTTGTACTCGGAACCTTGTTCATCCTGGATGTGGCGTCGGCCGCGAGCGCGGATCTCGCCTACGGCCAGGCAGTGGATACGCTAGGCCGCGGTGCCTCGTCCAAGGCAGTTCAGTGGCTCGAGCTGGCCACACGGCTGCGGCCGTTTGAGCCCGTGTATCACCAGCAGTTAGCCGACGGATTGATGAGCTTGGGTCAGCCGACGAATGATGCCTCGCTGTTGCAGTCTGCCGTCGAGCAACTTCGAATGGCGTCTTATTGGTCAGGAGGACGAGATTCGTATGTCCTGGCCGACCTGGCTCAAGCGGTTCTCGCCGAGCAGCAAGCCCTTCCCAATGTGAGCGAACAGCCCTCCGACTATATGAATGCCGCTATCCGCCTGGATCCGCTGAACCCGTTGCTTTACACGCAGGCCGCCCGCTTGGCCATAGAGCTGCAGAAGCCGGACCAGGCTCGTCTGTTTTGGGAGGCAGCCAAGCTGAGATCACACTCACCCGACGCCCTCGAGAGTTTAGGTCTCGTGGCTCTTCGGCTTGGAGATACGGCCGCGGCCCGTACTTTGTTGAAACAGGCAGCAGAACAGCAGTGGCGCCCGAGGTTGCAAGCCAGCTATTACCGAACCTGGGGAAGGGCAGCTCTGGCAGATCAAGTTCCGAACGAAGCCGTAGCCGCGCTGGAGCAGGCGTTGTCGCGCGAACCAAACAGCGCCGACATCCGTTCTGAACTCGCCGAGGCGCAGGCGGCCCGCCGCGACTCGGGGGCAGGCGCTTAGGCTGCAGGCATTGCGGAGCCGGGCCAAAAGTGACCACTAGGGCATTTCAGCACAACCAAGGGGTACTATCCACCCTTGTCATGTCGGGCTCTTGGGAGTTGAATTTTACGGGACAGCTGATGGCGCAGTGCCAGATAACGGCACAGGGTTATGTCAGCCCAAGTCCCACGGAGGTCGACATTTGAAGCGCGTGCTGGTGAACCTCGGGGTGGCTGGATGGTTGGCGGTGAGTCTCATCGCAGCCCAAGGCGTGCTCTCCGCAGAAGCTGCCCAGGGCAACGGCAACTCAGTCGGCCAGGGCAACCAGATCCACCAATCCAGCGACCAGCAGGCCGACAAGGACCCCGCGTTGGGAAACGCCTGCCACAAGACTCGCCAAGACAATCATGGCCCCAAGAAGTGCCGCGTCTGACGGCACTGGCCGTGCTCATCATGGCTGATCATGGTCGTTAAACGCTGGCGAATGATATCGGTCTGGGCCTCAGCTTCGTTCCACTCCTCGCTTTAGCCATTCTCCCCACGCTGGCGGTGGTTGAGCTCGCGAAGGCGCTTCGCTGGCAAGTCTTGATGGGCGCCGCTAGACTTGACTATCCACGCTGCCTGCGGGCGCTCGTAGCCGGCCAGCTCACGAATGCACTCTTGCCCCTGCGCGCGGGCGACGTGGTTAGCGTAGGCCTGGTAAAAGCTGAAGGCGGGCCGCTCTTAGCAGGCACCGCTGCACTAGCCGCGATCAAGGCCTTGGATACGCTGTGCCTGGCAGGCCTTGCCGCGGCGTTTCTAGGCACGGCTCTGCTGCGCCAAACCCGCCTGGGCTTAGGACTGCTCGCCGCCGTGTTGATCTGCGGCCTCGCCCTCGCCCTGCTGCAAGGCCGTGGCCTCAGGTGGCGACAAGGGTTTACGAGCATGTGCAGTGCATTTGTCCACGGGCTGCTGGAGCTGGCGGTCGGGATGCGGAACTGGCGAGTTCTGGTGTCGCTGGTGGTGACGTCCGGAGCCGTCTGGACCGCCGGGCTCGCTGCGAATTGGCTGGTCTTGCTGGCCACGGGAATACCGCCCAGTCTGGATTTGGTCGTGCGCCTGCTGCTGGCTGGTTATATCGTGGGACTGCTGCCCGCGCCGCCAGTCCGCGCGGGAATGTTCGAAGCTGGCATCGCGGCGGTGCTGAACCCGGCGGGCGTTAGCCTCACGCAATCCCTGACTGCCGGCGTCATCCTCCACATCGCGCAGTTAGCGGAGCTGGCATTACTGCTACTCGTGAGCCTCGCTGTAGCAAAGCGGGGACGGGCTGCCGTTGTGTTCGCGGCGGGCTAGTCAGGGCCGTGATAGTCGCCGAACGAGCCCCCACGTCCCCACAATCCCCAACGTTGGACACGGTCACCATCGTGATCCCCGCCTACAATGCCAGCTCAACGCTGGCCGACTGTCTCGACGCCGTTGTGAGCCAGCGAATATCAGGGTGGCAGCTTGAGCTGCTCGTGGTGGACGACGGATCGAACGACGCTACGTGCGCCTTGGCCAGTCGGCCTGGCGTGCGCGTCTTAAGTGGGGCTGGACGCGGTCCAGCGGCGGCCCGGAATCTCGGCGCGCGAACGGCATCTGGCGACACCCTGGTCTTCCTGGATGCTGATACCCAGCCGGAGCCAGACTGGCTGGAGGAACTCCTGGCACCATTTCAAGATCCAGACGTGGTCGCTGTGAAGGGCGCATACAGTACGAATCAAGGGCGTTTGCTGCCGCGGTTCGTCCAGCTCGAATTTGAATACAAATATGCGCGCCTCGCCCGGGCGAAGCGAGTGGATTTCTTGGATACTGGCACAGTTGCCTTGAGAAGAGCGCATTTCCTGGCGGCAGGTGGATTCGACGAGCGTTTCCCAGCCAATTCGGCTGAGGACGTGGACCTCGCCTTCCGACTCGCCGAGCAAGGGGCGAGATTCGTTTTTGAGCCCAACGCACGAGTGCGGCATCAGCATCCCGAGCGGCTCCGCGAATATCTCCAGAAGAAGTTGCGTTACGGCTATTTCCGAGTTGACATCTACAGGCACCACCCCAAAAAGGCACTCGGTGACTCGTACACACCGCCTGGCATGGCGCTGCAAATCGGTCTCGCCGGCGTTGCTGCTCTGCTAGTCCCTGCCGCTCTCAAAAAGCAGCGCGCACGAAAGTGCCTGCTGGCTGTGTTGCTTGCGTTTTTGGCGAGCACTTGGCCGCTGGCACAACGCGCGGCCCGCTCGGATCCGGGCCTGAGTCTATCCGTTCCGCCGTTGGTTTTTGCACGCGCCTTCGCTCAAGGGCTAGGGATTGCCGCCGGCCTGACGGCGATGGCGCTGCGAGGCGATACGGCCCGCCGGCGACCTTAAGCTGGAATCCGGACGGTGACGGTAGTGCCCTTGCCCGGGTCGCTGTTAAAGTCCACGGTTGCGCCAACCTCTTGTGCTCGCTCTTGGAGTCCCCGCAGCCCAAGCTGGCTCTGACTGCGATCTTCCGTCACGAAGCCCCTCCCGTTATCCACCACCGTCAGCCGGATGTGGTCCTTCTCATACGAGACATCGACCGACACGCGGCTGGCGGCCGCGTGCTTCCAGACATTGTTCAGCAGCTCCTGAAGGATGCGCATGACCTGCGTATTGGTACTGGCAGGCGACGGCCGCTCCATTCCACCACTGCGGAAATCCACCCTGCCATCGAATCGTGTCCGAAAGCGATCGACCACCGGTTCGAGAACGTCGGGCAGGTGACTTGAGGTCTCACCTGTGGTCAGTCCCACCGCCAGCTCACGGGCTTCGCGCGATGTCATCTGCAGCTGTGACTGCACCTGTGCCAGGACGGTTTTCGCCCGTTCAGGATCCTCGGTCATGAGCCCGTCGAGGCGACCGAGTTGAAGTTGGAGGTAAGTCAAGTCCTGCAGGATGGAGTCGTGCAGGTCAATGCCCAGGTGGCCGCGCTCTCGCGTGATGCCATCTGTAAACGCCGCTTCTCGTAAGTCAGCCTGCGACAGCTGCTGACCAAGCACGTCCGTGATCAGGCGTAATCGCTCTACCGCCTGAGCTTGCTGCATGCGCCTGCCGCTTGCTCGAGGGAAACCTGCCAGGTCCTGGCCCAGCAAGCCTACCTGAAAGACATCCCCGGGCGGAAGGGAAGCAAGCGACAGCCCGGTGCCAAGCAGCCCCACGACGGCGTCAAAGCTTCTCAGCGGCACAAAGTAGAACCAATCGAACCCGCCAACTGTCGCCCCGATCTCCGCCGCAAACTGCTCGGCGACGCTGGCTCGCAATGACACGTCTTGTGCGTCCTCGATTGCGTCCTCAACGCGGTTCAGGACATCTAGCATCGTGATGGGGACCGATTGTAAGCCGAGTTCCCCCTCCCACCAGGTCGCCTGAAATCGCTCGGGTGCCTCTCTCGTGAGGAGGATCGTGGGGGCCTGGTTCGCGCGGGCGCTGGCGGCAAGGAGCTTAGCCAGGTTGTCCCTGGTCACAGCCGCAAGGCCGCCCACGGTGCGCTCCGATAGCGACAGCGCTTCCCCTAGCGCCGAACGCATGTCTTCAAAACACCGCACCCGGGCTACTAATTGCCCGATCGGTAACGACACGCGGGCCAGTATTTCCGCAAGGTTCCACCGGCCGGCATCGACAAACGATAGCCAGGCGGCGAACTTCGCCCCGTTGTAGATCATGGCGTAGGTGGTTGAATCTCGTGTTCGTACCTGTCCCACCTCCTCTGGCAGAACCGAGCCGCCTGGGACTCGACCCAGGGCCTGGTCTGACTGAACTTCTGCGCTTCCAACGCGATAAAGAATGGAGATGCGCTGGGCGCCTGTCAGTAATTCGAGATTACGAATCAGGCAATCACAGAACCGATCCCAAGAGCGGTAAGGATGAAGCAATGAGATGAGATGCAGCCATGGCTCCCACTCCTCTTCCCGTACATTGGGTGGTTCTAGATTCAGCATCGAGAGTCACGAAACTGCTGCTTCTTCCGGCCTTGGACGGGGATGGCGATCAGCCCGACAAGCAACGGAGCGCTTCGGTTTCGGGCAAATTCCGAAGCTAGTCGGCGCCTGCGCCCACTTCGATTGCGTGCGCTGGCACTTTCACGGACAATCTCGCATAGGCGGCATTGATCTGTTTCATCCGCTGTTCCGCGCGTACGCGCAGATCCGCGGAATCAGCAAACCGGTCTGGGTGCCATATCTGGGCCAGTTCACGGTGGGCGCGCCGGACGTCATCAGGGGAGGAATCGGGCCGAAGCCCTAACAGCTGAAAGTCGAGGATGCTGCCGGTTGTCGCCAGGGGTGCCAAACCTGTCGGATGGGCGTCGATTGAACCATCGGTGAGCGTTATGCTGGACATGTCCTTCCTGTGGGGCAGCAAGAGCATCCCGCCAACCACGCGCACCGCGGCGCATATCACCACGATCCAACCAACAAGCCACGGCCCGTGGGCTGACCAAGTACCCGTGATTTGGTGGACAACCAGCAGGATCAACAGCGCTGCAACTAGCCAGATGCCGCCCCAGATGCTCAAACGGAGAGCGCAAGCACGACGCTCCGCATACGTTTGATCGGTGATATGGCGTGCAAAGTACCGGGCCATTTGGGCGGATAACCCTCGCTGCACGAGCCCAGGCACGAGCCGATCTTGAGACGTGCCACTCAGGACTCGCCGGCGGGCCCAATCGTGCAACTCCTCCGCGGATCCTGCAACTAGCGTCTTCCTAGTCGCCGTATTCGAGGTGCCGTTCATTGGATTCCCGTGGGCGGTTGCGCGTTGAATTCATCAAGCAATTGCTGGATGGACTCAAGCCGCGCCGTGATGTCACGGAGAGAAATAGGTTCCGTGCTCCAATCAATGTCGGGCTGGTCGAGTGGGAGGCTCGGGGCCTTCTCCACCAGGATGTGGAATTCTCGGCTGAGCGCATCCCGTTCCTCAGCGCGGCGCTTCTCCCGCTGGCTCAGGCTCCATATGAGGGTTTCTGCTTGTCGCAGGCTCTGCCCAACGGTTTCCAGCTGCTCTCGATCTTCAGCTCTCCAGCGCGCAACCACTGCCTCGCAGCGCTGCCGCCACGACTCCACTTCGGGCTGGAAGGAGGCAATCCCCAACAATTGCAGGAAGCGGCCAAATCCGGACAATCGCCGTACCGGAACCACCGCTCGTTGCTGCGATGTGGCGAGACTGCTTTCGGCCTTGGGGGGCGATTCGCCTTCGCCTTCGGCAACCATCGCCGTCAATGCTACTGAGACTAGTGCTCGCTTGCATGAGTAAGTACAGCCAAAAATCTGCCTTTGATACTCAGCATAATCAAGCTAGCGCCTAGCAAATTCTTACGCCAGCAATGCAACTAAATCTCTAGAGCGGTCGGTTGGCGTGAAGCCGTCCAAAACGATGGCCTATATCTGGATGATGCCGTGCTTGACCGCATACACGATTGCTTGGGACCGATCGCCCGTGCCCAGCTTGTTGTAGATGCTGGAGATATGGCTCCCGACGGTCCGCTCGCTGATCTTCAGTAGGTTCGCAATCTGGCGATGCGTCTTGCCTTCTGCCATCAGGCGCAGCACCTCGACCTCGCGGTGGGAGAGTCCGGACTTGCCAGCCCGAGCAGGCAGCATCGTTCCGCCCATCACCCTGCTGGCCGTCTCCAGCACACGTTTAGCTACCCTAGGCGGTAGGTACGCCTTACCACCAGCGACCTGCTCGACGGCTTCGCGGATAGTCTCCGGAGCCTCGTCCTTCAGCACATATCCATTCACCCCGGCGGCAATGGCACGCTGGATCTGTTCATCTGAGTCAGTCACGGAAACCATGACCACTCTCGTGTCCGGCAATTTTTCCTTGATTTCGCTGGCGGCGGTGATCCCGTCTTTGACCGGCATCCCAATGTCCATGACCACCACGTCCGGTCTGGTCTCGAGAGCTTGCTCGACAGCCTCATCGCCGTTGCTTGCCTCGGCGACGACCTGCAATTCTGGTTCGAGCACGTCTCTCAGTCCGCGCCGCCACACGGCATGATCGTCGGCTATGACGACGCGCATCTGTGTCACGCTTAGAAGAGCCTCTGTGGTGTTTTGATCGAGCTACGCAGTTGTAAGACTGAGTTGTGGCCCGGCCAAGTCAATCCTGACTTTGGTGTGGCATCCCGCTGCCGCAGGCGGCTAGTCGCCTGCCCCTGCGTCTCTCCCCGATCGGAGGGCAAGCTTTGAGCACCCTCATAAGGTAGCGCTCCGTGTAGGTCTCAACATCCGCAGTTTTGGCGAATCGCAGTACGCAAGCCATGCACATGAGTACCGCAGCTGCCTAGCTAAGAACGTAAGCTACCCGGTTGCTGATCAGGGCAGCGTCTCCTCTTTGTTGCTGCCGGGGTGTTGCACTGCCTACCGAGCACCGATTGGAGGAGGTGAGCGCGTGCATAGCGTGGATTCTTTCGGCACAGCTGGGGCGCGATATCTGGCAGCACGAGAATGGCGACTTCGGCTCATACGGCCCACCCATCTCGTGCCTAGGATGCAAGCGGTGAATGTGGCCGAAGAAGAACCTATTAAGGTGGAGCTGGTAGACGACCACTCCGTCTTCCGGCATGGCATGCGCGAATTGTTGGAGGAAGATCCCGGCCTGCGCGTTGTGGCCGAAGCCG
>WNFB01002815.1_pt1 | contig 15237 bp, 15 predicted proteins | sample 5400501 | NCBI WGS metagenome assembly WNFB01 (sample SAMN13153341, study PRJNA577476) | soil metagenome | isolation source: 200 cm saprolite under Douglas fir tree site 2 hole 1 | place: USA:California | collected 2015-04-18
TATTGCTCGAAAAGTAGATGTTAAGTTGCATCCATCCACGACGTGGACAGAGGTAGCTGGAAATCGTTTCCATAGAGACTCAAGCTCCGAAAGCCTTGAGTTCGCTAAATCTTAGAGTGGAGCGCCTTGAGTCCCGCCCTCGCTCAGAACCGCACGCCACAGCCTCAACAGCCGGGCCCCAGTACTGCTCAGCAACCGTTTCTGGCCTTGATCGAGCGTCCTATCCCTCGACCCTACCTCAAGATTATCCAGAACCATGACGGTCAGCCTGCGAATATTCGCCAGCAGCTTCGCATAGCCCTCCTCCCCGTTCCGCACACTCAAACTTCCTTTTTCACTACTCTCAGCGATCTCATCGAGGCGTGCCGTCCCGTAGGCAGAATCCATCCTCAAGAATAGAGGACCCCTACGCAACAGGGCGCGTCCCGAACCAGACCGCATTAGACGATGCATAACATCCTCGAAATAAAGGATGTCTAACCAACCAACGCAGACGGCCAAAGATGCTATTCGGACAATCAGTCCGGACGATGTCCCCAAACGTGCAAGAACGTCCCGACAAGACAGAAAACTACGTTCTCCAATCCCAGAAAAAGCATGCTTAACCCAGACCCGGGGGGGCTCCCAAACTCTTCCGAGAAAAGCAGAAAATTCGTAATATAGTTATTTACAGCTTGAACGCGAGGCTCATCGAACGCCGGGATCGCCTAGCCAGGTATGGCGTCGGATTGCTAAACCTGAGTTGGTGCGGAGATCCGATGGGCCTTAGGCCCTCGTGGGTTCAAATCCCACTCCCGGCGCCATCCTTCTGAAGCAATTCGCTCCGCACTCGGGTGCGGCACGATCTCTCACGCTCCGTTGGGAAGGCTAAAGATTAGAAGTAAATCTTCGGGCAACGCGGCCTCACAGATCCTTGATGGACCAGGCTGAAAAAGCGAAGACTTTGCGCGAAGAGACCGCGGGATTTCAGGCTGGAGAACGAATTGCCCTCCTGTCAGTGTTGACCCTTCTTAGCCTAGGAATTCTCGAGATAGTCTTTGCCCAGTTTACTGGAAGCATCGCCCTCCTTGCCGATGGCATAGATTCGCTGTCTGATTCGGCAGTCTCATTTCTCGTATGGACAGGTCTTCACTTTGCTCTTAGAAGGCCCAGCAAGAGGTTCCCCTTTGGTTATTACAAAGTCGAGAGTCTCACGGCCCTTCTCGCCGCAGTAATAATGGTGGGAGCGGCCGGTTTTGTCTTCCTACGATCATATCGCGCCCTTACTAACCCAAGTGTCATTTCGCTGCCTTTCATCGCCCTGCTCGTACTTGCAGTCACAGCCCTGCTCTCGCTCTACAGAGCCCTTCAAATGCGCAGAATAGCCAATCGATCCAAAATTCTATCCTTAAGGGTGGATGCGAGAAACTCGATCAAGGACACTTCCTCCTCCATCGTCGCGTTCGCCAGCGTCCTGATATCATATCTCGGGTTCACTCAGATGGATGCAATCGGAGGTTTTCTAGTCGGTATCTACGTCCTAACCGTTTCCTACGTAGCGTTGAGAGAGTCCTCACTAGTTCTGCTAGATGCCTTCCATGAGCCGGAGCTGACCCATGAGATCGAGAACATGATCCGGGCGCATCGCGAAATCAGGGGACTCAAGGACCTTAAACTCCGCAGGGCGGGCCCATTCATAGTAGGAATACTAGAGGTCATCGTCGACGGCAACATGACCGTCTCCGAAATGCAGGATGTCATTACAGAACTTGAACATTCCATAAAGACGAGGATTCCGGGACTCCGATCTCTCACCGTAAAGGCGATGCCTTCATCGTGACACTCATGACAGATTCAGCAAGAATCCATGGAGATGGGCGCAGAATGGACCCTGATCCGGGAACTGTCGGCGTCGATTGACTTCTGTGCTATTTTCTTCCTATAAACCATCGTTTCTTGCAATGCCTGAATAGGCCACTCTATGCCTTGATAGGCTGGTCTTCGCTGAAAAACACGTTACCCGGAAAATTTGCTCTGTCAAAAATGTCAAAAAAAGTTGCGACTCGCGACACGAAACTCGGTCCTGGAAGGAATTACCGAAGAGTAATTTCTTTCTAAGCCCGCGTGTTCGAACATAGGAATCACACAGGCTGGTCTCTTTCAAACCCGACAAGCGCAAAACAGGTCTGTGCCCGAAAAAACTGCTAATAGCGGGCATTGTTTCTTGATCGACAGGACTAGTTGACGATTAAGACTGACGAGCGGCCTGTTCTGTTGAGCCTTGATGGCCGAGGATTCTACGTGCTTCACTACTCGGCAATACCTCAGGAGGGACTGACGAGAATTAGTTTCGATCTAGTCGACCCGAACACGGGCGAAGGCGGTTCAGCTGAAGCCCTAGTCGATCCTAGACTTCTCGAAGACCTAAATTCTTACAACCTCGGAACAAGCAGCGGACAAGCCTTTCTGATATGGATCGATACTAGTAGAAGTGAAGTGCGCTGGCAATTACGCAAGAGTGTGAAATCTGAGACTCAACGTTTCAACCCACCTTAAATATCAGTTTTCGGGAAAACCCTGATTTGGGGGAATCAGCTGTCCTGGATTGCCCGAGGTGCGGAAGCCCCGTATCTACGCCTCCTGAAAGAGAATGGACTTTTCAGAAGTACCGTGTCTCCCGATTCCGATGCGGCAATGGTGACAAGTTCAACCTCTACTCCGGAGCGACGAGGACCTTTACGATACCGAGACCCTCGAACTTCAGAGGTTTCTGCGGGAACTGCAAAACGCAGAATCCCGATCATGCAGTCTATTGTAAGAACTGTGGGACTAAACTAGCTTCGTGACATAACGAGGCCATAAGTCCCTTTATGGTTGTAGCTACTAAGAAAATAGACCACCAGGTCAGCCTCTGACCACAAGAATATTAACACCCGAGGCGAAGAACCGCCCATCCTAGCAGTCAGAGACACTTAGGGGACCACGCTTTAAGATGACCGTTGAGCCAGAAGGAATCCTCACAGGAATAAGAGGAGGGCTTAGTCGAGAAAACATCTCGTCACGCTTTAGAGCAATCAGGAAGACCCTCGGCGGAGTTCCTCGAGCGACCGTCCTCCACTATTCAATACTGAGCCTCACTCTGGCGCTGGCAGCCATAATTCGCCTTCTACCTCTGAGGTGGGGGGCCTACATCAGCGAGTTCGATCCCTACTTCAACTTCAACGACATGCGTCAGATAACGGCCAACGGATGGCAGAGCTGGTATGCCTACACTGACTTCAAAGCATGGTATCCCTTCGGGAGACCTCCAGTCTCCACCAGTTATCCAGGCACCAGTTTCACAGGCACCCTCATCTATCAATTTCTCCAAGCCATTGGAATTAATGTCAGTCTCTATGATGCAGCCGTCTATGCCCCAGTGATTCTGGGAGTTTTCGGCGTCCTAGTTGTCTACTTCTTCGCTCGAGATATTTGGGGCAAAAGCGCCGGGCTACTAGCAGGGCTCTTCACGTCGTTCAGTTCGAGCCTGATCAGTCGGACGAACCTAGGGTTCTTTCGTAATGAAGCGGTCGGGATTCCTACAATGGTCCTGGCCTTCTTGTTTTTCATGCGAGCAATAAATCCGAGCCGATCATTGAAAGGCACAATCATCTACAGCATGCTCTCCAGCGTCAGTCTCATCTACATGAGCTTCGCTTGGGGAAGTTTCAGATACGCTGCTGAAGTGCTAGGACTGTTTACCCTGGCCTTGATCGTGCTCGGCCGCTACACTCCACGCTTAATGCTCTCCTACGGAATCACAATCGGTTTGTTCCTGTTCACAGGCACGGAATTGCCCCTTTTGGGCCACACCTACCTTACGGAAAGTACAACGATTGCTTTGCTGGGAGTGATGGGGCTCTTAGCAGTCATGGAACTCTCTAGGCTAGCTCCGACTTCGAGGGGAAGACTGACTGTGCTGGGCCTCGCAGTCGCAGGCGTTGTGGCAATCGCAGTTGTTGGAGTAGGAACGGGGTTAATCTCAGCCGGTTTACGGGGCAAATTCCTCGCGACATTGGACCCATTTGTCCGCAACAATATTCCACTCGTAGCATCCGTTGCAGAGAATAGACCCTCGACTTGGTCAAGTCTCTATCTAGAGATAGGGAGCGTTATTCTGCTGGCTGTATTCGGGTTCTTCTTCGCGTTCCAGCGTCTGCGAGATAGTGATGTTCTGCTCATTGTCTTCGGCGTAACCGGCTTCTATTTTGCCGCCAGCCTAGTCAGGCTAACCCTGATTCTAGCTCCAGCGATGGCAACATTGGCCGCCATCACTGTAGTGGAACTTGGTAAACCAGCGATGGACATCATCCAGCAGGCGGTCATATTTCCACGTCGCAAGCTAAGGTTCACCAGCAGGGTGAGTAGAGAATTCAGCCTGGGAATCCTTCTCATAATTCTGATTCTGGTTGTACCCACATTCATCAACGCTGTGCAGTCTGCGTACACCCCTACAACCATAGCTTCGGCGAGTCTTCCGGTACGGGGAAACTTTCCCGACTGGCTGCAAGCCCTTACATGGATGAACAATAATCTGCCTTCTACTAGCGTAGTCTTCGCCTGGTGGGATTACGGCTACTGGATCTCAGTGAACACGGGACTGCACACTCTCGCTGATAACGGGACAGGAAACTCGACTCAGATACAGATCATAGCTACCGGCTTGATGCTGAACGAGTCGATGGCGGCAAACCTGCTTCACCAGTACGGTGTAACGCACGTCGCGCTCTTCATCAGCTACAATTATCAATCTGGGAACTCGCCTCTGTGCAGTTCGACTGCTGGGTCCCCACCTGTCTGTGGCTATGGAGACGATAGTAAATGGTATTGGATGGTCCGGATTGGGAATGGCACTCAGATCAACACACCTGTAGGCACTGCAACCGTCACATACCGACAGACCTCTACGACCACATCAACTGGCTCGACCCAGAGCGGCTACATACGTTACATCACAATGAATGGCCAAAAAGACAACGGCACTCGCATCACCAGCAACTTCCAGAATGTACTCTGGCCGACCAGTAACACCCTGCTCGGATTACTTATGCGAAATAGCTACCCGACAGGAATCAATAACCCACCAAGCCAAGATTCGGGAAACAGAGGGGATCCAACACCGCACTTCTTCACGAGGCTCTTCGAGTCCACGAATAACTACGTACTGGTCTACAAGGTCAATTATCCTCAGACACCTTCTCTTACGGCGATGTTGAGCAACCCATATGTCACAAAGGGCGGGAGCAACAGTAACAATATTACGGGAACACTGACTTACTCTACCGGCCTTCCTGTTTCTAGTAGCAAGCCGGTGATCCTACAGTACTCAAGTTCAGGCTCAGGCAGCAGCTGGAAACTGATAGGAAGTGTGACATTGACATCTACAGGAACGTATGAGTATCTCAACTGGAAGTCGTCTGATAGGACAAGCCCAATTTACGTTAGGGCCTGGTGGAACGGGGACCCGGCTCTCAATCTAAACATAGCGTTGAGTGCTAACCAGACCCTGATTCAACTGTAGCCTCGATCGTCGAAGCCGATTCCGACCCTTTCGCTCTATACTTTGCGTATTTATCGTCTGGCGAAAACTTTGCCGGATGCGGGATTCTAGTCGAGGATTCGCAGTAGGGACAGAGTATCTTCAGAGTGTACCTTGAGCATTGAGTGCACTTCCGCATCAGCCATTTCATCCAATCTTTCTTCCTTCTCCCCCTGCCTTTTTTATAGAGTCGAGAATTTCATCCGTCACGAGGTTCAGTGTCTTCTCGGCCGCTTCGAAATTTCCGGCTTCAACCTCTATCCTATACTTTGGGGCTCCGATTGTGTAAATCTTAATTTCGCTCCCTCTCGGTCGGCGGATCTTCTTCGCACCGAGCAGCGTCTGTCGGATTATCTCTAATCCCCCGGGTTTGTGGCAGGTGACGGCGACAGTTCCTCGAACCTTGGACCGTTCGAGTCGTATCTTGGTCTTGGAGACCTCTGCGATAGCTTGGGCCCAGTCCTCTGTGAGTCCTGCTTTGACCAGCGCCTCTGGACCCTCGTCCATGGCCTCTTCGAGTGGATCGTAGAGGCCGCCGAATTTCTCTAGAATCATGTTCTTGATAGCTTCGGCGTCCTCCTCTGGCTTGTTCATTTTTTCGGCAGCGCTCTTGAGGATAGCTTCGGCCTTCCTCTCTTTCTTCCACTCAAGCATCTTCTCCGACTTTTCTCTTCCAGTAACTCGTCGGAGGGAGAGGTCTATCTGGTTCCGTTGAGGGTTTACTCTTAGAACCTTTAGGACAAGTTTCTGGCCTTCTCGCGCGTGGTCTCGAATATTCCGTACCCAGGTGGTCGCCATCTCCGAGATGTGGACGAGGCCCTCAATGCCCGCGAACTCGTCGAGCTTAACGTAGGCTCCGTAATCTTCGACCCTCTTGACTGTAGCCACGACGAGGTCCCCGACCTCGGGGAAAACGGCCTGAGAAGTCTGGGTGGACATTGGCCTGGACTCTTTCTAGCTCAACGGCTGTAATACTTCTCCGCGTATCTTGGCTTTTCCACCGGCCGGCTGGGCTAGCAGCTCGTCACAGACAGTGCACTTGACATAACTGCTGGTTCTTTCAAAAACAATCTGTTCATTGGCGCATTTCAAGCACTTTACACGAAGGAATATGCTGCGAGGTTTTGGAATTAGCTCCCATCTCATCTAGGCTCCAACCTCCAACTTTCTCAGCCTAATGCCCAGTCTCATGAGAGTATAGTTGCAAGTTCGACATTTCAATCTCACGAGAGACTTCTTCGTCGTCTTTGCGGTCCGCTTGAGTTCTGGGAACTTTTGGCCGCCGTATCCGTGCTTCCTTCTCTCCTGGCGACGGCTTCCCCAGGCCATGGTGCGGGCTTTGCCAGCCTTGTACACCGTGACGGAGTGGGCTGTGTGATGCCCACACTTGGGACAGAAGGTGTTGACCTCTTTTGGAAATTTCAATTCTGGCACCAGTGAAAGACTTCGAGGGGGTGCCAATCGTCCTTTTATTCATTATCCTGAGCTGAGCTTCTTATCTCTATGGCGGCGCCCTGGCGGATTAGGCTTTCTGCGTTTTCAAATGGTATCTTGGCAATATCCTCTTTGAGGAAGGGCCCATGAGTCTTGAGGTCCACCCCGATTATGGATGGGACATCCTTCACAAAGCGTACCAGCAGGACCGTCTTGTCCCTGTTCTTCGGACTGGAAGGTTCTCGGCCTTGCAAGAGTTCTTCCTTGAACTTCTCGTAGTGTCTTGAGATTCCTGAAAGGTCTTGATAGACTTGCTTCTCAGAGGATTCAAGGTTAGTTGATTGATCTTTGTTTGCGTAAGTCCATAGTTTTTCCAGCCTCCGATCCACCAGCTGGGTGAGAAGTTGCTCGAGCCTTTTCGTCTCTTCGTCCATTACGATGGCTTTGAGCGATTTTGGGTCGAGGTTTCTTTGCGCTTCTTTCAGTCTCTTGACGTAGGATGCGAGGTCTTTGAAGAATCCCTGTCTTAAGGGTTGAAGCTCAGGATTTTGGAATTCTCGTTTCCAAGCTTGCTGTATCTCATCGTAGGTGACTGTCAAAGACCGCCCACTTCAGCCGAATCCATGGCCCGTCTAGTTCCGTATCTATTATTCGTTGGCTGTGCCTAGCCAACTGGTTCTGCTCTACGTTTGCACAGGAGAAGCATTGCCGCATAAGAGGGCAATTCGACCTCTTCGTTCAAGTAGGGTCCAAACTGTCTCTCTGCAAGCTGAAATCGGGGCGAGTCTTTGACTCGGACCCTCATTTCTCCCTGAAACGCGAGGGAGTCTCTGAAGGGGTCAAACTCGTCAAGCCTCTCTCTCGGGACCTGCATAGTCAGTAGCCCTGTGTGTCCATTTAGGGTCTCGGGAAGCCTGATCAGTCTGTGCACGTCCGTAGTCACTACCGTGTCGATCTTGGCCGATCTTCTGTCGACCGCCTTCAATGAAAGACTCTTCCATGTCGAGAGTCCGAATCCTTTCACTGAGCTCCAGAAGGGTCTCCTGAAAAATTCGTCTCGATCCTGGGTCTTGATCGTTTTTACTTGGGCCGGCGACAATCCTAGCCGTTCTCCTTCCTCGCCCAAGATATCGTAGATTCCCGCAGCGATTCTTCCCCGCCAGCCGGGCTGACCCAGCTGAGGGCCCTCGATGACCCTCACCCCTCCCACGTTAACCTCGTCCAACTCATGTAATTGAGGGTCCAAGGCTTGACCTAGGACGTAGCTCACTATCTCTCTCCGCTCTTCCTCGCCCAACACTTGAAGCTGGGTCGAGTATACGTGAACGTGGTATCCTCGGTGACCGGAGAAGAATACTCGGAGGTTCGAGGGCTCGACTCCGAGATCGGAATACAATATTTCGAGAAGCTTGTTAGTCTCTTCTTTCGCCTGTTGCAGACACTGTTCACATAGCCAAGTCTGCTCTTCCATCCGGTCGTTCTTGCATTTGGGACAGATCTTTGGAGCTCCGCCTTTTCCCATGGTCCCGCATCCTCTGCATTTCCAGCTGTCATGACTGGGTTTACAGGATGTATCGAGGTGATCTGCGTCGATGTCGAAGACTAGATCAGCTCCTTTCCAGCCTTTCTCTTCCATGGCCGCTGTCGGTTCTTGGTAGTAGGCTGTTGAGAAGTAGACGTGGGCTGGAACTAGGTCGCGGATGGCTCCTAAGAGAACGCTTGGATCTCGGAAGGTTCGGTGTCTCACCATGAATTTTTCCTTGAAGAGGAGGAAGCCGTACTCTCTCTCTTCTGGATGGGGTGGTATGTAGAATTCTTTGCTAAGACTCAGATAATATTCTTGGAATTTCCGTCGGATAAGTTGTTCAGTTGGGTTCGCGTTTTGGACCCTTGTTGGTGAGGGTTCGTGATTTTGCTTTGTAGTAGCTGAGGGGGTTCCGGATTGTTTCACAGATCTCATCTGGCTTGTAGCAGACCCCGTGGGTCTTGAGTGTCGTGCACATAGGACAGGTATATTTGGTCCGACCTCCCCTTTTTCCCCCGATGTGTTCGACCTGGTAGCGAGTCATTCTCTCTGAAAAGTCCGTTGCGGGCTTGAATAGTTTCACAACGTCTTCTTCTCCTGTTCCGATGTTGAGAAGGAAGGAAGCTAGTGTGAACCTGCCCATGTGCTGAACGTTCTTTCCTTCGTCGAGACTATCGATTAGGTGGCGGACGCAGGGCGGCATCGCCTCGGGCATTGGTACCTTTGGGAGTTCAAACTTTGTCGGTACGCCCAGCCATTTGACGACTAGGCCTCTTGCCCTCTCGACTCTGAACCCCAAGAGTTTTGGTACCTCGTCAGGCGTCCGGCCTGACCTCTCTAGAATCTTCGTCCTCACCTCTTCCTCCATCAAGCGGGCCGCCTCGTCACGTGTAACGTAGACAAACCCGTGGTCTAGGACTCTGTTGGGTAGGTTCCAGCGTGGTTCTCTGAGGTGGACTGAGTTGTGAAGGAAGTTCGGTAGGCTAAGGGCGAAGTCGTAGAATCTCTTGCCCAGCTTGACGTCCAGCCGCTTAATCTTCCACATGAAAGTTGTTGAAGCTATGTACCCTAATTTTTCTGGGTCTTCTTGTCTGAGTAGTTCGTAGGCTCTCTTCGATTCGGCCAGCGCGAACCTCCTACGGGCTCTCTCCTCTCCGACGAGACTCAGGATCAGATTTGATACAGGGAAAGAGAGTATTTCAGCACTCTCGTTTGTGATGTCTCCTGAGACTCTGCCCTTTGAGAGCGCTTCCTCCAGCCGTCTTTCGGCTCTATCGAGTACGGGGCTGAACTCTGGAGCCGATAACTCCTCTATGGAGAGTCCTAGCTCTCGCACGTAGTCGGAGGCTTCTGAGAGGAAGGGGTACTTTGCTAGGTCAGCCCTTGTTAGCATGCGGTCGTCTTATTCTTGCTCTATTCTGGGGGCGAGATAATAAAGAAGTCTGCCTTGCTGGGGCATTTCGAACTCTACTTTGATGGGCATGTTGGTGGAAAATTCTAGGGAGGTAACTTCGGAAGCGCCTGAGCCAGCTCTTATGATTTCTCCTAGATAGTTCAGGTTGTATGTGGCTCTACAGGTCTCTTTCGCGTCTAGCTCTAGGATCGCGTCACTCCCCTTGTCCATTTCAATGATGGCGCTACTCAGCTCGCCAGTGGCTCTAACGATAAACTTCTCGGGACTCACCTCTAGCTTCACGTTGTCGCTTATAGACTGGGCATCATCGATAATATCCCGGAGACTGACCGCGGTGATCTTCACCCTCGCATTGAACGGCACTTTCGGGGTTGGCACTTCTTCCGTTGAGGGCTCAAGCGTTGGTGTGATGAACTTTCGGACGATCTTGCCCTTCAGGGTTATGTTGAGTTTCTTGTTTGCGTCATCGTAAACAATCTCCACGGACTCGTCGCTTCGAGTTCTCTTGAGAAGTTTGAGAAGGTTCGACACGCTCAGGCGCAGCTTTGTCGGACTGGTGCACTCATAACTGTCGAAGGCGGTTTTAGGCCATTCAAAATCAACCATGGCGATGTGGGATGGGTCCATAGAGCGGAGTTTGATGCCTTCCGAGTTCGCGTTGAAGTCGGCTTCTTCGATCAGGCTTGAAATGGCGCCTATGAGGTTCCGAAATAATCGGGCGTCGTTCATGGTCGCCTTGAACAAGGGGGCTTTTACCGTTGCTTCCTTTTTGCCGGATGTTTCCGCTAAAGAACTTTCTAACATTTGGTTTAGCTATTCTCCCGCCAGGTTGCCCCGCAGTTGGTGCATCGGAAGAACTGCGTGGACGACTCGTCTGCGCCCCTCGTCTGGACCAGCCAATAAAAGGCTTCGCGATTACTGCACTTTGGACAATCTGCCTTTGTCTTGGGAAGAGTCCGGATCTTCTGCTCTTCCCGGCCTAGAACAATGATGCTCTCCCTCTCGTGAGAAAGCCGGCTGACCACCTTATCGCCTCGGCTGCTCGTATAGCCACACTTTACGCAGGTCATGAAGACTTTCTTCTCCTGTTTAGAGGGAAGAAGGGTCGTGCCGCACTTTGGACAAAACTGCAAAAACTTGTCAGCCCACAGCGGAGGCTGCTTCGCGAATTTATCCTTTATCTCATAGGGGTCAGTTTTTGCGCTTTTAGTTTAGCCAGCAAATGTGCAACTCTGAGGGGTTCTGGAAGCTTACCGGTCGTCCAAGAAACGGAAAGTATCTTTTTCAGAGTGGTCGATTCAAGCCGCGTCTTCAGCCATAATCGACTTAGATCTCCTTGGAAGCACTGGTATCCGATGCCATCATTAGGTTTGTCATTAGAAATGACCATCGTTGGCAGTTTGGTCACTCTTTCCACCACCGTAGAGTCTAGTTGGTCGTCTGGATCGTGTACCATTATGGCTCTGAGCTCGGGAAAATATGCTGACTCGATAATTCTCTTGGCGAACGTTCCTGACGCATCGTTTCGGGAAGATGGGAATGAAACTACACCATCCAGATAGGCTCCACCGCGGACTATTACGCCGATGGTCAACATAGGATTACACGTGTCAAGTCCTAGTGTCCGAATCTCTTTCTTTATCGTGCCTATCGGCCGAGTCATTTCTCCAGCCTTGAAAGCGCCAATTCTGCGAGCTTCGCGAAGTTGTCGGCTGGTGCGAGGCTCTCGACTTTCAGGCAAGCTAATATGTCGTCAAGGGTCAAGTGTTTCTGTAGCCATGAATGGGCTATCAAAGCTTCAAGCCCGTTCGCTACCTCTCCTCGACCCACACGTCTCGGTAAATATTTTCTCAGCCCAGCTTTCACTGCAGCTTCTGCAAGCACTTTGTCTGGAACTCTCGTCCCTCTTGGTCTGCCAATCGTTTCTGTTAGAGCAACAGAGTATGAGAAGTTCAATAGAGCGTCGCCGAATTGAGCGAGACCTTTGCTCGTCAAAATTCTTGTGAGATTCTCTTCTTTCCGTGGACCGATCGCCAGTATAGATCCCTTGCCATTATGGCGCGAAGAGACTGGCTATTTGTAGACCATGACTGGAAGTAGCTCTAATGAGCCTAGTATTCGATCGGCTCCTGCTTTTTCCAGTTCCTGTCCTGTGAAGAATCCTTGGGGGAGGCCTATTGTCTTGGCTCCAGCTTTTTTTCCGCCCATCATGTCAACGGGCTCGTCTCCTACGACGAAGCATTCCTCGGGTTGAACGTGTAGCTCCTCCATTGCCTTGAGGAATGGTCGGGGTGATGGTTTGACTTCCGGCACGTCATCTGGTGTTATCACTGATGGAAAATATTCCTTCAGCTTCCAGACGTCGAGCCGTCGGTGAATTCGCGGTTTTCTGACAAAGGTGACTATTCCCAAGCGGAATCCGCGGCGTGTGAACTCTCTCAACAATTTGACTGTTTTTTCGTCAGGTCCTGTCTTGTCCATGTGAGCATCGAGTCTTTCGAAGAACTTTGTTCTAACCTCCTCCTCCGGGAGGTTGATTCCTTGATCTCTCGTTAATGCTGCTGCGATACTGCTGATTCTTATGGTGATGTTCGGATTTCCTCCGTTCTCGATCATTCTGCGGGCCATTTCTAGGGCATCATGGGGGGTGATTGTGATCTGGTAGTTGGAGAGTGTTTCTTCGATGATGGATATCCAGAGCCTCCAGTCGCCGTAGAGTGTGCCGTCGAAGTCGAAGAGGACCCCGGTGGCCAAGCTTGGCCTGCTCCTTCTAGTTCTCGTTCTTGACTGCTGAGTTGAATTTTTCGACGAATTCTTCCGTGTCGGCTCGAATCTTTTTTGAAGCCCGTTCTAGGGCTTTCTCGGGCTGGGCTTCGCCTTTGACTCTTACTGTGATGATTGATTGTCTGAATAGTGGGTGGGGCTGATCGTAGCCTGCCCAGTCGACGGTCTTGTCTTCGAGCAGGGTCTCCTGCATTAGGTTTCCAAAGGTGTGGCCTTCTCCTTCGACCTCTACCTTCAGCAGGCCCTTTGTTCTCTTCAGAACGTTGATTTTCAACTTGTAGCACTTGCTTCTGAGCGGAAGTCCTCGGCTAGACGGCGTCTTTCAACGTTTCGGCAGACGCTGCATCGCAGTATGTGGCCTGATAGGACTAGTTCGTTTCCGCACTTTGAGCAGTAGGCCTTGATGACTCCTAGGTCTCGTCCTACTGTGGTCAGCTTGGCGATACGTTGGCTCGTGTCGATGACTTTTGCCTTGATGATGTCGTTGGGTTTGGTGACATCCCACATTGATCTTTCGAAGCGTGGGCTGGAGTTGGAGACGTGGAGCATACCGGTGAAGGGGAGTACCATCTTCTTCCCATCGACGACGATCATGTTGATTATCGCCATCTTCTCCTGAACCTTCTCCACTATTCCAATGATTGTCGAGCCCTCTTCCGGGACGACTACGGGACCCGTGGCAGTCTTTACACTGACAATGTGTCTCTTGGGGTCTATGGAGGCGACGCCCGTCTGTGACGAGTAGACTATGCCGGCTACTTCCACTGCTCCCCGTCCGGGGTCGAATTCTTCTACGACGCCGAGTTTCTCGCCGGGGACTACGAAGGTGCCGTCGAGCTTGTTGATCATATTTTCTGTCCACACTCTGGACAGAACTTGGCTCCGACTGTGACTGGTTTACCGCAGTTGGGGCATGGGGCGGTTGCTGCTTGAGGTGGTGTCATTGTGTTGCCGCAGTTGGGGCAGAATCTTGCTCCTTGTTGGACTTGGTTTCCACATTTTGGACAGGTGACGAAGGCGACTTGTGCTTGCGGTTGCATCATGGGCTGTTGCATTTGTGCATTCATTACCTGGGGGATGAGAACCATTCCAGCTCCTAGCCCTGCGCCTCCTCCTTGTGAGGCGCCTAGGCTCGCGCCAATGTCCTTGGCTGTTTCCATGCGCAGTACGTCTGAGGTTGCTGCTCGCTGTTTGATCCAGAAGAGGCGGTCTCGGAACTGGTCTGAGGTGTCGATTCCTTCGAATTTGAAGTCGACGAGGTCTGTTCCAAGCCGGCTCAGTGCGTCGTTGATGTTGACCTTGACATCGGTCGAGGCCTTGTCTAGTTGTGTGAATGCGGTGGCGAGATCGTATTTCGAGATTACGTCGATGACTCGCTCGTTGATGAAGCCTCTGATGAAATCGTCAACCTGGCCTGTGTTGTAGGCGCCTTGGCCTCCGACGACCTCGTTGACGAAGAGGTTCGGATCCTTTATTCTGAACCAGGCGGTTCCATGGACCATTAAGGGTGCGAGCTCGGTGGTCTGGGCTTTTGCTCCCCATTTGCCTGCGAACTGTTTGGTTGAGACGTAGATGACGATGGCGGTGAACGGATTCTTTCCTCCAAAGAATATGCTATAGGCTTTGGAGATCAGCGGGAGGTTGAGTGTGGTTAGGGTGTGTCGTCCGGGAGGGAAGACATCGTAGGCTTTCCCGTCACGGAGGAACACGGCAGCTTCGTACTCGTGGACCACGAGTTGGGCGCCGGTGACTATCTGCTCGACCGGGTATCGCCAGACGACATCGTCGGGTCCGGCGTTAGTCCATTCTATTACCTGGGGCATTTTGTTACTGTACTCCTACAATTATCTGCTTTCGGCCATTATACGCATTCTCTAGGGCGTCGACCGCTTTCATGGCGTCTCCGACTTTGCCCTTGGCTTCTGGGAGCCTGTTATTGTCCACTGAGTCCTTGAGCGCCTGTATGGCAGTGCTGACGTTGTCTGCCATCTGTATCAGCTGCATGTCATAGCTCATCATCCGGTCCAGGTCGGGTTCTTTGACCTTGGTTACGTCGAAGAAGCCTGCGTAGCCGTATTCTGAGTGGTTGATCCGTTCCATTACTCTGTCGAGGCGGGCTAGGAGGTGGTCGGTGTCGTCCCAAGAGTCGTTTGCTCCTTGATTGACTAGGGAGCGATAGGTGTCTTTGGCCTGGGATTCGGCGTCGGACAGTTTCTGGTAGATCTGGTTCCTGATGAGCTTGTCGGATTCTCGTCTCAGCTCCTTCTCCTTGTATCCGTGAAATCCCGGTATGGCGAGCTCGATCTTTTCCTGTAGGCTCGTCTGGGATTTTGCGCGGTCAAAATATGGATTAGCTGTCGAACTCAAACTTTGACCCTTTTTATCGTTAGAAGCGAATTCTGCCCTGACTCCCTATTAAGGGTGTCAAAACCCAACCGGCAGAAAAATCGTAACGAGATCATCTTTCTCGATTACCTGCCCCAGCTCGACGTGGAAGAAGCGGAATCCTTCTTTCGCTAACGG